>C687J26845_10001168_pt1 | contig 16475 bp, 15 predicted proteins | sample RifCSPlowO2_12_FD_26845 | JGI IMG/M metagenome (IMG submission 26845)
TTGCCGCTTCAATCTCTCCGGTCACGTACTCGACACAGCCCCCGTTCCTGCCATGAATTCCAAACCGGCCAATTCAGACGAAATTCACGCCGCCGCTGACAAACAACCTGCTGGAGTCGGCGATACGCCCCATTGCGATGGGACGCAAGGCCTACCTGTTCGCAGCATCCGAACGCGGCGGTCATGTTGCTGCAACCCTGTACTCGCTGGTTGGGACCTGCAAGCTCAACCGCATCGAGCCCTACGCGTATCTCAAGGATGTGCTGCAACGGCTGCCTTCGCATCCCATCAATCGCCTGGCCGAACTACTGCCGTTCAACTGGAAGCCCGCCACAGCCTGATTGTCGTTGATCGGCGATATGATTGAGGGGATGGGCCTCCAACGCGACGCACGATTCTAAAGCGTAGGTGCCCCAGAGAGGTCTACCGAGGAGCGAATCCATGCAGTTCGACAATATTGAGTGTCTCATTGATGGTGAAGGCACTATCGAGGTTGGTCGGCTCGGTCCGTTTCCATGCGCCGCTACCGCCGTGGACAGCAGTAGTCAACTTGCAGGCTTGGTTCGACGCGATAACGAGACCCTCCTCGAACTCCTCAAGCGACTCGACACGGCGATCGGCAAGGCGTGGGACGAGGACGAGTTCACCGACGAACTCAACGGCTGACACACATTTGCGCATTCCATACGGCTATGGATTTGCACGACCTGATGAGTTCCTTGCAGCAGGCTTCGGACCTCGATCTGCTGCGCCTGCGAACGGCCATTGATCACCTGCTGCAGAGTCCGACGCGCATCCTGGCAGTGCGCCAACGCTTGCACGTCGGCCAGGAAGTCCACTTCTGGAACCTGCGCGACAATCGGATGCAGCAGGGCCGCATTACCAAGTTCAAGTCCGATCAGCTCCTGATACTGGCTGAGAACCCGCCCCAGTACTGGTGGGTGCCCTATGCGGCGATCCAGCTTGACCCGAGCCAAGCGCCTCTACCGGTACCGCCCAGACAACTGGGGCGGGCTGACTTTGCGCTCGGCGACACGGTGAGCTTCGAAGGCCGTGATCTCATCCAGCGTCTGGGCAGCATCGTTCGCATGAACCAAAAAACTGCCACTGTGTCCTGCGATGGCCACGAGTGGCGCGTCTCCTTCCCACTGCTCCGCCACGTCGTCGATCTCTAACGGGCTAGACCATCACGGTCGAACCGTCAACACGGGTTCCGGAGACAGTTACGAAGAGTCTCACCGCAGTGCTCGCCGCCGCCAGCCTGCGGCTTTCGGTGAAGCCCATGGGCCGCTGCGAAAGTGGCACGAGGCACGCGCAAATACCCTGTTGCGGCGTGATCGGGGCACGCCCGTCACCATTTTTCGTCACCATTAATCGTCACCATTATCTCGTCATCCGTGATCGTACGATTCAACCATTGGGCCGACGCCGTCTGCGGCAAGTTCTTCCGGCCGATCAAGAAGCCGATCAGCATCCGCGTGGACGCCGACGTGCTCGCCTGGTTCAAGGCTCAGGACGGCCGCTACCAGGCGCGAATGAACGAGGCGCTGCGCCAATACATGCAGCGGCGGCGCAAGCGTGGGTACCAGCAACTCGTCACGGGACACCGCGTTTCCTTCCTCCATCCTTCCGCCTTCATCCTTCCCCCGCACCACCTCCCGATCTCACGATTTCCCGCTCTCACGCTCCTAATCGCGCGTAGAATGAAATTGGGGAGGAGCAATTCTTTGTCCAGCGAAGAAGAAGCAAGAAAAACCATCGATGCTTTGCTTGTGAAGGCAGGGTGGCGGGTCGCGGATGTGGATGAAGTGAATAACCACGCCCAACACGGCAATGGTTGAGGTTCCCTCTGATCAATCGACCCGGGCCCGGATTGTAAATGGGTAAAGCGATGCGCGGATGGAAGACGCGTACTTGAACCGCCTACCGGCTGACGTTCGTCAGCTCGTTGAGGAAATTGAGGAAAAGGCGGGAATAGAGATCGAGATCAGGATCGATCCTGAGCGGGCGCGTCAACAGTGCGATGGACCCACTCCAATGGCATGTGAGGCAGATGAGAGAGGGGCTTGGATACTTATCGCGTCGCGGGACGATTTCCCCGAGTCTTCGGTATTGCATGAATTATTTCATATTCATCGAATACTGATTGAGCAGGTTCCAAAGCTGGTGGTGTGCGATGATCTATGGGATCGTGAAACTGATCGAGCATATGAACTTGATCGCGGTATTCACGCGCTCGATAACAACATTGAGCATCTTGCCATAGTCCCGCGAGAGTTGCGTTTACGGCCTGATCGTGGCGATTGGTGGGCAGGTAGGTTCGGGCGGGTTCTTGAGAAACTAGCGTCCGGCCAGTTTGCTGAACAAATGCAACGGGATAACAATGCGTTTGTCGCGTGGGTGTCCATCAAGCACATCCTTGGCGAAGGGAATTTGTTGGAGAATGCGCGGCAAATATTTGAACGATTAGCTCTTTTGGAGCGTGCTGAAAATCTGTATCGAGACGTTTCTCAGTCCGAGGGTTCAAAAGTGACTATTTCCCGAGCTTGGTTACAGGCAATAGACCTACCGCGTAAATATATTTGTTTCGAATATACGAATATTTACGATCATTCGACTGAAGAAGTGCCGATGGAATCCGAATAATGGAATCGATCCAAAAGTAGTAAATGGCAATCAAGAAAAGCGAGCTGTATAGCTCACTCTGGTCTAGCTGCGACGAACTGCGTGGCGGCATGGACGCCAGCCAGTACAAGGATTACGTCCTGGTGATGCTGTTCATCAAGTACGTCAGCGACAAGTACGCCGGCGTGCATTACGCGCCCATCACGATTCCCGAGGGCGCGAGTTTCAAGGACATGGTCGCGCTCAAGGGCAGGCCGAGCATTGGCGACGACATCAACAAGAGGATCATCGCGCCGCTGGCCAATGCCAACAAGCTGTCCGACATGCCCGATTTCAACGATGCGACCAAGCTCGGCAGCGGCAAGGAAATGGTGGACCGCCTCACCAACCTCATCGCCATTTTCGAAAACAAGGCGCTCGACTTCAGTAAAAACCGCGCGGACGGCGATGACATTCTGGGCGACGCCTACGAATATCTGATGCGCCACTTCGCCACCGAGAGCGGCAAGAGCAAGGGCCAGTTCTACACCCCCGCCGAAGTCAGCCGCATCATGGCGAAGATTATTGGTATTCACGACGCGAAGACCACGAACGATACAACGGTGTATGACCCCACCGGCGGCTCCGGTTCGCTGCTGCTGAAAGTGGGCGATGAAGCCAGCGCGAAGGTCACGCTTTACGGGCAGGAAAAGGACGCCGCCACTGCGGGCCTCGCCCACATGAACATGATCCTGCACAACAATCCCACGGCGTTGATCGTGCAGGGCAATACCCTCGCCGATCCAAAATTCAAAGACGGCGACACGCTCAAGACCTTCGACTACGTGGTCGCCAATATCCCCTTCAGCGACAAACGCTGGAGCAACGGCGTGGATGTGCAAAACGATCCGTACGAGCGTTTCAAGCACTTCGGCGCGCCGCCCGCCAAACAGGGCGACTACGCCTACCTCCTGCACATCGTGCGCTCACTCAAGAGCACCGGCAAAGGCGCCTGCATTCTGCCGCACGGCGTTTTGTTTCGCGGCAATGCCGAGGCCGACATTCGGCGCAATCTCATCCGCAAGGGCTACATCAAGGGCATCATTGGCCTGCCGGCGAATCTCTTCTATGGCACTGGCATCCCTGCCTGCATTATCGTTATCGACAAGGAAAACGCCCACACTCGCAAGGGCATCTTCATGGTGGACGCCAGCGCGGGTTACCTCAAGGACGGCAACAAGAACCGCCTGCGCGACATGGACCTCCACCAGATCGTCGATGTCTTCAACAAGCGGCTGGAGATCCCCAAATATTCTCGCATGGTCGGGTTTGAGGAGATCGAGGAGAACGCGTTCACCCTCAACCTCCCGCGCTACATCGATAGCCAGCAGGCCGAGGACATTCAGGACATCGAAGGTCACCTGAATGGCGGCATCCCCGCCCGCGATGTCGATGCGCTAGCCAAATACTGGGCCGTTTGCCCGCAGCTCCGGCAGAAACTGTTCAAGCAAAACCGCCTAGGCTATCTCGATCTGGCGGTCGAAAAGGCGGCGATTAAGCCAACGATCTATGAGCACCCGGAGTTCTTGACCTTCATCAAGAGCATGAACGACCTGTTCACCGACTGGCGGCAGTGTAGTGCCACCACGCTCAAAGCCCTGTCCACCGGCTGCCGCCCCAAGGCCGTCATCCACGACCTCGCGGAAGACCTGCTGGCTCACTACACGGGCAAGCCGCTCATCGATAAATACGACGTCTATCAGCATCTCATGGACTACTGGGCCGCCACCATGCAGGACGATTGTTACCTGATCGCCGCCGACGGCTGGAAGGCCGAGACCTACCGCGTCATCGAAACCAACAAGAAAGGCAAGGAGGTGGACAAGGGCTGGACCTGCGACCTCGTTCCGCGCCAGCTTGTGATCGACCGCTATTTCGCCGCGCAGCAGGAGGCCATCCGCGAGCAGGAGGCCGCGCTGGAGCGCCTCACGGCCCAGATGACCGAGCTGGAGGAGGAGCACGGCGGCGAGGAAGGCGCGTTCTCGGAGCTGGACAAGGTGAACAAGGCCAACGTCGTCGCCCGGCTGAAGGAGATCAAAGGCGATAAGGAATCCAAGGGAGAAGCTGCGGTGCTGAATGCGTGGCTAAGACTTTGTAACGAGGAGTCCGACCTCAAGAAAGCGCTCAGGGATGCCGAAGCCGAACTCGACGCGCTGGCCATTGCCAAATATCCGAAGCTCACCGAGGCCGAGATCAAGACGCTGGTGGTGGAGGACAAATGGCTGGCCGCCATCGCCGCCGCCATCCACGGCGAGATGGACCGCATCAGCCAGGCCCTGACCCAGCGCGTGAAGGAACTGGCCGAACGCTACGAAACTCCGCTGCCCCACGCCGCGCGCCAGGTCGCCACGTTGGAGCAGGCCGTGAACGCTCACCTGGAGAAGATGGGATTCTCATGGAAGTGATGGTCGGTTACAAACAGACCGAGGTCGGAGTGATTCCGGAGGATTGGAGTGATCCGCAGCTCACCGAAATTGCCAGAGGTGATTCGCCGATTTGTTACGGAATCGTTCAGGTGGGCTCAAACACCAGAAACGGCATTCCGGTTCTTGCGATCAAGAATTTGAATTCCGATTACGCCACTAACATTCACAGGGCATCCGCAGATGTAGAACGGCCTTACACGCGCAGCCGTATTGGGCCCGGCGATGTTCTTATTTCCGTAAAGGGGACGACAGGACGCATCGGGATAGTGCCTGATGGATTTCACGGCAACATCAGCCGGGACTTGGCTCGGCTGCGCCTGGGAGAGGGGGCAGTGCCGAGATTCTGTTTTCAGATGCTTCAGTCAGATATCGCGCAAAGGCGAATGGCCACCGCAGTGGTTGGCACGACGAGAATGGAACTCTCGATTGCCATCCTGAAACGGGTACGAATCCCGCTTCCACCCACAAAGGCGGAACAAGAAGCCATCGCCGAGGCGTTGAGCGATACGGATGCCCTCATGGAATCCCTGAAGCAACTCATTGCGAAGAAGCGCGACATCAAACAAGGCGCCATGCAGGAATTGCTCACCGGCAAAAAGCGCCTGCCGGGGTTCAGTGGGGAGTGGGAGGTCAAGCGGTTGGATGTAGTGGCCGAAATACGCAGCGGCGGCACACCAAGCACTAACCAGCCTGAGTTTTGGAACGGCGATGTCCTGTGGTGCACCCCGACTGACATCACTGCGCTCAACGGATTCAAATACCTGATGCAGACATCCAGGACGATAACCACCCAAGGCTTGAAATGCAGTTCAGCGGAGTTGATATCCTATGCAGATTGGCAATTTGTGTTTGTTCCCGTGGCCGTCCCTGCACCAGTTTCGTCGCGGAAATGATCTCGGATTGGGTCCAATGACAGCTGCTCGTATTGATCCACCTGAATTGACCATCGATACACACTGAGCGGTGCGCGTTGCTGAGGAGCCTGCAATGAAAAAAGCGAGTCTCGTTGTGGCGGCGGCAATCGCCGCGATTCATGCGACCGGAGTCCAGAGTCAGAGTGCGGGCGGATACCCCGCGCGGCCGGTTCGCATTGTGGTGCCCTTTGCGCCGGGAGGAAACGTGGATCTCGTTGCGCGCGCTCTCGCCCAACGGCTCCCCGAGGGCCTCGGGCAACAGGTCATTGTCGACAACCGTCCCGGAGCAAGCGGCCTGGTCGGCACCCACCTCGTCGCAAAATCCGCGCCTGACGGCTACACGCTGCTGGCGATGGCGAACACGTTTGCGGTGGTGCCGTCGATCATGGCTAATCCCGGCTACGATCCGCTGAAGGACTTTATGGGCGTCACACTGACCTGCCTGGTGCCGCAGGTGCTGGTGGTCAACACCGCGCTCCCGGTGCGTTCGGTGAAGGAGCTGGTTGCGCTCGCCAAGGCGCGGCCGGGCGAGATGTCCTACGCGTCGGCGGGCACCGGCGGTACCGGGCACATGGCGGCCGAGCTCTTCAACCGGCATGTGGGAGTGAAAATGCTCCACGTGCCCTACAAGGGCAACGCTCAGGCGATCATCGACGTCATCAGCGGACAGGTCACGATGATGTTCGACCAGGTCAGCACATCGGCGCCCCATATCAAGGCAGGCAAGCTCAGAGGACTTGCCGTCACCAGCCGCAAACGCTCTCCGCTCTTCCCGCAGTTGCCGACCATCGACGAGTCGGGGGCGCCGGGTTTTGAAGACATCACGTTCAATGGATTGGCCGCCCCGGCGGGAACCCCCCGCGAGGCGCTGACCCGCGTGCACGCGGAGGTCGCGAAGGCGGTACGCATTCCGGAGCTGCGTAACCGCTATCTCGAAATGGGCGTCGAACTCACTGCCAGCGCGTCTCCCGACGATTTCACCGCGTACATTAAGGCCGAGTTCGAAAAGAAAGCCAAGCTCGCGCGCGAGGCCGGCATCAAGATGGAATGAGTGAATGAGTGAAGAGGTGAAGGGGTGAAGGGGTGAAGGGGTGAAGGGGAAACCTCCTCTCCCCCGTCCACTGGGGGAGAGTCGAGTAGGAGGGGATTCACTCGTTCACTTATCCACAAGGAGAACACATTGTCCCTACACGATGAGGGCGAGCCCGATTTCAGGGCGCCGTCTCTGGGCTGCGATTGCCACTTTCATGTGTTCGGCGCGGCCGAGCGCTATCCTTACGGAACCGACCTGCGTTATCCGCCGCCTCTGGCGCCGCTCGAGAATTACCTCGCGCTTGCACGGCGTTTCGGCATCGAGCGCTTCGTGTTCGTTCAGCCGAGCGCGTATGGCCGTGACAATAGCTGCATGCTTGCCGCCATGCGCACGGTCGGGGCGAAGTGCCGCGGGATCGTCGATATCGACGAGAACATTCCCGACGCGGAGTTGGCGCGCCTGCACGCGGCGGGCGCGCGCGGCGTGCGAGTCAACGTGTCTCCGGTCAAGCCTCCCGCAGCGGGTTTCGCGGCGACGTTGCTGCCGCGTATCGAGCGCCTGCACGCGCGCGGCGCCGAGATCGGCTGGCAGTTGGACTTCCTCACGCCAGGCTGGTTGACGAGCGAGCTGATGTCCACGCTGAGGAAGTTGAAAATCGACTTTACGATCGCCCATATGGGCATGTTTCTCGCGCGCGACGGCGTGAGTCAGCCGGGATTCCAGCAATTGCTCGACTTGCTGCGCCACGGCGAGGGACGTTGCTGGGTCAAGCTCACGGGTGTATACCGCATGTCGGTCGCCGCCGGATTCACCGATGCGGCGCCGATGGCGCGCGCGCTGATCGAGGCGGCGCCCCACCGGATCATCTGGGGCAGCGACTATCCGCATCTGTCCTTCGCCGACAAGGTGGGTTCGGTCGAGCTGTTCAACCTGCTGGGCCAATGGGCGCCGGATGCAGCGATTCGGCACAGAATTCTGGTCGACAATCCACAACACTTGTTCAAGTTCTAACAATCCGGCGCATTCCATGCCGACCGCGCGGCACCGCGATAGCAGTCTTGCCATGAAGGACGGTTTCCTGGAGCGGTGCGCGTTCGCGATGGCGCTTGCGCAGAGCGCTTCGTCCTTCGACAAGGGCTCAGGAGGCTCGGAGTTTGTCGAAGGGACACGCCTACCTACGCCAACCGCAACAGGAACAACACCGGCAACCGGAACAACAACAACAGCTTCCGAGTCGCCGGTACGCTCTGCCGCCAGAACCGGCGTGACTACTTAATTTCGCGCGCGCCGCTTCGTGATCTCGCGGGTGCGGGTTGAACGCAAGGCCCGCACGTCCGCCGCGATGGCGGCGCGGGCACGGTCGATCTCGCCCGGCTCCACCGCGTGCGTATTGCGCAGCCGCTCGCGGAGCGTGTTCGCCTTGAGAATCCGGTGCGCCAGCCCGGCGCGGCACCAAAGCCGATCGCGCTCCTCGCCGCGCACGTACTTCGACACTGCGGCGTCATGCGGCTCCAGGCACCATGCGGTGACCCCGGTGGCGAGCGGCAGTGCGATCAGGCGCTCTTCCCAACCCGCGGGCAGGCTCGGGAGGAAAGGCGACACCGGATCGGCATAAATGCCGTGACGGCGGTGAAAGGCGCTGCCTTCGCCGAGCGTGCGGGCGATCTCGTCGATGCGGCCAGGATCGGACTTGGGATAAAGATCGACGTCGATCGAACCGACCATTTCCTCGGGTGGATCGAGCGTCGCACCGAGAATCGAAAGGCTGCCGACGATCACGAAGTCGTGATGGCGAATCAGCCGCTTTGCCGCGGCGAGAAGGCGCGCCAGTTCAAGCCGCTTCACGAGTGGCGCCGGCGCTGGAGAACGGCGAGTTGGCGGCGAGCGCGGCCGGGCTCAGGCCATGGTAGCCCTCGCCCATGGCGCGGGCGATTGCCCGGGGACCCTCCGCGATCAGGCGTGACCACGCCTCGATGTAGATGGGGCTTGCGAGCCGCGCGCGTTTCCAGCGTCGTATCTCGGCAGCAGCCCGTTCGAGTGTGCTGCGCTGCTCGGCCGCGGCGGCACGCTCGAGATGGCCGGCCAGGCGCTTGTGCCAGGCGACGCGGCGGGTATCGTTCGCTCGTTTGCGCGCGCGCGCCGCGCGCGCCTGCGCGATCGACGCCGGTTCCTGATCCGGTGCGGCCACGGCCGGAAGGCGCGTGCGCAGGATTTCCTCGATCAGCGCATTGGCGCTGCAATAGCGACCCGAGCGGGAGGAGATTTCCAGCGCGGCACGGTCGAGCGCGCGCCAGAGCGCGGCATCGAGGCGAATGCTGCGTGAAACACGGCTCATCAGTGTGATACCAAAAATAAAATGTGGTATCAGAATAACCGGTCGCCGCCTTGCATGCAAGCACTGCGTAAGACCGAACAGTATTTGCCTGCCAACGCTTTCATGCAGCCCGCAGGGTCATCGACGCGGCTGCATGCAGGCTGGATCGCGAAAACCGGCGCGGGTTTCCGGCGAATCTCCCGGTTTCGTCGTTCGGCTGTGTGTCCATGCCAATCACGGTCAACGCTCCAGACGGGGTTAACTTGCAGGATAAGCCGTCAGGAGGGAAGATTGGCGAGCGGAGCATCTTCCAAGCTGCGAAGCGCATATCGCGGTTCACCGCTCACCAAGGAGGAGAACAGAGCATGAATAGACCAATGCGGGTTGTCGTAGCGTCGATCGTCCTGGCGCTGTTATCCACCGTTGCTTTCGCCCAGGACTCGAGCAAGAGGACGGTGCGCGTGCTGGTGGCGTCGCCGCCGGGAGGACCATCCGACACCCAGATACGCCTGCTGGTGCCCAAGATGAGCGAAGTACTGGAACAGACTTTGATTGTGGACAACCGCCCCAGCAACAATGGCGTCGTGGCAGCGGAGATCGCGTCGCAAGCCGCGCCCGATGGCCACACCTTCATTGTCGGCAACAGCGGCACGCACGCGGTCAACGCAACGCTCTACCGCAAGCTTCCCTACGACCCCGTGCGGGATTTTGTGGCCATCAGCCAGTTCTCGACGACCGGCATGGTTGTGGCCGCGAATCCGCGGTTGCCGGGCAACTCGATCCATGATCTCGTCGCGCTGGCCAGGAAACAGCCTGGGAAGCTCAACGTGTCCGTAGCAGGAGCGACCGGAGAACTCGCCGGCGATGCCCTGTGGTTCCAGGTGCAGATACAGATAACCAACGTGCACTACAAAGGCAGCTCGCCTGCAACACTCGCCTTATTGACGGGGGAGACAGACCTGTCGCTGCTTACGCCGTTGGCGACGCTGACCTACATCAAGGCCGGCAAGCTGAAAGCCTATGGCATCACGAGTACGGAACGCTCGCCGATGCTGCCCGATATTCCGACGATGGCCGAGCAGGGCGTGCAGGGCTACGACTTCCAGTTCTGGAACGGGTTGTTCGCTCCCGCCAAGACGCCGGACCGCGTGGTGCGCGCGATGCACAAAGGTGTCGTGCAGGCGCTGCAGGATCCGGAAGTGACGAAGCGCTTCATCGCCCTCGGCCTGGTGATCGTTGGCAATCGCCCTGAAGAATTTTCCGCGGTGGTGAAACGTGATGTTGAGAAATTTCGGAAAATAATCATCGCGTCCGGCATTCCGCGCCTCTGATGCGCGCGTCGCGCGGAAAGGAGAGAGGCGAGAGGAGAAAGGAGAAAGGAGAAAGGAGAGAGGCGAGAGGAGAGAGGAGAGAGGAGAGAGGAGAACTCCCTCTCCCCGCGCTCGGGGAGAGGGTTGGGGTGAGGGGAAAAATCATGAAATCGAGATGGGTCGTCACTGACAAAAGGGGAACTATCAATGGCCAGCTCAAAGCTGCCTGAGGGCGAACTCGCCTTCACGTACTTTCCGGGAAACTATAGATGGTCACACGGGCTGCTCATCGCGCTGGGTGGTGCACCCTGGGGGGGAGGCGAGATCGACGAGATCAACCGCATCGGGCTGCGGCTGAAGGATCGAGTCGGTGATGACGTGGCCTGGTTCCACGAGTGGGCGGGCGAGGCGGAGCGGATCGAGAACATCGGCCATGCAGAGGCGGCCAGGGGTCACGCGTTAACCGCGGCGGCCTATCTTTTTCGTGCGTCACATTATTACCACGTCGGTGAACGATTCCTGCAGCCGAAGACCGAGGAGAGCCAGGCTGCTTACCGGCGTGGCGTGGAAGCTTTCAAGAAAGCGGCAAGCCTCGTGCCGCGGCCGCGCATCGAGCATGTCGAAGTGCCCTATGAGGGCACGAGTCTGCCCGGCATCCTCGTGCGTGCGGATCCGGTCGCAGGCCGCAGCGGCAAACGTCCGGTCATGCTGTTCCTTGACGGCTTCGATGTGACTAAGGAGATTCAATATTTCAGGGGCGTTCCCGATCTTGCCGCGCGCGGCGTCTCCTGTCTCATACTCGACGGGCCGGGTAACGGCGAAGCCATTCGTTTCCGAAATCTTCCGCTGCACCACCAGACGGAACGGCATGCCGGCGCGGCCTATGATTACCTCGCCGGCCGGTCCGAATTCGATCCGGCGCGCATCGGCGTCATGGCGCTGAGTCTGGGCGGGTACTACGCGCCGCGCGCCGCGTCGATGGATCAGCGGTTTGCGTGTTGCATCTCCTGGGGGCCCGAGTGGGATTACCACACGAAGTGGCAAGAGCGCCTCGCCCGCATCGAGCGTGGGGAGACGCTCTCGTTGTCTGTCCCCTGGCAGCATCTGCTGTGGGTGTTCGGAGTGAAGACCAAGGAAGAGGCGTTCAAGAAGCTCGAGGGGTTCAAGCTCGACGGCGTCGTGCAGAAGATGAAATGCCCGTACCTCCTCGTGTATGGTGAAGGCGACCAGCAGGCGCCCTTCGAGCACGCCAGGAAAACCATGGCCGCTGCCGGCTCGAAACAGAAGGAACTCAAGGTCTTTACCCGCGAGGAAGGCGGATATCATCACTGCCAGGTCGATAATGTCAGTATCGGGACCGCTTACATGTGGGACTGGATAGCAAACGTACTGCAGCCTCAGCGGTGACCTTGTTTTTTGGAGGCAGTGTCAGCGGACAACCTGACCCCACCCGTTCGCGCCAAGGTCCATGCGTTGTCAGAACCAGCGCGGGCTCTTTGATAATCATTACTGTTTCGCGTGTGACATTTGTCCTCATTGCACAGGTCTAGTGTGACATTTGTCCTCATTGCACAGGTCTAGTGTGACATTTGTCCTCATTGCACAAGTCTAGTGTGACATTTTTCCTTACTGTAACTCCCTGACTGCTGTTCTAATTATCCCGGTGACGCTGGCGAAATTCATGGCCGGCAGGAGTGACCGTGATGGGGATGCATATCGGCTTGGCAGCAGACAGAAGATGTGGGCGTGAACGCAGGACGTTCGACGATCCCAGTTACTTCGGTCCCGAGCGCAGAAGCGGCCTGGACCGGCGCTCTGCGACGGAGGGAAGAGGGTTTCTGAACCTTCAGCCGTTCGCGGCCGGTGAGTCCGCAGTCTGTGTTGAAGCGGGCGCCGCGGCAGGTCACCGTCTCGTGGCCCGCAACGATCATCATTTATCCAGCCCTCTCGTCGTGGTAAAGCGCCTGGAATCCGAGTTCGCCTACGTTGAAGCCGACGCGGCAGCCGGACATCGCCACGTCCTGGAAATGATGAGCCAACTTGAAGCGCGCAAAGGCGATCGTAGAACATTCGTTTGCGATGAACGCCTGGAGCGCTTGAACACCGTCAAGGACAGGGCCGTATATGTGCACTTCGGCGATGACCCGAGCTCCGAGACGGAATACCTTTGCACGGTCGTCATCCCGGGAGAGCCGCTTGTCTTTCAATATGAATCGGCCACGCATGAACGCGCCGCCTGGCTCCTGCTCAAGCGTTGCGCGAAAGTCCTGGGCTACGACATCGATGACGTGAAAGCCGACGTTCGTCTCGGCAGCTTGTCCCTGCAGCCGCAGTACTAGCGGCGGAGTGCTGCCATGGCACGCTGGTAGTAACAGCGTGCCGATGTGCTTGTGCGGATCGGCCGGCATGAACCCGGCTTCGCCTCGATCTCCGCGCGCACCGCCAGCGTGTTCCCGAAGCCTTCCATGTCGAACTTTGCGTCCGGCGAAAGAGGTGGTCGCGGGGGAATGCTAAAATTGAATAACGTCATCCGGAGCAACAAAAATGGCCGATAAATCCACCAACGTATCCCAGCCTCGCGACTACAAACTGATCGTCGAGAAAGACGTCCAGATCCCGTTACGCGACGGGACGCTGCTCTACGGCGACGTGTTCCGTCCCGACGGGGGCGAGGAGCGCTTTCCCGTGATCATGAATATCGGGCCGTACATGAAGGACAAGCTGTGGGTGCCGCCGCCCGATCTCGAGGAAAAGCCCAACCCTTACATGAACTGGGAAACCGTCAATCCGCTGTGGTGGTGCCCGCGCGGCTACGCGCTGCTGCGCGTCGATACTCGCGGCTCCGGCAAGTCGCCCGGGAAATCGGACCCAAGCTCGTACCAGGAAGCGCTCGATGCCTACGATTGCATCGAGTGGGTCGCGAAGCGGCCCTGGTGCAACGGCAACGTCGGAACGTGCGGCATCTCGTATCACGCCGCCTTCCAGTGGCGCGTCGCGGGCCTGCAACCGCCCTCGCTCAAGGCGATCATGCCGTGGGAAGGCCGGGCGGACCAGTACCGCGACCAGGCCTACCACGGCGGCATCTTCGCCATCGGCTTCATCGCGCGCTGGGCCAACAACAACACCGCGCTCCATTTGCTCGGCAAGCCGCGCGCCTACAACCCGGACTCCTTCGACAACAACCTGCTCTGGAACTACATGAGGAACAGCCTCGATTCCGAGTACTGGCGGAAGAACAGCGCGCGCTGGGACCGGATCACGGTGCCGGTCTACAGCGTCGGCAACTGGGGCGGCTCCTCGATGCACCTGCGCGGCAATACCGAGGCCTATCTGTGCGCGGCGTCGCAGAACAAGAAGCTGCGCATCCACAGCGGCACGCATTATCACCCGTTCCATTCGGAGGAGGGGCGCATCGACCAGTTGCGCTGGTTCGATCACTGGCTGAAGGGCATGGCCACCGGCATCATGGACGAGCCGCCGGTGAAGCTCGAGATCCGGACCGGCGGCAGCAGGAAACCGTACCCGGTCCGCTTCGAGGACGACTGGCCGATCCCGCGCACGCAATGGACGAAGTTCTTTCTCAGGATCGACCGCGCCGGCTCCGAGGATCCGAAGGCGGTGGAGGGCGAGCTGACGAGGACCGCGCCGCAGAAGCTGGAAAAGGTTTCCTATCGGCAGAGCGCGCCGAGCCGGCCCGGAACGATGCCGCGCGGCGTGTCCTTCGAGACGCCGCCGATGACTGAGGACACCGAAGTCACGGGCCCGATCGTGCTCAATCTCTGGGTCTCGAGCACGGGCGAGGACATGGACATCTTCGCCACGCTCCGCAACATCGGTCCCGACGGCAAAGACCTGTACGAAGTGGGCCAGCAGGACGAGCCGTTGCAGTGCGTGACCAAGGGTTGGCTCCGCGCTTCGCACCGCAAGCTTGATCCGGAAAAATCATTTCCGTACCGGCCGTATCACGCGCACGACGAGCGGTGGTGGCTGAAGCCCGGCGAGGTCGTCGAGTGCCAGGTCGAGATTTGGCCCACTTCCATGGTGTTCAGGAAAGGCCACAAGCTGCGCCTCGACATCTCGCCCGCCGACGGCGTGGGCACGCAGCACTTCACGCACTTCCACGCGGATTACAACGCGGGCGCCGAGAGCACGATCCACGCCGGCGGCGACAAGCAGTCTTATTTGCTGCTGCCGATCATTCCACCTAAATAGAACTGAGACGATAGCCGCGTGCCTCGTCCCGCGTCCTTCATATCCCCGCCCAAGGGCGACGTCGCCCAACTGCTGCGCCTCGGAGGCTTTCTTGCCCCGTATCGTGGGCGCCTCGCCGGCGCGCTTGCCGCGCTCGTGGTCGCCGCAGGCTGCGTGCTCGCGCTGGGGCAGGGCCTGCGCCACGTGATCGATGCCGGATTCGGCAGCGGCGATCCAAACCTGCTCAATGCTGCGCTCGTCGCGGTGGTGGCGGTGTCCGTGGTGCTCGCATGCGCAACCTGGGCGCGCTTCTACCTGATGATGAGCGTCGGCGAGCGGGTCATCGCCGATCTGCGCCAGGCAGGCTTCGGCCACGTGCTGACGCTCTCGCCCGCGTTCTTCGACTCGGCGCGCACCGGGGAAATCGCCTCGCGGCTCACCAATGATACCGAGCAGCTGCGGCAGGTGGTCGGCTTCGGCTTTTCGATGTTCCTGAGGAACGCGCTGATGATGGCGGGCGCGTTGGCGCTGCTCTTCGCCACCAGTCCCAAGCTCGCGGCGCTGATTGTGCTCGGCGTGCCGGCAACGGTGGTGCCGATCCTGCTCATGGGCCGGCGCGTGCGGGGTCTGTCGCGCGTCAATCAGGACCGGGTCGCGGACGTATCGGCCCACATCGACGAGTCGCTGCACGAAATCCGCACGGTGCAGGCCTACCGGCACGAGGACCGCACGCGCGAGCAGTTCAACGCAGCGACCGAAGCGGCCTACGCCGCGGGGGTGCATCGCGTCCGCGTCAAGGCGTGGCTCATCTCGCTGGTGATGCTGATCGGTTTTTGCGCCGTCGGCGTGATTCTCTGGATCGGCGGACACGATGTGTTCGCCGGGCGCCTGACAGCCGGGCAATTGTCGGCGTTCGTGTTCTACGCCGCCATAGTCGCCAGCGGCGCGGGCACGATATCGGAGGTGTGGGGCGAGATCCAGCGTGCGGCGGGCGCGACCGAACGGCTGATGGAGCTGCTGGATACGCCGTCCGCGCTCGCGGCGGCGGCGCCGCAAATCAAGCTGCCGCCGCGCGTGGCGGGCGCGATCCGGTTTGATGAAGTCAGATTCGCCTACCCCAGCCGGCCAGAGACCATCGCGCTGGGTCCCCTATCGTTCGCGATCGATCCCGGGGAGCGGGTGGCGCTGGTCGGTCCTTCCGGCGCGGGCAAGTCCACGGTGTTCGCGCTGATCCTGCGGTTCTACGATCCGCAGTCCGGCCGCACCCTTGTGGACGGCGCCGACATTCGGTATTGCGATCCGCACGACCTGCGCCGCGCCGTCGCGCTCGTGCCGCAGGACCCGGTGATCTTCGCCACCAGCGTTGCCGAGAACGTGCGTTTCGGCCGCCCGGACGCGTCGAACGAAGCAGTGCGGGACGCATGCGCCGCGGCGCACGCGCTCGAGTTCATAGAGCGGCTGCCGCAGGGGTTCAATACCGACCTGGGCGAGCGCGGCGTCAAGCTTTCCGGCGGCCAGCGCCAGCGCCTTTCCATCGCGCGGGCACTGCTCGCCGACCGCCCGATCCTGCTGCTCGACGAGGCGACGAGCTCGCTCGACGCCGAAAGCGAGCGGCAGGNCGCG
>C687J26845_10001169_pt1 | contig 16431 bp, 16 predicted proteins | sample RifCSPlowO2_12_FD_26845 | JGI IMG/M metagenome (IMG submission 26845)
GATAGGAATTTGTTGAGGAGGTATTCTAATATTGTTTTTGGACAGGTTCAAGGTGGTGTTGCGATGGCTTTTTGGACTGTTCACAGGCAAGATGCGCAAGGAAGATGGGCGTATCCAACGCAGAGTCAATTGCGGGCGTTGTGCGCCAACGATCTTGTTAACTACTGCAATTGTATTGGCTACAGTTATCTTAACAGCTTTACCCGTTTCGCTCGAGTGCGTCCGCTATGAAGTGCGAGTTCTTGTAGTCCATTCGTCGTCCGTCCCACCGTCGTCCGTCCTACTTCCTTCCTACTGCCGTCATCCGTCTGCCAACTTCAATCTACTCTCTTCAATCACCAATTTTTCAGACGCTAAAAACTTAAATACTCTTGGCGAAGAAATTCAGCTTACTTCAGAGTAGTAATTCCCCGCTGACGTGCGAGGGACGACAACCAAAACATTTTAATATCTGGTTGTTTTACCTCATGTTGATAACAAAAGTGTGTCACTGGTGGCGCGCAGTGAATCGCGCCAAGAAAAAGGGGGGAGGAAACAATGATTGTTAAAGATGACTTTTTGAGTAAACTGCGCAGGTATTTTGTCTTGAACTTGTATGAGGTCAAGATTTGGACTGCGCTTCTTTCACGTGGTGTCGCGACTGCTGGCGAGCTTTCTGATATTGCGAATGTTCCAAGAAGCAGAAGTTATGATGTTCTTGAAAGCCTTGAGCGGAAGGGTTTTGTCGTGATGAAGCTTGGAAAGCCCATCAAATATATCGCTGTTCCTCCGTCTGAAGTTCTTGAGCGTGTCAAGAAGAATTTGCACGAGGAAGCATCAGAGCATATCAAGCGCTTAGAAGATCTGAAGACAACTGAGGTTTTGGGCGAGCTTAATTCTTTGCACACGCAGGGTATCGAGCTTGTCGAGCCAAGTGAGCTTTCAGGTAGTTTGCGTGGAAGGCATAATCTTTATTCTCATTTGGAGCTTGCGATTCGCAACGCCCAGAGCAGTGTTACGCTTGTGACGACTCCTCAGGGCCTTATGCGTAAGGTTGAGGGTTTCAAGCCTCTTTTCGAGAAGCTTAAGCGCAAGGGTGTTAAGGTTAGAATTGCAGCTCCGCTCACTAAGGAGACGAAGGATGCTGTTGCTGACCTTGGCGATGTTGCCGAGATTAGGCATAGTGATCAGAAGGCGCGTTTCTGCATTGTTGATGGCAAGGAATTGGTGTTCATGATTATGGATGACCAGAATGTCCACCCTACGTATGATGTTGGTATTTGGGTGAACACTCCTTTCTTTGCTTCCGCGCTTGAGAGCATGTTCAACATCGCGTGGAAGAGCATGAAGGCTCCTTCTTTCAAATAAGTATTTTAAGGAGTTCGTTTTTTCTTCTTTTATGGATTTTAAAAAGTTAGCCCAAAGTTTGCATCAGTATGAGCGCAGGGTGCTTCCTGAGCTTGAGAAGCACGCGCTTGTCTCTGAGTTGGTTTCAGTTACTGGTCTTAAGGAGATTGAGGTAAATAGGGCGTTGCAGTGGCTCGAGAGCAAGAGTGCTGTTGAGGTTTTGACCGAGCCAAGAGAGCTTATTTTGTTAGGCAAGAATGGTGAGAAATACGCCAAGGATAAGCTTCCTGAGCGGGTTTTTCTTGAGGCGTTAAGCGATAAACCATTCCCGCTCGATAAGTTGTCAGCAAAGACTGGGCTTTCGAATGAAGAGGTTAATGTTTGTGTCGGCGGTTTGCGTTCTAAATCCGCGATTGTTCTTTTGAAGGATAAGGGTTTGCAGGTCAAGATTACTGAACAGGGGTTGCGGATGCGTGATTCTGAGTTGTTAGAGGAGAGTTTTCTTAAGAATTCTTTTCCGCTTGCGTTTCAATCTTTAAGTCCTCAGGATAAGGGGGCGTTTGAATCTCTTCGAAAGAGGCGTGATATCATTCGTATCGAAGTAGAGAAAGTCAAGCGTGCTAAGTTGACCGATGTTGGTAAAAAGCTTGTGTCGATGGGTGTGCGCGATGAGGATATGATTGATTCATTGACTCCTCAGATGCTTTCTACTGGCGCTTGGCAGCAGAAGTCTTTTCGAAGGTATGATGTTTCAGCTCATGTTCCAAATGTGTTTGGCGGCAAGAAACAGCCGTATAGGGCGTTTTTGGATTGGGTTAGATTCAAGTTCGCATCTTTGGGATTTCAGGAGATGTCAGGGCCGTTAGTAGAAACTGATTTTTGGAATATGGATGCGTTGTACATGCCTCAGTTCCATAGCGCAAGGGACATTCATGATGCTTACTACGTCAAGGAGCCTAAGGTTGGAAAGCTCGATCCTGCATTGGTAAAGAGGGTCAAAGAGATGCACGAGAGCGGCGGTCAAACTGGCAGCAAGGGTTGGCAGTATGATTTTGATGTTGAGAGAACTCATCGTTTGTTGTTGAGAACTCAGGGTACTGCGTGCAGCAGCAGGATGTTAGCTTCAAAAGATCTTAAGATTCCGGGTAAATATTTTGGTATTAGTAGGGCGTTTAGGCATGATGTGATTGACGCGACTCACTTGCCTGATTTCAATCAGATTGAGGGAATAGTTGTGGAAGAAGGTCTTACTTTTCGTCATTTGATTGGTCTTCTGAAAATGTTCGCGAAAGAGTTCGCGGGAACTGAAGAGATAAAACTTGTTCCGGGTTATTTTCCATTCACCGAGCCTAGTGTTGAATTGTACGCAAAGCACCCTCAGCTGGGTTGGATTGAGCTTGGTGGCGCTGGTATTTTTAGGCCTGAAGTAGTGACTCCGTTGCTTGGGAAAAATGTTAGTGTTTGCGCTTGGGGTCTTGGTATTGATAGGCTTGGAATGTTCAAGCTGGGTATTAAGGATATAAGGAATTTGTTCTCGCAGGATGTCGCGTTTTTGCGTGATGGGGAGGTGATGTGAATGCCAAGCATCACGTTCTCGTTTGAAGATTTGTGCTCGCTTGTAGGTCAAAAGCTTGATGATAAGAAGTTAGCTGAGCTTCTTGATAAGGCAAAGGCGGAGCTTGATTCAAAACTATCCTCTGAAATTACTGTCAAGTATAATGATACCAATCAGCCTTATTTGTGGAGTGTTGAGGGTTTGGCTAGGCATTTTCGCGCGTCATTAGGAAAAGTGAAGGGTATTGCGAAGCTTAAGCTTGAAAAGCCTGTTGATGGAGTGTCAGTTGACAAGAGCGTCTCTTCAGTGCGTCCTTATATCGCTGTGTTCGTGGCAAAAGGTCCGAAATTAACAGAGTATTTGTTGAACCAGCTTATCCAAATGCAAGAGAAGCTTGCTGATAATTTCGGAAGGAAACGGCAGAAAGTGGGCATAGGACTGTTTCCTGCAGGAAAAGTGGTTTTTCCGATGACGTATAAGGCTGTCGAGCCGGATGCGGTCTCGTTCGTTCCGTTGGGTATGGCGCAGGAGCTTTCACTGAAGGAGATTCTTCAACGGCACGAAAAAGGTAAGCAGCACGGTTGGATTCTAAAAGATATGAAGAAGGTGCCGATAATTCTTGATGCAGAAGGTTCTGTTCTTTCATTCCCGCCGATAATAAATTCGGATACGACGGGAAAGCTCACTGTGGGTGATAGTGATATTGTATGCGAGGTTTCAGGTACCGACTGGTCCGCGGTCAATCTTGTCTCAGTTATTTTCGCGTACGCTCTTTCAGAGCGTGATTTTAGCATAACTCCGCTCAAGGTCAAGTCAGGCAAGGAGCAAATCGCAACTCCGGATCTTTCCACAGAAAAGATGAAGTTTGATTACAGTTTGGTCGAGTCTTTGCTCGGCTTAAAGCTTTCAGCGTCTGAAATAAAGGGCTTGCTCGAGCGCGCTCAATTTGATGTTTCTGGTTCGAATGTTGAGGTTCCTGCGTATAGGCGTGATGTTATGCATCAAGTGGATATAGTGGAGGATGTTGGCATTCAGTATGGTTATTCTGATATCGAGCCATTGCCTTTGAGCTCTCTTACAACTGGTGGGTTTTTGCCTGTTTCGATGCAGGCGGATACTCATCGTTCTCTTTGGATAGGTCTTGGCTTTCAGGAAGTGATGAGCGCTGTGCTTTCGAGCAAAGAATTGCTTTTTGACAGGATGAATGTTGCGGCAGGGGAATTGATCGAGATTGACAATCCTATTTCGCAGACGTATTCGTGTCTGCGTTCTTGGCTTCTTCCTATTTTGTTGGACGTGCTTTCAAAGAATCGTCATGTTGATTATCCGCAGAAGCTTTTCGAGCAGGGCGTGGTCACCGTGCGTGATGGTTCTGATGTGCGTGATGAGTCTCATCTTTCGGCGGTTTCTGCTCATTCGCAGGCTTCGTTCACAGAGATGCGTCAATATGTGGAAGCAACTCTCAAGAGTATTGGTCTTTCTTGTCAGTTCGAGGAGTTGGAGATGGGTTGTTTCATAGTGGGAAGGTCAGCGAAAGTTCTTGTTGATGGCAAAGAAGTCGGAATCGTGGGCGAGATTCACCCTGCTGTTCTAAAGAAGCTTAGCGTTCTTGTTCCGATTGTCGGCTGCGAGCTTAACTTGTCTTCCTTGAAGAAATAGTTGGTTTGGCATTCTGAACTGACGTGAGTGCGAGAACGAGTTCTGTTTGTGTGATTAAGAGTCAATGAAGAATTCTATATTGCAGGGCAAAGGTAGTCGTGTAATCAATGTCGTGTATGCTTAGCAAGTTTTTGATTTATTCATCCTGCCGTGCTTGAAAAGTTCAGGCTTTTGGTGCCTGTTGTCGCAGCAAAGTTTGGTCTTGAGTTGCTCAAGCATTGACAAAAAATCAAAGGAGTGTCAAAATCTTTTCTCTCAGAACGGCTAATCGTTCAAGAACTGCTTTTGCTTCAATGACTGAGACGTCTTTGCCATAATAGTTTATGTCGTTTCTGATGATGCGTAGTTCATCAAATCCTTCGCCGAGGTATGTTTCTTTCATGACTTCTTTTAAGAAACTGGTGTAGCAGATATGGTTGTAAATTTTGAATCCTTTGCGTAGTGCAATCGCTTCGAGCAGTTCTCGGACAGAATCATAGCTAAGTGATATCTTGGAAGCGGCAGTTTCTTCTCTCAATTGTAGGAGTTCGGAAGAGATTGCTTTGTTCGCGCTTGTTTTCTCGAGCGAGGAGGCCAGTTCAAGGTCGGCAGTTATTTTCTTTGCTTCTTTTTCGCGTAGGCATGAAGTCCAGTCCATTACCATTTCACCTTGCCAAATAATACGATTCCGTTCAGGATGTTGTTGAGTAAATGTTCATTTTTTACATCTCTTGGTGATTTGAACCATTGGAGCGCGATTTCTCTTCTGAGTGTTTTGTTGAACGGTGTAAGATCAATTTGTTTCTGTTCTGTTGCGAAAATGGCGAGGTCAACGTCCGAGTCGGGTGTTGCTTCTGCTTTTGCAAGGGATCCAAATAAGACGGCACTAGCTCCCGTGAGTTTTGCTTGTAGTTCCAATGAAAGTTTGTTCAACCGTTGTTTCCAATACAATCGGCAAAGGTCAATGATTTCTTCGCTCTCGGCGCGGAGCGTGAAGAGTAAGTGTCCTCGTTCTGGGCGCTGTTGTAAATATCCTGCGTTGGCAAACTCTTTGAGAAATTTTGATGCGGTAGGTGGGCTTACGTGCACGAGTTTTGCATACTCGCGTACGGAAATCGACCGGGAGCAATCCTCAAAGAACGGCGCCAATTTGTTAAGTATTTTTAACATCTGTTAAAATTATTTTACTGGTGTTAATAAATCTTTCGGTTATGCGATGTCGTTCTCGGTGAGAATTGATTAGTTCTGTTCGCACGCAGTTCCGTTCCAGCATTTTGTTGGCCCGCAGTCGCAGTTCCAGGTCATCATATCTCCGCAGACATAGCTGAATGGGTCTAGTCGTTCATATTTGCAGTCATCTGCACAAGTATTTCCAAATTCCCTGATGTTTCCTCCAGTAGTGGTACACGCATTTATTTCCGCGTCTATCTTACGCGCTTTTTCTTTTGTCATGCAGGTCTGAATGTCATTGTGAGGATAGCTAGGGCGAACCGCACAGACGTCTGCAGGGCACCATTCTAGAAGGCGGAATTGGCGGCAATAATTGACTAAGTCTGTTTCGCGTAATGCGTGGTTTATTAGAGGATAGAATGCGTCAAGTTCGAAACGTCTTTGGTCTTCGGCAGTGAACTTGTTTTTTGCTATGCACTGCGGAGTAGTTGAGCAATCAGTGCAATCGCGGTAGAGTTCACATGCGTCTTGCGGACAATCAAGTACTCCATACGAGGAGCAATACTTCGATGGATTGCTTGTCTTTAGGTCGTCTTGCGCTGGCGTGTATTGTGAACAACTCAAGAGTGTGATTAAAAGAAAAATAATTGCAGTTCGTTTCATATTGAATAAAAAACAAATAAAGCTTAAATTTATTCCGCTTTCTTCTTCGCGGATTTTCTTACAGCTTTTACTTGCGCCGGTTTTTCAGCTTTTGGAGCTTTTTGTTTGCGTTCAGTTGTTTCAAAGCCTGCGGAGTTGAGCGCTTTGACAACTTCTGCGTGCGAGGCTCCTTTTTTGATGTCGACGGTTTTTCCCAAAGGTTCTAAGTGCATTAGGTTGCACTTTTTTCGTCTGGATTGTCCGTCTACGAGAACGAAATTTTTGTCGAGCGTGTCTACGATGACGCAGATTTTGCCAGCGTCTCTGCCGGCGATTTTCATGCAGATGTGTCCGATTTTCATTTTTGTTTCTCCTCATCCGTGCAGGTCGTTGCCGATTTCTGCGGGAGATGAAAGTGATTTATGCTGCTGCGAGCGCTCGTGCTTTGGCGATGATTACTTTTCGCGTGCACGTGCTGCAGAGTCGTCCGCCGTATGGTCTTTCTGGGCGTCTTGAGCTTTTTGGTAGTGCGCGAACTTGCGCTTTGGTGCCTCGCGCAACTCCCGGGAGTACTTTTTCGCAGTCTGCGCATTGTGGCGCTGCGTTTCTTCGTCTTTTGTATAGTATCTTGTTGATTCCGCTTGGCGTTGTGATGTATACTCGCCTGAACGTTCTTGAACGGTATTTTGGTGCTACCATGCTCGTTTGGGAAAGGGAGGGGTTTATAAAGGTTTCGAGTGCCGTCCTCGTAAGCGTGAGGTTAAGGACTCAATTTCCCTTTGGGTAAGGGGTCTGTATGCTCCTGGTTTTAGCGTTCCAAGGGATAATGTGGCGACGCGCAGGCGTACGAGTTGTTTGACGTAAAGGCCTAATTCTTCGAAGAGTCTTCGTACTATGTGTTTGCGTCCTTCGTGTATTACTAGAGTGGCTTTGTTTTGGAAGGCGTTGATTTTGTTGATTTTGACTGGTTTGTCATCGATCATGATGCCTTTTTGGAGTCTTTCGAGCATTTTCTCAGTGAGTGTTTTGTCGAGTACTGCTAGGTATTCTTTTTCGACGTTGTATCGTGGGTGTGTCAGAAGATTCGCAAGCTCTCCGTCATTCGTCAAAATTAGCAGTCCCTCCGTATTTTTATCGAGTCGGCCTACTGGGTACACTCTTTCTTTTGTTTTGACTATGTCCATGACTGTTTTCATGCCGTGTTCTTCGCTTACCGTCGTGACGACTCCGCGCGGCTTGTTGAGAGCAAGATAGATTTTATGTTCGATATTGACTGGTTTGCCGTACACTGTTATGGTGTCGGTTGTTTTCGCTTTATCTCCGAGTTTTGCGATTATCCCGTTTACTGTGACTTTTCCTGCTTTGATTAGTTCCTCGCATTTTCTTCTGCTGTCTATGCCTGCTTGTGCCAGGATTTTCTGTACTCGTTCCATATATGGCTTTATGCAGGAGTGGTTTAACAATGTAGTGGTCGTAGAGGGAATCTGTAGAGGTATTTTTCGCCTGTTTCGCGATGAGCAGATACGTATAAGTTACCGTGTCGAACACGTACTTTTTCGGGGATTATTTTGTTCATATCTTCAAGTCGTATCAGTGAGTTACACTCTAGTTTGGCGTTGAGTTCAATTATGCTGTTCTCAGTTAATGAGAGGGAAGGTTCTAGTGTGGCAAGGTATGTGTTGCCTGTTTCGCGGTCAATGTCTATTCCGTTGATGAACGCTCCGACGTCGCAGGAGTTTCTTGTTCTGTTCCAGTTGGCATCAAAAACGTTGACGCGCGCTCCGTGCCTAAAGTTCAGGTCTGTTCCGATATGTGTTTCTTCATTGTGGCGTACAAGGCATCCTGCGCATGCTCCGCGCATTCCGGTTAGCATTTGGGTGTATAGTTCGTTCCATGCGCGGTGTGTGAGTTCTTCCAACTCGTCCTGGGCTTGAAAGTCAAGGTCTTTTGTTCGTTTTATTATTTCTACTCGTCTATACCCTGTGAAAGTGAGTCTTTCACTAATTGACGGATCAAGGCAGGGTTGATTTAGAAGGCGTGCTGCGTAATGAGCCGCGTTGAAAAATTGCCCTTGAATTAGTAAGTCTTCAAAATATGCATTTTGGACGTGTTGGTTTTTTCTATGAGGGCGGATAGCAGGATGAGCGTAGCTAATCGGAGTTCCTGCTCGTTTTGATTCTTGCAAAAGCTTGATTGCTGCATCAGAATCGTTTTCTGTTGATAGTCTTTCAAGCTCTCTTAATCGTTCATCCATTGTATGGGTTTTCGGGAGATAGGATTAAAAGATTTCGTTGGTGGGCTGCAAACCTTATAAATGGCTGTTCTTTACTTGGTTCTATGCAGGACATAGTTTTCCCTTCAGGCAACGAGGCTGATTTTATCAGGATGGCAAGGCTTCTTGGCTGGTCGGGTCTTATTTGCGTGTATTCTGATAAGTCGCAGTTTTCAAAAGACCCGTTCGTGAAGAATGCTTTGTTTGTAGAGCCTATGCGCATTAATAAGGCGCAGGACCTTAAGGTTTTTTCAGTTTGCAGGGGGAGTCGTGAGGCGATAGAGCGCGGCGCAAGCATAGCGTTCGATTTTGAGTCATTGGAAGATAAAGATAAGACTCATTTCAAGGAGTCCGGGCTTAATCAGGTTCTTTGCAATCTTGCTCGTGAAAAGAATGTTAGGATTGGTTTTTCACTTTTTTCTATTCTTTCAAAAAGCGGGAAAGATCGTGCTGTTTTGCTTGGCAAGATTATGCAGAACATAATGCTTTGTCGTAAATTCGATGTGACGGCAAAAGTTGCGAGCTTTGCGAAATCTCCTCTTGATATGAGAAGTCCGAGTGATTTGGGTTCTTTGTTTATGCAGCTTGGAATGTCCGCGAAAGATGTGAAATTCGCTTTGCTCTAAATCCACGGTATGTTTGCTGCGTTTTTGCAGGATTCTTTGTTAGGAACGAATGCTTCTGCGTTGAACGTGGCAAGGTTCGTGCAGTAAGTGGGGTCAGAGAGTTCTTGGCAATATGATGCATCGCTGCTTGCGAGTGCTTTGCAGATTGGTTCTACGCAAAGGCTGATGTTTTTGCTTGCTATTGCCGTGCAGTCAAGGTCTGCTGGCGCGCAAAGGGCGGGTTCGTTAGCGATGTATGCGGAGCATCGTTGCTGCATTATTCCCTCGAAAGTTGTGCAAAGCGCAGCGTCTTTCTCTTTTAGCGCGAGGATGAATTGTTTTTGTTCTTCTGTGCGCTCAACGCATTGGTCTGTGAATTCATTCACGGCAATGAAGTGTTTGACTATGAAGACTACGAGGATGATCAGTACGGCTGGAATGATTGGCCAGAGCTTCATGTATTCGTCGAAGAGGAAGATATTTAAAGCTTTTTTGTTATTATTAACGTAAAAAGGGGTATTATGTGGCGGTTGTTGCTAATAGCGTTGGTTGCGGTGCCGGTATTCGGGCAGGATGTCACTTTCACTCTTGTTCAGGAGCAGGACTTTTCCCAGCAGGTTTTTGGTGATTTCAGTGAAGGTGTTCCTCGTACTGTCACGTTTGCAGGTTCGACTTTTGTGAGGAGCCTTTCGGCGGATCTATCTATCCAATCAAACGGAGGTTCTGCTGTTCCGTGTGTTTTTTTCGATTCTGATTCGCAGGTTCAGTTCTGTAATACTTCCTCGCAGTTTTTCTCTGGAAGAGTCACTTTTCCGATAGTTCCAAGGTTTGCGAGCAGTGTGAGTTTTATCGTAAGGGGATCCACTCAATTCTCTGGGTCTTCTCAGGGGTTTATTCAAAGGGTGTTTTGGCGTGGAGGTGCTGGTCGTTCGATAAGCCAGACGTATTCGACTTTGCGTGATGTTCGCGCGAAGAATTTGGGTCTTTTGCGTGCGTTCATTCCGCCAAGTCAGGCGCCTGTTTTCGCGTTCAGTTCTGACCAGAAAGCGATTATTTGGTTTAACGATCCTGTGGCGCCCAGTTCGACTTCCCGTTCGACTACATCGAACTATAATGATGAGGTTCTGGCGTGTTTGAATACCGACCTTAATGTCGATGCGCAGGGTAATCCTAAGTGTGATTTCCAAGATGAGGCTGAGTGCGCGGCAAGGGGCAGGGATTGGCTTGATGGTTCTTGCTGTGGTGATGCGCCGTATACTGATTGCAGGTTGTATTCTGATAAGCAGGCGATTTGCGGTAGGGACGCGCAGCAGCGTTTTAAGTGGGCGGCGCTGGGTGATATAGGTTTTATTTCTGTTCTTGATGGTTGTCCGAATCTTGAATTAGTTTCAAATGGCGTGAAGTTTTTCACGTGTGGTGATGTGCCTACTGGTTTTCAGGATGTTGAGCGTTTTGATGGTGTTGTGAATATTGCGGGTCATGATTACGCGTGCGATGGGCGTCGTGTGATCGAATGCGGAGGTGAGTCTCCTTATACTCCGAATATGCGAAGGACTGGTGCGAAGCTTAACATCACAGGCCAGGCAAGGTATTGTTCATCGCAGGGCAGGTGGCTTGTTTCGCTTGATGGCGTGAATAGGTTGAGCTGCGAGCGTTCAGGTTTCACGTGGACTGGGTCTAAGTGCTGTGGGGAGCAGGATGACTCGTTGCAGTCATACGAGGATCCTTTTGTGGCAGGTGGTGATGGAGTTGCAGGCGGTTGTTTCAAGGGGCGTTTTGTCGCTTCAGGTTCATATGTTAGTGGGAGCCGTAATAGTTTGAATTATCGCGGGCGTTTCGTCGTGTGTCAGGATGAAAATCAAAATGATCGATCGTATGTCCAGTTGTTCAATGGGACGAATCTTTCTCCGCAGGTTAGCGCTCCGTGCGGAGTTCCGTTGCAGAACGCGTTGCTAACGGGTATTCGTCAGCACGCGCTTTGTTTTCCTGCAGGTTCTTGGGAGTTCACTTCGATCACAGAAGCGCATTTCTCTAAGTCTACGTTATGGCCTACTCTTGTGAGCCAGCCTAGGAAAGGATGCTGTCCTGAGAATAAGTGTTGGGATGGTGCGGCGTGCCGCAATATTGGTGAATATTCTATTGTGGCAGGGAAGGGGTATCGATGTCAATAAGATGCTTGATGCTGATGTTGATGCTCGCTTCAGTTGCGGCAGCGCAGGTGGAGCCTGGGGCTAAGTGGGTTCAAGTCGACATAAAGCTGAATTTCCAGCAGACCAGTACGGGTTTTTGCAGGGAGCAGTCTCAGTGTTTGGTGAGCAATGCGTTCAGTGAGGTCTTTGATAACATTCCGGAGTCTTTTTGGGACGGTCTAACCGATTCGGATTTGGGTCCTAAATGCATTGGTGATGGCCAGTTTATTTTGGATAATTATTGCGCAAGGGGAGGTTGGTCGTCTAGGACTAGATTGATAGCGACTGAATTGCTGGCGATCGCGCTTCGCGATTCGCCTTCTAACTTTTCGCTGTATTGCGATTCGTTTGAGACTGCGCTTAATGAGGTGAATTATCTTTCGCAGGCAGGTCCTGTTCTTAATTTCTTGGGCAAATCGTGTCCTCAGGAGGGGTTCGCAGGTGCAAGGGTTACAGAAAGGTGTACGAATAGTTTGTGTGTGTTAAAGTATGGGCAGAATGTTGCGTTCGGAACTTCTCTTAACGCGAGGATAGATGGTCCTAAGAGTTTTTTGAACGCGCTTAATTTGGGTCTTGAGGAGTGCGGCAACGCGCTTAACAGCGACGGGGATTATGATTACTGTGGTGACGCCGTCTGGTTCAATCTCAATACTAATTCGATTCTTTACGCGCCTGGCTTGGCAGAGTTGGGTGTTCCAAGCGATCTTGCGAACCAGTTTTTCTTGACTCCGTATAATGAGTTGAGCGATTATGTGTTTTCAGTGGTTCACAAGCCAGAGGTTGCGCAGTTCAATTATACTTTTTTCAGGCAGATTCCTCAGTTCAGTCAGGTGTATTTCGCAAAGGACGGGTTTGAGTTTGTCTATGCGTTTAAGCAAAAAAATGTGACTCTTTCTCAGATAGATTATGCGGGCTGGTATTTGTCGAATATTGAGCTGCCAAGTGATGCGTGCACAAGATTCGTGAAGCGTTTTGATTCTAGGGCGAATTGCGAGTCTCAACCGTCTCCGACAGAGTTTTTCGTTGTGGCGCACAAAACTCCGCAGGTCGTAGGCAAAACTCCTCAGAACATTGTTGATTCGTGGCATGAGACGACTGGGCGTTTGAGGGTGGTTTCATGAGAGCGCAGGTGACTGTTTTCATAATCATTGGAATTTTAGTCATAATAGCATTTGGCATAACGGTGTATGTGGGAAGCGCTGTTCGTGAGAATATTGAATCAAAGCCTACTCAGCAGCGTTTGGAGCAGGCGGGTGTGCAGCCTATTGTTGATTATGTTTCGACTTGTCTCTCGCTAGCTTCGCAGGATGCGCTCTCGCTCGCCGCTCGTCAGGGAGGGCTCATTTATGAGCTGCAGGGCGGTGTGGCAAAGGATTTCACAGAAGGGGAGGGTGTTATTTTTACTAAGTATTCTGATGATGTTTTTGGCGTGATTGATGTTCCGTTCTTGATTCGTCCGCCGTCAGGCAATGTCGGCCAGCTATTTTTCGCGCAGCCTCCAAGGTATCCATTCGATTCTTTTCCGTACACGGGCGATGGGTTGTTGTTCACGGGATATTATGGTGTGAGCGATCTTCCTTCGCTGTATAAAACGACTCCTGATGGAGTTCCAGTTGCGGGCTCTATGCAGGAGAGTGTGGAGAAATATGTGCAGAAGAAAGTTGTTGAGTGCGCTGATTTCAAATCTTTCTTGGATAAGGATTACAGGGTGACTCAGGGCAGTCCCGTGGCTTCTTTGCTTTTTGCTTCGAAGCAAGAGCAGTTCGCTGGCGAGCAGTTCGTGACTATGGAGCTTAAGTGGCCTCTTGAGGTGAGAACGCCGGGCGGTGATTCGTCCATAGTTGAGGAGTTCGCTGTGCGTATTCCTGTTCGTTTGGCCGCGATGTATTATATGGTGAAAAAGATTGTTGATACTGACGTGACTGATATTTCTTACGTTCCTGATAGCGAGGGGCAGTTTGTTGTGACCAAGCTTCCGTTCGGATCTGACAGTTTCATCTCTGTCTCGGATCAGCAGAGTATTGTTGGAGGAAAGCCCTTTGAATTTAGAGTGCTTAGAAAGAATAGGATTCCTGCTTTGTGGAGAATCGACACTGCTCCTCTTGAGCAGGTCGAGTTTCACGTGACTCCTGAAGGCAGGGGCGCAGTTGTTCGTGCGCAGGGGGATACGCTTCACATTAACGATCCGTGTCAGGAGGCAGGGGTTCAAAATCCATTTTTGTTAGAGCTCAATGCGTCTGATGCTGATGAGGATGCGGTTGTTTTTGACGTTCACGTTCCTGGAGGAAGTGATGGGCAGATCCCAAGAGATGCGGTTGGTATTGACTTCAGTGTTACTGTTTTAGTAAAAGATGCTGCGAATTTATCCAGGGAATCTTTTGACTCCCAGGAGATTCCATTGAGGGTTGCTTTATGCGAAGTGAGATAAAAATTTGTTTGCTGCTTGCGATTGTGTTTTCTCTAGCTTTGCTTTCGATTGGAGCATATGGCCAATCGATTGGTTGTTGCTGCGATCCTGTCGTTAAGAATGGAAGTTTCTCATCGAAAACAGAGTGTGATCAGAAAGGTTTTATTTTTGCAGGTCCTCCGCCGAGTCTTACTGTTACGTGCAGTGAGCATTGTAACGCTACTTTAGCGCCAACTCTTGCTGGAACTTGCGGCGATAACATCTGCCAGCCCTCTGAGACTAGTTCCTCCTGTTCTGCGGATTGTCTCCCTCTTGTTGGCGGGTGTGGAAGCCCTACTTTCAGGCAGGCTCCATCGAACCTTACAGTGCTTCCTGTTAAAGGTACAAAAGAATTGCGTCTTTCATATGCGGTTCAGTGTCCTGCTGATTTTGTGGTGATTTCAAGGTGCGAGGGTAACGATTGCGTTAATTTCCAGAAAATCGCCGAAGTTCCTCCTGGCGCGATTTTCATCGATAGAGATGATGCGCTTGAATTTAACAAAGAGTATACGTATTCGGTCATCGCGCAGTACCGCATTTCAGGTTCAAGCGATGCCGCGACTGCTGTTGGAAGTCCTGGTGATTTGGAGTGTCTTGGCCAGCGTGATGATATTTTCTGTGTTTCATCATTCTATTACACTCAATTCTCATCGTATCTTTCAAGGTTTGGTTACGGCCAGTTTTCCGCGCAGGAATTCTTAGTTAACTTTTCAAGGTCTGTTGATTTGACTTTCGCGACAAGGTTCAATCAGGGTTGGCAGTGCGATGCGAGGAATTTACTTTTGCAGCCTTCTCCGCAGATTAGGTGTGATTTTTCTCAGTTTTGCGTTTCTGATGAGCGCGGGGCGCGTTGCGTGAACAAGGTTCCGTGCGGGACAGGGTTCGATCCGTTCGGTTTGTATTCGAGTTTGACAGGTTGTGAGGGTCTTGTGTATCGTTATTGCTTTTTTGATAAGAGCACGACTGTGCAGGATAAGTGCTATGGTTGCGATCCGAGGATGACTTGTTATGATTACAAATCAGAGGACGCGTGCCGAAGGGATAATTGCGGTGCTGGTGATTGCCAGTGGAATTCTGTGTTTGATGATCTTGGTACTGGCGTGTGCGTTGATAAGCGGTATAACAACTGTCTTCTTTGTGATAAGAAGGGAACTGTTGCCTTGGAGAATGAGAATGCTTCGAGCGCTTTCTGGGATGCTTGCAGTGAGGAGAAGAGTTCGGCTCTTAGCACTGCGCTCTACCCTTGCTTTTTTGATAAGGATTTGAAGAAGAGCAAGGGATGTGATGAGGCTACTTGCGCTGATTATACGCAGATTCAATGCAACGCGCCTTCAGGAGGAATAAAGCTTAACGCAGATAATTCGCTCGCTTCAAGCAGCGTCGATGCCTGCAATATCGGCGTGTGTGAGTTCAGGGATACGACCGGGTGTGTTAAGAATGCTGATGGGAACACTGGTGTTGGCTTCCAGGATTGTAAGTTTGGTAATGAAACGTGCGAGCTTGACTATTTCCCCGCGCAAACTTCCATAATTCCATCTGGCGCCGCGAACCGTCTTGATTTTTTGAACATCCGAATATTCGATAAATTGAATCGTTCTGGAGCTCCGTCTGATTTTGCTGGAAAGCAAGGATACACTACTTTTATGTGCATAAAGAGCCCAGCCAATGATTGTGCTGACGCGCGTCTTTTCCCAATATCTACGAAATCTACTAGATTGATAGTTAAAAACGGCGTTTTGAAGGAGGGTCAAAAGACGATTGGCAAGTTTGTTGTTGGAAACAACACGTTGATGTTTTTCAGCAAGGATGCTGCGAGTAATGTTGAGGTTGTTCAGCAAATGGAAGTGTTCGCCTGTGATAATTGCAGCGGTCCAACGTTGCTCAATATAAGTGTTTCAGGCGGCAGAGTCCTTGATAGGGCGATTTTCACGAGCAATTTAAGGCCTTCATTTGTGTTGGATTTTGATGAGCCTACATTTATCACTTTCTTCGAGATTAATCGTCCTGAGACTGTTGTGAGGGTTTCGCAGAAAACCGCGGGCTTTTCTTTAAGGCATGAGTTTGCGGTTCTTGATGAGTTGGATGGCGTTTATGAGTTGAGCTTGAATGGAAATAATGAGCGCAATATTTTCATGGATAGTCCGGGGCTGGTATTTAGTTTGTTGGCTAACGCTTCTCTTGCAGGTGTTACTATAATTCCTGCGCATGGTAGTATTTTGCAGTTAAATAAGACTTCGCTGGACGTTCAGCTTGATTTTACTGATCAGGTGACTCTTACAAATATTAGTCTTGTTGCAGAAAGCTACGCTGACCCATTCGTTAAACGGTTTATTCCAAGGGACATAACTGTTTTGTTCAAGACGTCAAATAATCGTTCGTTCAAAGCTTCAGTGCCTAATGTTTCAGGAGGGGGTTATCGTTTGGTTGTGGACGCGCTTGGTTTCAATTCGCTGCAGGTGTATCGTGAGAGCCATTTCTTTATAGCGACGCAAAAGCCGAGTATGAGGCTGGTGGCTCCAACTTTTGGCGTGACTGCGTTTTCAGTGTTTAATGTTTCAGTTGAGACTCCTCTTCCAAGCGTTTGTTCG
>C687J26845_10001170_pt1 | contig 16416 bp, 17 predicted proteins | sample RifCSPlowO2_12_FD_26845 | JGI IMG/M metagenome (IMG submission 26845)
TGGGCCAGTAGATTGAAAGTAATTGGCAAGCGACTGCCCACCTCCCCCGCCGCCGCCTCTGTATCGGGTGTTGCCCCCCCCCTGTGCGCCCATCTGATTCAACATTTGATTTCCATAAGCCCGCTGATTGAGCAAGCTGTCCGACCGGCTTTGATTTCTCATCGCATCCCGTTCCCTTAACCCGGCAATCATGGCAATGCGCCGGGCTTCCAAGTCTCCCCCCACCGTTCCAAAACGATTTCGGCTTTCCTGTATACCCTGAGAAAGCAATCCGCTTTGGGTCAATCCTCGCCGCTGATAATCCTCCCCAATCAGCCGTTCTTGCTCTGTCTGCTGCTCCCCCATCCTCCGCCGGGCGATATCGAATTCCGTGTTGATTCCCAGTTCACTACCTCCAGTTCCCACACCACCGCCAGTTCCTTCTGTTCGAGAGGATATTCCGGTTTGTCCTGCACCCCCACCGCCCGGCTGACCCGAAAGACCCGCCATTTGATAGGCCGGATTTACAGGTCCCTGTTGAGGGGAAGCTCCAGGACCTCCCGGCATGGTGGTTCCAATGTTCATCTGTCTTTTTGGATCAAATCCTTGATCTATAAGGGACCGCCTTGGATCAATAGTCCGCTGTGTGTATCCTCTTCCCGGCTCCCAAGACGTAGCCATTGGAGGCCCGCTATATGCCGGAGGCTCCCCGAACCGGCTTATTGCTCCTGTGTAGGGGTCAACATTAAAAACCTGCCGCGTCCCCGCTCCCTGCCCCCCCCACGGCCTGTCAGCCGTGAAAACACTCCTGTTTACATTGGGTTCGTAATTTTGGGCTTGCTGCTGATTTTGCTGCTGCCTTATTCTGCTTTGAAGCAAAGCCTCGAATATCTCGTCGAAATCCGATCCGAAACCCGATCCCTGATTGGATTGCTGTTGTTGCTGTTGCTGTGGCGGCTGTGGCTGCTGATATTGCTGAGGCTGTGGAATCTCGCCCACCGCAGACTGTTGCGACACTCCTCCATACCTCGCCGCCCTTGGCGGATCGTTGCCCTTCCCGGATGAAGCGGTAGTCCTTCCACGAAGCAGCGGATTCGAATAGCTGTAATACGGGTCTACGTATGACATTTATCTACCCCTTGAAATTCCCCACCGATAACCACGAATAGCCCACCCAAGGATATTGGTTGTCAAGTTGGTTGCCGTCGATCCATGTACGGTCTGCTGCCTGAATCTCAACTGAATGCAATTTCCCACCGGAGCCGCAGATTCATCAATGACAATCGGATGAATGATCCGGTTCCGGTCAGTCTGATCGGTCAACTTGTCTCCATAGACCGGCCCGGTTTTCCCAAGGTTGATCGCCCCCAAATCCCTCCACGCCACTTCATTGTCAACCTTGTATTGCGCCCGCAGCGTTATATTGGCGACCGCCTCGACATGGATTTCGATTTCGCTGAAAACCTTCCTGATGAACGGCGAACCCAAATCATATTGCTTGGTCTCCAACACCATGTCGATATCTGAATTCAGATACAGATACCGGCCGGTCAACTTCGCAAGCTGGCCTGTCGTATCGGATGTAATGGCGTAGGTTTCATCGGAATCCGTCGATCCTGTCCAGCGGGAATAATGAGAGAAGCCCCTCTTGTTCGGACCTTGGAAGTGCCAGTAAGGGGCCTCCTGCGATGGAGGAATGACCGTTATTTCACGATCATTTTGCAGGGCATTATTGGCGGGCGTCGCCGTCTTGCTCTTGTAACTGAGAAGGTAAAAGCCTTCGGATGTCGGAGTCCCCACCGGCCCATTCTCGTTGACCGTGATATCCCCCACAATACTGTCAATCGAATCGCTCAGCTTTTGTGCCGGACCCGATCCATCGAACTTGAATATGCCGTTCGGTCTGGCATACATGACATAGCCGTCGAATTCCGCAATGGAGAATGGAAAGGGACAGCCGTTATTCCATTCAAGTGTTCTCAACCTGTAGTCGGAGGGAACCCGCCCATACAGGATGCTGATAGTCCGCTCCCCGAAGATTACAAGATTGCCAAACAGCCTTGCGAATCCAGTAACCTGGTCCCCCATTCGAGATTCGGGTATGTCGAAAAAATTATTAGAGGGCCAAGTTTCAAAAGCATTGATATCGGAGAAGTAGACGCGGTTAACTGCGGTCGTTCCGCGACCGGCAAAGAGGCGGTTCGAATCCTGATGGTAGTAGACAAATCGCGGGGTTTGGGCCGGCGCGGTAGCCGAATACATCGCAACGGCGGCATTCCCGGAATAAGCTCGATAGGCTGTTCCATTTGCCGCATAAACCTTTCTGTTGGCGACCGTCCAAGACAGCTTGGCCGAAGCCCCGAAACCGCTTCCAATCGCTGCCGCCGTGGTTCCGCTGACACGATACGCCCTTCCTGTGGCAAGCTGATAAAGCAGCTTCGTTCCGCTGACCAGATCGTAAGCCCTGAACAGACTTAATCCCCGGCTTGCCGCTGGAATGCTTCCGAAAACCGCCGAATGTCCCGATGTTTTCCTGATCCCACCCCGATGAAGAATGGAATCTTCCGCCGTTACCAACTGGTTGTCAAACACCATGTAGGCGGCATGTTTTGTGTCGATGCCGCCCCGGAAATCGTAATAGGAGCCTTCAAAGTCCGGCTTCTGGCTTCCCACCGGCTAAATCCTTGACATGGCATTCCACTGGCCGGGGAAAGAGGTTCTAACGGGAACTTCACCCCACTGTCCGGCCTGAAGGATCAAATTGGGATCGGTCATGGCGCTCTTGTTGATTCGTTCACGCAAGAGCGTTTCGTAATCCACCTTGGCCCGGTCGATCAACCCCAATTCCGCCGCCCGCTCGTTGAGACAATGGTATGTGCCGCCGGCCACCAAAACATCATGGAAATCATCGGGATAATCCGAAATCTGGTCGTCGTCTTCAAGCTCGGCAGGAGAGCGTTTCCGAAGGTAGTAGACCATCAAATCGTCATTCGGCCTTGGATACACGCCAATCAAGGGAACGCCGGGAGGGTCAATTTCATAGGCGACATTAAAACCATTCATGCCCCTGTAATTTTCATCAAGGGTCAGTTGTGTCGGTATGACGACTGCCCTGATCTTGTAGAAACGCCGTTCCCCCTTGATCCGGAACAGCCTGCCGACCATTGTGCTGTCCCACACCGTTGACACTCCCGCAATCGTTCCGCTTCCTTCAGTTGTTGTGACCGTTCCCGTATTGTAGTAAACCAATGGCGTGCGTCCGGCATCGTAATAAACATCCGGCGTGGCCGCCTCTTCAATTCCCTGCTCCAAGTCGAACCGCCTTGAAACGGGGATGGGCTGCAAAACCCGGCTTTGTTCTGGAATCCTTACACGAAGAACCGCCATCGTATCCCGCTCAAGCTCGTAGGCGTCCTTCCAGATTTCGTATTCTTCGAGGGTCGAACTCGCATCCTTGTAGGGACGATCCACCCGGATCGTTTCCGTTGCCGCGACAACATCCATGATTCGATAGAAAGTCTCGCTATCCTCAAGCCTGAATTTCCTGAAAAGGAAATTCCGATCCCAATCCGCCGTGCCTGTGCCCGTTATGGTGAAACTGTTCAGTGTGACAGTTGCTGTCCCGGTTGTATAAGGCGCGACAAGATTGAATGATTTTTCGTCTACAAGAAAAGGCCATGTGGCTTTCTGTGCTATCTCCCTTTGAACCCTGTTGACATTGGCCTTGGCAATGGCAAGGCCCGCCGTGGATTGATCTCCAAGCCTTCGGGAGACGTACTTGTAAATGTCGATAAAATTAAGCATTGGAAGCATTCCGGTAATAGACGTGGGAAACCGTGCTGGCCCCGGATGAAATCACAAATCCTTTGCCGTTAATTTTAAGGCCCGGCGCACCAAGGAAAACGGTTGCTCCCGCATTCCCCGCCTTCGTCCCGAAGCCTGGAATGTCAATATCATTCAACCATCTCTGCACCACGCTGGCGGCAACGTCCATGGTATAAACAATTCCACCTGCCGCGCTGCCGCTTCTGATTGTGCAAGTCTTTCTCGCGCCACCCGTCATAAGAAAATTTGACGCTATCGAAACAAGAAAACAGCCGTTGGCCGTGCCAAATGAATTGGTTGAATTGGCGGCACCCTGAACTGAGCGTACAGTTTTAACCGCATCCATCTATATATTCCTGAAATAAACCGTTGCCACCGTGCTGGCCCCGGATACTTCAATAAATCCACGCGCTCCTACGACAAGTCCGGGTTCTCCGAAATAATAATAAGCCGAGCGTCTTTGCGCGGCGGCACCCTGCAAATCAGCCGGAACGATAATGCCTCCGGCAACCGATACGCTTCGGATATGAGCGATTGCCCTCACGGAGCTTTTGAGGTTTACAACGTAGGATGAAATAATGACCCCTGCCGTACTGCCGAAACTTCCATCGGCGGTGAATCTTGCCGATTTCTGTGCACCATACTGGCCCGCCATGTTTTATCCTCCAACCTTTTGAAATACCGGAACGATATTTTCATTTGCCCTGACGGAATCGAGGTAATCGCCCGGAGACATACATCCGCCGATATCGAAAATCCCGTTGTCCGTGATGTTGAGAACCGAAACCCCCTCCTCCTCGACAAATACCGTCTGTCCCTTGAGCAAATCCCTTTGCGCCGTCATGTTCTTGTCTGTCAATGTCGTGTTTCCATGAATATCCCTTGTCGCAAAAGGATGCCGGCCTTTGGCCTTCTCCCAGTTTAGCGGATCGTCCTTATGATCCATGAAATTCGTATAGGCCAGGTCCATCCCCACAAACACAATCCTTGACGCCCCCATTTTAAAAGCCAGGTGTAGATTACAGTAAATTACAGTCATTCCTCCATCCAGCGTCCCATATTTGCGTCTGCTTTCTGGCTTGTTAGCCGTGACATCCAGAAACGTATCGTCGTAATAATACCGGATTGGAAAATCCCTGATAACCTCCAGTGGGGTATGGAAGGATGTGATGCAGGGCAAATCCTTTGTTTCGAATCCCCTCCACCACCAAGCCTGGGTCATCCAGCAAAGGACGGAATAGTAGTCCAAACAATGACGAAACCCGGCGTGCATGCACGAGTTTGCGCCAATAACAATATGCCCATGCTTTTCCCTCAATTCCTTGACGTATGGCAACGCATTGGAAAGAGACGGTCCACAACCCAAAATGATAACCGGCTTTCCCTCATGCTTACCATAAAGCTCAGTAATTCCGTGTTCCGCATGGGCATCATGGGCATCGCCATGATCCTTTCTCAGCATCCTGACCGTCGGCGCAAACAGATGATTGTCGCTTGTGAAGAAATCCACCGAAATATCTGGCTTATCCCGCTTCCACCGGCGGGCCAGCAATACGCTTGAACTCCCCTCCCGATTATCCTGTTTGCCGCACACAAGCAAATCTTGGCCGCCATAATTAAAGCGGGAACCCAATTCATGCAAGTCGTATTGAATTCTCAATGGACAGCCTCCGCCGGAAGATTTTTTTTCTCTTCCTCAAGCCGCTGTCTCCATGCCAGGTCATCGACAAGCATCAACTCAAACCTTCTTGCCACCCTCCGCAAAATCACCGGGATTTCATCCGGCTTGATATTCCGGCTGAAATCAAGACTGCAAATCGCCTTGTCTTCGTCACTGGGAAACGCCAACCGCATCCAAGCCACTTCTTCCTTGAGCGCCAGCTTCGTCAAAACCGCTTCCTTGCAACTCCCCTTCGCGTTTGCATATAGATTTTTCGTTTCCAGAAGCATGAGTAAATATTGCATCCGGTCAACGAAACGATTGCGATAGAGCGCGGAAGGTTTCATCTCAATGTCTTTTGTCCATGCGCCGGAATTGAATCCCATAATCTTCGGCTGATGCCGTTTGATCTCCTTGTAGGCGGCCGAATGACCGATCGAAGCAAAAAGCCGATCCACACTTCCCCTCGTGTAAATCGTCCGCGTCCACTCCATGGCGTCCCAGCACGCCCCCATCGTATTCGACTCGGTAAGAGCAACGCAAGCCGACAACGAAGCCTGACAATACCAGTAATCCAATTCTCTTCGTTCCGGGTCGGCCATGTAATACCGGCATTGGCTTAAGACATCGCCCATTTCATTCGTATTGGGAATGCCGCCAATCCAGCTTGAACCATACGCCGTTTTCGCCCACGATTCCCGATTGCCCCATACGCCGATTTTCCATGCCGGATAAGCCACTCGAATCTCATCCAGAACGGAAATAATCGCCGGAGCCGGATTGCCAAAATGCCCGACGTCATAAATCCGGGTCTTCGATTCCAATTCGGAGAGTCCACGGTCCAACTCCTGACACTTCGCAATCGTCGCGTTCAGCAATTCGGCCTTCTTCTCGACAACATCGAGCTTTCCTTCTTTCGTATCGTTTTCAATCTGCTGCTTGATCGCCTCAATGGCCTGCTGAACGGAAGTCAATTCGGAATTCTTGTTCTGGATCGCATTGAAAACCTGCTGGGGCGCAAGCGTATCCGCCCCCAAGGGTAAATACTCCGCAACCCGAATCCCCTGTTTATGCGCCCTGACCGATGTTTCCTGATCGACAAAGAAAAACAAATGACCGTGAAGATTCGCCTGAATCCATTCCGGCGGAATTATCCCGTATTCGTCCACAATCCAATGCACAAAGGGAACGCCAACATTGCATCCGATACAACGAGACCCGATTTCCAGCCCAAGATCGAATTCGGCCTTTTCCGGCAAATCCACCGGATGCCATGAAATGTCGGCTTCGTGTTTCAACGCCCGAAGCGCCCTGACTGTGGATTCGCCAATGGATTTGCTCAAGGACGAATCGCTGACAAACACGGCGATCTTCATGGTTTCTCCTTTAATGGCATAATTGGGGGGAGGTTTTGCCTCCCCCCTCCTTGTGCCATTACGAAACACCCAAGAAGCACGCGGTAAGCGTGCTGCCAGAGTCAGCGCGAAGGGTGCGCCCGAAAGCAGCAAGGTTCACCGTGGTAGACATCGTGCGGGCAATCCGGCTCGTTGTCGAATTGACAACCAGCGCGTCACCAGCAGCAACCGACGTCCCCGTGTAGAGGTACGTGTTGAAGCCACCGAACTGGCCCCACCCGTACTTTGCCTTCGAAAGCCTGGAGGTAAGAACGCCCGCAAATGCGTTCCGTCGCGCAGCCGTCGCCGAGCGCGTTGCCTGATAGTTGTTGCTCGACATGAACTTCAGGACATCGCCCTTGACCGCCGTGGTGCATCCGTTGTTCTGGATGTACCGGTAAATCTTCCCATCCGATTCGATCCGAATCGACCCCAACTCTTCCTTCGAGGTCGCGTCGTCAGCGGTCAGGGTAGTGGCCGGGTAAGCTTTAAGACTCATCTTCTGTCTCCTGAATTAACAATTTATTCTGTTCGCAAACCCCTTGCCGTTTGCGTTAATTCCATGCGGATTTAGCAAGGCCGCATACGACATCAATCAACATTCGTGGGTACGAACTCAAGAATGACCCCGTAGACGTTCACGTTGTCGGAATTCCCAGCGCCCAATGTAATGCCACTCACAGCATTGATATTGAGCGCAAGAAGAAGGAGTTGCCCATCCGTGACGGTTCCAGCGGCAAGAACACCCGCCGCTGATTTCATCAACGAATGCGCGGTTGCGGTGGGATTGTCCGCCGCAATCACCGTGTCAAGAGCCGTGGAGCCGATAGCCACCGCCGTAGTGTCCTCCGTAAGACGGGCATACAGAATTCGAGGAGTGATCGAATTCGTCGTCGTGGTGTTGTTGGTGGACCACAACACCCGGATATTCAACGCGCTGGCAACGTCATACTTTGGCTGATGCCAAAGATACGTCACCGTTTCGGTTGTGGCTCGCGGTTGCCACACGCCATTCTTGACCCCACCCCATAGATGAATGGGAATGAATTCAATGGCCGTGGTTCCGACAATCCTTGAAACATCGCGGGGTAGGCGTCCTGCTCGCGGGCGTGCCATTGCAAAGCTCCTTCAAGCTCTTCCGGGGCGGGGCCGCCCTCCGGGGTACAGCCCGGAGGGTCGGCCCTCTCCCCACAAGAAGAGGAGGTTTTACGGATACAAGCCTTACGCCACGATCCCAGTCGCCACCCCGACCCTGCGCCGAGTCTTGAACACAAGATTCCCGGTCACGGTGAGGATGGAACCTTCAATACGCTGATCCGAAGGCCGGTTCTTCGGAGTCATCTTGAAGTAGTGGTCGGGAAGGACGCAGAACTGAATCCGGTTGTCTCGAGTGTTGAGGAAGTACGCCGCCCCGCTGAGACAGTCCTCGTCCCACGTCACCTTGCAACCCTTAAACTTCAGCGACTCCGTTCCAGCGGTAAGGGCCTTCGCGCCGGAATCCACTGCATACCGTTCGGCAGGCTCAAAGGTCTTCTCGAAAGCCTCGTAAACGGTCTGCGTGGTGATAATATCGGTCGGATGCTGCGCGTTCGCGCCGAGCGAACAATCGTTGTACAGCGTCCGCCACTTGTCGCGTCCGTTGGTGGCAAACGACCCCACCGAGGTTTGCGACTGATTCTGCCACCACGTATTGACGGAATCGTCGATCCCCGCAACCGTCGCCGTCGATGTGCGAAGCCAATACTGAAGGCCCTGAATCTGGTTGGAGGTCGATCCGAGCGAAAAGAGGTCGGAATTGATCTCATTTCGCATCGTGACTTCAAGCTGCTGCATCTTGGCTTCAAACAGCGAAATCGCCTGCTGCTTGCCGCTGTTCATCGCCCGTTCGCGGTCGGAAATCGAAATGGACCCGTCAAGGTCTTTCCAATCGACAAAGGCCATCGTGATCCCGTCCTGCTTCGACATATCAACCGTGTCGTAGTCGCTACGGCGGCCCACGGTCGAATTTGCGCCGTAAAGCAGCTGAATCTCGATCCGATGACCCGACTGCTCGCTCTTGGTGTTCTCGATGAGGCGAAACAGTGTGACCGCATCTTCGAGGTTGTCCCAAAGCTGCCGCGCACGATACGGAAGCGTCGTTGTCAACAGAGCGTCATACGTATCCGACTTTGAAACGGCGGGCATGGTTTATCTCTCAATTATCGCGAACCCTTTTCCTTGTTTCTTTCCGTCAGATCAAAAAGTTGTGCAGTCGTCATTGCCTTGCGCTTCTCCTTCGAAAGACGGTTAAACCAATCGGTATCAACCATGTCACCCGAAGGGCCTCCGGGGGTTTCGGTTTGAGCCGCCCGCTTTTTCTGTTCCAGAATCCTCGCCAATTCGGAACCTTGCGTTTTGTTATCGTGTTCAAGTTGCTCGAACTTGAGGATACGATAAGCAAGCTCCGGCGACGCGATTTCGGGATGCCGTCTGACCAAGGCTTGAACGGACTGGGACCTCATAACAGAATCGAAGTCCGGATGCCGTTGACGCGCCGCCTCGATCTCGACATTCAATCGCGTTTGGGTGATGGATTCCGTAACAGGGGCGAACTCGCTCCGCATGTCCTCCCGAATGGCTTCGGCAAGCTCCTTGAGCGTTTCACGGTCTCCGGGAGCCGCCTTTTCTAAAAGCGACTGCATTCTTGACTTGATCGCGGTTGAGGCAGTGGGCGGATCATCCGAACCCTGGGCGGCGGCCAAAAGCTCAAGCTGTTCGCGTAGCTTGCCATTCAACTCGTCCGTCTCTTTCTGCCTCCGCTTCAAATCCTGCTGCGCCTTCGTGAACGTGGACTGGAATCCCCGCACACGCTTGGCGTCTCCTTCTGGAAGAGTCTTCAAGTCCTCTTCTTTGAACAACGCCGGATCATCCGATTCCGCGGGAGATTCCCCATCGGGAGTCCCATCGGAAACCGCAGGATCGACGTCCAACTCGTCCTCAGCCGGTTCCGTCGCCGGATCGCCAGTGGCGGGGGCGACATTGGAGGGCTTGGTCATTCCGCAACTCCAGAAAATTCCACCCCTGAGAAGTCCCGCAACATGCGGGATGATTCATTGGGGACTGGTTTTATCCGAAAGGATTGGCCTTTTCGCGCAATCCATACTTCCTCATCAATTCCTTCTTGTGTCTCCGGTTCTTTATCAGAACCGGCTTTCCTTCCGGGTGGATGTTTTCACTGATATATTCATGATCCACCTGCATGGATACACGATTGACTTCTTTTCGTATCGCAACCTTCGCGCAAAAATCGCAAGGTATTCTTTTGGGCGTTTTGAAACCCCGTCTGAAGGGATTCCCCACCACGAATCTATTTACTTCATGCCCATTGGGGCAATCGTAAGCGTACAGGGGCATATCAAGACCCCCGGCTTGGGGACGAAGCCCCGGTATTGATCGAAGTCGATACGGCTTGCGGCCCCCCATCCTGCCGCAACGCCTGAACAAGCGCATTCCCCGCCCCCTGAGAAGCAACCATGCTTCTTTTGTCCGCCCCCTTCCCTTCGCCAGGAAGGGGAGCGCCGTCCCCCCCGGGCCCGCCGGGTGCCCCAGAGGGGGCGGATCCAGGAGGCATCCCGGCGGGATTCGCTGGGGGAGCGATTGAGGGGGAAAGGAATTCCCGAATGCTTACCCCATCGACCATTTCCCGGAAAAGCATTTCGATCAGCTTGGCAACGTTGACCTGGGTAAATCCTCCCATTCCATTTGGGATTGTCCCATTGGGGAACTTGAGCGCAATGGCGAGAAGGTCCGTCAACTGCTTGACCTTGACTTCCTTCTTGGTGGGGTCATAAGGAAGCAGCTCGATGTTAATATCGTATTCGCCCTGAATGTTTTCACGGGTGTAGGGAATCCACTCAAAATCCTCCCTGCCGATAACCGGGACAATCCGCTCCTTGTCGAAAAACTGTTTCATCAACTGGGCAAGCTTTTGAATGACCACCAGCGCCCAATCCTTCACGCGGTCAACGCTTTCCGCCTGCCGGGCCTCGACATGAGACTGAACGATATTGCTTTGGGTAGCGGTCGATTCGGTGTTGACTCCGCGCTGTTGCGCCGACACGCCGGAAATCTGGAAGACCCAATTCATCATCCGCTGTATCAGCGCGTTTTCCTCGCCGCTGGAAGGGGTTGACTTCAACTCCTTGATTCCAGCAAGGTCTTTCATTTTGACAACGCCCTTGCTCAAGGGCTTCGTCAAATTAACAAGTTCCTCATCATCTATCGTTCCTTCCTGAACGGCCAGCTTGTCCAGCTTCCGTTTATACGACTCCACCGCCATCGACTCGGTGATATTGACGATATGATTCAACTCATGCCATTCCGCCAGATCAGAAATCGGGAGTGGGCCTCTGACGCGGCGTTCTTGAGGAATGCCGCGATAACGACGGAAAGTAGGCAGATCGTTAAAAGCCAAAAATGAGCAAGGGAAACCATCCATATCGTAAGGCCAATCATCTTCCCGAAGGAAATCGTCATGCCCCTCCGCAATGACATAAATTTTCTGCTCCTTCTTGTCCCATATTTCCCAGAGAATGACGTAAGGCTCCTCGAGCGCATCCTGCTGGGAAGACTTCTTTCCCTCATCCGAATCGAAATCGTCGGGGTAGGCGGTGCCTTCAAGCAGGGTTGTATTCTTGTAAAGAGGATCGGATTTCACGTCGTCCAGTGGGCGGATGCTTCTGAATGCCACCCAGCGGCATTGAGACAATTCCTCATCCAGCATTTTTATGTCGGGATCGAATCGGAAATCCCACGGATCGACCCGGATGGCCCAAACACTTTCGCGCTTGACCGAAGCATTCCATTCCAAGGTTTCCCGATCGCTTCTTCCCGCCAATTCAGCTTCTTGAATCTCAAGGGGGGTTTGAGCCGGGTTGTAGGTGTATTCCGTGTGGTAGCCCACCTTGATAACGCCATAGCAAAAGAGCGCGTCCATGATCGCCCGCTTTGCTTGCGCCTTGAATCGCATTGCCTTCAATTCGTAATTCAAGGCGTTCTCAAGAATCTCCGCGCCCAGAACATTATCCCGCACTGGCTGGCCTTCGGGATTCAAGGAAGGCACGCCCTGAGACTGGGACGCGATGAAATCGCCGGGGCTATCGACCCGCTCGAATGGAGTGCGGGCCGTGACTTTCACGAAAGGATTCTTGAGAAGCAGGGAAGGAATGCGGAACTTGACGTGCGCGAACGCGAGAGGGATATGGATGTAGTTGGGATTGCTGTCCTGTTCCTCGAAATAGCCTTCGTAGGAATCGTAGTATTTTTGGATTACAGTCCGGTAATCGTCCCAAAGCCGGTGTGAACGATCCAGCCGCGCTTTCCACAATTCGTATTTTGATCTTTTGGCAGAACCCCCCACCTTCACTGATTTGTCCGTCCGATTCCGTCTCGCCATTCGTTCAGTATTTGTCCTTCATCATCGCCTTGACCATCGGATGAATACGCCTCCTGCTCTTCCCGCTCTTCCTGCTCTTTTTATTTTTCCTGAATTCAGGATAGACGGTGTCGGCAAGTTTCTCTCCCGCCCATTCGGCGGCACGTCTTGGAGCGGTAAGAACATCGAGAGCATGGGAACCGGCTTTTTTCAGTCTTTTATGGAGCATGCGTCTACTTTACCCAAGAAGAATGGTAAAAGTCAAACGGTAAATCGAAGATTCTTTTCTATCTCTTCCAGCGTCCTCTGTCTCTTGGGGCTGGGGACGATACGTAACAAACCTTTATGCCATCGGTCAATGCTTATTTTTATCAATCGCTTCCCCTGGACAAGCATGGAATCCAAGGCCGAAGCCTTATCCATTGGCGTCTTGACAAATCTCATTTGCCGAAAGGTGATCCATAGGGGTTGAGACAGAAGAAGCATTCCTTCCGGCGTATCCTTCGATCCCACTATTCTTCCGAAGAAGAAACACGGTTCATACGTCTCGCCACGAACCGGGCGGCATGTTTCAACCTCCAACCGCCAAGTCCGGTAGTCTTCCGGTTCGATCTTTTTGGTGTAGGCGAAATCGACCATGTCAACTTATCCAAGAATCGAGAATCCATTCCCCCTTCGGGGAAACAATCCCACAGGTTGAATATGCCGGCGCTTCCGCCACCAGCCATAGGTTCCGGGGCCCGGCTCCTTCTTCTCTTCCTTCTTCGGTCCACGATAGACGGAATGATTCTCGCCAAAAAGAGCGTATCTTAAGCTGTCGAGGCTGTTGGCCGCAAGAATTCCATTGGCAAAGAATTCGTGACACGTCTTAACGTGAAGCGCGTAAACATCGGCGGGCTTGCCATCGGAAACGCGCACCACATGAGCGACCGCAAGTTTCCGTGGGCTTGAATCGGCAGGAATAATATCCAATCCCGCATATCTGGCATTGTCTGGAAACTCTATCCCGCCCATCGGCGCGGCGACTCGCAGACTTGCAAGCGTTCGAGCAGAACCGCTTTGGGGCTTTGCTCCAATAAGACCCCCCACACCGGGAACAGACCGCACGCCTTTTCTTTCTCTTTGCCGCAACCTTGATGGCGTTTTCGCCATGCCAGCGTCTTCCCTCTTTCGACCGATGCCACCTAGCCGCCTTATCCCGAATTCCGTCCAGATGCTCCCGTAGTTTTCGCAACCGCTCGCCCGTTGGGCGGTGGCAACCCGCGTGGGCCTTCGATTGCAACAACTCAAGGTTTTCAAGCCGATTGTCAAGGGGATTGCCGTTTGAGTGGTGTACATGATATCCCGAAGGAATCGGGCCGTTTGCGTCACTCCAGATGACGCGATGCAGCCGTTTCGTTCCACGGCTGAAATATCGCTCTCCGCGATACAACCTGAAGATTCGGCCGCGATAAACCGTTCTTTGCATGTAACAATCTTATCTCCATATCGCAGCGTGTCAAGCGTTATCCATCCCGTCTCATCCACCCACACTCGGTGCTCCGGCGTACCCCTCAGTGTCCTTCCATCATCAAGCGTGACAACAACCGTAGGCGCATCCCGGCGTGTAATCCATGCTTTGCGGACGGGATGGAATCCGTCCCTCGTTAAAACCAGATCGTCTTCAAGTATTTCCTCGATGTCACGCGGCCCTTTATCCGTCTCGATTTCCGTGCCCGCGACAAAACAGTGATTGTACTTATCCAGCGGCTTGTCTCCCACGTTCTTCGTCTCCCTCTCCTCCGGATAACGATAAAGCCCAAACTCCTCTATCGTCTTGGGGCAATTGGAACACACCTGCAACGCCGGAAAGCCGTCATTAAGCCGCGTTCCTAGAAGCCGAGTCACCTCATGGATGCCGATATAGATTTCATGGTGAGGGGCAGAAACATTGGCAATCCCATACCGCCGCAGCGTGGCCTGTCCTTCGGGGTCGTGGTAGTCGGAATAGCAAACGTCGATCTTGCTATTCCAAGCCGATTCCAGAAGATAGGGCGCATGGTGATCGACCGTCTTGCCGCCTTGGTCCCAGTAGTATTCTTCCACTACTTTCCATCGTCCGTCGATCAAAGCGACGATCAAGCGAACGAACGGGTCGTTAAGTCCGAAGTCGATACCGGCGAGGACGCGCTTGATGTTCGGGTCGGTGTGGGAAACGGGCGCGCAGATATGAGCGCCGGGGTCGAAGTCCTTGTAGACAAGCCCCTCATATCCGACGAATTGAGCCTCAAGCTCCTGAGCGGCGAAGGCTCCGGTATACTTGGCCCGGAGTTTTTCGATCTCCTTCGGATCAAGATGCCAGTTTTCAAGGCTTGTGCAATGGATGTAGCCATAGTCTTCATCAAACCACGGCGTATTGCGGCAGGTTCTTAAATAGAAATCCTTGTAGCCCCACCAGTGTTTTCCGCTCGGCGTGCTCGTGACCCAGATTTTTCCCTTGTATCGCAAGACCCGGCCATAAAGAACGTCCATGCACTCTTTCGAGACTTCACGTCCTTCATCGACGTGAACCCAGCCCACACGCGGGCCGCGAAGCGCATCCGGATTTCTAGCCGTCCTGAATTCGACCCGATGCCCATTCCAGATATCGAAGATGACTCGCGCCCCCTCCATCGTCGTTTTTCTTTTGATGCCGCCCTGAAGCAAATCCTCGAAATCCCCCATCACCGTTTCCGTCTGGGCATAAGAACCGGCGACCACCCAACCGAGGTGAGGCGGTTTGTTTTCGATCACCGCCCTCCAATCCTGCAACGCTCCGCTGCGGGATTTCCCCGACTGCACCCCCCCGTTGAACAAAATGAATCTCTTCTTATCGCACTCCTCAAGAAACAGCTTTTGTTTCGGAAGGCAGTTGAAGACGGAATTCATTTTCCGTTACAACCCACAAGGACAGTTGCCGGGATGAATGACGATGGGCGCTCCCTTGAAATATATTACTTCCCTCTTTTCACAACCCGGCGTCAAGATCACGGGAGGCTTGATACCCACCTTGGGTTTCACCTGTATTTCGCGTTTCTTGTTCATTTCGCCCCCACCGCCTGAGCGGCGGTTTTATTGGCGTCCTCCCATTCGCCTTGGCGGTAAATGCGGAAGGTGGCGGCAGGCCCCCACCAATTCCACGAAACAGTATTGTCATTGCGGTCACGGAAGATTTTCCGGCCGCCCGAATGCTTCCGCAGCAGCTTCAAAAGGGATCCGCAAAAGAGGCACCTGCGCCACGAGGCCCCATTCTCATCCTTCCGGGGTTCACTGGTCTCCATATCGGTCTCGCCGCAATCATCTCCAAACTCCCATGAATCCTGTCCCCACTTCCCGGAATTCTTATGCCAGATAAATTCCGTGCCCGAATGAACCAGCTGCCCCTTGTCATTCCGGGCGTCAGTACGGGCCGCGTCGGCCTTAAGATAGAACTTGCTGCATTCCGAATTGTGGCAACAGGCGATATCGTAAGGCTTGTAATCGAAGTCCCCGTCCTCCCCTATATCAACACGCGCAATGGAGAATCTTCCCTTGCAATTCTCATGGCCCTTGAGGGAGGACTCCATCATATGCCCCCCACAGTGGACGCAACGGATCGCCCCGCCCTTCTGCAAATCAATCTCCCGGATCGACAAATGAAGCCAGCAGCCGTCCATCACGGTTCCGAGAAGCTCCTTGTGGCGGCCGGTCTCCGACACGACACCTGGACAGCGCCGGTACAGAATTTTGCCCATCCGTCAACTCCCTGAAAAGAGGTTAAACCAACTTTGCCCTTTGCCGGGCGCACAAGCCCGTATGCGCCGGAGCCAATATTTTCACATCAAAACAATCGTCGCATTTTGGATTTGGCCCGCTTCTGTCCCCAGTGGCCAGGAATCTAAATTTACATTCCACGCAAATCAAGGAGACAAAGCCATGTCGGCGGGCAACGGGGATGGAATAATACAGCTTTTCCACTCGTTCTTGATTTCCCATGTCTCTGGATTCCTAATTAGATAATACTCCCCCCAAGCCCCGACGTCAACGGGGCGGTACTCCTTCCAATCCACCAGTTTCTTTTTTATCTTCATTTGGCAATCCAATCCCCCCCCCACACTTCGCGCATACGTCCGTCCTGATCTCCAGCT
>C687J26845_10001175_pt1 | contig 16376 bp, 9 predicted proteins | sample RifCSPlowO2_12_FD_26845 | JGI IMG/M metagenome (IMG submission 26845)
GGCAGGACGACGACGACCGACCACGTGCCTACGCCGCCTAGGGTCGACAGCAGCAGCGCGGCCGTGAGACGCCACCATGCGTAGGGGGACTCGACTTTGCCGTACCTTGTCGCAAGCGGCGCCATCAAGCGGCCGCCGGGGGGATGGCGTACGGGCCGTCCCCCGGCAGGGCGGGGGCACCGACAGTGTGTTCTAAGGCATTGCGAATCTGGTTGAGCATGGGAGTCCCGAAGAACGAAGACTGCCGAAGCAGACGCTCCAACAATTCATTGGAATATTGCGTCGCAAAACTTGTCGGGCCTAAAAGTACCGCCTCCACCAAGCGTAGTCAGGGGAATCCTTATGCGGACTGAACCGGGCCAACACTGCAATGCGCTCTACGACTTCATGCAAGCGCGCCTCGTTTCCGGGGTCTAGTTGTCCCCAGGATTGAAGTATGTTCGGCGTTGATGTCGTACGCACGGCAACATCGGGCCGCTGAGCAACCTTTACAGCCTTGCGGTCATCGGTCAGGAGCACGAAGCCGCGATGCTTTGCGACGGCAAGCGCCTGCGCCTCACCATCATCGACTTCGGTGGCGAAGTTCACATAGTCCTCGATCTCCTGATCTGTTTCCGGGCGCGCGGGAAGCCACAGCCCAAGTTGAGTCAGCGCATTCATGTCGAGCGGAACCATCAGGGGGGTGCCATCCGGACCGAACTCACGCGTGAATTCAGCCTCATTAAGCACGGCCACGCAGATATGCCAGGTGCGGCGAAAATCACGCAATTCCTTCAGCCCACCCCAACCTGCGTAGAGGTTGATCAACGAACAACAATCAATGACGTGGTCATCCATCCGCACTTATCTTGCGATATCAGACAGCAGAGAGTGCGTAAGCGAGAGCGGTACCAGAGACTGCGTTCCATCGCCGTCATCAGCGGTTTCCGAGCATTGCTCGACAATTTCTCGCGCTTGAATTCGCGAACAACGCAAAAGCTTTGCCAGTTGTCCCTCGGTGATCTTTTCATCCACGAACGCCTGGACTGCCAGTAACTTGTATCGCTGTGGGTAGGGGTCGACCGAGTCATGATCATACGACGCATAGACGCCAGCCTCTTGCTTCAAGGTTCGAACAGGCACGCGCGACTCACTTATCTGGTCCCAACTGCCACGAGTGATAAGGCTGAGTGACTCAAGGCGCAATGCCATCGCCATCAGCGAGACGGCAAAGTAATCCGCCATGTGACACAGGTCTCCTACCTTGAAGTCTCCAGTGCGCTCCACCTCCTCATAGAAACGGCGCTGAACTCCAGCCTCGGGCATCAGGAAGGCAGCAGCGAACGCGTCGGCGAATCGCTCCCCTTCAGGTTTGCGCTGCATTGGCTTGAGGTAATCCACGCCCGGCCGATCCCGCTCCGCCAGGAAATGACCGTACTCATGCGCAATCGTCCAGTGCCGCCGTTCCCTGGGGTGAGCGCGATTGACAAGAATGCAGTAACCGAACCCCGGCACGAATACGTAGAGCCCAGCGATGTTCGACTCAAGCTTGTCCACAAACACATGAAGTCCTGCCTCCTCTAAAACCTTGCGAGGCGTGTAGATCGGCTGATGCATGCCCAGATTCAGGCGGGCTCGCTCTTGCTGCGCGCAATGTTCTGCAAACCGCTCAACAGGTCCAGGAGCAATCCGCACCGAAGGCGGAAAATGGGAAGCTGCGTTGGCATTAACCAACCTTTCCAGATACTGATAGTCGTCGATATAAGCGGAAAGCAGCTCAACAGCGGCCTCCAGTTCCTGTCCCCCATCTGATGAAACATCAAGGATTGAGCGCAGATGGGGGCGCAATTGTTGTGGTCGTGGATCGCTGCGAAGCAGCTTGTTCAGCGGTACTTTGTAAAGCTCCGCAAGCTTCACCAGCTCTTCCGGCTTGGGACGACGGGCCGCCTTCTCTATGGCAATGTAAGTCGGACGGCTTATATTCAAATGGTTTGCCGCCGCCTCCTGCGTCACGTTGGCCGCCTTTCTCGCTGCAGTGAGCCGTTCAGCAAGACCCGCAATGTCAATGCTTTCGTACTTCATGGCACTACCTCGCTTCCCATAGCAGCGGTTTCGGACGTCGAAATCGCCATTGGTCTGTTGTGATTCGAGAACGGGGCACCGAAGGTGCGGAGTACCTCATGGGAATGTCGCAACTGCAATTCAATAACTTTCTCGTCTTGTTCAGGAGGCATGCCGGTCATGCGCAAATGATTGATCATGCGGCGCCGGACACTCGGCGTGCCTTCAACCCATTTCGCAGCCTCCAGTTGGTATAAATGAAGGTAATCGGACTCGTCCGGATTTTTCAGAGGCTCAACAAAGGCATTCGTTTGATAAACATCCAGGCCCTCTTCGATGCCTGCTGCAGCAAAAGCTTGACGACGTTCGATGCATGCTGCGCAACGTCCGCAGTGCGTCTTTCCCAACTGTCTAAGCGAGGCGTGCACGCAGGATCGTGATTCCTTTGCCCACATTGCTAAATCGGGAGTGCGCAGTCGTTGCAGCATCTCTGCCTTGGTACTGCTCTCAAAAGGCAATTTGAATCGGATGGGTGTCTCAGTCACTTGGGCCGACAGTTCGGACATCAGGCGCAGAAACGTCGGGTGTGCGCCGCGCGTTGCCAGTCCGCTACCTAGCATGCCCGTCATAAGCGGCAGGTTGACGGCACCCACGCCGTTCTCAAACATCTCAATGTCTTCGAGGCCGTAGGCTTTAGCGGCGATGGCAGCAGCTGCGCAGAAGAAGAAGGCGCGAGTACGCTGCGTCTTCTCCTGTTGTCTCATACGCTTGGATTTACCACCTTCCAAGGAGGTCGTCAGCGTGGAATGCATAAGCTTAATAGCACCCCCTTTCGAATCGGAAACCAAGGTGCTTAACCCCTTACGTCGCTTGTTCCCATATAGTTGCTCGTGTACACGATGATGTAATCCAGACTGGTGTCCTATCGTCACCAGCATGAAATCGTTTGCGCCTTGAAGAAGCCTATTCGCCAAGCCGGCAGCAGAATCAAGACCGCCACTATAAAAGGCAGCGTGTCGCGGCTGGAAAGGTCGAGGCAGGTCGAGAAAGTCCTGATGACCCAAGTCGCCCGGCGCGGGTTGCATCTGCTCAAAATCAAGCGACCAGTCGTCGCCGGTAAGGAATGACAACACTGCAATAAGCGACTCGTTGATTTCAGATTGCTTCCAGAACGCAAAATCGCGAACCTCAAAGACCAGATGCAGCTTGCGAATTCCATCCTCATTGTCGCAGCGCTTCTTGCGCTTCGAGATGCGATCCACAACGTATGTGCCAGTCGCAATGCGTAGCAGGTCCAAACACCGATGTGACGGCAGCGTCAGCAACGTCTTAAAGAATCCATCGGCGTTCAGTTTTGCTGATTGCTTCGCCGCGCCTTCGACGTACACATGATCCGCGGTGCCTGCGATACGGTATTGCTCAACCATTGGAAGGCTTGCTCGGGTGTTTATCCGCTGACCTCAACAGCGATATCGAGGTTATTGACGCAGCAGAAGGTTGTTCTTTGGGGGGCCTGCGCGGTCGTCGGATCGGTTCACCCCGTAGAGAAGCTGCCAATATGCGAACAATTTCCGGCTTGCAGGCTTCGAGTCTCGCTGAAGCTGCGTGCTCGAGTGCAGCATGGCGATCTCTATCGACGTTGCCTTGTCTTGACGCATACCGATTTGCCCTATCTACCAGAGTATCAATCAGCAATTCGGCGATTTTTTGGCCAACGATCAGAGGATTCGTTGATTGGGTAATTCGATAGGCACCTTCGACCCATTTCGCCATTGCACGGTCATTCAAGTTGGCGACTGCATCTTGCAAGGCCTGACGATCCGTGCCACAAGCTTTCAATACCGTATAGAGCGGTTTGCGGCGAAGGTTGTTTCTAAGGCGAAGTAAGAATTCCTCTACCAAAGGCTCGGATACTTCTGACGGACTGAAATTGGGGTCAGCAAGCGACTCGCGCCACCGCCGGTAGTGACGACGATTTCCCACGTCCAAAACTTCGTTCTCGGCCATTCTCTATCTCGCACCTCGACGCATTTGCAGTTTATAACCGAGCAAACTATAAATGTCAACTAATAATCTTATTAGTTATTTACTTTGTAAAATATTTACCGGCAACGTCGACTTGTCTGATGCAAAATATCCCGTATTTAACCATTAATATAGCATATGTTATATATCGTATAATACTAAACAAATGACTCCAGACCAAATCAAATCCATCCGAAGCCAGCTGCGAATGTCGCAGCAGGCGTTCGCGGCGGCCATCGGCGTTTCCTTCGCGACGGTCAACCGGTGGGAAAACGGCAAGGCAAAGCCACAGAAAGATCGGCTTAGTCGGCTCAAGGTGCTTCTACACGAGGCCTCGGCCGAGGTGTCGGAGTCAGCCCCACCACCTTCTTTGCCGGTCCGTCTCGACTTTGAAGGCGACGCGACCGCGGTCAAGCTCGTGGTGGATGCACACCGCCTACAGAACGGCCACCTCTTCAACAAGGCTTTCGGACTCGAACTTTCGCGGGTCGTGCCATTGCCGCACCAGAGGATTGCCGTCTACGAGCACATGCTGCCCCAGAACCCCCTTCGCTTCCTTCTTGCCGATGATGCCGGCGCCGGCAAGACGATCATGACGGGCCTCTACATCCGCGAAATGATCAACCGTGGACGAATGTCACGGGTGCTCATCTGCGCGCCGGCCGGATTGACGTGGAACTGGCGTCGGGAGCTCCGCCACTTCTTTGACCTCGAGTTCACCATATTGCGCGGTGCCGACTTCACAAAGGGCGATCCCCTCACTGAGCCCGGAGCAGGGCTCCACATTATTAGCGTCGACACGGCGACGACCGATGCGGTGCAAGATCGGCTGATCGCGAGCTCTCTCCCCAGATTTGACCTGGTTGTCTTCGACGAGGCCCACAAACTATCTTGGGCGGATCCCAATCGGTCTGATAGCAAAACGCGTCGGTACAGGCTGGCCGAATCGCTCAACCAGCGCTGCACTCACCTGCTCCTGTTGACGGCTACCCCCCACATGGGGAAGCCGTTCCCCTATTACGCTCTGTGGCGCTTGTTGGATCCGAAAGTCCTCTCTACCCAAGACGCCCTGAAGTCTCTGCCTCCTGAAAAAAGGACAAAGTACTTCATTCGCCGCCTTAAGGAAGAGATGGTCGACTACCACGGTCAGCCGATCTACAAGCCGCGCCTGTGCCAGACCATTTCGTTCCATCTGTCGCCCGCAGAACAGCGGTTCTACGATTCCGCAACCGATTACCTTCGGTGGAGCTACGAGACTAATCGGACCACCAACAAGAACGCCGCGGCAATGGTCGTCGCGGTTCTGCAACGTCGCCTGGCCAGCTCTACCTACGCGATGCTCGAATCCCTCAGGCGACGCAAGCAGCGTGTCACTGAAGGCGTTCCCACCGACGGCCAGATGCCGCTCTCAGTCGATCGAATCGCATCCTACTTCGATACCAGCACGGCAGACGAGAACGAGACCGCCGGTGAGGGCTTCGAGACGGAAGAGAGCATGGAAAATCAGGCGCTCTCGTTAACGCGCCCATCGAACGAAATACAGCTCAAGAAGGAGCTCGAATACATCGATCGCGTCACATCACTGGGCGAGCAGGTGCGCGAACTCCAGCAAGAGACCAAGTTCCTGAAACTTCGGGAACTGATCGAGTCCGCTGAGTTCCGCAATCAGCAACTGCTGGTCTTTACCGAACACCGCGACACCCTTGAGTATCTCCGCCAGCGATTCGAAGCGCTCGGTTACACCGGACAGCTCGCCTATATTCACGGCGGCATGGATGTCGAGGAACGAGAGGATCAGAGGATCTTCTTCATGCCGGCGGATTTCCGGCGAGAGCAGGGCATCAAGAATCCAGATGCTCCAACTGCACGGATCATGTTGGCTACGGACGCTGCCGGCGAAGGCATCAATCTGCAGTTCGCTTGGCTGATGGTGAACTTCGACATTCCGTGGAATCCCGCACGCTTAGAACAACGGATGGGGCGATTGCATCGGTTTGGACAGCGCCATGCTGAAGTCCGAATCTTCAACATGGTGGCGGAAGGGACGCGAGAAGGCGATGTCCTCTCGACCCTGTTGACGAAACTCGACGAGGCACGGAAAGACCTCTGCAGCGATAAGGTATTCGACGTGATCGGTCAGCAACTCGAAGAAGTTTCGCTCCGGGATCTTCTTCGCGAATCGTTGTTCGAGACGGCACCCTATTCAGCTCAGAAGAAACTCGATTCGCTGTTCGCAACGCAGCGCCTCCGGCTGGCGGTAGAGGAGCAGCGAAAGACCTCGTCTACCTACGGTGATGTCGCGAAGCGGCTCGGCCAGCTTAACACCGAGATTGAAGTCGAACGCTTCAACAAGCTCTTGCCGGCGTTCATCCAGAATTTCGTGGACAAGGCCGCACCTCGGCTCGGCATTCAAATACAGGGCGAGGTCAGCGAGACTGCCCGCTTCTCTCCTTCCGGGACGGACGGCACCTGGCTCCGAAATCTCGGGACGAGGTTCTCGAATGGACTCCCCGAGTACCTCACCGTCCGGCGAGATGCGGTGATTCCCGGAGTGGAAAGCAACCGCATCTGCTTCCTGCGACCGGGTGACATCATCTTTGATGCCCTTTGTGAACAGACGATTCGCCGTTTCCAAGGCGACGTACAACGTGGCGTCGTCTTTTGCGACCCGGCCGCAGACCGCCCGTACTTCTTCGGAGTCTATGTCTGCCAGCTTGGGGAGCCTGTGGTTGGGTCGGGGAAAAATACAAAAGCGAGCATGTTCGATCGACGGCTGATTGGACTCCGATGGGACGAAAACGGGGAGTTTTCGGTCGGCGCACCAAACCACCTCCTGGCACTCCAACCCGCTCCCAGAGCGTTGCTTTGGAAAGCAGGCAACTTGCTACTCAATCCGGAAGACAGCGCCAGCCGCGCGGACGCGTATGCAAGGATGGTGGCGGAAACCACCTATCTTCAGCAACTGCGAACGGCCTTGCGGGCGCAGACCGAAGGGTTGCTGGATGACCTTCTGCGTGGATTCGATTTCCGCGGAAGCGAACTCGCAGAAAGACGCAGCGAACTTGCCCGGAGGCTTCGGCAAGGCGACGGGACCGACTCTGAAGATCTCGACGAAGTGAAACGACAGCAGGCCACGTTGGAGACTGAGAGGGCAGAAGCGCTCCTTTATGAGCAGCGAAGACCGGACCTGATCGACGTCGTAAAACTTGAACGCGTTGCCTTGGCAATCGTGGTTCCCGATCCAACGCCGGAGGCACGGGACGCCTACGACAAGGACATCGAGGCGATCGCCATGAGGATTGCACGTAACTTTGAAATCGACCACTATCAGGCACGGGTCTTCGACGTATCAGCGCCGCACCTTGCCCGCGGCTACGACCTCGAAAGCCACCGCGCGAACGGCGAAAAGATCGTAATCGAGGTGAAGGGCCGGGCGGGCCGCGGGCAAGTCCAATTGACGGACAACGAGTGGCCCACCGCCGCCAATGTCCGGGACAAATATTGGCTCTACGTCGTGGTGGACTGCGCCACCGATCCCAAGCTCTTGCGTGTGCGAGATCCAATCCGTTTGGCATTCAAGACTCGGCAGTCCTTCACTCTGAACATTGGCGACGTGATCAAGGAAGCAGAGCCAGAATGAGTACTTCTGAAACGTTTCCAGGTCCAGCGTTGGTAATTTCGGGCGAGGCAATAGGAACAATATGAACGATAAGCCACGGCTCATTGAGGTTGCGTTTCCCCTGAAGCAGGCATCGCTCGCTAGCGTCCACGAGAAGAATGTGCGCCATGGGCACATCTCGACCTTGCACATCTGGCCGGCCAGGCGACCACTCGCAGCCTGCCGCGCGGCGTTGTTGGCAACTCTGTTGCCGGATCCGGGCGATCCAGAGAAAAGGAAAGCGCTACTGGCCAAGATTGGCGGCAAGATTGTCACCAAGCTTATCCAGGAAACTGACGATGAAGGCAATGCTGTAGTCGAGGACAAGGAATTTGTGGAGGGTGGAGTCTTGGCCTGGGGCCAAGAGGACAGAGAATCCTTGGATGAACTTCGCAGGGAGATCCTCAGTTTCTATGGGCATAACGCACCCAACGTGCTTGATCCATTTGCGGGCGGCGGGGCAATCCCGTTGGAGGCTATGCGCCTTGGTTGCAAGGCAACGGCCTCGGACTTAAATCCAGTCGCATGGTTCATCTTGAAGTGCACATTGGATTATCCACAGCAATTCGCTGGAAAGACATGGCCCCTCCCTGAATTTGTTCGCAAGTGGCCGAATTTTATTGAAGACTTCTTGGCTGGGAAGGTGAAGAGACGAAGAGGTGATGAGAAGTCCCACTTCTCAGACCCAATACAACTGGCTTTGATTGAACTTCCTGATGCTGATTTGGCCTGGCACGTGAGAGCTTGGGGCAGATGGGTACTCGAACGTGCACGAGCGGACCTTGCTGCCCGCTACCCGATCATTAACGGCGAGCACACGGTCGCGTATTTGTGGGCACGGACAGCCAGGGACAAAGTTACGACCGGTCGCATCCCGCTCCTCAAGTCCTTCTGGCTGTGCAGAAAAAAAGGGCAGCGAGTTGCTCTTCTACCAGTCCCCCGCGCGGATAGGTCATGCGTAGATTTTATGCTCTTACGGGACTCGGATCTTGATCAGCCTGAACGCATTCTTGCCCAGAACACGCATCTCGCTGTTTGGGAAGTAACAGTCGACACTTTCACGGACTTTTTGAAGGCGGGCACTATGAATCGCGCTGGTGTCTGGAGCCCGCTGACTGGGCGCCCCGGAATGATAACCCTGACAACGGAGGATCTTCGCCGTCAGGGCCAGCAAGGCCTACTTGGATCGCAGATGATCTCCGTTGTCGTGGAGGTCCTAAAACCTAAAGGGAAAAAAGCGGTCAAGTACTATCGATTGCCAAGTGACAGTGAAATTGCTGTTGCGTCCCCTGAGATCGAAGATCTGACCGCCGTTTTTAACGAATTACCATTGGGTCTACCGGATGAAGCGACACCTGCTGGCGGCGGTAGCGGTGCATCGCGAGCTTTCTCGCTCCACAACTACGGACTCAAGAAGTGGCGAGATATCTTCACGCCTCGTCAACTCCTTGCTCTTGGCGTCTTTGCAGTACAGACACGCAACGCAATTCAGGTCATACAACAGGATAACCATCCCGCATCAGAAGCACTTGCTGCTTACTTAAGCATCTTGTTTGGCCGTCTTGCGAACTACATGAGCACTCTATGCATTTGGGATCCAACCGCAGGAGAAGTGAAGCAAACCTTCAGCCGTTACGCGCTTCCGGTTTACTGGGACTTCGCTGAAGCGAACCCACTGTCGCAGTCAGATCGCTATTATGCGGGGGGCATGGAGGTGGCTGCTAAGGCGATCACGTCGCTCATGACTGCCACCCAAGGCAACGCCGCAAAGCCAGATATCCGGCACTCCAGTAGCGTGACCACCAGGTTTGCAGAGCAGCAAATCATTTTCACCGATCCGCCATACTACGACGCAATACCGTACTCGGACTTGATGGACTTTTTTTTAATTTGGCAAAAACGTCTCGTCGGCGATCTGAATGAGGACTATAGGCAAGCATTTAGCGCCGAGCTAGGCCCGAAGTGGGATGACGTCGCGAACGATGGTGAACTGATTCAGGACGAATCACGTCATATGGGCAACAAGATCAAAGCGAAAAAAGCCTATGAAGATGGCATGGCGACATCATTCCAAAGGTGCTACGAGTCTTTGAGTGAAGGCGGTCGTTTCGTTGTTGTGTTCGCCAATAAAGACGTCGATGCATGGGAGACGCTCGTCAATGCGATCATCCGTGCCGGCTTCCTCGTGGTTGCGAGTTGGCCCATCCAAACTGAGATGACGGGGGGATTTAGAAATTTTAATCGGGCTTCTCTATCGTCCTCAATCTGGATCGTCTGTAAGAAGCGATCAATGACTGCTACCGCTGGATGGCAGGAAATCGTACTGGAGCAAATGAAGAAGATTCTTTTTGATCCGCGCGACGTATTGGGTGGCGTAAACATCCTGCAGTATTACTTCGACTTAGGGATCAGTGGGCCAGACTTCATCTGGGCTGCATTAGGGCCAGCACTCGAGGCCTTCAGCGCTCATCCGTTCATTAAAAAGACTGAGGGCGGCGTCCTAGCGGTCAGTGAGTTTTTGCGCGACGTCCGCAAACTCGTACTGCAGTTCTGCTTGGGCGAACTTCCTGGTTTTCGGGATTTCCACCAGGAGACCCAAGGCCGCGGAGAGAGCCTGGAAATGGATCCTGTCACGCAATACTACCTGCTTCATCGCGCGTACTTCGGGCTTGAGCCCACGCCTGCAGGCGCTTGCATACTCTATGCGAACGCGTGTGGGAAGAAGGAAACCGAACTCAAGGTGGTGTGGAACATACTAGAGCAGGGAGGGAAACAGAAGAAGGGCAGGCCACGCAATGTGGAGCCCGACTCCGAGGACGTGCCGGCCGAGACCACTGAAGGCAAGGGAAATGAATATCGTCTGCTCGGCTGGCAGGAGCGCACTATTAAAGAAGGACTAGGGGAAAGCAAGGCTAGCCAGCCTGCCCCTCTAATCGATAAGCTTCATCGCTTGATGTATCTCTTCCAGCAGAACAGAACAGCCGAAGTCCAAGATCTATTCGACTCCTGGGCTTTGTCTAGCGAGCGCGCCTTCAAGCCATTACTGCAGGCCGTGCGCGAGCTCGCAGTTCGTGACAAGCAGGACGCGGAGCGCAGATTGGTGGAGGCGCTCGCAACTCAACTTCGGATGAATCGAAAGACGATCATTGTGGCGAACGAGATGAAGGAAGTGTCACTCTTTGATTCGGTGGAAGACGCCAACCAGGTGCAGATCAGTTAAGGCCCGTAGAGAGGAATCGTCGATATGAGCAAACAATCAGTGATTAAGCCGTGGAAGGCCACCTGCGATCTGCGCCCGGAGATCCGTGATCGGAAGTTGACCGCCAGTGACTTCGCCGTCGACCTCTACAAAGTGATCCACGGCTGGCCTGGCGACATGCCGTTCTATTGTGATCCTCTGCAATTCTTCGGCACGACTTACGCGACGCAGAACCTCCGTCAGTTCTGTAAGGTGGTCTTGCGCCGGCTGGCGAAACTTCCTGGCGGGGAATCAATCATCAACGTGGCGCAAACTTTCGGCGGCGGTAAGTCGCACACGCTGACCACTCTTTACTACCTAACCACCTTGGGCCCAAAACTGCCCAAGGCGGATACATCGGTCACAACGATCCTCAACGCGGCGCAGATCACAGATCCGCCATCCGCTCGTATCGCCGCCGTCTCCTTCGACAAGGTGGATTGGGTGCGGGGCTGCGAGGTCGTATCTCCGGCCGGAGAGAAGCGTAGCTTCCGGATGCCCTGGAATCTGCTCGCTTGGCAGCTACTGGGGCAAAAAGGTCTCGACATTCTCAAGAGGGACGAATCCAAGCCGGATTTCGACACGCCGCCGGCTGACACTCTGTGGTCCCAGATTCTCAGCGAAGTGGAGGCTTCGGGTTCCGGAGCACTCATCCTAATCGACGAGTTCCTGATGTGGGCACATGACGCGGCTTCGCCAGATTCGTCAGGGCAGCGGCAGGACCGGGGCCCAGTCTGGTATGACCGTTTGAAGAATTTCTTCCAGCGACTTTCGCAAGCTGTCGAATCGTCCAGCCGATCTTGTCTCGTCGTATCTCTGTTGGCAACCGATCCGCAGAAAAGCGATGAGGTCGGGAAAGCCGTCTTGAATGCCTGCAACAACGGCCTCAACCGTCAAGCTTCGCTCCAGTCACCGGTTGAAAAGGACGACCTTGCGGAACTCCTCCGCAGGCGGCTCTTCGCCAAGTTTCCTGAGAATCCGGCTGACCGCGAGAAACACATCGTTGCATTCTGGCCCCGCATGAAGGCCGTAGACGGTGTTCGCGCGAAGCAACCGGACTCGCTGGATCGCCTGAAGGCCGCCTATCCATTCCATCCGGATCTCCTCGACCGCTTCTTTGGCAAATGGACGGACCTGGATCAGTTCCAGCGTACGCGCGGCGTTCTGCAAACCTTCGCCATGGCATTGCGCGATGCGGAGAAGTGGGACGATTCGCCACTAGTTGGCCCACAGGTTTTCCTGGAAGCTCCTGGAAAGGACGGCCTGAGCGAGGCCCTACTCAAACTTGCGGAGGCCGCAAAGGACTCGGACCGGGTGAAAAACCCGCAGTGGCCCAACAATCTCAAGACCGAGTTGCCTCGAGCAGCCGAATCCCAGAAGACCGATGCCGCAATGCTTACCGGGCGTGAGATCGAAGCGGCATGCGTTGCGGCTTTCGTTTTCTCCCAGCCCATCGGCGAACAGGCTGAGCTTTCAGATCTTCGTTGGCTTCTCGCCGCCACGTGCGAGATGCCCGCTGTCCTGAACAACGGTATGTTGTCCTGGTCCAAGACATCCTGGTACCTGGAGGAGTGCGACGCCACCGAGGCTGGAACCGGGGTTCCGAAATATTGGCGCCTCGGCCCGAAACCGAACCTCAACCAGCTTCATGACTCATACAAGAAGCGTGCGTTGAAGCATGCCAAGAGCCGCTTTGACAACATCGCTGAGACCAAATGTAGCCCTCTTTACGAGGGTGCAGTTGAAGAAGGAATCAAGCCCCACAAACTTCCAGACGCGCCAGCCGATGTCGATGACGATGGCCAGTTTCGCCTTGTAATCCTCGGCGCGGATTACGCTGGCGTCGTTGGCGATCCCCCGCTGCCGAAGGCCCAGGAGTTCCTTCGAACTCATTCCTCCTCGGCAGATATTCGCACGTATCAGAACATCGTCCTGGTGGCAACGCCCAGCGTAACGGGGCTCCACCAGGCCGAGCAACAGATTGCGGAGTGGCTCGCATGGGAGGAAATCAAGAGTTCTTCCCAGTTCAAGGAGCTGGATGGTTTCCAGCAAGACACAGTCCGGAAGAAGGAAAGGGAGGCACTCAAAGACGCCCAAACCGCTGTCAAGAACGCTTACGAACTTGTGCTCTACCTGGAGAAGGACGGTTCTATTCAGGCCAAGAAGATTACGCTTGGCGCGCAGTCCTTGTTCTCAACGCTGCTCCAAGAGCCTTCTCTGCGCCTCTTCCGGGAGAAGATCGACGCCGAAGCGATGATGCCCAATGGGCTCTACCCAGTGTGGACGCCGTCGGATTCTCACATTCGCGTCAGCGATCTATACCAGCAGTTCGGCCGCGAACCGCGTCTGCCCAAACTTCTCAGCGTCAAGACGGTATTGAACACGATGGAAGACGCGGTGCGCCGTGGCGTCCTGGCTGTCCGCTGTCCTCGGAGCGACGGGTCCGAGCAATGGTTCTGGCGTTCCGGTATTGACGTTGCGGATTGGGGAAAGAACGCCGAGGCATGGCTTCCCAGTCAAGCGACTCTCAATGCGCTGAGTTCCGCCGCGGTCCTACCAGATGCCCTGACAGGTCTATGGCCGAAGAACGACGCCGGCGTGAAGCTCTCGGATCTTTTCTCTTGGTTTGACGGAAGCCACTCCTACGAAGAGGAGACCCAGCCCGGTTATCCACCAGAAGCTCGGCCGATCCCGAAGGTCGACTACGCCATCGTCAAGAAAGCGGTATCCAAGGCTGTTCAGGATGGAGGGCTCTGGCTTGTCTACGGGAATGACAGCGTCTTTCAGGAGGCACCGACGGTGCTCGATATGAGTCCTGACGCGTTCCTGCATCGACCACCAGCGCCGCTGGCCGCGATCGACCTCATTCCCACAGCATTGCCTGATGCGTGGACCAAGGAGTCAGAGCCAAAGACGACAGTGGCTGCGCTCTACGCTGAATTGAAGGCCACGAAAGGCAAACCTTGGCCTCCTAGACTTTTCTTAGACAGTCTGAACGCCGCGCTCGGGCAGGGATTCATACACCGCGCCAATGGGAAAGGCCCCATCAGTTCGGTGCAGCACGACAGTAACGTTGACCTGATGATCCGTACCGAGTCCCCGAAGGCCCAAGAACCACCTCCTCTAACGCCAGCCGGTCGACGCGCGTCCAGCTTGGCTGTCCTGAGCATTGGCGAAATCCAGGATCTCGCCGAGCAAATTCATTCGCTGACAAAGCCACTCGCCGGCCTGGACCCTCAGATAGAGGTCCGCATCACGGTCAAGTCCAAGGCTGACGGTGATCTTTCAGAGGCGAACAATGTTCTCAGTAAGATCAAGCCGGGTTGGAAACTTTAGGTACTGTGCGCGGGCCGATATAGGGAGAGACAAGTATGGACGGGGACACCAGCAGCAACGAAGCGATGTTCGCCCTTAGTCAAGCCAGGGAACGCGCAGAAGCCGCAGCCAATGCGGCCGAGGAAGCGAACAGGAAGGCCAACAGCGAGAGCGGTTTCGCTTTCAACGCAAAGCAAAATGCTGAGGATCACGCAAAGGCGATCGCTCAGGTGCGAGGGGCGGTTGACGCGGATTTCACGTGGTTAACCACAACAAAGACGAATGCCGAACAGGTCGCCCAGGCGATTAACACCGCCAAGAACGCAGCCGAAGCCGATGCCCGAACGGCAAGTGACTCAAGAGGAAAAGCAGACGCAGATGCTCTTGCAGCTAAGGCCGCAAGCGACAGAGCCGCAGCGGCTGTTCCAATTGCAGAGAAAGCCCAAACTGACGCTGCTACAGCATTAGTCGAAGTCACCACTGGTGCGGCGGCAGTTCTTGCTGCAAGGGCGGCGGCCGAAGCAAACGCAGCCGCGACGCAGACAACACAGGGGCAAGTGGCGGAAACGGCTTCGAAAGCCAATGCCGATGCGGCCTCGATCGCGAAAAACGAATCCGATGCAAAAGCCCTGTTAGCATCTCTGAGTGAAGTTGTCGCCACCGCCAAATCCGCCGAGAACCGGGTAGACGAATACGAAAAGAAACTGGTCGAACTCCACAAAGTCTTTACCGAGATGCACACCAAGATCGAGGGGCTCTTGCCCAATGCGACAAGCGCGGGATTGGCGTCTGCTTTTCGTAATCAGCAGACTCGCTTTAGGAATCCGCAACGAAATTGGCTAGGTGCGTTCGTTGTAACCATACTTCTCCTCTTGTGCGCCGGCTTTGTGGGCTTACCGGGGTTTTGGCCCGGCGCAACGCAAGAGAACTGGGATTCGATTCTGCGGCATTTTGTCGCCCGATTACCGATCGTGGTCCCACTAGTATGGTTAGGTATCTACGCAGGTCGAAACTACATGCTTGCGCTTCGCGTTGAGGAAGAATACGCATATAAGGAGGCAATCTCGACTGCTTTCGAAGGCTACAAGCGGGAGATGTCAAACATTTCGGACGCAGGTAGCGGTGCCCTTACACCCATCGTGAGTCTGTGCGAAAACGTCCTTCGTACCCTAAGCCAGCGCCCTGGTTTAATCTACGAAGGTCGGCACGACGACATCACTCCTCTCGCCCCGCTTTCCAAAACGATCGCGGATGCAGCACAGAACGGGAAACAACCTACACACTGAAGATCAAAAAACAGTACGGATCCCAGAAGGCCCAAGAACCACCTCCTTTGCTGACGCCATCCGGTCGACGCATGTCGAGCTTGGCCGTCCTGAGCATTGGCGAAATCCCGGATCTCGCCGAGCAAATTCATGCGCTGGCAAAGCGGCCGGCCTGGATCCTCAGATAGAGGTCCGCATCACGGTCAAGTCCAAGGCTGGTGGCGATCTTTCAGAGGCGAACCGTGTTCTCCATAAGATCAAGCCCGGTTGGAAGCTTTAGGCACTGTACCCTGTGCGGGCAATTTACCCGTCCACCCAAGGAGACACCCCATGTCCATCATTCGCCACCAACCATCGAAAATCCTCTCTGGCGCCGTCGAGGCCAACGGCATGGTTTATGTCGCCGGCACGGTTGCCGACCAGCTGCCTGCCACGGCCAGGGCGCAGACCGAGGAAATTCTCGCAAAGATCGACGCGCTGCTCGCCGCGGCGGGCAGCAGCAAGTCGAAAATCGTTTCGGCGCAGATCTGGGTGGCCGACATCCGCTTGCGCGACGAGATGAACCAGGCCTGGCTCGCATGGGTCGATCCCCACAACCTGCCGGCGCGCGCGTGCGTCCAGGCCGCACTCGCCAACCCGCAGATGCTGGTCGAGATCGCAGTGACCGCGGTGAAATGAAACGGCAGCGCGGCACAGCGCAAACACCGATGTGATCAAACGCTTTGACAAGGCTGGGGGCGGTGACTACGCTTGCCGACGGATATAGATGTATGAAGTAAGCCGCATCGGGCGCGAACCGGGCGGTACCACTGGATTGCGAAAGGCGGGCCGGCAA
>C687J26845_10001177_pt1 | contig 16368 bp, 20 predicted proteins | sample RifCSPlowO2_12_FD_26845 | JGI IMG/M metagenome (IMG submission 26845)
CAGAAATTTTCCAGTTTAGGAAAATTTTTCCGAAAAATGAAACTTTTTTCTTATGGTGGGAGAAAACGTATTAGGTGGAGACTTGAGAGAGCGCTCGAGTTAGCTTTTTGTATTCTCGAACGCTGATTTCTCCGGTAACGAGGCGTTTTTGTGCGATTTCGAGCGGGTTTAGTCTTGAGATTGGAGTTGCTTTATTTGAAAGGGCAGGTGTGGGTTCTTCGTAGTTGTCGATGTCGGCATCTTGTACCATTTTGTTCATTTCTCCATCTAATATCCACGTGTAGGTCATTGTTGTTTCGAGGTCGTCGTGGCGCATGAATTTTTGGACTTTTTGAACGGGAACGCCGTTGTTGAGGAGGTGGGTGCAGCGGCTATGTCTGAGGGTGTGGAATTTGTATTGGTGTTGTTGTAGTCCTGCTGCGTTTTTCTCAGTGGGTATTTCGAGTCCTGCTTTGGTGAGGGCTTTTTTGTAGTCTTTGAGTAGGGAGGTTGGTTGGTAGTATCCTGTTTTGAACTTGTCTGTGGGTAAAACGTATTGTTCGTTGGGGTTCATTGCGCGCCATTTTTTGAGTATGGGGATGGCGAGTGGTGAGATTGGTATGAATCCGTCCTTGTGGTTCTTGCCATCGACTACTTTGAGTCGGCAGTCTTGGAGATCGACATCTGTCCATTGGAGTTTACATGCTTCAGATATGCGAAGAGCGCAAAAGAAAGTGAGGAAGGTGGCAACCATTGTTCTTACGTTTTCTATGGCCTTGAAGAGTTGTGTGATCTCTTTTTTGAAAAAGACGTTCGGATATTTTTTTCTACGTCGCTTCTTATCCTGCGTTTTACTCAGGTTTTGGTTGTTTATTGCAAGTTGTGCAAACTTTCGTGACTTTTCCATTTTAACCTCCCAATAACGGTTCGCATTTCTTCCATGAGTTCTTGTGCTGAATTTGTGCCCGATTGTCTTTTCCACCGGACGTACTCGTGTCGTGCGTCGATGATGCTGATTTTGTTCTGCTCCAGTTTTTGTCGTAATTCAGGGGGTGAATCTTCCAAAAGGAGCCACGTGTAGACGGTTTTCGGATTGAGCTTGTTTTTGAGAAGGAGTTCATATGCTCTGCTTTCATCTTGGTTGAGCTTATTGATGAGTCGGGCTCGATATTTGACGCAGCGCATGACAAGTCCGCGTACTGTGAAGCTATCTTTATCTGGGCAGACGGGTTGTAAAATATCTTTTACGGATTTGATCCGTTCAAAGACGTTAAAGCGGTACTTATAGAGTCCCATGCGCTTCACCTCTTGTATATACTGGGTATTGCAAGTTAAAGAAAGTAAGTCCAGAAATTTTCCATTTTAGGAAATTTTTTTCTTGTAGTGCAAATGTAATGCACGCCAAGATTTCAAACGAAAAACTTAAAAGAACCGAACTGATAAGGGGATCCTGGCAGGGCGTCGCTCTAACGCCCTGCCTACTTTTCTTTACTTCGGATTTGAACCGATGGTTTATCTTCGGCTCGCCTTTCCAAACCTTTTTAATCTCAAAAACATTAGTCTGTTTATGCGTTATTGGCCGTTCGCAGTTGCGGGTATAATTTTGCTTATTTTAAAACTCCCTCTTCTCGCAGTTGCAATTTCTCAATATTTGCTTAGTGGTTTTGCAGAGTTGTTTCCGTTGATTGGTATGGCTGATGTGGTTTTCACAGCTGTTACGTTTATAGTGAGTCTTCTTTTCACGTTCGGTTTTGCGTTGCTTGGTTTTGAGAAGAGGAATTTTCTTCTTGTAGGTTCTTCAGTTGCAGGGGTGCTTGTGGCGTCGCTTGATTTTCTTGTCCAGTTAGCTGGAGCGTCATCAGTGGTGATGATAGTTCTTTTCACAGTTTTGTATGCTGTTTTGAATATTCTTGTGGGTGTGGCGTTCTTTAATTTGAAGATACGGGGCGCTCGTTCTGCTGGTATATTGAGCGTGTTGATAGGTATTTCTCTTGTGTCTTTCGTTCTGGCGCCTCTTGCTCTTTTCTTATCTTTCCCGCTTCTTATAGTCGAGATATCAATTCTGTTTAGGGCGTAATAGATATCTTTTTATGCAACCTGTTGTTTGTTTTTTTTATGAAAAGAGTGATGTTGCTATTGTTCCTAATCGCGTGCGTCGCAGCGCCGCAGCCTGCTGCTGAAGAGAAGGTTGTCGAGAAGGTCCTTGTTCAGTGCTGGGATAATTCTACTGTGGAGTCGTTGGCGCAGTGTCCTCAAAAGCAGGTTTCACGGGTTGTTGTTGAGAATACGACTGCTGCTCCTGTTAAGGAGAAGCAGATTGCTGAGCTTTTGCTTGAGGATGCGCGGTCGAAGTTCAAGGCTCACGCTTTTTTGCTAGAGGATAGGATGGTTTTAAGCGATGGTGCTTATGCAAGGCATATGTTTTCTAAGCTTTCAAAGCTTCAGAATGGAACGCCGATAACTGATGTGTATTTGGACGTCGCGAATAGGACTGCTTTTGCGTATTGCAGTATTGAGCGTGAGGCGGATTTGCTTAGCGGCTCGTTTGAGTATGAGCGAAGCAATTGCAAAGAGTTTGTGAATGTCGCTTTCGAAGTTCAGTTTAACGAGTGGGAGCCCCATGGCCCGCTTGAGTTCCTAAAGGATTTCTCTTCGAGAGCTCCGATTCTTGTCGAGGAGAACGTGCAGACGGTCAGTATCGGGGGGAATTCAAAGTCCGTTCAGCCGTCAATCCATTATATGGTCGATGGGAAGCGTGTCATCTTGCGTATTGATAAGCGTTACAAGGTTCCCATAAAGATTGAGCGAGAGGGTTCTCAGGCAATTGATTTTAGGGATGCGTTCTTTGATGTTATGGTTGTAGAGGGCAGGCAGTTTAAGATAACGTCTGACTGGCTTTTGTATAAGAACGTCTCTGATTATTGGAAGAAGGAATAATTACTTGTCGAGAGATTCTAGCCAAACGCGTGATTGCGCATCTGCGCTCCTGTATGTTTTGAGTTCTGGAGCGATTGGTCCGAATGGGTCGGTTAGCTTGTGGAAGTAGTTTGTTCCGTTGATGACGAGTGTTGTTTCATCTGTTGGTATCAGTATGTGTTTGTTCTCAGTCTCTAATGTTCGGATGATGCTGGCAAGATTGTTTGTGACTAATCTTAGTTCTGCGCGCGGGCAAAAGAGCTCGTTTTGGCTTATTGGATCATCTGGCTGGTTTTTTGTGAACGTTAGTTTTCCGATGAAGTATGGTATTGTTGCTTTGTTTCTGCTGTGCTCGTGATCAGGCACAATGGCTATTTTTTCTATGATGACTGATCCATGTACGAGTTTTAGGCTTGTTTCCAGAAGGTAGCTTGCAGCGGCATAGCGTTTAAATTCAGAGTTTATTTCCTGTCCTTCAGTTTCGAGTTGATCGTCGAATTCCTTAAATCCAGGGGTCATAATCGGGCTTTTTAAAGGTCAGCTTAAATATCTTACGCTGCGAGTGGCTTTGCCCGAATAGTCTCTGAGAACTAAGGGATGCCCGAATAGTACCAAAACTGCCCGAAAAGCTACTATAAATTTGAGGAATAGGATAGTGATTTAACGTAATTTTCCATTAACTGCCAATCAGGATTTCCTTTTTTATCTACTGGTAGCGCTATTTGATCGAAGTCCAATCTTTGTAATCTTACTTGTCTGCCAAAATCGTATTTATACTGAAGTTTTTTTAGAATTGTAACCAAGAATATACAAACATATTTATTGAGAACCATATCCTTCGGTATTAATGTATGAACATTGTCATCACTGAAATATTCATAGCGGTGATAAAAGACGTTAAAAAACATATCTATTGTTAGTTTATCTTTGAAAATCTTCTTGCTATTTTTAAATTCATCAAGCGAGATATAATCTACAACACCATTATTTTCGGAAGTTGCAGTAATTAGTGGAATATTTCCTTCTATTCGTTGTTCTTTCACTAATCTTTCACCTTTTTTAATGTCAAACAGATCTATTATTTTGAAATTTTTCCAGTTTTTTATATGCAAATCAAGTGAGGCGATGGTAGTCTTTGGTTTTTCCGAAACGTTTTTTATTAAACCGCTTCTCAAAGAATATATTACGTTTTCTCTTAGCGTCTTTTCAAAGTGATCTTTTGTTAAGTCAGAGTAATCAGTATCCATATATGCTTCAACACACCATTCAAACCCCGCAGAAACCGATTTTTTAATACTGTGACCTATTATTTCTTCTTTATTTTGATAATTTGTTAACCAATATTTTTTTATCTCTGCCCATTTATTGTGATAATCTTCTCTTCCCTGTCTTCTTTTTATGAAACCATCATCTTTCCAATATCCAAAGTACGTTTTATAATTTGAAGGATGTTTTTCTTTGGATTTGAAAACCATTATGCAAGTATTAACTCCTACGTTAGAATTATGAAACAACTCAGTCGGCATAGAGAAAACAGCTTCTAACGTATGTTCTCTGAGTAGCTTTTCTTTTAATACAAGTCCAATTCCACTTTGAACTAAAGCACAACTCATTGGAATAATTGCCACACATAAAGATCCTTTTTGAAGTACAGACAGATTATTCAACACGAATTCTAATTCTTCTGGGTCAGTTTTCGTAGACTTATATGGTGGATTTAAGAAACCAACGTTTGGTTTAAACTTTTTAACCTGATCTATGATTTTAGGATCAAAACAAGAACCTTTTATCAAATTACTTCTTCCATCGCCATGAATGAACATATTAGAACAAATTAAAGCAAAAATTTCGTGCTGAAATTCAATCCCGATAATTTGTTTATGTTTAATAGTATCTTCTTTCTTACTATCGCCTTTAGAATCTTTAATCATTTTCCTCATGGCGGAAATTAAGAAGCCACCAGTTCCTGCACAATTATCTAAAACTACGCTGTCTTTGTTAACATTAGCTATTTCACAAAAGAGTTCAGTAATGTGCGGAGGAGTTAAAACAATTCCCAGTCCTTTATCGTTATTAGCATATCTTAAAAATTCCACATAAAATTGTCCTAAAATATCATAATACTTGTACGTTCTCAAAAAATTATTTATTCTCTGATCTATTTCCGTAATTATTTCTCTTAATTTATTTTCTTCTTTGGAAATTATGGTATGTGTTTTAATGAAGCTGTATGAGGTAATAATTTCTTCTATATGTTCATTTTGGACATCTGTTAATTTGTTTTTGATTGTATTAACTAAATTCTCAGATAATTCCTTTGGCTTTTGAAATTTATATGCATTTTTAAATGCTTTATCTGTTACGGCAATAAGAATTCCGCTTATTAAGAGACTCCTTTGAGATTCTGGAATTTTTATTGAGTGTAATTTGTCATTAAGTGTTTTTGAATAGGTTAACAATTCTTGATAGTCTTGATTGAACTTTTTTTCATCGGTTTTATATCCCGTCAAATAATCAATCAGAGATAGTAATTTATCCTCTTCAAATAACTTGCTTCCGTCATTAGTCCCTCTTAGTTGTAAAAAATGTGATATTCGTAAATTATTTTTTTGTTCACCACTTATTGCAATGGAAAGTACGTCGTATTCTTTTGATAAAAATGATGAATATAATAGAACTCCATCCACTGCATATTCTTTATACTTATTCCCTTCTTTTGATTGATGAAATTGAATTTTTGGTTTACATTCAACAACAATAATGAAATCGGGATCTTCTTTGAATTGAATTATAAATTCAGGACGACCTCCGCCAATTCCACCTTTAGAAGCGTTTTTCAATAATTTGTCTATTTTAGTATTTTTAGAAGATTGTTCTTCAAGAATAATTTTCCCTTCTCTGTATAATTGATCTTTTTTTATAGCATCTCTGAAGAAATCTTCAGTAATCCGTTCATTCGCCATTTGTACCTCTTTTTTGATGTACAATGATAAAAATGTGGCTTTTAATTTGCTCTATCTTGGTTTGTCCAGTGTCCAGTGAGTAATTCTTTTTCATTTTTTCTTTTCCTTTTTTGGTATGTTCCAGTAGGGTGTTTTGCAGTTTGGGCAGATGATTGGTTCTTCTATTATTTTAGTTCGTGGTATCCATTCGTGTTTGCATCGTTCACAACGGTAGCCTTCTACGGTGATTTTGATTTTAGCCATTTGTTCAATAGATAATGATTTCGGCTATTTAAACCTTACTAAACATCGTTTATAGAAACATAGTTGATAAAGGTTACTTTATAAGCATCACCTAATTAAAACTTACTTAGTTGGGTAAGAAATGAGAGGGTTTATATATGAGTTATACTTTCATAAGTATTACTTAAGTAAGTAACAAGTGGAGTGGAAAAATGAACCAAGAACAAATGACAACAAGAAAACAGAAAGGATATGACATCGCAAAAAACAGCAAGATTACCAAGACAACGAAAGGTTGGCAAGTGCCATCACAAACAGGACAAGGAGCATACACGGTCATTAGCAACGGTTTTGAAGCAAGTTGCACCTGTCCAGACTACGAAACCCGAAAGTCCAAGTGTAAGCACGTTTGGGCAGTAGAACTCATCGTTACCAAAGAAGTGGACACTAACGGAAACGTAACCATCACTCAGACGGTCAGGAAGACGTATAGTCAAGATTGGAAGAGTTACAACTTGAGCCAACAAGTTGAGAAAGACCAGTTTATGAAACTCTTAGCAGGAATAACGGCGAACATCCGAAATCCAGCTTATTCTTTCGGAAGACCAACCAACCCATTAAGCGATACGATCTACTCAATGATATTCAAAGTCTATTCGGGTTTTTCTGGGCGCAGATTCGCAAGTGATTTGTCAAATGCGGAACAGAAAAACTACGTTGAGAAAAAAGTTCCTTACAACTCAATGTTCGATTATTTTGGAAAGAAAGAGATTACTTCATTGCTCGCCGATATGGTGGTATTGACCAGTTTACCGTTACGAACCGTAGAAAAAGATTTTGCGATTGACAGCACAGGATTTGCCACAACAAACTTCCAACGATGGTTCAGCTTCAAGCACGGAAGAGAACTTAGCACTCGCCGATGGGTTAAATGCCACTTTATGACTGGCACGAAAAGCAACATCGTAAGCAGTGTGAAAATAACAACCGAGTTCGATAACGACAGTCCAGAACTCCCCGAACTCGTCAAAACGACTGCCGAACACTTCGATATGAAAGAAGTCAGCGCAGATAAGGCATATCTTGGAAAAGAGAACCTTCAAACCATCAATGACGTAGGAGCAAGCCCATATATTCCATTCAAGAGCAATTCACAACCGAATGGAAACGGGATGCTGTGGAAAAAACTCTACCACTACTTTATGCTTAAAAACGAGGAGTTTATGCAACACTATCACAAACGAAGTAACGCCGAAACCACCGTTCACATGATCAAGTCAAAGTTCGGCGATAGAGTACGAAGCAAGAACTGGACAGCACAAGTGAACGAGGTTCTGTGCAAGGTCATCTGCCATAACATCGTCGTAGTTATCCACGAAATGAACGAGCTTGGAATTTCTCCATCTTTTGCTTTAATTCAGGAAAGTACGGCGAATATAACACAAGAAATATAAACCACCGCACCTACCTACATACAAAGTAGGTCGGTAATGAAACACTGGTCGCGTCCTCACACGCCAAGGTTCCACGTTCGCACATCCGAGGAGGATGTGCTACTGCGATGGTGTCATAACTGTTAATGATTGTTTGATTTTATTGATAAGTTCTTGATTGTCTTTGTGAACGGTTAAGTGTCCATTGGCTACAAGAATTACTTTATCGCCTGCTTTCAAATCATTTTGCTTGAGCCATTCTTGAGGAATCGTTACCATGATGGAACCACCACTTGCAACGAGGGTTCTATGCGTGACGATTGGCAAATCTGATGTAGGACTTTCGTTCATTGACATACTGACTTTATCCTACTTTATCCGATATTTAAATATTGTGACACATTTGCCCGAAAATTCATTCGAATGCCTGAGAAGTCAGACTTTACCATGACTTATCGGGCAAAGTCGCTGCGAGTTCAGAATATAGTGTTTTTGCGGTCTCTGTTTTGGCGATGACAAGGGTGGTTATCGACTGTAATGTTGTCTTGCAGGTGTTCAAAAGATCGGTGGCGTTGCTTATTGACTTTATTTTTTCAGATTTTATAAGTTCCTGTTTGAGGATTGCGAGTCTCTCTTTGATGTATTCGAGTAGAACGCGCGTTTGCGGGTCTGTGTTTTTCTGCAGGGCGTCTGCGTGGCTTATTGTTTGGTTTATCGTCGTGCATATTGGCAGTCCGACTGTTGAGAGCCTTTGCGACGGCATTTTTTTCCAGGAAACCGCTGCGCTTTTGACGCTTGTCCAGATTAGCCTTAAATCCGCAAGAATGACTTCGTATGTTTCCTCTTTTGTTGCCACAATGGTGTAAAGAGCGACCTGCTATATATTGATTTCTTCGTAAGAAACCGTAAGCTTTATAAATGGGTCCCCGCGATTATTAACTATGGTTAACCGTGTTTTGCAGCCACAGGAACTAGAGGTATTTTACGTGATTCCGGCGCTTAGGCGCGAGTTCGCTCTTCGTCTTAAGAAAGCAGGAAGAACGCAGAAAGATATAGCTAAATTGCTGGGCGTGACAGACGCTGCGGTGAGTCAGTATATATCGTCAAAACGCGCGGCTATCGTTGAGTTTCCGCCGAGCATAACTGAAGAGATAAGCTCCTCGATAAAGAAGCTTGATTCAGAGCTTAGCTTCACTAGGGAGATTCAGCATCTATTGAGGGTCACAAGGCATACTCGCGTTATTTGCCAGCTTCACGAGAAGCTCGGAACAGCTCCGAAAGGGTGTACGGTTTGTTTTGATCATGAAAAAGACCAAGGACAAGTTCAAAGAAATTGAGGATATCCTTGATGGATATTATGAAGGGACTCCAAAGCGCGATCCTAAATTCGACGAGGGTGGAGAATGAAGCTGGAATTAATTGACTTGCACGTGTCATTTGAAGGAAAGAGAATATTGTCAGGGGTTTCGTTAGTCATAAGTCCGGGAGAAGTCCACGCTCTTATGGGTCCAAATGGCAGCGGCAAGAGCACGCTCTCAAGCGTTCTTGCTGGTCATCCGAGCTACAAAGTTGAGCAGGGCGATATTCTTGTCGATGGAAAGAGCATTCTTTCTTTGAACGCTAGCGAGCGCGCGAAGCTTGGTTTGTTTTTGTCGTTCCAAAACCCAATTGAAGTTCAGGGCGTCTCTGTTTCAAAGCTTCTTTTCCACGCGCTTAAATCGCAGGATCCGAAGCTTTCATTTGTTGATTTTAAGAAGAGGGTGTCTGATGTGGCTTCAAAGCTTAATGTGGAGTTCGCGCTAGAGCGTGATATAAATGTCGGTTTCTCTGGTGGTGAGAAAAAGCGTTTGGAGGTTCTGCAGCTTTTGCTTTTAAAGCCCAAACTCGCGATTCTCGACGAGCTTGATTCAGGTCTTGATATCGACAGCTTGAATCTTCTCGCGTCAGCTGTTAATGATTTGCGCTCGAGCGATTTCAGCGCTCTAGTGATAACTCATTATCCTAGGATTCTTGGTGTTCTAAAGCCGGACTTTGTTCATGTGCTTTCACAAGGAAAGATTGTCATGAGCGGTTCAAAGGAGCTTGCGAGTGAAATAGAAAAACACGGTTATGGAGCTTTGGTAAAATGAGCGGCCTTAAAGTTTTGAACGAGGGTTACGAGGAGAAATATGGGTTCAACGACCCTGAGAGTTTCGTGTTCAAGACAGCTAAAGGTCTGAATGGCTCGATTGTTTCGCAGATTTCTGCTGTGAAGAATGAGCCTGCTTGGATGCGCGATTTTCGTTTGAAAGCTTTGGATATATTCGGCAAAAAGCCTATGCCGACTTGGGGCGGTGACTTGTCTAAGATAGATTTCAATAAGTATACTTATTTTCTGAATCCTTCTGAGAAGACTGCGCATTCGTGGGATGAAGTTCCTGCTGATATTAAGAAAACATTTGATAGGCTTGGAATTCCAGCTGCTGAGCAGAAGTTTTTGGGCGGTGTTGGCGCTCAGTATGAGAGCCAGACGGTCTATCATAAATTAAGAGAGGACTTGGCAAAGCAGGGAGTCATTTTCACAGATACCGATACTGCTCTAAAAGAGCATCCTGAGTTATTCAAAAAGTTTTTCGGCACAGTGGTTCCGCCGGGCGACAATAAGTTCGCAGCGCTGAACACTGCTGTTTGGAGCGGAGGAAGTTTTGTCTATATTCCTGCGGGTGTCAAGGTTAAGGTTCCGCTTCAGGCGTATTTTAGGATTAATGCGAAGAACATCGGCCAGTTCGAGCGCACGCTGATTATCGCGGACAAGGATTCAGAGGTGCACTATATCGAAGGTTGCACTGCTCCTGTTTATTCTACTGACAGTTTGCACTCGGCGGTAGTTGAAGTCATCGCGCTCGAGGGCGCTAAGGTAAGATACACGACGATTCAGAATTGGAGCAGTAATGTTTACAATCTTGTGACCAAGCGCGCTTTCGCGTATAAGAACGCGGTTGTCGAGTGGGTCGATGGCAATTTGGGCAGCGCTCTTACGATGAAATATCCTTGCGTTGTGCTAAAGGGCGAGGGCGCGCGTGCTGATATTTTGAGCGTAGCTTACGCAGGCGCGAACCAGCATCAGGATGCCGGCGCAAAAATTATCCATCTTGCTTCGAACACGACTTCAAGAGTCATTTCAAAATCAGTATCCAAATCAGGCGGCCGCTCGACATACAGAGGGCTTGTCAGGATTCCATCTGGAGTTAAGAACGTTGTTACAAGCGTTCGATGCGATGCGCTTTTGCTTGATTCAAAGTCTCGTTCAGACACATATCCCTCGATGAAAGTTGAAGAACCTTCCGCTACTGTCGCGCACGAGGCGTCGGTTGGAAGGGTTGGCGAGGAGCAGTTGTTTTATTTGACGTCAAGGGGCCTTAGCAAAAGCGAGGCGTTGTCTCTTATTGTTCTTGGATTTATCGCAGAGTTCACAAAGGAGCTTCCGATGGAATATTCTGTCGAGCTCAATAAGCTCATCTCTTTGGAGATGGAAGGTGCGTTGTGATGGGCGATATAATTGTGGGTGCGAATGAACGCAAGTCGCTTATTTTGATTCACGATAAACCTGTTTTAAATGAGCAGGTGATTCGTCTTGTTGGCGAAGGCGCGTCTATCGAAGTGGATGAAGTTTTGTGTTCAGGCGGCGTTCAAAGCAAACTCAGGATTATACACGAAGCAAACTGCACAGTGTCAAAGGTTCGTTCAAGAGGGGTTCTTCGCGATGGTGAATGCAGTTTGGCGCACGCGACTGTCGTGATTCCGATTGCCGCTCAGAAAAGCAAGAGCAGTGTTTCTCAGCGCTTTTTGCTTCTTGGCAAATCAGCTCAGATAGATGCTGTTCCTTCGCTTGAGATAGAGGCTGATGACGTTCAGGCTACTCATTCAACGGCGATTGTTCCTCTTGATGAGCGTTCGTTGTTTTATCTTGCATCAAGGGGCGTTTCGCGCGATGATGCGATGGCGCTCATGGTGCAGGGATTTTTGAATGTTCCGGGGGCTTCAAAATGAGGCTGGTTTCAAGGTTCAATCCGCTTGATGTGCGAAAGGATTTTCCTTTCTTCGAGAAAGGTTTGGTTTATCTTGATACTGCTGCGACCGCGCAAAAGCCAAAGGCCGTTCTTGAGTCAATGACTGAGTGCTATGTTGAGCATAATGCGAACGTGCATCGTGGTGTTTACGCTCTTGCGCAGGAAGCAACTGACCTGTATGAGGGCGCGCGAAAAAGGGTTGCTAAATTTATCAACGCTTCATCCGGCGAGATTGTTTTTGTTCGCAACGCGACAGAAGCGATAAATCTTGTCGCGCAAAGCTGGGGCAGAGCGAACATCTCGAAAGGAGATGTTATTCTTGTGACTGTGATGGAGCATCACAGCAATATCGTTCCTTGGCAGATGCTCGCCAAAAGCGCTGGCGCATCGCTCGAGTTCGTTCCTGTTTCAAAAGATGGCTTGCTTGATATGGATGCTGCGCGTTTATCGCTTAGAAAGAAGCCGAAGCTTTTCGCGTTCACGCACGTGAGTAATGTTCTTGGCGCGGTTAATCCTGCTAAAGAGCTTATCGCTCTTGCGCATCGTGAGGGTGTTCCTGTTTTGCTTGATGCGTCTCAGAGCGTGCCGCATGTGCGTTTGGATGTGGGGGAGTTGGGCGTTGATTTTCTTGTTTTCTCAGGGCACAAGCTTTACGGTCCGCACATTGGTGTTTTGTACGCGAAGCGTTCTCTTCTTGAAGCGATGGAGCCCGTGCTCGGCGGCGGCGATATGATAAAGGAAGTTGCGCTTTCGCATTCAACGTGGAATGATGCGCCTTGGAAGTTTGAGGCTGGAACGCCGAATGTTTCTGGCGCGGTAGGTCTTGCTGCGGCGATGGACTATCTTGACGCGCTTGGCTTCGATGCGATAGCGTCTCATGAGAAAGACATTATGGATTATGCTCTTGAAGGGCTGGATTCGCTCGGTTGCGTGGCTATTTACGGTCCGCGTGATCGTGTTGGAGTTATTAGTTTTAATTTTGGCGATATGCACGCGCACGATGTGTCTTCTGTTCTTGATGAATCGGGTGTTTGCGTTAGAAGCGGCCATCACTGCGCTCAGCCGTTGATGGGAGAGCTTAAAATTCCTGCGTGCGCTAGGATGAGTTTTGGCGTGTACACTACAAGGAGCGATATTGACCGCGCGATGGAAGCTCTTAGGAAAGCCAAGGTGGTGTTCGGTTTATGAGCGTAGATGGTATTTCGGAAGTCCAATTCTTGGTGATAGGAACAGTTGAATTGACTTGCGATTCTGGTGGAATTCCGAAATGTTCGAAAACCATAGCTATTGGAGGTAAGTGACGATGGTTTTTGACATGTATCAGGAGTTCATTTTGGATTATTATCGTCATCCGCGTAATTTTGGGACTTTGCCGCATCCGGATATGATCTCTCATGATGTGAACACGTCGTGCGGTGATGAGGTTACGATGCAGGTGTTGGTAAAGGACGATCGGATAGGAAATATTAGGTTCACCGGCAAGGGCTGCGCTATTTGCATTGCGTCTTCTTCGATGTTAACTGAGCATGCTCTTGGAAAGACGTTGGATGAAGTTTCAAGATTCACGAAAGATGACGTGCTGAATTTGATTTCTATTCCGATTTCGTGCGTGCGGCTAAAGTGCGCGCTTCTCGGATTGAAAGTTTTAAAACTGGGGGTCTACCAATTTTTGGGTAAGAAGCTGGAGGTTCAAGATGAAAACTAAACAAGTGAATGAATATGTGAACAAAGACATGATTATTGGGGATGTGCTTAAAGAGTATCCTGATGTCGCAGTCATCATGTTAGAGAATGGACTGCACTGCGTTGGGTGCCATGCGAACGTGTTTGACACGATAGAGGCTGGCAGTTTGGGTCATGGCATGTCTGAAGAGCAGGTGGCTAAGATGGTAATTGAGATGAATCAGTTCATAGCGCAGAGTTTAGAGCAGAAGAAGGATTTGCCTCAAAGCGTCGGCTTTACTGACAATGCTGCGCAGAAAGTTAAAGCGCTTTTGTTGAAGTCGAAGCAGGAAGGTTATGGCCTTCGCGTTCAGGTTATGCCTGGCGGCTGCAGCGGTTTTGTTTATCAGATGAATTTTGAGAAAGCGCCGCAGAGTGACGATATTGTTGTGGAGGATAAGGGCGTGAAGTTGTTCATCGATAAGGAGAGTATGGATTTGCTAAAGGGTTCAGAAATAGATTATTTGGACGACCTTAATCAGTCCGGCTTTAAAGTCAACAATCCGAACGCGAAGCATGGCTGCGGTTGCGGCAAGAGCTTCGGATAGATAGTCTATTTGAGACTCTGTGACTGAGTTGGCGCGTTGGTTAGTTACTTGGTAGCCGTTCAACCCATTCCCTGAACGGCATCCTGCGTTGGTATGGCTGGTATGCTTCGAAGAAGTCATCGATTTCGTTTTCGATGTGGCCGTATGGGATAAAATCCAGCGCTTCTATTGCTTGTTCAAAAGGTTGTCCTTTGTTGAGTCGATACGCCGTGATGGCAAGTCCTGTTCTGTCCGCGCCTCCAAAGCAGTGTATGTGCAGCGGCGTTCTTGCTTTGTCGAATATATCTAATAGTTCAAGCATTTCCGTTCTGGTGGGAGCTCTTCTTGCTGACAATCTCAAATGATAATAGTCAACTCTTAGCCGCTCACAGGTTTTTCTTTCATCGGCGTATTCTTCGCTGTTTTGGCTTCGCAGGTTAAGGACGGATCTTATTTTGTTTTCAGAAATTATTTCTTCTAAGTCTTCAGTGTCTGTTTGCGCCGAGCGGTAGACTGTTCGGGGGACTGCTTCGTGTAAGTTGTTGGTGAAGGCTCCGCAGCCGGATAGAATTATTGATGAGGTGATGATCAGTGGTTTTATATTCACAATCTTTCTATTGTTTGCCTGTTATTATGTTTTTCGAGTGGTAATGTTTATATATCTGTAATGAGACTGATTATTCAATAAAGAGGCTTAATGAGATTTGAGATTGAAGTTAAACGTCTGCACGCGTATGTTTTTTCTTCGTTAGTTGTGATTCTCCTTAGCATTGGTTTGGTGAACGCGTTTGGTGGTTCGAATCCTGTTGTTCTTGGTCATAGTGCTGCGGAACTTATCGTGAATGGTTCGAGTATTGTTGATGGGAGTGTCAATGCGAGTGATATTGATCAAACTCAAGTTCAAAGGCGCGTGACTTGGCACATGTGGTGCTGGTTCTAGTATTGCGAGTATTAATGCGGATGGGACTGTTGGGTCTTGTGAAGCGGATACTGATACTGATAGTGATTTTTGTAGTGGAGGTAGCTGCGGTAGTTTAAGTGTTACTGGAACGGTGTCGACTTCAGGCGATGTGGCTGTCGGTAATACTGGATCTAGTGGTGTTAGTTTGACGATTACAAGCGATACGGGTGGTCTTGGGGGTCCAACTCTAACGTTCCAACGTATTTCTGGCGGCAGTACAACACGCCATATTTTCATGTCGGCAACAGAGTTCGTCTTTGATTTTCCTCTCAACGTTCCTGGTTGTACTGGTTGTTCGACGCTTGCTGAGATGATGGAAGTTTCAGGTGTAGAAGAGGGTGATTCTATTTGTGTGGATTCGTCTTCCGGAAATCTTGAGAAGTGCGAGGTGGATTCTTCTTTGAGTGTTGTTGGAGTTGCCACCGAGCACGCAGAGCAGATTTTGAATCTTGGCTGCGGTAGTGCTGAAAAGAACACTATTCGAATTGGTGGAAATGCGGGTGATTGGAGACTTTCTGATTGCGATGGCTGGTTTCCTGTAGCCCTTGAGGGAGTTCACGAATTCACTAAGGTGGATTGTTTGCGAAGTGATGGTTCTGCGTTGGTTCCGGGTGATAGGCTGGTAACGACTGCTTCAGGAAGGCTGCGTCCTCTTTTAAGTTCTGAGCAGGGCGGCGATGCCATTGCAGGTATTGCTCGCACGCGTTGTAATTCGGGGAAAACAACAGATTTAATCCATGTCCAGGTTAGATAACGCGTATTCTGTTTGTTGATTGCCAAGAGTATTATTGGTTACTTTTTTTATTGATTTATTCAATCTGTTCACTGTGTGCGAACGCAAGCTTTAGCCCTCTGCATATGAATTGTCGATAGATACCTTTTTATATTTATAAGGACAAGACTAAAGTCAAAAGAGTGTACAATGCAAGTTACTTTTAACATTGAGCGAACGTTAGGTGTTCTTGCTATTGGGCTGTTCTTTTTTTTCGGTTTGTATTGGGTGGTTTCCAATCCGATGATTACTGGGGCGATTGTGCTTCCTCCTAGTGGGGATTTGACGTGTTCTTATGTGAATGCGTCTTCGTGTCCGGTAGGTATGTCTAAGATTTTTGCTATTTCGAATGGTTCGAATGCTCATGCTCAGCTTTTCAATGAGACGAGTTATGGTCATTTGTTGTGTTGTAATGATTCGAGCGGTGCGAATACGATAGGAACTGATGCGAATGGTACGGCGTTCCTTCATCTTTCGAATTTCACGAATGCTCATTCTGAGTTGACATCATTGTCTAATTATGCGATAAACGCCACTATTTCCGCATCGAACGCTTCGATGGACTGCAATGTGAATTTGACTGGGGCTGGAGCATGTCCGATAGATAATGCCTGTCTTGTGACGCTTTCAAACACGACTAATGCGCACGTTGCGAACTGCAGTTCTGGTTCAGCGTATAATATCACTGTGTGCTGTTCGATTGGCGCGTTTACTTCCGAGTATTTCCATCCTGATGCGGCTCCTGCGGATAATCTTACTGCGAGTGGTTCTATCGATGGTTCTCTTGTTGAGGGTGATACTTCGTACGTTACTCAGTCTATTTT
>C687J26845_10001178_pt1 | contig 16367 bp, 13 predicted proteins | sample RifCSPlowO2_12_FD_26845 | JGI IMG/M metagenome (IMG submission 26845)
TAGATAAGATAACCAAAAACCTCACTGGCGAGACACTTCCCGCTATCGAGGCAATTGGCCCGGCTAGTGTCAAGATTATTGAACAAGCACAAGTACCCATTGAACCGACTGGAAAGAGTAAACGTCTTATCCTGATACTTGCCATTGGTATGAGTCTATTTTTAGGGGTTATACTTGCCTTTGGATTTGAATATATCGACCAGACATTTAAGTCACCACAGGATGTAGAAACATTTCTTAACTTACCGCTTTTGGGCTCTATACCAAAGAAAGGGTTTAAAGACGGCGTACTGATTAAAGACTCAAAACGAACGGAGGCTTTTACTCAACCCTATCAGAACCTCTCCGACCAGATATATCTCCTGATGAAAGATAAAAACTTAAAGTCCATTTTAATAACCGCCGCTTCACCTTTAGATGGGTCTACTACCATAATTGCCAACCTCGCCAATTTTCTATCGAACACAGCGGGCCATAAGGTGATGGTTATTGACGCCAACTTAAGGGCGCCGGCAATCCACAAAGTCTTTAATATCTCTGATAATACAGGTCTGGCAAATGTACTCGAAGGTAAAATCTCATTGGAAAAAGCGACTCAAGCTTTAGGTCCTAACTTAATGGTATTGCCCGCAGGTAATACCGCGCTTAATTCTACACCTCTTTTAGATTCCACCAATATGCTCAATGTAATGAATACCGCCAAAGAAAAGTACGAGTTCGTTTTCGTTGACTATGCAAATTTAAGGAGTTTTAAAGATGCCTGCGTACTTTGCCTGCATTTAGATGGAATTGCCCTGGTTGTGAATGAAGGAAAGACACGACACCATACAATAAAGGGGTTGATTGCACCTTTAAAGCACAAAAAGGCCAACATGATCGGTGTTATTTTGAAAAATCGCACATATGATATTCCAAAGATGATTTACGAAAGACTGTAGTTAGTGTAGTCTCTACAGAAGATATTATTGTATTAACAAACAATGCTTACAAATTTCATGTCTTATCAGATTTAAATTCTTTGCCTGTGTTTACTTTCTCTAAACAAACAAGATGTCTTATCTAACAGGGTGAAGATATTTCTGTTCGATTTTATTTCAGAGAAGAACATCAGGAAATTTTTTAGAATGATAATAAATAAAGATGTAATGGACAACATATGTCGCACATGATGGTTATGGCTTTCCTCAAACTTCTTACAAAGCTTCAATGATTCTCTGCAATAAGCGGTTTCGCGTAGCCCTATCTGTTAACAAGAAATTAAGAGAAAGAACTTTATGAAATCTAAGATTAAACTATCTACAGCGATTCAACAATTGCTTCGTTGTGCCATTTGTAAGGCAGAATTAGAACTAGTTGGCGAGCAATTTAGGTGCACTAACCCGGATTGTAGCAATTTTTTCCCAATAATAAATGGCATACCTATTTTAATTAACGAAGATTCTAGTATATTTTCAGTTGATGACTTTATCCATCAACGGAATACTTTTTTAAAGTTGTCTCCTGAAAGTAAGATTAGGAAGACACTAAAACGGTTGATGCCTGATATAGGGAAAAACGTAAAAGGTAAAAAGAATTATGACAAATTTGCTAAGCTTTTGCTTGCCCAATCAAATACCCCAAAGGTTCTGGTGCTTGGCAGTGGTATACTAGGTCAGGGGCTGGAAGCTATTCTATCGTACCCGGCAATTGAGGTAGTTGAAAGCGATATTTCTTTAGGTCCTCGCACAATCCTAATAGGTGATGCACACGACATTCCTTTCGAAAACAACTCATTTGATGGTGTGATTGCGCAGGCTGTGCTTGAACATGTAGTCGATCCCTGGCGATGCGTGGAAGAGATTTATAGGGTACTCAAAAAAGATGGCTTAGTTTATGCTGAAACGCCATTCATGCAACAAGTACATGGTGGCAGATATGACTTTACCCGTTTTACACATTTGGGACAACGGCGTTTGTTTAGAAAATTCAAGGAAATTGATAGCGGCGCTGTCGTTGGGCCAGCAACAGCACTTGCTTGGTCTTACAAGTACTTCCTTTTGAGTTTTACAAAATTGAAGCAATTCAGAAGTTTCATTAATATTTTTGCTAGCATAACGTCTTTCTATTTCAAATATTTTGATTACTATTTGATTGATAGGCCAGGTACTTTTGATGCTGCTTCAGGGTATTATTTTATAGGGCAAAAATCTAACCAAATTCTTTCTGATCAGGAATTGATTAAACTTTACAGAGGATGCTTATAAAAAGGATTGGGTTTAACAAATAAAGTTAAATTGTTGGAAATATGGAAGAAAAAATAAGAACGAAACATTTTGTAATCATCGTCCCCCCCTGCGATTTTTGGCAATACACACGCAGATTCCACTATGAGGCATTATCTAAATTTGCAGAAGTGACAATTATTCCATTTCCTATTTCGTTTCATAAGGGTATTGTCAACTATCGCAAATTAAGACGTGCTGATTATAAAGAAAAAACTTTGCACATTATTCGAAATACGTTAGGGCTGCCTGAAAAGCTATATTTAAGGAGTAAAATATTTTTCAAAATAGAAAGGTGGTTACTCAAGAGGCTTCTTTACAGATATCTCAGAAAAGATTCAATAATTATTTTAACTAATGTTGCAGAGTATGAATGGGGCCCTTTCTGGGATATTATATCATCTCATACTATTATATATGAATTGACCGATGCCCCATGGCTTGATATCGTTGCTAAAGACAAGGTTAAACGTTTAGTTAATCTTTGCCCTGTTTTACTGCAGGCAAATTTAATTTTTTGCTCATCGATTAATTTAACAAAGTTTGCAAAACATCTGAATAAAAACGTCTTTTATATTCCAAATACTACTAAGATCCCAACGAATGTTTTTTATAGACTACCAAAAAATACTATAGTATTTGGATTCATTGGGAATATAAATGATTGGATAAATCTCGACTTAATTGAAGAACTTTCAAAGGCGTTAGACAAGGCAGTAATTGTTTTCGTGGGAGAAATTAATGGGACAAAGAAGTTTAGTCAACGGTTCAATACGCTTGTCAAAGAAAGACTAATTACACACATTCAAAAAGTACCTATAGAGAGTATTTTTGTAGAAATACAAAAATTCGATGTCGGAATTATTCCATATAGAATAAACCATCCCAACTTATATGTTTATCCAAATAAATTAATTCAATATGTAAGTTGTGGAAAGCCGGTCATTACAACAAATTTTGCTCCAGATTTAGTGTTTTTTAAGAAATATATATATATCGCTAATACTCGTGAAGAGTTTATTGCTTTTGCAAATAAATTTCTAAATGGTACAATTAACATAACTGAAAAAATTTTTAAAGAATTAAGAGATATAGCTATAAAAAATTCAGCCGATGAACGTGCAAAGTTACGTCTAAAATATTTGGAATTATATGAGTCAAATAAATAACAGAATTAATAAAGACACATAAGGAATAATTATGCTACATTTTGATGAAAAAGATATCACTAGTTTTGCAACGTCTATTGAAAAGATAATCAATGAATTAAGAACCTCTGATTTAACAGAAAAAGGTCCAGAATATCAATCATTTGTAGATCATTTAAATAACTTTTTTTTAAAAAAGTTTGTAATGCACGTACATTTCTTTAAGAGGTTATTATTTTCAGTTTTAGATTCAGGAATCAATAGTTCTATTTTAGAAATTGGCTCTGGTTACGGGTTAAATCTAATTATTTTAAAATTTTTGGGCTTTGAAAATGTTGTAGGTATTGAATTAATGCAATCTATGAATCATAATGCAAACGTGATGATAAATTTAGCTAAAAAATATTTAAATTTTAATTTAGATAATTGCTACTCTATCTGCGGAGATGCCGAATCAACAAATTTTGGAGATAAAGAGTTTGAATATATTATTTCTACCGAAACTATTTCCCATGTTCCTTCTCTTGATAGATTAATGCGAGAACTAAATCGTATTTTAAGAGACAATGGTCTTTTTATCCTAAGTGATGGTAATAATCATAGTTGTCCTTATTATAAGAGGAAAATGTTGAAAATATGGAAACAAACAAGAAATAAAGAACTGGAAAAAAGGATTATTTTTCTTAAGAAACATTTTCCTGATATTAATCCACATTTCCGTGCTTCTATTGCTTTACATACAGAATTATTACCCTTAGCCGAGGTTGAAAATATAGTGCCAAATATACTTCAGACCAACAAACTTCCAATGAATTTGTATTTTGAAGGATACGCTCCGGTATACTCTCAAAGTGGCGTGTGGGCAGAATACGGCTTTAAGCCTGTTAAACTTGCTGATTACTTTAAGTTGTATGGTTTTTCTTCAAAGATACAAGTATATACAGGTTCAGCGAGAGGGTTTCCTTTCAATATAGCAGAAAAACTTATAAATCTTTTACCCAATAAGATAAAATTCCTTTTTCGACCCAATTTTATAGTATATTCAAAAAAGATAGATATTCCGAGATTTTTAATAATTGATGGGTAACGAAAGGCTATAATCGGAAAATAAGTTCGAATATCCCTTTTTTGAAGGGTTTCGTACTTGCGAAGAGTTAATTGGTTTAGAATTTCAAAAAATATTCACCATGGCAATTTTACACTATCTTGGAATTTAGATTAAATAGTGAGATTTAAAAACGCATGTCCTTATCGAATCTACTAATTAAATTAATATTTGTTTCTATCATAGCATACATAACAGGTTTTCTTATACACCATAGTGATTCGAGTCTTTTATTCACGCTGATTTTGTTATTATCAATACCCTTCGTTTGTTTTATTATACAACAACCATTCGACTATATATTAAAGTGTATGCTTTTTGTACTATTTTTTATGCCCATCCACTATGTGAAATTCCTCAATATTTTTAATATAATCAACCCATTGACTATACTTGCCACCGTTTTGTGTTTTAAGATATTACATGAAAAGTTTATTCAACACAAAAAAAGTTTTAATTTAACTTCAATCGATTATTTTTATTTTATGTTTATTTTTTCTGCTCTTATATCTACATTATCAGCAATAAGTATTTTTGGATCTTTAAATTGGATTTTTTACTCTATTACTACAGGTTATGTTGTTTACAAGGTCATAACAAATCTAAATCCGGATTCTATTATTAAAGTTCTCAAATATCTGATTCTTTTAAGTTCTGTGTGTGCTCTATATGGATTCATAGAATATTTTATAATTAAAAAAAATATAATTTACGGGTTTTCTGGCTATAATCCACGTTTTGTCTCATTATTGGGCCATCCATTATATAATGGACTTGTCTATTCTACAATTTTACCCATTAGCATGGCTTCATATTTTGAAACAAAACGAAAAAGGTTTATTTTCAGCTCAATAATTTTATTATTCGCAACCATTTTAACATTTTCTAGAGGAAGCTGGCTAGCTTTTATATGTGGTTTAATTACAATGATTATTTTATGTCATAATAAAATAAGATTAAAATTAATTCTCATTATCTTGTTTTTATTGGTAATCTTGGGTAGTATAGCACCACTGCGTCAGGCTATGTTGAATAGAATAAATGAAAATGAGGCTGAAAAGTTTAGTTCGTTTAATATAAGAATAAAATCTATTCCCATAGCTTTTGAAATTGTAAAAGATAAACCATTATTTGGAGGTGGGCCATTTAATGCCAGCAGGTACAAAGATATATATGCAACTAATTTAAGTCTAAGAAGGTCATCTTTCGAAAATACCTATTTAGCACTTTTAATAGATTTAGGATTCGTGGGTTTGACGTTATTGTTGTCAATATATTTTTTGTCATTAAAAAGGTCTTTATTTAAAAAGTGGAGCAAAAATGAATATGATATATACAGGATTGCAACTCTTTCTAGCTTAATTATTTTATTAATAAATATGGGGACATTTAATTTTGATGGGCATCGATTATTTCATTTTATAACTTGGTTTTATATTGGCATAAATGTTGCCATATCAAATTTGAATTATCATGGAAATCAAATATTTGGAAGTAAACGTTTAATTTTACATTGAAAATAAAATCTAAACAATGAACAAAAAAAGTCTTACAGATTCTATGGTGTGGCCGTTCTGGAGGAGCAGAGAGGTTTGTCCTAGATATAACGTTGTATTCAGATAAATAAAAATTCGAACATGAAGTATGTTTCTTGTCCAGCGAGGGTTGGATAGCAGACAAAATGGTCCAAGATGGGATCAAGGTTTATTGTTTAGGAATGAAAAGCGGTTTTTCTATTATCGCTGGTATGCGATTTTTTGGAGTGTTGATTAGAACGAAACCATACATTATGTTGAAAGAATTGGTTTGTTCTTAAAGACATAATAAAAATGGTCCTTCAGAAAATCGTGTGGAATAAAATTTGAGCATATTTGAGAAATAGGAGTAGTGGACAACCATACCTGCTCTAAAGGGACTCAATGAAATTATGAGTACCAAAAGATAAGCAGAAATCAGTTTTCCCTGAATAAATTAGGACGTATGGTTAAGAGCATCTTTGCAATAAAAGAGATTGAGAATGGCTTATATATAACTGCCAGGATATGTTAAGGAAATTATATGTTTAAAAATCGAACTGTAAATTCATTTTTATTAATATTTACTCATGAATATCCACCTTTTGCAGGGGGTATAAGCACGTTTACTTACGAGTATGCTTTACATCTTTATCGGCTTGGAAGAAAAGTGGTAGTTCTTGCTCCAAAATACGGTTCTAAAGATAGAGATTTTGACAAAAAACAAATTTTTCCGACCGTAAGAATGCGATTGCTCAAAAACAGAGGAAGCTATTTTAACCATATTATCGATGTCTTTTATCTGATTTATGTATTATTAATATATAAAATAGATAAAATATTTCTTACAGATTTTTTTCCACAACGCACAATAGCTTTATTTAATTTATTTAGTTGGTCTAAATTTATTATTGCTGCACATGGGAGTGAAATATTAAATAACTTGGATCACCCAATTAAAAGATTTCTTTTTAAAAAAATATACGAGAAACCAGAAGCAATAATTTGTGTTAGCAATTATACTAAGAAGTTGCTCATGGCACAAAATATAGAAAAAGTTAGCAGTAATATAAGGGTCATTTATAACGGAGTCAATTTTGATTTTCTTACAAGATCTTCAGATCCGAAAATTGTTTCTACTATTAAAGAAAGATTTAACTTAAGCGGAAAAAAAGTTATTATTTCTTTATGTCGCCTTTCTCCTAGAAAAGGTATCGATTATGTAATTAAAGCAATGGATTATATGAGAGAAAGATTGCCAGATCTTGTATACTTAATTTGCGGTACTGGAGAGTCATCAGAATATTTGACAAATTTAGCAAGAGAATTAAAAGTATTAGATAGAGTTATATTTGCTGGGTACGTGCCTGAGGAAAATAAGATTGAATATTTAGATATTGGTGATGTTTATATAATGTTGAGCCAACAGGATCATAATAACGTTGAGGGATTTGGCATCTCATATTTAGAAGCAGCCGCGAGAAAAATTCCAGTAATTGGGTATAAGCATGGTGGAGTAGAGGAAGCAATTATAAATAATAAGACAGGGATAATTTTAGATAAGCTCAGCCCACAAGTTATAGAAGAAGTTGTAGAAAAACTTCTTTATGATACTCGATTTAGAGAGAGATTGATTAGACAAGGCCTTGAGAGATGCAAAAATGAGCTTAATTGGAGCATTCTTATAAGTAAAAATTATGATTTGTTTGATAATGGGTTTTACCGTAAGACAAATTAGGGTGTGAAAATTCCTGAATCTTTAGTATTAATTCGATTTTTCTGCTTAAAAATTGATAAAAATGGTTATTGAGTTTACTCAGCAAAGATATTCATAAATCTTTAGATAAATTTAACTTAAGGTTTTTTCGCGTCATTACAGCTTAATTTGTGTAACCTTAATGTTTAGCAATACTTATAGATATATTGCTGAGCGAACTAAATAACCATTTTAATCATTTTGATAAATTAGTAAAAAGAGAATATATGTCCATTAATCAGATTAATCCTGAATTAAACGATGCGTTTGAGACTTATTTCCCACAAATGGGTGTGTTGTGGAGATTTACATTCAGAGTTTTTACTAAGATGGTTCAATTTGGTATTAAATTTCGTCGGACTGCATTTGGTGGGACGCAACTTGTAAATGAACGGGTTGTTGAATATCCATTAATACTTAAATGGCTAGACCCGGAATTGGGGAAGGTACTTGATATCGGTTGCTGGTCTTCACGCCTTCCAATACAATTAGCAAGTTTAGGTTACGAAGTGCATGGGCTTGATGTTCAGGAATATCACTTTCAGCATCCAAACCTTTATTTTCACCGTGCCGATTTATTTGAATGCATTCCAGAGTATAAATTTGACTCTATAATCGCAATTTCGGTAATAGAACATATTGGTATTGGCAATTATGGGGATACTGTAATTCAGGATGGAGATATAAAAGCTGTTGAAAAGATATCCACCTTTTTAAAAGAAAAAGGACAGTTTCTTGTCTCTATGCCGTTTGGTAAGGCAGGACTCACTCCAAAGCATCGCATATATGATTTGGAAAGACTAAAGCAAGTTTTCCAGAAATACGATTTTATAAACGAGGCTTATTTTCAAAGGATAGGTAAAGATTGGTTACCTACGACAGCTGAGAGACTAAGGAATGTGGAGTCTTTAGAGCTTCCGCCAAATGGTGTGGTAGTATTGAATCTTAGATTGAAAAAGGTGTAATATGCTATAAAGTTGGATGGTGAAGAGGATAATAAAGTACACCAATTATACGGGTGGTATTAGTTTAAGGTGTTGGTGTTATGAGATAAATCCCTTAAGCAATGTCGAATATGTTAGATGTAGGATTTGCATAGAGATAATAGGAAGGGGCGATAGGAGGCGGAAGTTCAAGATATGTATAGATTGGATTATAAAGTTTAAGGAGTTTTTCAGCGAATATTAGCTTCAAATGATCTCTTACAAAAATTATGTAACATGTTTACCAAAATAACTTTTATTTATCCAACTGATCCTTTTGGGGAAAAGATCGGAGGTGTCGAGACTTTTATTAAGGGGTTCATTAAATATGCTCCAGAAGATTTCGATATTGAATTTATTGGAATTACTTCAGATCGGAATGAATGCCCCCCTAAGAAGTGGATAAGTTTGTATGTAGGTAATAAAAAGGTTGCCTTTTTCCCGTTATTTTTCGAGAAAGATGAAAATAGAAAGACACTAATTCCTCTATCTTTACGTTTTGTATTAGCTCTAAAGTTTTCTCGCATTTCCGTAAGGCAAAGAACCCTTGTTTTCAATAGAATAGAACCCGCGATCCTGTTTAAGAAGGCAAAATCTCCCAAAATTGCAGTCATTCATAATGATCTACAGGGGCAAATTTTACAAAAAGGAAGTGAAGTTTTTTGGAGTAAATTCCCGCAAGTATATTTTAAATTCGAGAGTTCTCTTTTTCCTTTCTTAGATCACGTTTATACAGTGAGTGAGAACACGTTAAAATTTTATCTTCAAAAATATTCAGAATACAAAAGCAAATTTTCATTTTTACCTACGTGGGTAGATACAGAGATATTCTATCCTTCAGATGAGCCGAAACATTATTTGAGGAAAACACTACTTTCCCAGTATAAATTTTTACCGGTAGATGCACCATGGATTTTATTTGCGGGTAGGTTGCAAGAACAAAAGGCACCATTTAGATTAGTGGAGGTATTTTTAGAATATTATAAAAAAAACAAATCTGGGTATCTTTTTATTATAGGTGAAGGAAATTTAAAAAGTAAATTAATAGAATACGTCAAGACGGTTAAACTGGAAAAAAATATCTTTTTTTTAGGACAGATGAAACAGGAATTTCTGTCTCTTTTTTACAGGGCTTCAGATGTTTTGATATTGACGAGTAATTTTGAGGGAATGCCCAGATGCGTCCTGGAAGCTTTGGGCTGTGGATTGCCTGTTGTTACTACAGATGTTGGAGAAGTAAAAAGAGTTGTTAAAAATAATTTTTCTGGCGAAGTGGTAAATAGTTTTGATCCTAAAAGCATAGCGAATGGTTTAGGAAAGGTGTTGAACAATCCGACTGTTTATACAAAAGAGAATTGTATGAGCTGTATATCAGAGTACACCCCACAAAAAGTATTGCAGCCTGTTTATGAACTGATAAGGAAGTTAAATGAGAAAAGGTATTAATGCATTACCTAAATCCTGAAATTAAGTAAAATTTAATTGCAGTTGTCATACGGTGGCAGCGGCACTCTGAAACCGTAGAAACACGTTAATACTTCATAACATCAGTATTTGTTATTGATTAGAACTAGTAAGCAATTTTTTCGTCATGAATTTCGCAATAGAATTTAGTTATGAGTAAAATAGCGAATGAAATTTTTTAGGAAATTTGCAGATACTAAAAGCAAAATGTCAAATAAATTCAGGAAAAAAAGATTTTCTGAATTCCTCAATTTCATAAATTTCCATATTTTTAATAACAATAACAAAAACAAAATAAGTATACTTGATGTAGGTGGCACAATTTCTTTTTGGGAACAAATGGATTTTATTAATAGAGAAAATGTTGAAATTGTTATTTTGAATTTAATGAAAGAAGAACATAATTCTTATATAAACATAAGATGCATTGAAGGAAATGGTTGTGATATGAAAGAATTTCCTGATAATACATTTGATATTGTATTTTCAAACAGTGTTATCGAACATGTAGGATCTTTTCAAAATCAAGAGAAAATGGCGAAAGAATGTCAAAGGGTTGGAAAGGCTTTTTTTCTACAAACTCCAAATTATTGGTTTCCCTTTGAACCGCATTTTTTAATTTTCGGATTTCAATTTTTACCTGTTAGGGTTAGTGCTTTTCTTTTAAGAAGATTTAATTTGGGATGGTGTTCTAAAATTAATGATTATAATAAATCAATAGAGAAAGTCGAAAGCATCAGGCTACTAGGTAAAAAGAAACTCAAAAAACTATTCCCTGGTGCTACAATTGTTGATGAGAACCTGTTTGGTTTTACAAAATCATTTATGGTTTATAAAAGTAAGAATTTCTGAAAGTGCGTTCTTCACTTATGGGAAATAGTTGCTCCGTTATCAATTATATAAATTTTTTGCAAGCGGTGCTTATAGTTAGGAGTTTTTGGTTAATGGAAGTCGATTCATCCTCAAATAAACTATTTACATTCATGCAACAAATCCTTCGTTGCCCTATCTGTAATACTGAACTCGAACTGGAAGATGAGAAATTCAAATGTTCAAATTCCGAATGTGAGTGTTTTTTCCCAATTGTAAATGGTATACCCGTTCTCATTAATGAAAACTCAAGTGTGTTTTCTATTGATGAATTTGTTCAACAACGTGATACTTTTTTCAAACAATCACAGAGAAGTAAGATTGTGAATAAACTTATAAGACTGATACCTGATATGAGTAAGAACGTAAAAGCTAAACAGAATTTTGATACGTTTGCCAAGCTTTTGCTTAATCAATCAGATTCACCGAAAGTTTTAGTCCTTGGTGGCAGTATATTGGGGAGGGGAATTGAATCTATCTTTTCATACCCAAAGATTGATTTAGTGGAAAGCGATATTTCATTTGGGCCTCGCACAGTCTTAATATGTGATGCACATAATATTCCTTTTGAAAAAGATTCATTTGATGGGGTTATTATACAAGCAGTGCTTGAACATGTAGTGGATCCGTGGCGGTGTGTGGAAGAGATCTATAGAGTACTTAAAAAAGATGGTTTACTCTATGCTGAAACTCCATTTATCCAACAAGTACATGGAGGAAAGTATGATTTTACCCGCTTTACTTATTTAGGGCATCGCCGTTTATTTAGAAATTTTGAGGAGATTGACAGTGGCGCAGTATGTGGACCAGGCATGGCATTAGCATTTTCTTACAAATACTTCCTGTTGAGTTTTGCGAAATCAAAATTTATAAGAAGAACTATTGATATTTTTGCCAGATTAACATCTTTTTATCTGAAATATATAGATTACTATTTAATTGATAAAGCACGTGCCCTTGATGCTGCTTCTGCATATTATTTCATGGGTCGAAAAAGTAATTATATTCTTTCTGATCGAGATTTGATTAAACTCTATAGAGGAGCAATGCTTTAACTGATCAGATTAAGGGTTTTGTCTAAGTTTCTTTTATAGCACTTCATTTTGCATTTTATTCTAGTATAAAATATTTTTAAATCGGGTTTTTATAAACACAATTATTATGGGAAAGATTAAACTGTTAGGTTTTTTTATAGACGATTGCACGTATCATGAATTATTAAAAGAGATTAAAAATGCAATCGAAAATCGAAAAGGAACACATATTATTACGGCAAACGCCGCGATGCTAACAATTGCAATGCAAGATGAAGAATTAAAAAAATGCCTTTTTGATGCAGATATAATTACTGCAGATGGAATGTCTATCATATGGGCGACAAAATTTTTAGGATTTAGTTTAAAAGAAAGAGTTACGGGCATAGATTCTGTATGGAAAATCGTTAAACAAGCAGAAGAATTTAACCAAAAAGTTTTTTTGCTAGGCGCAGAGCAATCAGTAATTAAAAAAGTTGCGGAGATATTTAAAAACAAATTTCCGAATTTACATTTAGTTGGTTACCATAATGGTTACTTCGAAAAAGACAAAGATGTAATAGCATTGATTAAAAGATGCCATACCGATATTTTGTTAGTAGGAATGGGATTTTCTTTTCAAGAGAAATGGATTTGCAAATACAAAAAAATCCTAAATGTTCCGGTAATAATGGGTATTGGCGGAAGTTTTGACGTGATTGCTGGTAAACTTATAAGGGCCCCCCTTTGGGTTCAAAAAATAGGAATGGAGTGGTTTTTCCGATTGGTTCAAGAACCTAAGAGATTATGGAAAAGGTATTTAATCACAAATACCATGTTTGTCTATAAGGTGATGAAAACAAAACTAACCAGTAAAGGGTAAAATAGCAAAATGCTTAGTAGCACAAGGAAAAAAATAATGTTGATTTTGGGTACCCGTCCTGAAGCTATAAAGATGGCGCCTATTGTTAAAGAATTGGAAAAACATTCTAATAAAGTGAAAACTATTGTTACCGTTTCTGGGCAACATAGAGAAATGTTAGATCAAGTATTAAATTTATTTAATATCAAAGTTGATTATGATTTAAATATTATGAAACCAAATCAAACCCTATTTGATATTGTCTCCATTTTACTAATAGAATTAAAGAAAGTTTTAAATAACGAAAAGCCCGATGTTATTTTAGTTCAAGGAGATACTACTACAAGTTTTGCCACCTGCCTTGCTGCGTATTTTTTAAAAATTTTTATTGCTCATGTAGAAGCCGGATTGAGAACTTATAATAAATACAGCCCTTTTCCCGAAGAAATAAACCGGCGTTTAACAGGGGTCCTTTCAGATTTACACTTTGCTCCTACTAAGTCGGCTTTTAATAATTTAGTTCAGGAAAATATCAATAAAAAAACTATTTTTATTACAGGAAATACTGTTATAGATGCATTATTAATGACAGTACGTGATAATTATGATTTTGGAACTATTAAAGATGACAAAATAGCTAAAAGATTGTTAAAAATTGATTTTAATAAAAGAATAATTTTGGTTACTGCGCATCGTAGAGAGAACTTTGGTGAGCCTCTCGAAAATATTTGTTATGCGATTAAAAAACTAATAGAAAATAATAACAACATAGAAGTTGTTTATCCTGTTCATATGAATCCAAATGTTCGGGAACCTGTTAATAAAATTTTGGGTAATTTGGAAAGAGTTTACATAATACCGCCTTTAGATTATGAACCCTTTGTCCAATTGATGAGCAAATCTTTTATTATTTTAACAGATTCTGGAGGAATTCAAGAGGAGGCCCCATCTTTGGGCAAACCAGTTTTTGTAATGCGTAACCACACGGAACGGCCCGAAGCTGTGGAAGCAGGGACAGTAAAATTAGTTGGTACTGATTGGCGTTTGATAGTAAATGAAACTCAAAAACTTCTTGATGATAAAGTTGAATACAATAAAATGGCTAAAACGGTTAATCCTTACGGTGATGGAAAAGCTGCGGAAAGAATCGTCAATTGTCTATTAGGGCTTCCTTTTGAAGAATTTAATCCAAATACAAAAAGCAATTTATAGAAATAGCAGATAATTAGTTAATGTGTTTATTCAATAGTAGATTTAAACAATAAAGATGTAGCTTCTTTTTGTAAAGAAAGAATGAAATTTTGAGAAACACTCGGGATATGATTATACAATCTGGATTCCTCTGGAAAATGAACAGCGGATATTTACGTTGATAGCTCGTTCCGGTTTTAGCTATTTTCGGTTATTTTTTAAGTAAGTGGGTGTTACCTGTTAACAATTATAAAAGGTACCTACTATGAACGACTCAAAACAAAAAGAGGTAGAAAAATATTTAGCAAAGCCGGAAATTCATCAACAATGGATTTCAAAGTATCGAACTGCGGAAAATGACAAGTTTTTTAAACACCTTTTTGATTACATAGCACACGTTCTAAATGCCCCAAAAAATTCTATTATACTAGATGCAGGATGCGGTACCTGTGCTCATTCTATTCGCTTAGCAGAACGTGGATTCATGGTTCGAGCAGTTGATTTTTCTGAAAATGTATTAAAAGAAGCAGAAGCAAATATAAAAGACAAAGGATTTGAGACTAAAATTAATATCCAGCAAGAAAATATTCTTTCGCTTTCATTTAAAGACGAGACTTTCAGCTATATTTTATCGTGGGGGGTGTTGATGCATATTCCCGTTTTAGAAACGGCAATATCGGAACTTACGCGCATCCTAAAACCAGGAGGAATACTTGTTATTGGTGAGGGCAATATGCATTCACTTCAGTCGATAATTCTACGAAATCTGAAAAGATTTCTAGGGAAAGAGAAGACGATAGTCAAGAAAGAACCCGCTGGTATAGAACATTGGAAGAGTACTTCTACTGGCACTTTGCTGACAAGGGAGACAAATATGCAATGGTTAATTGAAAGATTAAAGAGTAAGCAATTGACTGTTATCAAACGTGTAGCAGGTCAATTTACTGAAGTATATATAAAAGTTTCCTCTCCTCTCCTCAAATATCTCATCCATAGTTTCAATAACTTTTGGTTCCAGTATATAAAGATTCCATATCCGGCCTTTGGTAATCTACTAATTCTTCAAAAGGAAAAATGAAAGAAGATACAGAGTGTAATGAGCTCAAAAATCGAGACACCGGTTAGAATTAAAAGTTGATTTGTAATCAGGATATGGGAATTTAAGGTATTTAAATAGTAATGTAATAGATTTATCCTTGCCATAAATTTTCACATTAAAAATTCTTTGGCAAGCAAGTTGCGAATCAATATAGAACTTGGTAACTGTGCTAAGGGTTTTTCGGGAACTCGGCAAATACTTTTTCAAATAGTATGAGAGAAAAATGCTAAAGAAATTTTGGCAACGCCTTTTCGGGTGTATATTTTTACTTTTTACCCAGGCGTATTTTATAAACGAGTGGGCCTATGCGGATGAGAAGGGCTACGAGAATATTTATGGTATTGCCTGGCGTGATAAACCAGCAGAGGATATGAAATATGCAAAACAGATGGGCTATGAGTATATTGCGATAAATCAGTCCTCTACCCCTAAAGAGTATCACAAGAATCCCGATTGTGCTGGTCTTACATTTTATCTCACCGATCCTTACTTTTATCCACAAGTTTTATCCGGATACAATAGAGATATAGACACCACAGGATCAATTTCGAATGAAGCGAAGGATTTTTATAATCAACGTATGGTATGGAAGAGTAACGATCCGTTTCCATACAATCTGGCGACAGGTTATCATCCTACAGGCGCTTCAACTCAATTTTCTGTGATGTGGGATTTTCAACAGCAGGCGGTTATTGATGAGGTAGTTGAGAAGATTATTAAGGTGGCAAAAAGCTATGAGAATCACAATTTACAATTTACTTTCGGTGGATATATATTCGATGAGCCGAAGCTTGCAGGTGAATTCTATATATTAGATGAAAAGGGGGATAACGTATCCGTTGGTTTGTCTTACTGGACAGGAGCGGATTCTGGCTTGGTGCATGGTACTATTACCCATGAGTATGCGACATATTCTGAGGGAAAGGCTGCCTTTTACAAGCAGTTAAGGGCAAGGATGGCCCGGGAGTTTACGAATGCAAAATGGATTGTTCAACCAAGCTTACTCTATAGTGAGGTGGATAACGATGAATGGATATATCAGATAAAAGATCGTGCAGACAAGGATGAGTTAACGCCGGATATGTTAAGCCAGGGAAGTTG
>C687J26845_10001185_pt1 | contig 16308 bp, 18 predicted proteins | sample RifCSPlowO2_12_FD_26845 | JGI IMG/M metagenome (IMG submission 26845)
CAAACCATGTGACGCACGCGCCACTTCGTACTCAAAGCATCTGTCGCACGTCGTTTTTCCCCCATCATCGCCCGAGTTGCCGTAACCCTTTGATCCCCTGATCTTATCCCGCAACGTCCCGCTTAATCCCGCCCAATCCCGCCGTACTCAAACCATTCGTCGCCTGACAGCCGAGCGCGGTGCCCAGCGGACCGGCCAGGACCCGCGTGGTGAAATCGACGAACCCGCCCGGCGGGAATGCCGCAATCACGCGCACGGGCTTGACTGGATAAGTCTCCGCCGCGGCGGCGTGGCCGCCGATCCCGACGCTCGCCGTAATGGCAAGCAGCACAAATGCTCTGTTGGACGTCATCTTGATAAACGCTCCCCCGTTTCTTGTTCAAGTCAGGACCGCACGGCGAGCTGTTCCGCCGAGCGAATGAAACCGCGGTCCCCTATTATTCTGGCTCAAGCGCCGACGGTCGACGGCGTCTGCGCACCAAAACAGGCCGACAGCCATGCGGGAACGGACTGCTTCTGCTCCTCCGCGATTTCATAGCCGAGCGCGGCAGCCGACCGCCGCAGGAGCCGTTCGGGCGCCCCGGAATGCGCGTCGGGTGTACAGGAAAACACGAGTGACCCCTTGGGTCCGGGCATGATCGCGGCGCCCATGATCTTTGATTCGGTGGCCGGATCGTCCCCGAAATAGACGTGGAGCGGCTCTTTCTGGAAGTCGTAGGGGTAATCCAGCGACTCGACATAGGGAAATTCCCCGCGCAGCCGCGCCACAATCCTCTCCGGGCTCATGTAGCCATGATCGTTTCGTGCATGCAAGCGAATTTGCATTTGAGTCTCCTCGATCAAAGTGTTGCCAACGCTCAATAATGGCAGGACAACGAGCTGGTCGTGTTGCCTTGCCGCAAGACGAATGTCCGACCTTTAATCCAATCGTCAAATACCGGGCTGCGGAGTTCCCCGCAAACTCACATCACCAAACCGGTTCTATCTCTGATTCGACTATTTTGACGGCGACCCCCACTCTGGCGCCGCGCGGTTCTATGCGAACGATGGTTCCCTGGCCTTTGAGCATCATCGTGCCTTGGGGCGTATCGAAATCCCACTCGAAATCGATCGACGGCTCGAAACGATAGCTGGCTTCCATCTCGAAAAACATGCCGGATGCGCTGATATCATGGGTAATGCCTTTCGCTTTTCCCACGTCCAGCGCCCACGTCGCATAAGCCCTTTTCTCGATCCTCTTGCCTTGATCATTGCCGGTCATATGAGCCCCTGTGCGAACGTTGTGGAAATCAGATGTGTGCGTTAGGGCGCGCTTCGCTGCCCAGCGGCAATCTTGGGACGAAGGCTGCCGGTATAACTGAAGACACCATGCCACATGCTTCGGCATCGATGCGCGAGGTTCGGCTGGAAGGCCGGGAAAAGCTGTGCGGCATTTGTACCACCCCCTCCGATTGCAGTCTAGATGCCCCTTTGCGGAAACGGCGAGGTAACGTTATTGTAGGCCGATCAGCCCGCCAGGCAAGAGGACCTCGCTGTAAACCGACTTGGGGTCGGACTGTCCCCTATTATTCTTCTATTGCGGATTGCGTTGATGACGGCTCCCATTTCACTCGCCTTGAATCTATTGCTTTATCATCGCGATCAACGCCGTCTGGGATTACGCAACGTCGGATTAAGCCTGTCAATATCAGCTTGAACTTGCTCGCGACCTCGCTCGTATACGATCTCGCGCCCCATCGCACTGCCAACATAGGCCAGCCCGTTGCGAGTCGGAGTCAAGTCGCACCTGACACTGTGGACGCCTTCACCGAGGACAATTTGTATCCGTTCCGCTCGCTTGCTCAGAACTACGACGTCCAGGGTTTGTCCACTTTCGGTTACATGTACCTCAATCTTCCCTGCGTTCATTAAATCACCAATCCAGTCTGTTGGTTTGATCTTATCGGCGTTTATCTGCGGCTACATAGTCTTTGGTTTTCTCGCGTCTTGGCGCCCCTTCGACACGCTCAGGACAGGCTTGGCGGTTCGGCTGTTGATCGTATCGGCGTTCACCGGCGTACCCCTCAAGTACCCGTCAAGCGTACCCCTCAAGGGGGTATGGAAAAGAAGGTATTGAGAAGAAGGGGTATTGAGAAGAATTCATCGGCGGCTGCTTTGGTTTACAACGCGAAATCGAGCGCGCTGAAATCCGCCACCTTCTCCGCCTCGGTGAGCTGCGCGAACAATCGCTCGGCCTTCGCGCGGTCGCGGGGCGCCGTGAGCTTGAGGAATTTGTCGAAGAGTTCGTCACGGCTGAGCGGCCGGCTCGGCATCCCCGGGAATTCGCGCTGCTCGCGCGTAAACTCGCGACCGTCTTTCAGGCGTAGCACAACGTGGCTTACCAGGGCGTGATCGCCGGGCGCGCCCTGGCGCAGTTCGATTTTGACGTTGCGGGCCAATGTGCGGACCGCCGGATCGTTCAGGCTTTCTTCGGAAAACGAGCGTGGGTCGAGCGGATCGCGATGCAGCGCCAGCGCGACGCAGAACGGCGTGCTGTACTGCGCCATGGCGAGGTCCTGCGGTTCCGGAATGTTGTGGTGACTCACCATCTTGTCGCTGCCGGCGACGCTTATTGACGCGACATCGTTGCCCGCGAAGTGGTGCTCGGCCTGCAGATCCAGCGCCGCAGTCACCGGAATGTGCGCGGTAATGTGGCAGGCGTAGCGCTTGATCATGGTCTTGAGCGAGTGCCACTCTTCGCCCAGCGCCCGGGTCAAGCGCGCCGGATCGGTGTCCCGGCAGAACGTATTGAGGAAGCCGAACCGGCCTTCGAACACGGCAGCGGGCCCGGTGAATCCATCCCGCGCCAGGATGGCGGCCATGAAGCCCCCCTCCGCAGCCCGGCCAAGATGCAGACGTTTCACCATGCCGCCGCCGGATTTCGAGAACTCGAGCAGGCCCGAGCACAGCGAGCCGGCGATGCCGAGCGCGTTCGCCATGCTCTGCGCGTCCAGCCCGAACAATTTTCCCACCACAACCGCGCCCCCGAATACCCCGTGGAGGCCCGGCGCGTGGAATCCGATCTTCTCGCCGGACCCGCGCGCCGCGTCCCCGATCCGGTACATGACTTCGTAGCCCGCCACGAACGCGGTGAGCAGATCCCTGCCGCTCTTGCTGCGGCCTTGCGCCACTGCAAGCCCGGGCACGGCGAGCGATGCGCCGGGATGCACGTTGACGCTCGGATGGCACAGGCTGTCCATCTCGAAGGCATGGGCGAGCGCGCCGTTCGCCAGGCACGCAAAAGGGGCGCGCACGCGCGACCTTGTTCCGAGTATGAGCGAATTGCCCGGCGCGCTGTTACGCTCGGCGTAACCGATAATGATCTTGCTCCACGGCAGGCCGGCACCGAAGGTCGCCGCGGCGATGGTATCGGTCATGCAGGTCCTGGCGCGTTCGATGACTTCGGCCGGAATCCGGTCAAAGGTAAGATCCGTCGCAAATCGGGCGAGTGTCTGTGCAGCGGCCGTCATTTTGCCAACCCCACTTCGGTCAGGATGTTCTTGTACTCTGCATACCGCGCGTCGAGATACTTCCTGCTGTCGGTGCTCGCCATGTAGGTGTCGGCCCACTCGTTGGCATCCAGCTCCTTCTTCCAGGCCTCGCTCTGCGCCAGCCGCGCGAACGCGTTGTCCCAGAACGCCACTTGCCCCGGGTTCAATCCCCTGGGCGCGACGATCATGCGGTAGCCCGGCGTCACGACATTGAGCCCCTGTTCTTTCCAGGTCGGGGCGCCGGCAAACTGCCCGCTGATCCGCTGCGGGGCCGCGATCGCGATGATGCGCAACTTGCCGGACGACATAACCGGAGCGTAGGTGGACATCGGGGTCGCCACGACATCCACGTGCCCGCCCATCAGCGCGGTCGCCGCTTCGATCGACGCCTTGTAGAGCACGATCTTCAGCTTGCCTGCGTCGACCCCTGCAGCTTTCATGGCAAGCGCGATCGCGATGTGGTTGGCGTTCCCGCGGCTGGTGCCGAAAGCGAAGCTCACCGCTTCCGGATTCTTCTTCACGCGCTCGATGAGGTCCTTGCCGGTCTTGATCGGACCGTCCGCGTTGACCGCAAAACCGATGTATTCACCATAGAGCACGGTGAGCGGCGTGACATCGGTGTAGTTGAGCGGGCTCACGCCGAGGATGTGATTGGTGAGCAGGGTCGCCGTAGCGGTCGCCATGTAGTGCGCGTCGCCCGGAAACTGGTTGAGGTAGGTGTAAGCGAGGTTCCCGCCCCCGCCGGGTTTGTTTACGACCGCCACGGGCGTCGTCACCAATCCGCTGTCCTGCATGAATTTCTGGATGATGCGCGCGGTGCGATCCTGTCCTCCGCCGGCGCCGCCGGGAACGATGAATTCAACCGCTTTCTCGGGCTTCCATGCCGGCGCCGCAGCGCTGGCCAACGCACTGTATACGTCGCGATGAAGAAGACGAACGCCGCTCGTCGCATCACCGTCCGCACCGGCGCAACCGGCGCCGGGAAACATTCAACATGATTCATTGCCTTCCTCCAAACGAGTGGTAGCACAGACGGCCTTGTCTGCTCGGCACGTATGGGCAGGCGAGGCGCCCGCGCTACGAAAGCAGATCGATTCATTTTGCAACATGCTCTTGTTACTTGAAGCGTAGCACTTGAAGCGTAGCACTCGGATAACCGGGTTGTAACTGAACGAGGTCGGCACAAACTGCGAGTGGATGCCCGCTCCGCCCGCCACCACGATGCTGATGTGCGACGGATGGTCGGCGACACCGATGTGATCGGCATCCCCCGCCTCGGCGAACCAGCGCGAGCGGCGGTGCTTCAGCCCGCGTCGCACGTCGCGTGAGCACCTCGGCAACGCTGTCCACGATCGCTTCAGCGCGCTGAAACACCACCGGTTCCGGCGCGGTGTGCATCGGATGCGGAATTTCGATAATCGGCAAATCCGCCATGCCACGTCCTGCCGCCTGGAACCGCGCCGCCTTGTAGAAGGCACTGCTGCATACCGTCACGGTCGGGATGCCGCGGCGTTCCAGACGCACCCCATCAGCCACGCTCATTGAAGTCGAAGTGCCGCAATCCCCGAAACATTGGATCACGGCATCGTGGCGCGCGAGCTGTTCCAGGTCCGCCACGGAGATCTCGTCCTTGGGCGCAAGCTTGCGCACCGTGACGCCCGGCGTGGCGCCGAACAGGTCCCGCAGCAAAGGCTTGAGCCGGCCGAGAAACAGGTCCGCGTTCACCTTGCTGTTGTCGACGAAGCCGATGCTCGCGCCGCGCAGATCGGCAAGCAGGTCGGCAATCCGCACCGGTGTCACGTTATCGACGGTCTGTGGATTCATCACTGCCAGGGTCTGCATCGCATGGTCTCCTCACGCGCGCCGTAATTTTAGGCCTTCCCTGCGATGCCTTCAAAGACTATATGTTAAAATCGCCCCACGCATTTCGGCCACGATGGCGCTGACCCCTCTTACCGCACTCTCCCCTCTCGACGGCCGCTATCATGATAAGGTCGCCGCGCTGCGCGATTACTTCAGCGAACTGGGACTGATCCGGCTGCGCGTGCTGGTCGAGATCGAGTGGCTCAAGGCGCTTTCCCGGGAGCCTACAATCGCCGAAATCCCGCCGTTTTCCCCGCTGACGCTCGACCAGCTCGACGCGCTGGCCGCGACATTCTCGGTAACTGACGGAGCCGCGGTGAAAGCAATCGAGGCCCGGACCAATCATGACGTCAAGGCGGTCGAGTACTTCCTCAAAGAGCGGCTGGCGGGCAACAAGGAAATCGCCAAGGCCGCGGAATTCATCCACTTCGCCTGCACTTCGGAGGACATCAACAACCTGTGTCACGCGCTGATGCTGAAGCGCGCGCGCGATGAGGTGATGCTGCCGGCGCTCGACAAGATCATCGAGAAGCTCGCTGCGCTCGCCCACGACCTCGCCGGCCTGGCGATGCTCTCCCGCACCCACGGCCAGCCGGCATCGCCCACTACGCTCGGCAAGGAGATCGCCAACATCGCCTATCGGCTCAACCGGGTGCGCGGGCGCATCGCCCAAGCGAAGCTGACCGGCAAAATGAACGGCGCCGTGGGCAACTACAACGCTCACCTGGCCGCCTATCCCGAGCTCGATTGGGAAAAGCTCGCGCGCCGGTTTGTCGAGGAGTTCGGTCTGGAGTTCAACCCCTACACCATCCAGATCGAGCCGCACGACGCAATCGCCGAGCTGCTCGATGCTTACGCGCGCGCCAATACCATCCTGATCGACCTCGACCGCGACCTCTGGGGTTACATCTCGCTCGGCTATTTCAGGCAAAAGCTCAAAGCCGGCGAAATCGGCTCCTCGACCATGCCGCACAAGGTGAACCCGATCGATTTCGAGAACTCGGAGGGCAACCTCGGCATCGCCAACGCCCTGTTGCGGCACATGAGCGAGAAGCTGCCGGTGTCGCGCTGGCAGCGCGATCTCACCGATTCGACCGTGCTGCGCAACATGGGAGTCGCGCTCGGGCATACGCTGCTCGCTTACGACTCGTGTCTCAAAGGGCTCAACAAACTGGAAGCGAACCGCGAGCGCCTGGACGAAGACCTCGACCAGAACTGGGAAGTGCTCGCCGAGCCGATCCAAACCGTGATGCGGCGCTACGGCGTGACCGGCGCTTACGAGCAGTTGAAGGAACTGACGCGCGGCAAGGACGGCATCACGCGCGAGACGCTGCACGCCTTCATCAAGGGGCTGGCGCTGCCCGATCCGGAGAAGCAGCGCCTGTTGGCGCTTACCCCCGCCACCTATATCGGCAAAGCGGCCGAACTCGCCAAGAAAATCTAAGCCGCCGATAAACGCAGATGGACGCCGATGAGTCGGGCTCAGGTTTCAGGACCTGCTTGAAAACTCCATGGTAGTCCTTGCCTGAAGATGAATCTCATGACCTCTGCGTCCTTGGCGTCCTCTGCGGTTCAGCTCTTGGGGTTTTGAAATGTCGCAGTACAGCGTTGAAGTCAACACTGCCAACTTCGATCAGATCGTCATCGAAGGCTCGAAGAAGGCGCCGGTGATCGTCGATTTCTGGGCGCCGTGGTGCGGGCCGTGCCGGGCACTCACCCCTGTGCTGGAAAAACTCGCCGCCGAATATCAGGGCAAGTTCACGCTCGCGAAAGTCAACTCCGACGAGAACCAGGAATTGGCGGCGCAATTCGGCGTGCGCGGCATTCCCAATGTCAAAGCCGTCGTCAACGGGGAATTGGTCGACGAATTCTCCGGTGCTCTGCCCGAGACGGGGGTGCGCAAGTTTCTCGACCGTGTCATTCCTACGCCCGCCGAAGAGCTGCGCCTCACGGCGCAGCAGCTCTACCGCCAGAACCGGGACACCGAAAGCGCGCTTAAGTTGCTGGCGCAGGCTGCTGAACTCGATCCGCGCAACGAGGCGGTGCAAATGGACCGGGCGGACGTCCTGCTCGATCTCGGCAGGCGGGAGGAAGCCACTCGCCTGCTCGATGCGCTCGCGCCCCTCACGCAGATGAGCGAGCGCGCGGGCAACCTGAAGGCACGGCTCGCCTTCGACGCCAGCGCCGCCGCCTCACCGGACGCTGCTGAACTCACGCGCCGCGTTGCTGAATACGGGAATGATCTCGATGCGCGCCTGCAGCTCGCCAATCTCCTCGTGTCGGGGAAGCAGTACACCTCTGCGCTCGACCAGTTGCTGGAAATCGTGCGCCGCGACCGCGCGTTCCGCGACGATATCGCGCGCAAGACCATGCTGCAGGTTTTCGGCCTGCTCGGCAACCAGGGCGAACTGGTCAGCGAATACCGCAAGCGCCTCGCCAGCGCCATGTACTGAACGCGGAACGATGAACGCGGAGCGCGGAACGGGCGGAAAGCCTGTTGTTCATCATTCATTGTTCATCATTCATCGTTCGCGGCCGGCCGAGGGGGCGCGGTGCCGGACGTACTCGACCGCGCCCGGCATGATCGAAAGAATGACGATGCCGACGATCACCAGCGCGAGGTTCTGCTTCACCACCGGAATGTTGCCGAAGTAGTAGCCGGCGTAAGTGAGCGAGCTTATCCACAGCACGCTCCCGGCGAAACTGTAGAACAGGAACCGGCCATAGGCCATGCGCCCGATGCCGGCGACGAACGGCGCGAAGGTGCGAATGATCGGCACGAAGCGCGCTATGGTGACGGTCTTGCCGCCGTGTTTCTCATAAAAGCGCTGCGTGCGTTCGAGATGGGCGGGATTGAACGCCCACGATTTCTCGCGCGTAAACACGCGCGGCCCGAGGAAGCGGCCGATCCAGTAATTGGTATTGTCCCCGGCAAACGAGGCGACGGCGAGCACCGCAAACAGCGCGTGGATGTACATGTCACCGGCGGCGGCGAGCGTGCCGGCGACGAAGAGCAGCGAATCGCCGGGCAGGAATGGCGTCACCACCAAGCCGGTCTCGCAGAAGATGATCAGGAACAGGATCGCGTAAACCCACACGCCGTAGTTCTGGACCAGCCATTGCAGATGGCGGTCGAGGTGCAGGATAACGTCGATTAACGCGGCAACGATTTCCACGCGAGGCTTCCGGTCCTATCCCAAATCGACAGGATTTACAGGATTGACAGGATCAATCAAAGGCATCCAAAGCTCTTGTAAATCGTCTTAATCCTGTCTATTGCTTTTTGAGTTCTAAGAGCCTGTTTCATAATGACCCGCGTGGTTCATTCTGAAACAGGCTCTATACCACCGCCTCCGCTTCCGGCTTCTTCTCGGGCCTGGCCAGATCCTCGCGGGAAATACCCAGCCACATCACGATCGGGCTCGCCACCAGCACCGAAGAGTAGATGCCGAAGAGGATGCCGATGGTCAGGGCGAGCGCGAAATAGTACAGGGTCTCTCCGCCGAAGATCAGCATCGCGCACACCATCATCTGCGTGCACGCGTGGGTGATGATGGTGCGCGACATGGTGGCGGTGATGGCATGGTCGATGATCTGCGGCACGCTGTACTTGCGCATCCTGCGGTTGCGGAAGGTCTCGCGCACCCGGTCGAAAACCACCACTGACTCGTTGACCGAGTAGCCGAGGATCGCCAGCACCGCCGCGAGTACCGGCAGCGAGAATTCCCACTGGAAGATCGAGAAGAATCCGAGGATGATCACGATGTCGTGCAGGTTGGCGATGATCGTCGCCACGCCGAACTTCCACTCGAATCTAAATGCCAGATAGGCGACGATACCGAGCGACACGAACAGCAGCGCCAGTGCGCCGTTTTCGAGCAGTTCGCGTCCGACCTGCGGTCCGACGAACTCGACGCGGCGCATATTGACGGTCTTGTCGTCCTTTTTGAGTTCCTGCATCACCAGTTCCGAAAGCTTGGCGCTCGTAAGCCCCTGCTTCACCGGCAGCCGGATCAGGACGTCGCGCGAAGTACCGAAGTTCTGCACGCTCGCTTCCGTGAACCCGAGCCGGGCCACCGCGTCGCGGATCTTGTTGAGATCGGCCGCCTGCGCGTAAGCGACCTCCATCACCGTGCCGCCGGTGAAGTCGACGCCGAGGTTGAGGCCGAGAAACCCGAGCGACACCACCGCGATCAGAAACGTGACGATCGAGATCACGTTGAAGATCAGCGCGTATCGCATGAACGGGATATCGCGTCTTATCTTGAAGAATTCCATATGTCTATTCGCTTTCGCTAACGATGAGCGCGGAACGATGAATGATGAACAAAAACCTCAAGCCTTTATTCATAGTTCATCGTTCATAGATCATCATTTCGCTTCTGCAGGGCGCCACACCTGGCCGATCGAAATGCGCTCGAGCTTGCGGCGGCGGCCGTAATAGAAGTTCGACATGCCGCGCGCGACCACCACCGCGCTGAACTGCGACGTGAGAATTCCCAGGCACAGCACCACCGCGAACCCCTTGACCGGCCCGGAGCCGAGCAGGAACAGGAAAAACCCCGCGATCAGCGTCGTGAGATTTGAATCGAGAATCGTGCCCCAGGCGCGGTCGTAACCGGCGTGGATCGCCGCCTGCGGCGTGTTGCCGTTGCGCAACTCCTCGCGGATGCGCTCGTTGATCAGCACGTTGGCGTCGATCGCCATGCCGATGGTGAGCGCGATGCCGGCCATGCCGGGGAGCGTGAGGGTCGCCTGCAGCATCGACAGCAGCGCCACCAGGAACAGCACGTTGGCGGCGAGCGCGATGATCGAGAACACGCCGAACAGCAGGTAATACGAGATCATGAATACCGTGATCACCGCGAACCCGATCCAGGTCGAGTGGAAGCCGATGCGGATGTTCTCGGCGCCGAGCGAAGGGCCAACCGTGCGCTCCTCGATGATCTCCATCGGCGCTGCAAGCGCGCCGGCCCGCAACAACAGCGCGAGGTCCTTGGTTTCCTCGGTGCTCCTGAAACCGGTGATCTGGAAACGCGCGCCGAGCTCGGACTGGATCACCGGCGCGGTCAGCACCTCGGGCTTGCCGCGGTCGATCAGCAGGATCGCCATGCGGCGCTTGACGGCTTCGCGCGTCACCTGCTGGAACACGCGCGCGCCCTGGCCGTCGAGCGTGACGCTGACGATGGGCCGGTTGTCGGTGCCATCGAACCCGGGAGAGGCGTCCGTCAGGCGGTCGCCCGTGAGCACGATCTGCTTGCTGAGCAGCAGCGCCTCCTTGCCGCCTTCGCGCTGGGTGTAAAACAGCTCCGTGCCGAACGGAACCTGCCCGCCGATCGCCTGCTCGATCTTCTGAGGCTCATAATTACGGGAGCCGGGATCGCCGGCATGCGCCTCCACCATGCGCACTTCGAGCGTGGCGGTGCGGCCGAGAATGTCCTTGGCCTTCGCCGTGTCCTGCACGCCCGGCAGCTGGACGACCACGCGCTCCGCGCCCTGCTGCTGGATGATCGGTTCGGCGACGCCCAGTTCGTTGACGCGGTTGCGGAGCGTGGTGATGTTCTGGTCCAGCGCGAACTTCTCGGTCTGCCGCTGCGCCTCGAGCTTGAGCGTTGCGCCGATGCGGTACTCGGCGCCGTCGTCCTCGGTCTTCAACTCGAGATCGGGCATGTTTTTCTGGATCTCGGCCATCGCCTTGTCGCGCATCTCGCGGTCGCGGAAGCGCACAGTGATCGTTTGTCCGTCGCGAGCGATACCGCTGTATTGGATGCGTTTGTCGCGCAGTGCGCCGCGAATGTCACCGACGAAGGTGTCCATCTTCTTGTTGAGTGCGGCTTTCATATCGACCTGCAGCAAAAAGTGCACGCCGCCGCGCAGGTCCAGACCGAGATACATCGGCAGAGCGCCGATCGCCGAGAGCCAGCGCGGGCTGTTGGACAGCAGGTTCAGCGCCACCACATAGTCCTCGCCCAGCCGCGACTGCAGCAGATCCTTGGCCTTGAGCTGGGTATCGGTGTCCCCGAAACGCGCCTTGACGCTCGTCGGGTCAAGAACGATCCCGTCGGCCGCCACGTTGCCCTGCTTCAGGATGTCTTCGACGCGGCTCATCAACGCGGCGTCGGCCCGCAGCATGGTCTTGAGCGGCGACACCTGCACCGCGGGCGCCTCGCCGTAGAAATTCGGCAGCGTATACACGATACCGAGCACCAGCGAGATGACGATGACGAGGTTTTTCCAGAGGGGATAGCGGTTCATGCTTCGCGGAGAGGGGTAAGGAGAAAGGAGAGAGGAGTATAACGGCTGCCGCCTGGTTCCCGGATGTTGGCGCTTTTCCTTCCCGCCTCTCGCCTCTCTCCTCTCGCCTCTCGATTCATTGGATATTCTTGATCGTTCCCTTGGGCAGCAGCACTTGCACGGCCGGGCGCTGCACCTGGACTTCGATGTTGTTCGCGATCTCCAGCGTCACGTAGTTTTCATTGAGCTTGCTGATGCGGCCGAGGACGCCGCCCACCGTGACGACTTCGTCGCCCTTTTGCAGGCCGTCGAGCAGCGTCTTGTGCTCCTTGGCGCGTTTCATCTGGGGACGGATCATCAGAAAATAGAGCACGACAAACATCAGCACGATCAGCAGCATGCTCTCGATGCCCCCGCCCAGGGGCGCACCCGCGCCCTGCGCCCACGCCTGAGTGATCAACACGGTCATTCCTCCATCGAGATATCGTTCAAACACACTGGAAAACTTTGCATTTTATCACGATTTTTCCCGAATCTGCCTGAACGCGGCGGCGAAATCGCCAAGTTGGCCAAGTTCAATTGCCCGCCGCAGCCCGCGCATGAGCTCCTGGTAGTAGTAGAGGTTATGCAAAGTATTGAGTCGCGCGCCCAGGATTTCGTTCACCCGCTGCAGGTGGTGCAGGTAGGCGCGTGTGAAGTGGCGGCAGGCGTAGCAGCCGCACTCATCATCGAGCGGCGCAAGGTCGTCACGGTAGCGCGCGTTGCGCAGCTTCACCACCCCGCGGCGCGTGAACACCCAGCCGTTGCGCGCGTTGCGGGTCGGCAGCACGCAGTCGAACATGTCGATGCCGGCCGCCACTGCCGCCACGATGTCTTCCGGCGTGCCGACCCCCATCAGGTAGCGGGGCTTCCCCGCGGGCAGCCGTGGCGCGGTGTATTTCAGGATGCGCATCATCTCGCGCTTGGTTTCGCCGACCGAGAGTCCGCCGATCGCATACCCGTCAAAGTCGACCTGCGTGAGCCCGGCCAGCGATTCGTCGCGCAACGCCTCGTGCATGCCCCCTTGCACGATGCCAAACAAGGCGTTTCCGTTACCTTCATGCGCGCGCTTGGAGCGCTCCGCCCAGCGCAAGCTGAGCCGCATGGAGTCGCGAGCCTGCTCGAATTCGGCCGGATACGGCGTGCACTCATCGAACACCATCGCGATGTCGGCATTGAGCACGCGCTGGATGCGCATCGACTCCTCCGGCGAAAGAAAACACGGGTCGCCGTTGACCGGCGACTGGAATCTGACCCCTTCCTCCGTGATCTTCCGCAGCGGGCCCAGGCTCCATACCTGGAAGCCGCCGGAATCGGTGAGGATCGGTCCCTGCCAGCCCATGAAGCGGTGCAGCCCGCCGTGCGCGGCGATGACATCGAGACCGGGCCGCAGCCACAAGTGAAAGGTGTTGCCGAGCACAATCTGCGTGCCGAGATCGGCAAGTTCGGCCGGACTCATCGCCTTGACCGTGCCGTAAGTGCCGACCGGCATGAACGCCGGCGTGTCCACGTCGCCGTGGGCGAGCTTCAGCACGCCGCGGCGCGCGAGGCCGTCCTGAGATGTTACCGAAAATTTCATCGCAGCATTCTAGCAAGGCGGGTCAGACGTAGGTCAGATTGCCGCGCCAGCGGCCACCTGACGCAAGTCAATGCCGGGGAACGCGTTGCGTACCCCGGGCTACGTCTACTACGTCTACATCCCCCACCCGTGTAGGTCAGACCCGTAGGTCAGGTTGCCGGGGGAGCGGCTACCTGACAATCAATCCCGGGGAACGCGTCGCGTACCCCGGCCTACGAATCTTCCTCGAGAGCCTGAGTACCTCTTTAGTCCCGTAGGTCAGGTTGCCGGGGGAGCGGCTACCTGACACGACGATGCCGGGGAACGCGTCGCGTACCCCGGCCTACAGCTTGCCTGCGTCTCCGTCAAAACAATTCCTTCAGGTCGGTCTTCTTGTCTTCGGTCTTGGCGTGCTTGAAAGTCTGCGCGCCATAAGCCATATCGGGGTACTGGGCCCGTTCCATTCCGGACAGCAATCCCTCGATGGTGAGGATTTGCATCATGTCGTTCGTGCCGAGGAAGTCGCGGAGCGCCTGCATCATTTGCGCGACGTCGGTGTTCGGCTGCGCCTGCAATTCGTAGAATTCACGCTCGGCCTGCGGCCCCCAGTGCCAGGTGTCCTCGAACGCGGTGATCTGCGCGTCCGATTCCTGCCCTTTGGGCGTCTTGAACAGCAGGTTGTAGGCGCGATTCGAGTTGAACGGCGGATCGAGGTAGATCAGGTCAACCGACTCGTCCCTGATCTCCTTGCGCAGGATGTCGAGGTTGTCGCCGTAGTAGAGCCGGTTGGTCATCACTTACCAGACCGCCTTCGGATAATGTTTTCGAATCAGCCGGTCGGTCGTGACCAGTTCGGCGTTGTCGAGCGCCGCTTGCGCCACGATCAGGCGGTCGAAAGTATCCCGAGTCCAGGTTAGATCGAGAGCCCGTTCCGTGACCGTCTCCATCGATCGATCCTCGACCGCGAGGCCCAAACGCCGCTTCAGGTCCACGATGATTGATCGTGGCGTCGCTGTGATGCGCCCGATCTCGTGGAGGCACTGCAATTCCAGCAGGACGATCGGACTGACACCGATTCGCTCCCGGTTGATCAGGTTTGCGGCACGCTTGCTGATGCGCTCGGTCTGGCCGGTATAGAGCCAGATCGTGATGTGCGTGTCGAGATAAGCGCTCATTTCAGACGCTTATCCCATTTCTTGCGCCACTTCGTCTCATCGAAGGTCTTGACCTGAGCCAAACGGCCGGAATCGCCCACGATGACGCCGGGCCTTTTGACCAGATTGGCGAGCTTGTCGCGCGGCTCGGCAGGCACGATGCGCACCTTCCTGCCGCGCAATTCGACCTCGACCGGCATGCCCTTCTTGATGACATCGCCGATCACGCGATAAAGGTCGGACCTGAGCTTGGTTGCGGTGATGGCCATTGCGCGGAACCCTTGTAATGATAGCGGCCATTTTAACCCGGCCCCGATACGTACGCAAGAGAACGCAATTGCGTACGTTCCAACTCGCGGTCTTCCCAAGGCGTAGGTCGGGTTGCCGTGAGAGCGGCTACCTGACCCGATGACGCTACCTGACCCGATGACGCCGGGGAGCGCTGTGCGCACCCCGGCCTACGTCTGGTCATTGAACATTCTTAATTTGCGGGAGATCAACGCCGATGAGCGCCGACGAGCACACTGACAAAGCTTGATTTCTATCGGCGTTCATCGGCGTACCCCTCAAGGGGGTATTGAGAAGAATCCATCTGCGGCTAGATATTCTGCCTTTCAATCAGCATCGCATCGCCGTAGCTGAAGAACCGGTAGCGGCGCTCGATCGCATGGCGGTAAGCGCGGCGGATATTATCCATGCCGCCGAACGCCGAAACCAGCATCAGCAGCGTCGACTTCGGCAGATGAAAGTTGGTGACGAGCCGCTCGACGATCCTGAACTCGTAACCGGGCATGATGAAAAGCCTGGTTTCGCCGTAGCCCGCCTTGAGTTCGCCGCCCGCCGCCGCGGTCTCAAGTGCGCGCAAGCTGGTGGTGCCCACCGCAACGACGCGCCCGCCCTCTGACCGCGCGCGTTTCACCGCTTCGACCGTGGCATCCGGTACGTGGTACCACTCGCCGTGCATTTCATGTTCAGCCAAGTCTTGCACCCGCACCGGCTGGAACGTGCCGGCGCCGACGTGCAGCGTAAGGTAAGCGATCTCGACGCCGCGGGTGCGCAGTTCCGCAAGCAGCGTCTCGTCGAAATGCAATCCCGCCGTCGGCGCAGCCACCGCGCCGGGCTCGCGCGCATAAACCGTCTGGTAACGCTCCTCGTCGCGGGCGTCGGGCGCGTGCCCGATGTAGGGCGGCAGCGGCACCGCGCCATAACGCTCGATCAAGGCAAACACGTCGTCGCATTTCTCGAAGCGGAGTTTGAAGAACTCGCCGCGCCGCCCGACTACCGTGGCCTCGACTGCGTCCGCCAGGATCAGCACGCTGCCTTCGCGCGGCGAATGGCTTGCCCGCACCTGCGCGAAGGCCTGATCGCCGGCCAGCACGCGCTCGATCAACACTTCGATCCTCCCGCCGCTCTGCTTGCGCCCGGTGAACCGCGCCTTGATGACGCGCGTGTTGTTGAAAACCATCACATCGCCGGGCGACATCAGCTCCACGAGATCGCGGAACTGCCGGTCGATGACCACGCCGGTCCTGCCGTCGAGATGCAGCAGGCGACTCGCCGCGCGCTCCGGTGCCGGCGCCTGCGCGATCAATTCCTGCGGCAGATCGAAATCAAAATCGTCGAGTTTCACGTCAAGAGCTTAAGCCACAGAGGTCACAGAGAACACAGAGAAGCGTGAGTTGTGAATAATGAACTATTGAGAGTGCTCACGGGCCGGTATTTTCTATTCACTGTTCACTGTTCACCGCTCACAGATTTCCCTGTGTTCTCCGTGGCTAGCGCAGTCTCGCCTTGAGTGGCACAGGTAATTGCGGGATAATTCGCCGCGCTGAGGGTCTTCGACATGGGTCACGACGCTCGGCCCTCACCCCCGCCCCTCTCCCAGAGGGCGAGGGGAGTTTCGAGGTGCGGATGGCCTTTCAACCATCCG
>C687J26845_10001188_pt1 | contig 16297 bp, 13 predicted proteins | sample RifCSPlowO2_12_FD_26845 | JGI IMG/M metagenome (IMG submission 26845)
GGGCAAGCCGGTGCTGTTCGGGCCGCATACCTACAACTTTGCCGAGGCGGCCGAGGGCGCGATTGCGGCGGGCGCCGCGCTGCGCGTGGCGGACGCCGATGAACTCATGCGGAAAGCGCAGCAACTGCTCACCGATGCCGGCGCCGCAGCGCGCATGGGGGAGGCGGGGCGCGCATTCGGCAAGGCGCACCAAGGCGCCACGCGGCGCGTGATGGAACTGATTCGGTGGTCAGGGGCGATGAGTGATGGGTGATGGGTGATGGGTGATGGGTGATGAGCGATGGGTCTATTTCGCATTACCCTATTACCCATGACTCAGTACCAAGGTGCTTACTTGCGTTCCAGCCACGCGTTCACTTTGATGAGGTCGTCCTCGGCGAGCTTGCCCGCGGCGGCCTTGAGCTTGAGCAGCGACAGCACGTAGTTGTAGAGCGCCTGCGCCAAGTCGCGCCGGGTGCTGAAGAGCTGCTGCTGCGCATTCAACACATCGACCTGCGTCCTCACCCCCACCTCCAGTCCCAATCTTGTGGAATCCAGGGAGCTCTGGCTTGAAGTGAGTGCGGCTTGCAGCGCTTTCACCTGCGCCACTCCGTTGCTCACCCCCAGGAATGCCTGCCGGGTGGCGAGCTCCGCGCTCCTCTTGGCATTCTCCAGGTCCTGGCGCGCGCGGTCTTCGTTGGCGAGCGCCTCTCTGATTTTGGAGGCAGTTGCCCCCCCTTGGTAGAGAGGAAGGGCCAGCTGCAGCCCGATCACCTTGCTCGTGGTATCCGAGCCAAAGCCCCCCTGCACGCCCGAACCGGAACTGCTGTCGGTATACGTGGCGAACGCATCCAGCGTCGGATGGTGCCCGCCACGGTTACGCTCCACTTCTTGGCTGGCGAAGGTCAGACCCGACTGGCCGATCAAAATCTGCAGATTGGACTGGTGCGCTTCCTGCACCCACTTGTCCATCACGTTCGGCTCGGGCGGGGAAAGCGGCAGCTGCTTGCCCAACAGCGCCAGCCCCGGGGCGGGGCGTCCGATGATCTGCTCGAGGGTGCGCTTCTTGATCTCCAGGTCGTTTTGCGCCGCGATCTCCTGCGCCACCGTCAGATCGTAGCGCGCCTGCGCATCGTGCTGATCGGTGATGGTGGCGGTGCCCACCTCGAAGTTTCTCTTCGCCTGCGCCAGTTGCTCGCTGATGGCCGCCTTCTGCGCTGCGGCAAAGGCCACGCTGTCCTGCGCCAGCAGCACGTCGAAGTAGGCCTGCGCCACCCGCACGATCAGGTCCTGGGCCGACAGCGCAAACTGGGCGTCGGCCTGCGCGACCTGGGTCTTGCTCTGCTCATATGTAACGAGGTTCTGCTTGCGATAAAGCGGCTGGGTGAGCGAGAGCGAGAGCGCGTTGGAGTTGAATTGCCCGGCCGAGCCCGGGCTGGCGGGGTCGCGGGAGCGGATGTCCCGGTCGTTGTGCTGGGTGGAGGCCGACAGATTCACCGAGGGCAGCAGCAAGGCCCGGCCCTGGGGCAGCTTCTCCTGCGCTGCCGCCCAGGTGGCCCGCGCCCCCGCATACACCGCGTCCGCATCCCGCGCCTGTCGATACACTTCCAGCAGGTCGGCGGCGAAAGCGGGCGCGCTACAAATCAGCGTCAGCGTGCAGATCGCGATGCGTTTCATCGTCTGTTCCGTTAAAACACGAATCTCTCTGGCTGCAAGGCGTTTTTGAGCGGCGCGATGCAGGTTTCGAACAGACCGACCGAGTTGCAGACGCCGGACGACACGCAGGTGATCAGCCGCGCTTCCATCACCGGCGGCTCGCCGACCACCACGATCAGCCGTCCGCCGGGTTTAAGGCTTTTCTGGAACGCGTCCGGCAGCACCGGCACCGAGCCGGTCAGCACGATGGCATCATACGGTGCGTGCTTGTCCCAGCCGCGGGCCGCATCGCCGATCTCAAGCGTCACGTTCACGATGCCGTGCGCCCTGAGCTTGGCCGCGGCGGAAACGGAGAACTCGGGGACGATCTCGACGCTGTAGACATGCCCGCCCAGGCTCGCCAGCAGCGCGGTCATGTAGCCGCTGCCGGTGCCGACTTCCAGAATCTGGTCGGTGTCCTTGAGCGCAAGCTCCTGCAGCATGCGCGCTTCGAGCTTGGGCTGGAGCATCTTTTCCCCGTGGCCGAGCGGGATTTCCATGTCGGCAAACGCCAGCGCGCGGTAGGGCTCGGGCACATAGTCTTCACGCCGCATCCGGAACAGCAGATCGAGCACCTGCTGGTCGAGCACGTCCCAGGGCCGGATTTGCTGTTCGACCATGTTGAAGCGCGCACGCTCAAAGTCCATCTGCAACGTCATCGGGGCTTATTCCCGCGGCTGGAAATTGGGTTACGGGACTTGTAATTATCCCATATTTCGATTAGCGTTAGCACAGAACCTATCTCGATTCGAGACCGGTTCTACACGTTAGGGGTCCTCGAGGCAGGATCGAGGATTGAGGATCAAGGATTCAGCAGGCCCGTCCCAAAAGGGTTTTAACCGAATCCTGAATCCCGATTCCTGAATCCTGAACCGGGGTGAGATAAACCCTAATAACCTGATACGGGTAATGCCGTCGTAGGGAAGCGTGGTGCGGCACTCCTCCACCATCGCTCCCCGCCCTGCATGCCCCGAGGAGTGCCAGTATGAACGCCAATCCCAAGTTCCTCAACGCCACTGCGCGGGTCGACGAAGCGGCGGTGAAACCGCTGCCCAACTCGCGCAAGGCCTACGTCGCGGGCAGCCGTCACGACATCCAGGTGCCGATGCGCGAGATCACGCAATCGGACACGCCAGCCTCGTTCGGCGTTGAAAAGAACCCCCCGCTTTTCGTCTACGACACTTCAGGTCCGTATACGGACGTGAAGATGAATATAGATATCCGACGCGGTTTGGGGCCTCTTCGTTCGGCGTGGATTCTCGAACGCGAGGATACCGACGAGCTGGCGGGTCCTACGTCGCGTTTTGGCCGACAGCGTGCCGCTGATCCGCAGCTCGCGCAACTGCGTTTTAATCTGGTCCGGAAGCCGCGGTGCGCCAGACCGGGCATGAACGTCACACAGATGCACTATGCCCGCCGCGGCATGATCACCCCGGAGATGGAATTCATCGCCATCCGCGAGAATCAGCGGCGCGAAGGGCTGGCGGAGCTGCTGACCCGGCAGCATCCCGGCGAGCATTTCGGCGCGGCGATCCAGAAGGTCATTACGCCCGAATTCGTGCGCGACGAGGTAGCACGGGGGCGCGCCATCATCCCCGCCAACATCAATCACCCCGAAACCGAGCCGATGATCATCGGCCGCAACTTCCTGGTGAAGATCAACGCCAACATCGGCAATTCAGCGGTTTCTTCAGGGATACAGGAAGAAGTCGAGAAAATGACCTGGGCGATCCGCTGGGGCGGCGACACGGTGATGGATTTGTCGACCGGCAAGCACATTCACGAGACCCGCGAATGGATCATCCGCAATTCTCCGGTGCCGATCGGCACGGTGCCGATCTACCAGGCGCTGGAGAAGGTCGACGGAAAAGCGGAGGAGCTTACCTGGGAAATTTACCGCGACACGCTGATCGAGCAATGCGAGCAGGGTGTGGACTACTTTACCGTGCACGCGGGCGTGCGGCTGCCCTACATTCCGCTCACCGCCAGGCGCATGACCGGCATCGTCTCGCGTGGCGGCTCGATCTTGGCGAAGTGGTGCCTCGCTCACCACAAGGAGAGCTTCCTCTATACCCACTTCGAAGAGATCTGCGAACTTCTCAAGGCTTACGATGTCGCGTTCTCACTCGGCGACGGGCTGCGTCCCGGCTCGATCTACGACGCCAACGACGAGGCGCAGATCGCCGAGTTGAAGACGCTTGGCGAATTGACCGACATCGCGTGGCGGCACGATGTGCAGGTGATGATCGAGGGTCCGGGTCACGTGCCGATGCAGCTCATCAAGGAGAACATGGATCTGCAGCTCAAGTACTGCCGCGAGGCGCCGTTCTATACGCTGGGGCCCCTCACTACCGATATCGCGCCCGGCTACGACCACATCACTTCCGCGATCGGCGCGGCGATGATCGGCTGGTACGGCACCGCGATGCTCTGTTATGTCACGCCCAAGGAACATCTCGGGCTGCCGGACAAGGAAGACGTCAAGGACGGGATCATGGCCTACAAGATCGCGGCGCACGCCGCCGATCTCGCGAAGGGTCATCCCGGCGCCCAGATCCGCGACAATGCGCTCAGCAAGGCGCGCTTCGAGTTCCGGTGGGAGGACCAGTTCAATCTCGGTCTCGATCCGGACAAGGCGAAACAGTTTCACGACGAGACGCTGCCGCAGGATGGCGCCAAGCTCGCGCACTTCTGCTCGATGTGCGGCCCTCACTTCTGCTCGATGAAGATCACTCAGGATGTGCGCGAATACGCCGCCAAGCAGGGCGTGTCGGAGGACGAGGCGCTCGCCAAGGGCATGCGGGAAAAGGCCGAGGAATTCGTCAAGCATGGCGCCGAGATCTACAGCAAGGTGTAAACCGCCCCCGCCGCAAAACGTTACTGCGGTTGCTGTTGAAGGCCCTGGAAGCGCAAGCGAAGCAGATGTTGCGCGAGCCCGCACCGCGCCGCACGCTGCCTCCCGTGACCCCTTTCACTCCGGTGTCGGCGGACTGATATCGCACGCCTTGCCGGCTGCGCGCGAACGCGGCCCGAACACCGCCTCCTTTGCGCGCTCCCGCACAGACAGCGCGCGCATTCTGTATGCGCGCCCGCACCGTTGACCGTTGACGTAACTTCTGGTTACAAATATCCGCCTGCGCGCTGCGTAAGCGCCCTGTAAAATGCCGGTTGCGCGCGGCTTTCTCAAACCATGAATAAACGCTATTTCTACGCTGGCGGAGTCCTGCTGCTGCTCGCAGCGGGGGGCGTCGGCGCGTACGCGCTCTGGGGTTCGCTCAAGCCGGCGCTGGCCTACCGCTTGGCGAAAGTGGAGCGCGGCGCGATCACGGCCGCGGTTTCCGCCACCGGCACGCTTAACCCGGTGGTGTCGGTGCAGGTTGGCTCCCAGGTTTCGGGACAGATCCTGGCGCTTTACGCCGATTACAACTCGCCGGTAACGAAGGGACAGCTCATCGCGCGTATCGACCCGAATTCATTCGCGCTGCGCGTCAACCAGGCCATGGCGGATCTGGAGGCAACGCGAGCCACAGTGCTGACGCAGCTCGCCAACGTCGGGGCGCTGCGCGCCGAGGTGTCGCGCGCCAAGGTCAACCTGGCCGATGCCGAACGCGATTTCCAGCGTAACAAGACGCTGTTCGAAAAGAATTTCGTTTCAGGGGCGGCGCTCGACAAGGCGCGGGCGGTTTTTGAAGGCGCGCAGGAGCAGTTGAAAATCGCACAGGCGCAACTCGCGGTCGGCGAATCGCAGGTGCGCAACGTCGAGGCGGTGGTCAAACAGCGCGAATCGCAGCTGGCACAGGCAAAGGTGGATCTCGATCGCACTGAAATTCGCGCCCCCGTGGACGGCATCGTCGTCAAGAAGTCGGTCGAGCCCGGCCAGACCGTGGCGGCGAGCCTGCAAGCGCCGGAACTCTTCGTGATCGCGCAGGATCTGCGCGAGATGCAGGTCGAGACCTCTATCGACGAAGCGGAGGTCGGGCGCATCGGCGTGGGACAGCCTGCATCCTTCACCGTGGACTCCTTTCCCGGAAGAACGTTTCGCGGCACGGTGTCGCAGGTGCGCAAGGCGGCGCAAGTGGTGCAGAATGTCGTGACCTACATTGCCGTCATCAGTGCCGCTAATCCTGATTTGAGCCTGTTCCCGGGAATGACAGCCAACGTGCGCATCGTAGTGGATACCCGCGAAAACGTGCTGAAGATACCGAATGCCGCGCTGCGCTTCCGGCCCGCTGGAGCGGGCGACGCTCCAAGCGGCGCTCAGCAATCGGCCGACGCGCCCCTTCCAGACAAGGCGGGCAAGGGCCGGGGCGCCCAGGCCGGCCAGGCCGCGCGCGAGCGGTTGACCAAAGAACTCAATCTCAATGCGGAGCAGCAGGCAAGAGTGGAGGCGGTCTCCAACGACACTCGGGACAAGATCAGGGCGCTCACCACTGAAGACCAGGCCGAGCGCCGCAAGCAAGTCGAGCGGTTGCGAGCCGAGTCCCGCACACGCATTGCCGAGTTGCTGACTCCGGAGCAGCGCGCGCGCTATGAAGCGATGGGCACATCGCGCAGGAGCGGCAGCGTGAGCAGCGGGCGGTTATGGGTGCTCGATGCCCGGGGCAAGCCCAAGACGATCAGCGTGCGTACCGGTTTGACCGACGGCACTGCCACCGAACTGGTTTCGGGCGAGCTGACCGAAGGCATGCAGCTCATTACCGGCACCATGGAGGGCGGTAAAGGCAAGGCGCAGCCGGCGGGCGGGCCGCGGTTCGGTTTTTAGTCACCGCTTTCCCATGGCTGAATCCCTGATCATCACCCGCGAACTGACCAAGGTGTATCGCATGGAAAGTTACACCGTGGCCGCGCTGAACCAGGTGTCCGTCGAGATTGCCGCCGGCGAGTTCGTGGCGGTGATGGGGCCGTCCGGATCCGGCAAATCAACCTTCATGAACCTGCTGGGCTGCCTCGATTCACCAACCGCCGGCGATTACTACCTCGCGGACGACAAAGTCTCGGAACTTTCGGGCGATGCGCTTGCGGCGATACGCAACCGCAGAATCGGTTTCGTGTTCCAGAATTTCAACCTGCTGCCGCGCACCTCCGCGCTGGAAAACGTCGAGCTGCCGTTGCTTTACAGTCACGTCGCAGCGGCGGAGCGACGCAGCCGGGCGCTGGCGAAGCTGGCCGCGGTCGGGCTGGCGGAGCGCGCGGGCCACCACCCGGCGCAGTTGTCCGGCGGGCAGCAACAGCGGGTGGCGATTGCGCGCGCGCTGGTGAACGATCCGGTGCTGATTCTTGCCGACGAGCCCACGGGGGCGCTCGACACCCGCACGAGCTTCGAGCTAATGGGGCTGCTGCAGCAACTGAACCGCGACGGGATGACGGTGGTGCTCGTGACCCACGAACATGATGTGGCGTCGTTTGCCTCCCGCGTGGTGAGCTTCCGCGACGGCCGCGTAGTCGACGATCAGCAGGTGGCGCATCCGGCCGATGCGCAAGCGATGCTGCGGTCCTTTGAACGGCAGGCGGCGTGACCTGGCTCGCCGGCATCCGCATTGCGCTGCGCGCGCTCCGCGTGAACAAGCTGCGCAGCACGCTGACCATGTTGGGCATCATCATCGGTGTCGCGGCGGTGATCGTCATGATCGCCATTGGCGCCGGCGCGCAGGCACGCGTGGAGGAGCAGATCAAGAGCCTGGGCTCCAATCTCATCATCCTGTTGCCGGGTTCGGTGACCTCGGGAGGGGTGCGCATGGGCGCCGGCTCGCGCTCTTCGCTTACCGAAGATGACTCCTACGCGATACAGCGTGAGATCTCAAGCGTGCAGGCGGCGGCGCCCGCATTGCGCGGAACCGGCCAGGTGGTGGCGGGGAACAACAATTGGTCGACGGTGTTTTACGGCATCACGCCGGAATATTTTGAAGCGCGCAACTGGGTGATCGCCGCGGGCAGGGGGTTCGAGCCGGCCGATCTGACGGGCTCGGCCAAGGTCGTTTTGCTGGGTGAGACGGTCGTACGCAACCTGTTCGGCGACGGCGATCCCGTAGGCCAGGTGGTTCGCGTGCGTAAAGTCCCGATGCAGGTCATCGGTGTGCTGGAGCGCAAGGGGCAGAGTTTGGGAGGTCAGGACCAGGACGATGTGATGCTGATGCCGATCTCTACCGCACGCAACCGCGTGCTCGGCGGCAATGTCGCTAAATTGCGCTCCGTGGGCTCGGTTTCGATCAAGATCCGCGAGGATGCCGACATGACCGCGGCGGAAGGCGAGATCAGGCGACTGTTGCGCCAGAGACACCGTCTGCAGGCGGGACAGGATGATGATTTCACGCTGCGCAACCTGTCGGAGGTCCTGGGCGCGCGCGAAGAGTCGAGCCGCGTCATGACGCTGCTGCTCGCGGCGGTCGCTTCGGTTTCGCTGCTGGTGGGCGGCATCGGCATCATGAACATCATGCTGGTGTCGGTGACCGAGCGCACGCGGGAGATCGGTTTGAGAATGGCGGTCGGTGCGCGTGGGCGCGATATCCTGTCGCAGTTTCTGGTCGAGGCGGTGACGCTCGCGATCATCGGCGGGCTGCTCGGCATCGCGCTCGGCGTGGGCGGCTCCTACGCGATCGGATTTTTCGCCGAATGGCGCATCGATCTGAAACCCGAAGCCATCGTTCTGGCGGTAGGCTTCGCCGGCGCGATCGGCGTGTTCTTCGGTTTCTATCCTGCGCGCAAGGCCTCGCGACTGCTGCCCATCGAGGCGCTGCGCTACGAATAGAACCGGTGATGAGCAATGGGTAATGGGTAATGGGCGAACAGATCAACCCGCGCTCTTACTCATCACCCATCACTCATGACCCATCACCGCTTCATCGTCGCGTAGAATAGCGCCTGCCTCATGGACCCCCTGTTTTTTTTCAAGGCGCTGATACTCGGCGTCGTCGAAGGGCTCACCGAATTCCTGCCGATCTCCAGCACCGGTCATCTGATCCTCGTCGGCGATCTCCTCGATTTCAACGATGAGAAGGGCAAGGTGTTCGAGATCGTGATTCAGACCGGCGCGATGCTGGCGGTGGTGTGGGAATACCGGCGGCGCTTCGCGCGCATGCTCGCAGGACTTTTCAGCGATCCTGCCGCGCGGCGCTTTGCATTGAACCTGCTCGTGGCGTTCCTGCCGGCAGCCGTGCTCGGACTGGCCTTCGGCGGCGCGATCAAGCGGCACCTGTTCCAGGCGGTCCCCGTTGCGCTCGCCTTCATCATCGGCGGATTCATCATCCTGTGGGTGGAACGCCGCGAGCGGCAGGCGGTGGTGGAGAGCGTCGATGACATGACCTGGAAGGATGCCCTCAAGGTCGGGTGCGCCCAGGCTTTCGCGCTGATTCCGGGCACCTCGCGCGCCGGCGCGACCATCATCGGCGGCATGTTGTTTGGTCTTTCGCGCCGCGCCGCCACCGAGTTCTCGTTCTTCCTCGCCGTGCCGACGCTCATCGCCGCCGGCGCCTACGATCTATACAAGCACCGCGCGCTGTTCGATTCGGGCGACCTCGGTATGTTTTCGATCGGTTTCACGGCGGCGTTGGTGTCAGCATTCCTGTGCGTGCGCTGGCTGCTGCGCTACATCGCGACGCACGACTTCAGCGTTTTCGCCTGGTATCGCATAGCGTTCGGGGTGGTCGTGCTCGCGACAGCGTACACCGGCCTCGTGCACTGGGGTGCCGGGTAATGGGTAATGAGAAATGAGTAATGGGCAACAGCCCGGCCCAGCCTACTCATCACCCATCACCCATCCCCCATCACCACTTCAGCTTTGCGCCCACGGCAGTCCCGCAGCGCGCCAGCCCCCTTTGGTGTTGCGGTGTCCGGCCGCATCCTTGTCGCCTTCGAAGCCTTCGAGCACGTTGTAGCACTCGGTGTATCCGGCCTGCATCGCGAACAGCGCGGCATTGTGCGAGCGTCCGCCGCTGCGGCACACGAACATGACCAGGGCTTCCTTGTCGACCTGGCGTTCGAGTTCGACGAGGAACGAAGGATTCGGTCGGTTGCTGGGGTAAGTGAGCAGCTCGATCTCGACCGTGCCAGGGATGCGGCCGACATAATCCCATTCCGCGCGGGTGCGCACATCGACCAGCCTGGCTCCTGGCGCCTGTCGCCAGATTTCATATGCTTCTATGGGCAGCAAAGCGCCTTCATAGGGCAGCCTCATTTGCCGCGCCCGCTGCTGGGCGGCCTTCAAAATTTCGCTAATTGTCATCGGTGTTGGTTCATGAGAGTTTGATAAGCAACTGATTTTATATCAGTACCTCTAAAGGCCATATTGCACCAATGCGGTGCAAACGCGTTTCTTTATGCACTATAATAGCGCGCACGTTTTTGCTGTCTCCTCTAAATCCCTTATGGCACAATGCCTTCCTCGCGCGGACTGTTGGCACATTTTGTGCTGGAAAAGAGGTTCGATTATGGTTTTGTCCCACCCACTGCTTAGGAGAAAAAAATGGCGGTTGCCGATGTAATGAAAATAATGAAGGACAACGAGGTGAAGTTCGTCGACCTCCGGTTTACCGATACCCGCGGCAAGGAACAGCACGTATCGGTGCCGGTGAAAGCATTTACCGACAGCAAATTCACCGACGGCCACTTTTTCGATGGCTCGTCCATCGCCGGTTGGAAAAGCATCGAGGCTTCCGACATGGTGCTGATGCCGGATCCCGATTCCGCTCGCATGGACCCGTTCACCGACGAACCGACATTGCTCCTGACCTGTGATGTAATCGAGCCCTCGGACGGCAAAGGTTACGACCGCGATCCGCGTTCGATCGCCAAGCGTGCCGAGGCGTACCTCAAGTCCACCGGCATCGCCGACACCGCCTTCTTCGGTCCCGAGCCCGAATTTTTCATTTTCGACTCGGTAACGTGGAACGTCGACATGTCCGGCTGCTTCGTAAAGATCAGGTCCGAAGAGGCGCCCTGGTCCTCAGGCGAGGAGTTCGAGGGCGGCAACATGGGCCACCGCGCGCCGATCAAGGGCGGCTATTTCCCGGTGCCGCCGGTCGATTCGTTGCAGGACATCCGCTCCGCGATCTGCCTGGCGCTGGAGGAAATGGGCGTGGAAGTCGAAGTACACCACCACGAAGTGGCGGCGGCCGGCCAGAATGAAATCGGCACCAAATTCGAGAAGCTGGTGAAACGCGCCGACTGGATGATGATCCTGAAGTACGCTGTGCATAACGTGGCCCACTCCTATGGCAAGACCGCCACTTTCATGCCCAAGCCGGTAGTCGGTGACAATGGTTCCGGCATGCACGTGCACCAGTCGTTGTGGAAGGGCGGGCAGAATCTGTTCAGCGGCAACGGTTATGCCGGCCTGTCGGAACTCGCGCTGCATTACATCGGCGGCGTCATCAAGCACGCCAAGGCGCTCAATGCCATTACCAACCCCGGGACCAACTCCTACAAGCGACTGGTGCCGGGCTTCGAGGCGCCGATCAACCTCGCATACTCCTCGCGCAACCGCTCGGCGGCGGTGCGCGTGCCGCTGGTGGCCAACCCGAAAGCGCGCCGCATCGAAGTGCGCTTCCCGGACCCGACCTGCAACCCGTATCTCGCATTCACCGCGATGATGATGGCGGGGCTCGACGGCATTCAGAACAAGCTTCATCCCGGCGATCCGATCGACAAGAATCTCTACGACCTGCCGCCGGAAATAGCGAAAAAGATCCCGCATCCGTGCGCGTCACTCGACGAGGCGCTGGAGTGCCTGGACAAGGACCGCGCGTTCCTGACACGCGGTGGCGTGTTCTCCAACGACATGATCGATGCCTACATCGCGCTCAAGATGGAGGAAGTCACGCTGTTCCGTATGACCACCCATCCGGTCGAGTTTCAAATGTATTACAGCCTGTAGGAATTTGCCGGCCTTTGGTCCGGCAAATTCCTTACGCAAGTGACCCGCGCCAAGAACGGCGGCAAGAAACAACCCTGCCTTAGGTCAACCTAGCAGCCTGTCGGACTTGGCCCCATTCATCGGAACACATCTTTGGTGCTTTTCATTTTAGGAATTTGTCGGGCCACAGCCTGACAAATTCCTGGCGCACCATTCGGGTGCATTGCCAATTCTAGTTTGTTGACATAGACTTAGCTCTTGATACGGAGAATGTGCGGTCAACCGAAGCGTGGCGCAACCGTTGCTGAGGGAATGGGAACGAGCTTATCCAGATGCGATACTTAGTGTTGGCCTCGGTTCTGGCGCTGTCGGCGTCCCCGTTACGCGCGGAAATGTACGAGTGTACCGACGCGAGCGGGCAGAAGCTGTTCACCAATGTCAAGTCCCAAGCCAAGGGCTGCAAGCTGCTGGACATCGGGCCGGTGAACACGGTACCGGCTCCCAAACCCTTGGGCAAGAGCGCACCGGCGCCAGCGAATTTCCCGAAAGTCGATGCCGATACCCAGAAGCAGCGCGACGCCGACCGCCGCCGCATTCTCGAGCAGGAACTCGCCAATGAGCAGAAGCTGCTTGGCCAGGCGCAGAAGGATCTGGCGGAGCAGGAGTCGATACGCCTGGGGAGCGAGAAAAACTACCAGCGCGTGCTCGACCGCCTCGAGCCGTACCAGAAGAAGGTCAAGCTGCACGAGAACAATATCGCCAACCTGAAAAAGGAACTGGGCAACCTCAGGTAGCGCTGGCCGGCGTGGCGGTTGCGATCGTACACGGCGTTTCCGGTTCGGGCGGTGATCGGCCCGCTGCCCGTCACCATTTTCACTAGCTGCATGCTGGCGCGAATCTTGCTAAAGAAAGCATTCGTCCGGACATCGATTAATGACACCCGAAGCGCGCTCCGGCCTCGATTTACTCGCCACGGCGGTGATGCTGGTGGACGGAAAGCTGATCGTGCAATACATGAACCCGGCAGCCGAAAACCTGTTTGAACTCAGCAGCACGAACGTAGCCGGCCTCGCGCTCGCCAAGCTGTTCAGTGACGACGTGGAACTCGCTGCGGCGACCGGCTATGCCCGCGACAACAACTGCAGCTATACCGAGCATGACCTCGCGCTTGGCGTTGCCGGTCGCGGCAGGCTGCATCTTGCGTGTACGGTGACGCCGGTGGAACTCGCGCATGACGGCGGTTTCCTGCTCGAGTTCCGCCACATCGAGCAGCAGCTCAGGATCGCGCGTGAGGAACGCCTGCTCGACCAGAGCCAGGCCAACCGGGAGCTCATCCGCAACCTGGCGCACGAGATCAAGAATCCGCTCGGCGGCATCCGCGGCGCGGCACAGCTCCTGGATCGCGAGCTCGAACGCCCCAACCTGCACGAGTATACCCAGGTCATCATGAAGGAAGCGGACCGGCTGCAGTCGCTGATGGATCGACTGCTTACGCCGCATCGGCTGCCGCGGCCGGCGCTGCTCAACATCCACGAGGTGCTCGAGCGCGTGCGCAGCGTCATCCTCGCCGAGTATCCGGGCATCGCGATCGAGTGCGATTACGACTCGAGTCTGCCGCCCTTGAAGGGCGACAAGGAGCAGCTGATCCAGGCGGTGCTCAATGTCGTGCGCAACGCCGCCCAGGCATTGCAGGGCAAGGGCAAGATCGGTTTGAGGACGCGCATCGCCCGGCAGGTCACGTTGGCACGCAAGCGCTATCGCCACGGGATCGCACTGCAGGTGATCGACAACGGGCCCGGCATCCCGGAAGCGATCCGCGAGCGCATTTTCTATCCGCTGGTTTCCGGGCGCGACGATGGCAGCGGACTGGGGCTCACGATCGCCCAGAATTTCATCAACCAGCATCACGGCACCATCACTTACGAAAGCGTGCCGGGAAATACCTGCTTCACGATTGTGCTGCCGGTAACAGACAATGATGAACGCGGAACGATGAACGCGGAACGATTAGGGCGGACATAGCATGTGCAGTCATGTTGCGGCGGCGTCGGGTCATGGACTCTGGTCCGGGAAAAAAGTGAGCGTTGCGGCCGATCCCCGGCGGATAGCGGTGTCTGTTCATCATTCATCATTCATCATTCATCGTTCCAAATGAAGCCCGTCTGGATCATCGACGACGACCGCTCGATTCGCTGGGTGTTCGAAAAGGCGCTTACGCGGGAGAACATCGCGTTCAAGATCTTTGCATCGGCGCAGGAGGCGCTCGCCGCGCTCGAGGCGGAGACCCCGCAGGTGGTGGTGAGCGACATCCGGATGCCGGGCGAATCCGGTCTGGAGTTGCTGCAGAAGGCGAAGGCGCGCGACGCCAACCTGCCGGTCATCATCATGACCGCCTATTCCGATCTGGACAGCGCGGTGACCGCGTTCCAGGGCGGCGCCTACGAGTATCTGCCCAAGCCCTTCGACGTCGACCACGCGGTTGAACTGATCCGGCGCGCGATGGAAGAAAGCATGCGCAAGGACAGCGCGGTGGAAGCGGTCGAAGCGACGCCGGAAATCCTCGGCCAGGCGCCGGCGATGCAGGAAGTGTTCCGTGCCATCGGGCGCCTCGCGCAGTCGCACGCGACCGTGCTGATCACCGGCGAGTCGGGCACCGGCAAGGAACTCGTCGCACGCGCGCTGTATCGCCACAGCCCGCGCGCCGGCAAGCCTTTCATCGCGATCAATACCGCGGCGATCCCGAAGGAATTGCTGGAGTCGGAGCTCTTCGGTCACGAGCGCGGCGCCTTCACCGGCGCGCAGAGCATGCGCCGTGGACGTTTCGAGCAGGCCGAGGGCGGCACGCTGTTCCTCGACGAGATCGGCGACATGCCGGCGGAGCTGCAAACGCGGCTGCTGCGCGTGCTCTCCGACGGCCACTTCTACCGTGTCGGCGGGCACCAGCCGATCAAGGCCAACGTGCGCGTGATCGCCGCCACCCACCAGGACCTGGAGGCGCGCGTCAAGCAGGGCCTGTTCCGCGAGGATCTGTTCCATCGCCTGAATGTCATCCGGCTGCGGCTGCCGCCGTTGCGAGAGCGCCGCGAGGACATCCCGCTGCTGGCAAAGTACTTCTTGCAGAAGAGCGCACGCGAGCTCGGCGTCGAAGCGAAGCGGATGTCGGAGGCGACTCTGAAATATCTGAGCGCGCAGGATTTCCCCGGTAACGTGCGGCAGATTGAGAACCTGTGTCACTGGCTGACAGTGATGGCGCCGTCGGTCGCTATCGAGATCAAGGATCTGCCGCCCGAGATCAGGTCGGACGCCACAACGGCAGCGCAGAACTGGGTTGCGGTGCTCGAAAAGGAAGTTGAAACGCTGCTTAACCGCGGCGACACCGCCATCATGGACGGGCTCGTGCGCCAATTCGAGAAGACGTTGATCGTGAAGGCGCTCGCGCACACCGGCGGACGGCGCATCGAGGCTTCACAGCTGCTCGGGCTCGGGCGCAACACGCTCACCCGCAAGATCCACGAACTCGGCATCGAAGCCGACAAAAAGCCGGATTCGATGTAATCAAGAGCCCGTATCAAAACAATCGGCGTTAATCGGCGTCCGGCCCTCACCCCCGACCCCTCGGGTTCAGGTCTTCAATTCCGCGATTACTGGCGCGTGATCGGAAGGGCGTTCCGCCTTGCGCGGCTCGACATCGATCGTGCACGCGCTGCAGACCTTCGCCAGTTCTCCCGACAGCAGGATATGGTCGATGCGCAGGCCCATCTTGCGGCGGAACGCATTCATCCGGTAGTCCCACCAGGTGAACGACTTCTCCGGCTGGTCAAACAGGCGGAAACTGTCTCTTAATCCCGCCGCCAGCAGCGCGTTGAATGCGTCACGCTCGGGCTTGCTGAAGAGCACTTTTCCGTCCCAGGCGGCGGGATCGTGCACGTCGCGGCTTTCGGGCGCGATGTTGAAGTCGCCCAGTACCGCGAGCCGCGGGAAGCGCGAAAGTTCATCCTTGAGCCAGGCGCGGAGCGCAGCGAGCCATTTGAGCTTGTACTGATACTTGTCCGAATCGATGGACTCGCCGTTCGGCACGTAGAGGCAGATGACCCGCACGCCGTTCATGGTCGCGGCGAGCACGCGTTTCTGCGGATCTTCGAGAGCGGGGATCGCCGCTACGGGATCATTCCCCGCGGCGAGGCTCAGGATCGCCACGCCGTTATAGGTCTTCTGCCCTGTAAACAGCGGTTGGTAGCCCGCTGCGGTGATTTCAGGGGCCGGAAACTTGCCGTCCTCGAGTTTGGTTTCCTGCAGGCACAGCACGTCTGGCCGATGTTTGCCGAGCCATTCCAGCACCTGTGGCAGCCGGACTTTGAGCGAATTCACGTTCCACGTCGCGAGGCGCATTAGAAGTCTATCTTATTGATTATGCGAGCTGAATTTGACGCAGAGGAGGGCAGAGGGACACATGCATGGACATAAACTTGTTTTGCTGCGGGCTTTCCGGCTCTGCCGATCCACTCGGCGCAGCGATAGGGATACTAGGCGGCAGGCTGGCGCCAGCGCCACACGGAACGGCGAGGAAAGGCAACTCGTAGTTGGGGCTGCATGCTCATGATTCTACCAGCCTTCAGGGGCCGAGCAGCATCAAATCTCAGAAGACATGGCGAGCTCGTGATGAATTGAAAGCCCGCCTAGTACCGTGACACATTAATTACGAAACATTATAATGCCGCATCTCCATTACCCAAGGAGTCCGTGCGATGCGCCAAACCGAACTTCGACTGAACAAAC
>C687J26845_10001191_pt1 | contig 16273 bp, 10 predicted proteins | sample RifCSPlowO2_12_FD_26845 | JGI IMG/M metagenome (IMG submission 26845)
GTCAAGCTGGCGCTGCTGGCCTACGCCCGCACCGGCACCATCGCCCTGCAGCGTTTTAACGGCAGTCAGCCGGAAATCGTCGATTACTTTGGTCATGTGGTGTTCAAGGATTTGGCCCCGCCACTGCGCGAGTTCTTGCTGTGCAGCGCGATCTTTGAAAGTTTTAACGGCCCCCTCTGCGACAACGTCTTGCAGCGCACCGATTCGGCGCTGCTGCTGGAGCAATTAGCCGAGCGCCAGTTATTTATGCTGCCGGTGGAAAACCAGCCCGGCTGGTTTCGCTATCACGCCCTGCTGCATGACTTTTTAAGCAGCCGCCTGGCCATCGAACAACAATCGCTGATAGCCCTGCTACACAGCCGCGCCGCCGCCTATTACATGGCCTGCGGCAAGCAGGATCAGGCCATGCAACATGCCCAGCGCAGTGGCGACCAGCCCCTGTTCGAGCAGTTGCTGGCCAGCAGTTGTGCGGTGTGGATTCCGGCCGGGCAATTTGGCGAGATCCTCAAATGGGTTGAGCCGCTGGCCGAAACCACCCTGCTGGCCAACCCCAGGTTATTGGTGCCGCTGATCGGTGCCCTGACCCTGTCGCGACGCTTCCATCAGGCCCGCTATTACCTGGAAACCCTCAAGACCCTGCCGCCCATGGCCAATGGTCAGCCGTTGTTTGAGCCGCTGACCGAGCAGTTCTTGTGGCTGAACCTGCAGCTGTTTCAGCACGATCAAGACTTTCGCCTCAGCCAAGACTGCAGCGCTCTGCTCGCCCCCGGCGTGCACCGTGGGATTCGCGCCGTCAGCCTGACGATTATTGCCTATCACCACTTGATCGATGCCCGCCTGGAAACCGCGATCCGCTTTGCCAGCCAAAGCAAAGAGCTGCTGGCGCAAAGCGGCCACAGTTTTTTTGAAAGCTACGCCGACCTGATTATCGCCCTGTGTAACCGCTACGCCGGGCGCACCAGCAGCGCCCGCAAAGAGGTCTACAGCGATTATCAGCGTACCGACCAAACCTCGCCCGCCTGGGTCAACCGCGCCACGGCCATGGTGGTTTCGCTCTATGAACAAAACCAGCTCAGCGCGGCGCAACAGCTCTGCGAGGACTTGATGGCGGTGGTCAACTCCTCCTCGGCCACCGAGGCGATCGCCACCGTGTACCTGACCCTGTCGCGGCTGCTGCATCAGCGTCAACAACTGGTGCGGGCCAGCCGCCTGCTGGAACAACTGGCGAACATTCTGCAGCTGGGCAACTACGCCCGCTTTGTCAGCCAGCTGGCGCAAGAGCAGATCCGCCAAGCCTATCTCAGCGCCAATCAGCCGGCCTTACAGGCCCTGGCCCAGCGCTATCAGCTGGCCGAGCGACTGGCCGCCGGCGACTGGGAAAGCGCCCGTGGCTATGACGAATGCTGGGAGCGTTACGGCCTGGCGACCGTGTACTGGTTACTGGCCCGGGGCGCCAAGGTACGGGCGGTGCGCATTCTCAAGGTGCTGGCCGAATCCTTGCGCTTGAGCGAAGTAAAGACCCGCGCGCTGATCATCGAGGCCAACCTGCTGGCGCTCAACCCTCAGCAGCAAACCAAAGAGCTGCAAGTGCGCGAGCTGCGCCAGCTGATCGCTCAATACGGCATCAGCAATTTCAGCCGCTCGCTGTATGACGAAGCGCCCGGTTTCGGCGCCGAGCTGCTGCGCCTGAATCCAGAGCAGCTGGTGGATATTTCGGACAAATACCGCGAGTCCTATGCCGAGTTTTTCCTCGCCGAGCGTCAACCAGTCAAACCCTCGACCGATGTGGCCAGACTGCTGACCGACAAGGAAAGTGAAGTCTTCAACGGCCTGTTAAACGGCTTATCCAACAGCCAGATCAGCGCGCAAACCGGCGCGGCGCTGTCGACCACCAAGTGGCACTTGAAAAACATCTACGCCAAATTGAATGTCGCCAACCGCACCGAAGCCATCCTCAGTGTGCAGTCGCGCACAGTCCCCAACTAAGTCACGCCCTCATCCGCCCAAACGCCTGTTTTTCTGCCCCCTACCCCTCCCAGGGAGGGGGCGACCAGCTGTTCTCCTCTAATAAGCTCGCGACCGCCGCTGCCCTCAGGCAGCCACGCTGCGTGCAAGACCACAAAAATAATGAGGAGAGATTGCCATGGCTGTTTGGGTTACTTGGCCAGCTTTAACCAAGCTGGGAACGTTGGGCATATTCGCCGGCCTGCTGACACTGAGCATGGAGCGCGAAGAGCTGCTGAAAAACAACTTGTTTGACGTGGATGACTATCCGCGTGCCAACCAAGACATCACTTGCGACGAGCGCAGCAAAACCGTGCGCACCGAAGACGGCACCTGCAACATCCTCAGCAACCCCGCTGAAGGCTCGGTGTACCGGCGCTTTGGCCGCAACGTCAATCCGGCCATCACTTTTGGCGAAGGCAGCAAAGGCACCTTACTGACCCCCAATCCGCGCGACGTCAGTAACACCTTGTTGGCCCGCGACAGTTTCAAGCCGGCCACCAGCCTGAACTTTATTGCCGCCTCATGGATTCAGTTTATGGTCCACGACTGGGTCAGCCACGGACCGAACTCAGTCGGCGACGACATTCAAGTGCCATTGCCCGCCGGTGACGTTTTGGGCTCCGGCAGCTTGTCGATTCAGCGCACCCAAGCTGACCTAGACCGCACTCCCGCCGATGCTGGCAAGCCACCCACCTATCGCAACGTAAACACCCACTGGTGGGATGGTTCGCAGTTGTATGGCAGCAGCAAAGAAAGCAGCGACAAAATTCGCTCCTTCGTCGATGGCCGCCTGAAGGTCAATGCAGACAACAGCCTGCCAACCGAGCTGATCAGCGGCAAGCCTATTACCGGTGTCAACGACAACTGGTGGCTGGGTCTGAGCATGCTGCACCAGCTGTTCACCCTTGAGCACAACGCCATTGCCGGCAAACTCAAGCAAGCCTACCCGGCGCAGACCGACCAGTGGATTTACGACCACGCCCGTCTGGCCAACGCCGCCCTGATGGCCAAGATTCACACCATCGAATGGACCCCGGCCATTATCGCCAACCCGGTCACCGAGCGCGCCATGCATGCCAACTGGTATGGCCTGCTAGGCGACGGCGGCCCGCGTGACAAATACCAGGAAGAAATTCGCCAGGTGCGTGCAGACTTGGAAAAATCCGATTCCTTTATCGCGCGTATCTTAGGCATCGACCCCAATGCTGCCGATGGCACCGGCAGCTCGGCCATTTCCCACGCCTTGGCCGGCATCGTCGGTTCGGCCGCGCCAAACAACCACGGCACGCCTTACACCCTGACCGAGGAATTTGTCGCGGTGTACCGCATGCACCCACTGTTGCGTGACAAGGTGGATGTCTACGATATCGGTGCCAACGTGGCTGCACGCTCGATTCCATTCGAGAACACCCGTGACCGCGATGCGCAAAGCATTATCAGCACTGAGCGCACTGACCGTCTGTGGTACTCCTTCGGTATCACCAACCCAGGCGCACTGACGCTACACAACTACCCGAACGCCTTGCGTAACCTGTCGGTGCCACTGATCGGCAATATCGACCTGGCCACCATCGACGTGGTGCGTGACCGTGAACGTGGCGTGCCGCGTTACAACGAGTTCCGTCGGCAGATCGGCCTCAATCCGATCACCCAGTTCGAGGACCTGACCAAGGACCCCGCCACCCTCGCCCAGCTCAAGCGGTTGTACAGCAACGACATCGAGCAGATCGACACCATGGTTGGCCAACTGGCCGAAACCGTGCGGCCCGAAGGCTTTGGCTTTGGCGAAACGGCCTTCCAGATCTTCATCCTGAATGCCTCGCGGCGTCTGATGACCGACCGTTTCTACACCGCCGATTACCGCCCAGAGGTCTACACCCAGGTCGGCATGGATTGGGTGGAAAACACCACAATGGTTGACGTGCTCAAGCGCCACAACCCTGAGTTGGCCACCAGCCTGAACGGGGTTGAAAACGCCTTCAAACCTTGGGGCCTGAATATCCCCGCCGACTACCAGAGCTGGCCTGCCGCCAGCAAACAGGAAAACCTCTGGGTCAATGGCGCCATGCGCACCCAGATCGCCGCCGACCAACTCCCCGCGCTGGAAAAAATCGACATCGGCGGTTTAATCAGCACCATCCTCTGGAAGAAGGTTCAGGACCGCACCGACGTGGCCCCAGCCGACTACAAGAAGCCGCTGCACGCACACGGCGTGATGGCCAAGGTCAAGTTTGCTGCGGTAGCGGGCAACCCTTACACCGGCCTGTTCCAAGGCGCGGACAGTGGCTTGTTGCGTTTGTCGGTGACCGGCGACCCTGCTGACCGTGGCTTTGCTCCGGGTCTGGCGTGGAAAGCCTTCGTTGACGGCAAACCCTCGGAAAACGTCTCGGCGCTTTACACCCTCAGCGGTCAGGGCACTAACTACAACTACTTCGCTAACGAGATGTCGCAGTACGTAGTGCCCGAAGTTAACGAGTCGTTGGGCACCACCATTCTGTTCTCCGCCGTAAGCGCCAAACCAACTCTGCTGTTGCTCAATGACATGGCCGAAGTCAGCCAGAAAGGCGTAGCGGTAACCACGCCCAAGTCACCGACGCAGCTTTACTTCGTGCCCCGTGTCGAGCTGAAGACCCGTTTCTCCAGCGCCCCGCACGATTTCCGCACGGACCTGCTGACCCTGACCGCCGGCACCAAGCTGTATGACGTGTATGCCACCTCGATGGAGATCAAGACCTCGATCATCCCATCGATCAGCCGCACCTACGCCAGCCAGCGCCGCAACAGCGCGATCAAGATCGGCGAAATGGAACTGACCTCGCCAATGATCGCCTCCACCTTCGGCGACAGCGGCGTGTTCTTCAAACACCAGCGCAACGAAGACAAATAAGCGCAAGGCTTAGACGCAAAACGAAAACCGCCCAGGCAATGCCTGGGCGGTTTTTTTATGAGCACGTAGATGACTACTGAATTTAACTTCGCTGCTGCATAGCCTTTTGCTCAAAGTTGCCGCGACAAAAAACAGGCGTCATTAATTATTAATAAAACCAAGTACCAAGTTAGCCCTAGCAGAATATTTAATCTTCACAAGCACAATAAAGCCCAATGAGAAATACGCCACAAAACGCGGCACAGCCCGCGAATACTTTGCCTACAGAGCACCTTATCTAATTGCAGTCGGTTAGATTACGCGCCCAATAAATCTTCAGAGGACGAAGAAATGCAGCAACCTTTAGTTATATTCCGCCGATTATTAGCGTTCTTATTAATCTGTATCGGTTTGGGCGCCGCGCCGGCTTACGCCCTGATCCCGATTGGCAAAGCCAGCATTAGCGGCCAAGTGGTCGACAGCAACGGTCTACCCATTGCCGATGTTGTCGTGAGTGTTAAAGGTCCGCTACCCCTGCTACTTACCCGCAAGACCAACACCACACCCGGTGGTTTTTACAGTTTCAGCGGCATTAGCCCGGAGCAAAAAGTTCAAGTCAGCTTCAGCAAAGCCGGCTTTGTTGCCAGCCAAGGCAGCGTCAACCTGCAACGCCATGCACCTAGCCATGGTCATGGTCATGGTCTGTTGGCAAAACTGCAGCCCGCCACCCTGAATAAAACCTTATTGGCCAGCGGCGTGGTGCAGAAACTCAACCCCGCTCAAGGCGGGGTTTTGATCGAGAAAGGATTCAAGGTCAGCTTTGCCCCCAACAGCATTACTGGCACTGCAAATACTCCAGTTGAGGTGGTAATCAGCCCTATCGACGTGTCTACCGCAGAAGCGGCAGCGGCGCCCGGCGACTACTCCGCACAGACCCTCACAGGTCAAACCGTGCAGTTAGAGTCATTCAGCATGGCCGACTTCACCCTGACCCAAGCGGGTAAGAAGGTGAACTTAAAGGCTGGCACAACCGCCCAGATCGAACTGTTGCTACCGACCAATACCCCCTTGGTAATCGGCGCTGAAACGCCTATGTGGTACTTCGACACCCGCCGTGGCGTATGGCAAGAAGAAGGCCGTGGTCGCGTCGGTGAGTCAACTTCCAATCCAAATCGCTTGGCCGTTTTTGCCAACGTCAAGCACTTCACCTTCTGGAACAGTGACCAGCCACTGAACTCAACCGAAGTTACCGGTCGTGTAATTGATGGGGATGGCCAACCGCTCAGTCTCGCCAACGTAGAAGGTTTTGGCGTTGACTATGCGGGCCACAGTTATGCAGTGCCGACTAATGTTCAAGGTGTTTACTGCATAAAAATCAAGAGCAATGCCCAGAGTCAGCTAAAAGCCAGCATCAACCTAGCCGGTACTCACTTCGAGTCCGCTGGACTATTGGTTAATGCCGGTCAAGCAAACAACAGCTGCGCCAATGGCACCGCCCAGCAACTCGCCGATATCGTTCTGCCGGTTAAGTTGGCCTGTGTAGAAGGCAACGTTAAGGATGAGCAAAACCAACCTGTAGCCGGCGTTACCGTTTTCACCAGCTCAGGCAGCTATAGCACCACCGATGCCAGCGGTGCATTCCACCTACAGGCTCCGGAAAACTCTTCGATCAAGGTCAGCACCAGTGGCTACCCGACCAAGGTAGTTAGCACCGCCAATAACGGGGCCGCCTGCGCTGTAGCAGAACTGCGGCCTAACTCTGGAACTGGTCTTGCCTGCATAACGGGCAAAATTTACCAATGCACGCCTGACAATCCGTACCCAAACATAACCATTAGAGCTTCATCACTGTCGCCGGCTAATGTGCTACTTGGCAGTTCGCAACCGACTGGTGCTGATGGCATCTATTGCATTGATGGCTTACCCGATAATCAGGATGTAATAATCGGCCCGGAGAACGGCTACCAACAAGATACACTCCAGTTGAACACCGGACACGGCGGCGGTACCTGTGCCGCGCAAACCTGCAATGCTGCCGCCGATCTGGACATCCACTGCTACTAAGCTTGTGAAGTGCTTAACCGCATAACAAAAAGCCCCGATCAATTGATCGGGGCTTTTTGCTTTATTGCCGTCGACTCTTGTTAAAAACCACTCTCCCCTTAGCGCAACAAATACACCGCCAACCCCAGCAAGCCAGAGCCAAACAACACCTGAATCACGCCGCGCTTGTAGCGAAACAGGGCCACCGCTGCCGCCAGGGCGATCAGCGCCGAGGGCCAGTCGAAGTGCCCGGCAAAGCCGGTTGGCCAGAGCACGTGGTAGGCGAAGAACAGTGCCAGATTAGCAATCACCCCCACTATCGCTGCGGTTATGGCCGTCAGTGGCGCGGTGAATTTCAGTTCGTGATGGGTCGATTCCACCAGCGGACCGCCGGCCAGGATGAACAAAAATGATGGCAAGAAGGTAAACCAGGTGACCAAACTGGCCGCCACCGCACCGGCCAGAAACGCCTGCTCCGGGCCGAACATTGGCTGCAGATAACCGCCGACAAAACCGACAAAAGCCACCACCATAATCAACGGGCCCGGCGTGGTTTCACCCAGCGCCAAACCGTCGATCATCTGCGTCGGGCTCAGCCAGCCATAGTGGCCAACCGCGCCCTGATAGACGTAAGGCAGCACCGCATAGGCGCCGCCAAAAGTCAGCAACGCCGCCTTGGTGAAGAACCAGCCCATCTGCGTCAGCGTGCCCTCCCAGCCAAACAGGGCGGTGAGAATCGCCATCGGCACACTCCACAGCACTGCGCCGGCCAGCAACAACAGCGCCAGACGCAACCAGCTAAAGCGCGCATGGGCGGGCGTTGGCGTGTCGTCGTCAATCAGCGCCGGGCCAAATGACTGCTTGGCCGCCGTATGGCCACCGCCGATGCTGAAGCTCTGTGGCAAATAGCGGCCGCCCAGAAAACCCAACGTTGCGGCGCCCAGCACGATCAACGGAAAGGGTAATTGCAGCGCAAAAATCGCCACAAAGGAGGCGCCGGCAATGGCCCACAGCCAGCTGTTTTTCAGCGCCCGCGAGCCGATCCGATGGGCCGCCTGCAGCACTATGGCCGTCACCGCCGGCTTGATGCCGTAGAACAAACCGGCCACCAGCGGCACGTCGCCAAAGGCGACATACAACCACGACAAGCCAATCAGAATAAACAGCGAGGGCAACACGAACAGCACCCCGGCAATCACCCCACCCCAGGTGCGGTGCAGCAGCCAGCCAATGTAGATGGCCAGCTGCTGCGCCTCCGGGCCGGGCAACAGCATGCAGTAATTCAGCGCATGCAAAAACCGCTGCTCGGAAATCCAGCGGCGGCGCTCCACCAGCTCCTGATGCATGATCGAAATCTGCCCGGCCGGGCCGCCAAAGCTGATGAAGCCCAGCTTCAGCCAAAACCAAAATGCCAGGATAAAACTCACCGAAGGCGCGCTCATGGGCGTCGCGCTGGGCGACTGTTGCAGTTGGTTGGGCATGGGCCGGTGCTTATCCAGAAAGGTCAGTTTTATGATCGGTGAAACTCAACAGCCAGCGACCAACAGGGCGCTCAGCATTGCGGTGGCGCTGCCAAACCTCGGCAACGCCTCAAACCAGCGCCTATTAAGCCAGTTTGCCCGGGCATAACAAAGGCTCTGTGCTGAACCGCGCCGCAGCTCTTCGTAGCAGTGCTTCAACCGCTAATGCAGAGATCACCTAATTGCCTGGCGGGCGAGTTAGCGCCGAACGCCAATTTGCTTGGGGAAGTTGAACGTCATCCAGGCCGCCGCCATGCGCTGAACGAACGCCACCACGCCATGCACCGCAAGAACTGAGGTGTACGGCTGGTTATGGCCTATGGCGTTTGCGCCATTGCGAAGGCGGCATGCCTTGGCTGGTGCGAAAAGCCTTGGAAAAAGCAGCGACATCCGAGTAGCCGAGCATCTCGGCCAGCTGGGTAATGTCGAGTGCCGAGGCGGCCAGGTGCCAACTGGCGGTTTGCATTTTCACATCCTGCAGCAGTTGCTTGAATTGCAGGTTCTGCGCCAGCAGGCGGCGCTGCAAGGTGCGCGGGTGCAAACCGAGCAGCGCCGCGACGTGTTCCAGGGAGTGCTGCTGCATGCCGAGGGTTTGGGATACCAGCGAGCGCACTTGCAACTCGAGGCTCTGCTCGCACTGGTTGAGCAGGTTGCGCAGGTAGTCGTCGATCTTCGCCGCCATCTGACCATCCGGCGCCTGCACCGGACGCTGCAGGATCGCCGGGTCCAGCACCAGTCGGTCAAACTCCTGATTGAACAGCACCTCACAGCCGAAGAACTGGTAATAGCACTTCAGTGACGCCTGCGCGCGGTGGCTGAACTCCACCCGTCGCGGGCGGATATCGGCGCCGCCAAACGCGCGCATCAACCGGTAGCAGGCACCCACCGCCATCTCGCGGTATTGCTCGGTATTGTCCAGGGCAAAAAAGTGCTCAACGCGATGCACATACAGCAAGCCGCTCTCCACCTGAATACGCCAGTGCTCGGCCTTGTTGTGCAGGGCCATAAAACGTTGGGCGGCGTTGAAGGCGTACTCCAGGGTCGGCGCGCTGACCAGCACTTTGCCCAGCACCCCGAGCATCTCGATGCCTTGGTAGCTGGCCAGGCGTAAACCGAAATCCGCGCACTGCAACTGCCTGGCACTCTCATCCAGCAACCTGACCAGCTGCGCGGTGCTGATCAGCCGATCGGGGTTGAGCAAGACTTCGCGGTCCAGCTCGACGCCCGCCAGCAGGGCATCGGCATCCCCGCCAAGGGCCGCCAGCAAGGCGACAAAGCCGGTCAGCGCGCCACTGCGAATTTCATACTGCATGGCCATAACGGCAGCTTCCAGAGAGTCAACGCAAGAGTCGCCACACTAAGCCACTGTCGTCAAATAACAAGTAGCAGATCCGCCAGGCTTTTAATCTGCGGGCACAACAACACCAAAACACAACACTCTCTTGCGTGAGGTAAAAGCATGAACCAGTACGACATCGTCATTCTCGGCGGCCGTTACTTTGACGGCACCGGGGCGCCCGCTTCGCTCTGCAACCTGGCCGTGCAGGATGGCAAGGTCGTGCTGGTGACCAGCGCGCCGATTGATCCCAACCAGGCCCGCAAGGTGATTGATGCCACCGGCAAGTGGGTCACCCCTGGGTTTCTCGACACCCACACCCATTACGACGCCGAGTTGATTGTCGCGCCGAGTCTGTCCGAGTCCGTGCGTCACGGGGTGACCACGGTGCTGGTCGGCAGTTGCTCACTGAGCATGGTCTGCTCGCCAGCCGAGGATGCCTCGGACATCTTCACCCGGGTGGAAACCGTGCCCCGCGACAAGGTGCTGCCGATCCTGCAGCAGCACAAAACCTGGAGCACCCCGCGTGAGTGGGTCGAGTTTGTTAAACAGCAACCGATGGGCCCGAACGTCATCAGCTTTCTCGGCCACAGTGACCTGCGCGTTGGCGTGATGGGCTTGCACCGCTCCACCGACCGCAGCGTGACGCCAACCGAAGTTGAACTGCAGCAGATGGAAAGCATCCTCAAGTCGGCGCTGGATGAGGGCTTTCTCGGCCTGTCGACCATGTGCCTGAAGTGGGACAAGATCGACGGCGACCGCGAGTGGTCCAAGAGCCTGCCCAGCACCTATGCCCGCTGGAAGGAAATTCGCCGCCTCAACCGGCAATTGCGCGCCCGCGGCCGGGTGCATCAAGGCGCGCCGAATGCGGCCAATCCGCTGCAAATTACTCAGTACCTGCAACAAGCCATGGGGCTGATCCGCAAGCCGCTGAAGACCACACTGATTTCGATGCTCGATCTGAAGGGCAACCAAACCCTGCAGCCGATGGCCAGCCTGGCCTCCTGGTTCACCAACCTGTGCGGCGGTGATTTTCGCTGGCAGCTGCTGCCGACGCCCTTTGCCATCTATGCCGATGGCATGGACGTGGTGCTGTTCGAAGAGTTTGGTGCCGGCGAAATGGCCCTCGATGTGAAGGACCAGCTGGAGCGCAATACCCTGTTGCAGGATGAAAGCTACCGGCGCAACTTCCGTAAATTTTATGCCGAAAAACTCTCGCCACGAGTCTGGCAGCGCGACTTTGGCGATGCGGTGATTCTCAACTGCCCGGACAGCAGCATCATCGGCCGCAACTTCACCGAGGTGGCCAACGAGCGCGGCCTGCATGTGGTCGATCTGTTCCTCGACATGGTGGTCAAATACGGTCGCGCACTGCGCTGGTTCACCGTGATCGGCAACCATCGCAAGGACCGCCTGCGCAAGATGGTGCAGAACCCGCACACGCTGATCACCTTCTCCGATGCCGGCGCCCATATCCGCAACATGGCCTTCTACAACCTGCCGCTACGCATGCTCAAACTGGTGCAGGAAAGCATCGACGAAGGTCAGCCGATCATGTCGATCGAACGCGCCGTGCACCGTTTGAGCGGCGAACAAGCCGACTGGCTGGGCGTAGACGCCGGCAAGATCCGCGTCGGTGACCGGGCCGACATCGTCATCCTCGACCCCAAAGGCCTGCAGCAAGACATGGAGCAGGAGACCTGGGCGCCGATGCAGAATTTCGGCATCGAGCGCATGGTCAACCGCGTACCGGGTTGCGTCGAACAGGTGATTATCAACGGCAAGCTGGCGGTCGAAGACCAACAAGTGGTGGCCGCCCTGGGTCAGGAACGCGGCTTCGGCACCTTCCTGGCGGCGCGCTAAAACCCCACCAACCTATAGCGGCCAGAAGGCTCTCGGCAACTCTGGCATAGCCCAATCTAACTGCACGGCCGGTGCGGGATACGTCGCTGGCCGCGCAGTCTCGAATCAGGTTCAAACATGCAAACCAACACCGTTTATATCACCGGCGCCGGCAGCGGCATCGGCCTGTGGTTCGTCCGCCACTACCTGGCTGCCGGCCAGCGCGTGGTCGCCATCAACCGCAGCTTCAAAGCTGAATTACTGCAGGAGCTGGCGCCTTACGCCGAGCGTTTTAACCACTACCTGTGCGACGTCAGCGACGAGGCCCGTGTGCAACAGGTCATGCACCAGGCCTTGGCCAAACATGGCCGCCCGGACCTGGTGATTCACAGCGCCGGCATCCAGATTGGTGGCCCGTTTGAGAGCATCAGCGCGGCGGACTTTGATCAGGTGCTGCGGATCAATCTCAGCGGCTCACGGCATGTTGCTGCGGCGCTGCTGCCGCAGATGCACAGCGGCAGCCAACTGGTGATGATCGCCTCGATGGCCGGCCTGGTGCCGACCTATGGCTACGCCGCCTATAACGCCTCGAAATACGGGCTGGTCGGACTGGCGGGCGCGCTGTACCTGGAGTACCTGCCGCGCGGCATTCTGGTCAGCACCGTCTGCCCGCCCGAGGTGGATACACCGATGGTCGAGCTGGAAGCGCAAAGCATGCACCCCGCCACCCGCGCGATGAAGGCCATGGCGCCGACCCTGACGCTCGATCAGGCCGGCAGCGAGATGCTCAGCCAAATCGCCCGCCGCCAGCGCCAAATTGTGCTGGGGCGCTCGACGCGGCGGACCTACAGGCTGTACCGCTGGATCCCGGAGCTGGTGCTGTGGGTGGTTAACCATAAAATCCGCCGGGTGCTAGGCACGCTGCGCCACTAAGCGGGCCTTGGCAGGACGACGACTTTATCGTTAGAGTCTTGCCCATTCGCCAGTACCGGCGAGCCGCCGCAAGGATCGCCATGCCCACCCTCAACCGCAGTGATGCCCAGCAACGCGCCGACGATATTGGCGTATTCAACCGTGAACTCGCCCGCCTCGAAGCCGAGCAGGTGGTGCAGCTCAGCGAAGCCCAACGCAGCCACCTGCACAGCCATCAGCAGGCCTTGCTGGCGCAGTATCGCGCCGCCTTCGATATCGATCACAACAGCCAGGCGCGGCAGTTGTCGCTGGGCATGCGCATCGCCTCGTTCCTCGGCGCGCTGGCGTTGGCGGCCAGTGTGTTTTTTCTGTTTTATCAATTCTGGGGGCTGTTCGGCGAAGTGGCCCAGGTGGCGATTCTGCTCGGCGCCAGCCTGCTGTCGTTGGCCCTGACCCTGGCGGTGCAGCGCCACGACAGCTCCGGTTATTTCAGCAAATTGGCCGCGCTAGTGGCCTTTGCCTGCTTTGTGCTGAACATCGCCATGCTCGGGCAAATCTTCAATATCACCCCCTCCGACAAGGCCCTGCTGCCCTGGGCTGCCTATGCCCTGCTGCTGGCCTATGCCTGTGAGGCGCGGCTGCTGCTGGCCGCCGGGATTCTGTGCCTGTTGGCGTTTATCGCCGCACGAGTCGGCACCTGGGGCGGCACTTACTGGCTGGGCTTTGGCGAGCGGCCAGAGAATTTCCTGCCGGCGGCCCTGCTGATCTTTGCCGTACCGCTGCTGATCCCACAACGGCGTTTCGACGGATTCGCCATGACCTACCGGGTGTTCGGCTTGCTGGCGTTGTTTCTGCCGATGCTGGTGCTGGCCAACTGGGGCGACGGCAGTTATCTGGACTACCCGTCCAGCCGCATCGAGGCCAGTTATCAGCTGCTCGGTTTTCTCGTGGCGGCGGCGGTGATCTGGCTCGGCGTGCGGCGCAATTGGTCGGACGTGGTGAATACCGGGCTGAGCTTCTTCGTCATCTTCCTCTACACCAAGCTGTTCGACTGGTGGTGGGAGAGCATGCCCAAGTACCTGTTCTTCCTGGTGCTGGGCTTGAGCGCGGTATTGATTTTGCTGATTCTGCGCCGCTTGCGCAGCGCCAATGGCTTGCTGGGGAGGACCGCGCAATGAACTGGAGCCATCGTCATAACCTGCTGGCGGGCCTGGGCCTGATTCTATTGGTGAATGCCATCGCCCTGGCCGGCGTGGCCTGGAACCGCAGTGAACCGGCCGACAGCCGTCTGCAGCTGTCCGAGCGCGAGCTGGGTAACAGCTATGAGTATTGGCGCAAGGAAAACAGCGCCATCGCCCTGCGCCTCAATTACCGCTGGCCCGGTGGCCGCGCCAACGACTACAGCGAGAGCGGCAGCAACCAGCTCAACGCCAGCAAGATGCGCGAGCTGGGCTTCAATGTGCCGACTGAGTTCAATGAAGACTCGATGCGCCGCTATCGCCGTCAGCTCGACCGCGACGGCTTGCTGGTGCTCGAATTCAATGGCCCGCTGTATCAACAACAGCTACAACGGGCGCAAGAGCGACTGACGAAAAGCCGCGCCGAGCTGGCCGCCCTGCCAACCAACAAGGACCTGCAGGAAACCTATCAAGATGCCCGCGCCGACCTGCAGCGCGAGCAAACCAGCGCCAGCCGTTTGTTTATCATCGATGCCGGGGCCGACCAGGCAAGCCTGCGGGCCACCTATCCAGACCGCCAGCGCTACGCCATTGTGCGCGGCAAGATCAGCGCCTGGGCCTGGCAGCATAACGACAGCTGGCAACTGGGTGGCTCGGCGCAGATTCCGGTGGCCGACAGCATCAACCTGCCGCAGCGCTGGCATCAGCTGTTCGACAGACTGCCGGTGCGCAAGGGTGATGCCGAGTTTCCACATTCAGGTGGCGACAAACTGTTCAACGCCGAACTGGTCTTCGGCCAACGGCTGGAGCCTTGGCTGGTGCAGTTTCAGGCTGGGCAGCCGTAGGGTGGGCTTCAGCCCATCAACCCATGTGAGGGCCATGTGGGGCCATGCGGTGGGCTGAAGCCCACCCTACGACTACGCGCATTGGCGGACTGTTCGCTACGCCCATAGGTGGATTGTTCGCTACGCTCCTGAATCCACCCTACATCCACTCATACGTCTCACGTCGTACGGCACGTTTTACAGCTCGTAGAGAAACGCATCGTCGAGCTGATCGGGGGCGCTGATGGTGCTGTCCAGGTCTTTGATCAGGCCGTTTTCCAAGCCGTAAATCCAGCCATACACGGTGATCTCCTGACCGCGCACCCAGGCGTTCTGCACGATGGTGGTGTGGCAGACGTTGCGCACCTGGCGCTGCACATTGAGCTCACACAGCCGATTGACCCGCTGCTCGTCATCCATGCCGACAAACTGCGCCAGGTTCTGATGGTGCAGCGCCTTGATCGCCCTGAGCCAGTTGTCGATCAGCCCCAATGCCTGATGGCTGATGGCCGCACGCACGCCGCCGCAACCGTAATGCCCACAGACGATGATGTGTTTGACCTGCAACACATCCACCGCGTACTGCAGCACCGACAGCAGGTTCATGTCGGTGGCCACCACCATATTGCCGACGTTGCGATGCACGAACAGCTCGCCCGGCATCAGCCCGACCACTTCATTGGCCGGCACCCGACTGTCCGAGCAGCCGATCCAGAGGAACTCCGGACGCTGCTGCATCGCCAGTCGCTTGAAAAATCCAGGGTCGCGAGCATTCAGCGACTCGGACCAAAACCGGTTGTTTTCCAACAATTTGTTCAGCTGCATAGGTTCACTCCAGTTACGCCCCATCACCTGGCATGGCGTTTCAGTATCGCGGCCAAGTCAGCGGCGACCTTGACTTCGGTCAAGGTCATGGACGCCGCCCAGTCACCAAACTGTAACCAGTTAAACGGCTTGGAGGGGGCAAAGATGCCCGACCACACACTGCCGCTGGTGTATTCCTGCTCAGGTTGCTCCAACGTCGCCCAGTTGGCCAATACCCTGGCCCTGCGCCTGGATCGCCAAGGCTTGGCCGAGATGTCCTGCATTGCCGGCGTCGGTGGCCGGGTACCGTCCCTGGTCAGCAAGGCCAACTCGGGGCGGCGCATTCTGGCCCTCGACGGCTGCCCGCTGCAGTGCGTCAAAGGCTGCCTGGCCCAGCATGGCATCGAGCCGGATATTCACCTGATTCTCAGCCAGTCGGGCCTGCGCAAGCGCTACGGCGAAGACTGCACGCCCGCGCAGGTGGAAGCGCTGCTGCAACAGTTGCAGCAGCAGCTTGAGCCGCCCGCGCCCACTCCCACGCCCGCGTCCAGCAGCACCAACGCCAGCGGCGAAGAATTCGTTTTTGTCTAATGAGGTAAGTCCCATGCACCCACTGAAACTGTCGTTACTGTCCCTGGCCATCGCCGCCGGTGTCAGCGGCCAGGTTTGCGCCGCTGAAGACTTCAGCAACCTATTCACCGGCGGCAAGAGCATTCTCGATGCGCGCTACCGCTACGAGTACGTCGATCAAAATGCCGCCAAAGGCAAGGCCGCACTCGACCACGCCAACGCCCAGACCTTGCGCACCCGTGTGGGCTTTCAGACCGGTCAGTGGTACGGCCTGTCATCCTTGGTCGAGGCCGACAACGTCAGCCGCATTGGCGATGAGTCTTACAACTCGACCCGTAACGGCCAGACCCAGTTCTCCGCCGTGCCCGACC
>C687J26845_10001193_pt1 | contig 16262 bp, 19 predicted proteins | sample RifCSPlowO2_12_FD_26845 | JGI IMG/M metagenome (IMG submission 26845)
GAGCCCTTCGACGGCTGGCGCGACCGGCTCGACGCGGAGTTGACCGCAGCGGAGAAGGCGAAGGTGAGGGTCGTCTACGACCGCCGCGAGACGCCGAAGAACCAGTTCACGCTGCTCGTCCACGAGCGCGTGGCGCCGGAATGGGGCCGGCCCGACCTTCTCCTCTGCGTCGAGGCCGACCACGTCTGCGACCCGTCGGTCCTGGACCAGGCGCTCGGAGAGATGCGTCGCGGCGGGTTCCGCTGCGGACACACGGCGCAAGTCGAGTTGTGGCGCACGCCGGAGTGGCGCGTCCCGGAGCGTCCGAACCGCACCGGGCTCGTGCTCTGGAACCTGATGGGACTTCGGGACATGCCTCCGACGAAGTTCCAGGGGGAGCCGTACAGCGCGGATTGGACGCGGTTCAGGGCCACGATCCACAATTGCGGCTTCCTCGTCTCGGAGAAGACGATGCTCCTGAAGCACCTGTGCGCGCTCGCGTTCAGCGGCGCGATTGGGGATTCAGTCCCGAGGGAGGAGTGGTACGAGGACGTCTGGAAGGCGTGGAGGCCGGGCGACGAGAACCTGGAGATCGCGCGCGGCTGGGAGCGCGCGATCCCGCGCGCCGTCCCGAACGACCTCGCGACGCTTCCGAAGGCCCTGCGCGAGAGGTTCGGCGCGGAGAAGGTCGCGTGAGCCGAGAGCCGTCCGAACAGGAGCACCGCTTCACCTCGACCGGGATCAAGTTCTGGCGGCACCGGCCGCAGATGGAGGCGTACCGCCGAGGCGAGGGCGCTACCGTCGTCTCGACGCACGTTGCCCCGACCGGCGCCTGCAACCTCAAGTGCCCGTACTGCTCTACGACGTATCGAGAGAGCAGCGCGAGCATCCCGCTCGGTCGGATCATGCACTACGTCTCGCTCCTGAAGACTCGGGGGCTCAAGGCGGTCATCCTCACGGGCGGGGGCGAGCCGACGTCCTACCGGCTCTTCGACGAACTGGTGAAGTGGCTGCACTACGACGCTCGGGTGCGCGTCGCGCTCATCACGAACGGGACCATGGCGCGTCGCGTGAACGCGGCCGTATGGCCGCTCTTCGACTGGATTCGCGTCAGCGTGAACTTCTTCGAGGGCTGGGAGTCGAAGATCGACCTGTGGGGCGCGGGCCGCCGCGCGCCGCCCGGCTTGGTCGTCGGGTGCTCCGTCGTCTACACGCCGAAGCACGAGACGGGCGCGGACGACTGGCTCGACCGCTTCCGCTCCGTCTCGAAGCTCGCGGACCGGCTCGGGGCGAAGTACGTGCGCGTCCTGCCCAACTGCCTTCTCGTCGAGAAGGACCTGGAGGCCGAACACGACAGGCTGGACCGGATCTTGTCGAGCGTCGGCGATGCGCGCTTCTTCCACCAGTGGAAGCTGCACGCGGCCCCGGACGAGCAGCGCTGCCACCAGGCGCACTTCCGCCCGTACCTGAGCGAGGAGCCTTTCCGCGAAGACGGGATTCCGGGCAGCGTGTACCCGTGCGATTCCGTGGTCTTGAACTCGCCGACCCCGAAGGACGAGGGATACGCGAAGTTCACGGCCAAGTACCAGATCTGCCGGCCGGAGGACGTGCTCGACTTCCTCGACGGGAAGATCGGGCAGCCCTTCCTGCCTCGCGTCGATTGCGCAGGGTGCGTGTTCACGCATAACGTCGAGATGCTCGGCGAGTGGAAGAGGACGGGCCAAGGCACGTTCCGGGAGGATCGGCTTGAGCACGAAGAGTTCGTGTAATAACCCGAGGGGACGACCGCCTTCGGACCCCGTCGTGCGCTTCATGTCGAAAGTGAGGCGCGAGGGCGAGTGTGCCGTGTGGTGCGGCTCTAGGACCAACTCGGGATACGGGGCCTTTCGTGTCTCGGGCGGCAACGCAAGGGCGCACCGATGGTGGTGGGAACGCAATTGCTCGCCAGTGCCGGTCGGGCTCGAACTCGATCACTTGTGCCGCAATCGACTGTGCGTGAATCTTGATCACCTACAGGTTGTAACCCACAAAGAGAACTGCGGGCGATCCGCCGAGGCCAGCAAGCTCTACTGTGGCCGAGAACACCCGCTCTACGGTCCGAACTTGTATTACTTCCAGGGGCGTCGCTACTGTCGGACGTGTACGAGAGAAAGGTCAAGGCAATGGTATCGGAAACATATGATGAAGAGTATTTCGAGCGCGGTGCGCTGACCGGCAAGTCGCTCTACACGTCGTACCGCTGGATTCCCGAGTTGACGATCCCGATGGCGGCGCGCATCTGCGAGTTCTGCGGGATCGAGCGCGGCGCGCGCGTCCTCGACTTCGGGTGCGCGCACGGGTTCCTTGTCCGCGCCCTACGTCTGTTGGGTCGGTACGCTTGGGGTTACGACACGAGCGATTACGCCTACTCCAAACGCCCCGCGGACCTCGACGGAGTGCTGTTCGTTCCCCAGTACGCCCCTTGGGGCGAGGAATCCTGGGACTGGATCGTCAGCAAGGACACGCTCGAACACCTGACGCCCGACGAGTTGATCGTCGCGCTCGATCGGTTCCGCCTCCATGCCGAGAACCTCTTCGCGGTCGTGCCCCTGGGCGAGAACGGGAAGTACGTCGTCCCGGCCTACGAACTCGATTCGACCCACAAGATCCGCGAGTCGCTCGCGTGGTGGAAGGAAACGCTCGAACGGTGCGGATGGAAAGTCGAGCGGGCAGAGTACCGCGTCGAAGGGATCAAGGACAACTACGCCCAGTGGCCTTTCGGGAACGGAGTGTTCGTATGCGCGTAGGCTGGATCGGACTCGGCAAACTCGGCCTTCCGTGCGCGGTCGCCTGCGCGCACCGCGGCCTCGACGTGATGGGCTACGACGTGGACGTGAAGCGCATGACGCGCGATCCTCAGCCCTACCGCGAGGCCGGACCGGATGGCACGGGCGACTTCAACGCCTTCCTCGCGGAGTCCTCGATCCGGTTCGGCTCGCTCCAGGAGGTCGTGGACCACTCGGAACTCCTGTTCGTGGCCGTGCAGACGCCGCACCTGCCGGAGTACGAGGGGATCGCGCCGTTGCCCGCTACGCGCGCGGACTTCGACTACCGCGCGCTGCAAGTGGCGGTCATGGACATCGAGGCGTGCGTGCGGAATCGGAGGTCGAAGTACGTGCCGACGGTCGCCGTCGTCTCGACCGTGCTGCCCGGCACGATCCGGTCGAAGATTCTCCCGCTCCTGCGGGGTGCGGCCCCGGTCATTTACGTGCCGTCGTTCATCGCCATGGGGACGACGATGCGGGACTTCCTCGACCCCGAGTTCGTGTTGTGCGGACACGAAGACGCGGGGTGCGTCGAGGCGGTCCGCGACTTCCTCCGCGCATCCGGGATTCCAGACCCTCTCTGTACCATGGGGATCGAGAGCGCCGAACTGACGAAGGTGGCCTACAACACCTTCGTCGGCCTCAAGATCGCGTTCGCAAACACGATGATGGAGGTCTGCCACAAGCTGCCGGGTTGCGACGTAGACGACGTGATGCGGACGCTCCAACGGGCGAATCGCCGCCTGATCTCGCCCGCGTACCTGAACGCGGGGATGGGGGACGGCGGGGGGTGTCATCCTCGCGACAACATCGCCCTGTCGTGGCTCGCCCGGAAGCTCGGGCTCAAGTACGACCTCTTCGAGTCGCTGATGCTCGCGCGCGAGAGACAAGCTAAGTGGTTCGCGGAACTCCTGCTCTCCTACCACCTGCCCGCGTGCGTCCTCGGCTATGCGTTCAAGCCGGGCACGAACATCACGACGGGGAGCCACGCGCTCCTCGTGGCCCGGTTCATGGAGTTGCAACTCGGGGTGCCGGTACGCAAGTGGGACCCGCTCGTAGACGCTCCGCACGACTGGGGCGGAGATGCGCCCCACGTCTTCCTCGTGGGCACGAAGCACGAGGAGTTCCGGCGGTTCCGCTTCCCCGCCGGTTCCGTCGTCCTCGACCCGTTCCGCTACATCGGGCCGCAGGACGGCGTTACCGTCGTGCCGCTCGGGATCGGGACGTGAGCCCGCGCAAGAACGTCACGACGGGAGAGCGCAACGTCTACCGGCGCGCCGAGGACGACCTCTACATCGTGGACATCCGATTCCGACGCCGCGGCAAGACCGTGCGCCTCGTGAAAGCGTTCCCCGACTTCGCGCTGGCGATAGAGTGGCGGGACGAGCAGGAGGCCGAGCGCGACCATGGCGACTGAAGCGCAGGCGGAACAGATCGAACGGTGGGCGAACCGAGCGCGCGAGTCGCTCAAGCGCGCCGTGCCCATGCTCGCCAGGGCCAGGAAGAGCCTCGACGTCCTTCAGGGCATGATCCGAAACGGCCGCTGGGACAACGCCATGACGGAGAAGGCCCGCATCCAGAGCGAGGTCTTCAAGGCGCTCGGCGTCGCCATCGACCACGGCGTTCCCGAGGAAAAGGCGGAGGAACTGGCTCTTCGCACTTTCTTCAGCAGTTCTGTGAGCCACCACGCAGGCGTGGACCTCGGGCGTGTCCCGACCGGGAAAGGCCCGCCTGCCAGCCAGGCCGCGCTCCAGGAGATCAAGGGTCGCGTGGAGGCGTTCGCCGCGGAAGTCCTGTCCATGCGCTCCACGTCCGTCCCGTCCGAGGAGATCGTCCGCTCGCTGGCGGAGAAGGGATGGAACGCCGAACGGTTCGGCCAGGCATGGACGACCTATCTGAACGAGGTGTTCGACCCCTCCGGCCGAGTCCCGCTCGCGCACCGCCGGGAGGCCCTAAAGATGTTCCTGGAGTTCAAGCGGTCCCTGGAGCCCAAGGTGGTCGAAATCCAAGGGGAGGACATGGACACGATCCCGACCGAGCAACTCGAAGCCCTGAGAAACCGATTGGTCAAGGACGCGATGGAAGGGTATCTTGGCGGGGTTGGCGGTTCTTAGGCTTACCCGGCCTTGCGCCGGAGGAGACGCAGAATGAAGTCCAGCGGACGCGGGATGTATTCCGGCACCGGCACGAAGCAGTCGGGCAAGTTCGACCCCCGGCAGGGCTTCCCCGGCGGCATCGGGAAGCACCTCTCGACGAAGGGCAAGGGCCACGCGAAGGGGTCCTACAAGAAGCCGTAGTTCGCCCATGCCCGCCAAACTGGAGCGGTGCGTCCGCAAGGTGAAGATGCGCGGCGGCGCGGTCAACCCGTGGGCCGTGTGCGTCGCCTCGACCGGACTCAAGCCGCACCGACGCAAGCGCAGCAGGAAGTGACGTGGACCGCAGGGAGCTGCTGCGCCGCGTCGAACTGACCATCGCCCGGCGCGACAAGGAGGCGCTTCCGCTCTTCGAGCCGCAGCCGCAGCAACTTCCGATTTTCCAGTCGCAGGCGCGCCGACTTCTGATCCGAGGCGGGAACAGGTCGGGCAAGACGCTCTGCGGGGCGATCCGCGTGGCCGACTGGGTGTGCGGCTACGGGCGGTTCGGCGTCGCGCGCGACCCGGACATCCGCGTGCTCTGCATCTCGCTCGACTTCTCCCTCATGAGCGAAAACGTCTACCGCAAGCTCTTCGAGCCCGGCGCGTTCGAGTTCTGCAAGACGTGCGGAACCGTGCGGCACCTGTGCGTCTGCGAAGGCGACTGGAAAGAGCGCGCGCGACCGGCCGACGCCCTCATTCCTCCCCGGCTCGTGAAGGAGTTCGCCTGGCTCGACAAGCGCCGCGGCATCCCCGCGAAGGCGTGGCTCAAGACGGGCGCGACGCTCGACTTCCGCTCCACGGACCAGGGACGCGCGAAGTTCCAGGGTCCGATGTGGGATCTCTTCTGGGCGGACGAGGAGGCGACGAACGACGAGGACATCATGAACGAGATCGAACGCGGTCTCGTGGACCGGCAGGGGTACGGCCAGATCACCGCGACCCCGCTCGCGGCGAGCCTCACGATGGTCAACTGGAGCGAACGCGCGGGCGAGGAGAAGGCGGAGCGCGAACTCGCGGCGCACGAAGGCCGGTCGCAGGAGCCGGTCTACTACGAGGAGGTCCAACTCTACACCGACGAGAACAAGGCGTTGGCCAAGGACGCGATCCGGCGCTTCTTCGACGGCATGGGCGAGGAGGAGGAGGGGGTGCGCCGACGCGGCGACTTCCTCGTGCAGCAGGGCCTCGTCTACGGCCGCGAGTTCCGCAAGGACCTGCATGTCGTGGACACGTTCCAGGTCCCGCTCGAATGGACGGTCTACGAGATTCAGGACCCCGGGCACGCCGCCGCCTTCGCCACGCTCTACTGGGCCGTCTCGCCGGAGGGCGATCACGTCGTCTTCGACGAACTCTATCTGCGGCGACAGGACATTCCCGACGTGGTGAAGCAGCAGAAGCGACTTCTCGGGGGCGAGAGTCCGGCGCTCGGCTCGTACCGGAGGCCGCAGCGGTCCATCGTGGACCCGGCCGCGCTCCAGGTCGGACCGGGCATGAAGGGCCGTTGCGTCCGCGACCAGATCCACGCGGAGCGCAAGAAGCAGAACCACGTCTGCTACGAAGGCGAGTGGAAGACCTATCTCGCCCACAACGAGGTCCAGGCGGGCATCTTCGCGGTGAAGGCGCTCTTGAAGCCGAAGGAGGACGGCAAACCTCGGTTGACGGTGATGCGCCACTGCGCCCACTTCCTGCGGGAGTTGAGGCGCTACCGCTGGCCGCGTCCGCCGGCGGGCAAGGATCTCGTGGAGAAGTCCGGGCCGATCAAGAAGGACGACCACTTGATGGACTGCTGTAGATACGGCGCGCTGGGGCGTCTGGAGCACGTCCCGGTGCATCTGCGCCCGAACTGGGGTGCGAACCCGAAGTTGGCGAAGTCGATCCGGCGTATCCGGGAGGAGCAGCGGACGAAGCGCCTGGAGAAGCAGCAGGCCGCGTTCTCGCTGAGTTGAACCCATGGCGAACCAAGGACCCGAAGACTCGCCCGGACCCGCCGCCGCGCTCGCGAACCCCGAGGAACGCGACTACGGGGACGGGTTCTCGGAAGAGGAGCACCGCATCCTCGCGCAACTCTGGCGCGACATGATCCGCGCCGGGCTCGCGCACCGGAAGACGTTCAAGGACGACTACGAGATCTCCAAGAAGTTCGCCTACGGAGACCACGAGTTCATGTACGAGGACGCGATGCCGGACGCGTCCTTCAAGGCGACCGTGCCGAAGGTGTGGGAGTTCATCTGCGTCCTCGGTCCCTTGCTTCAGTGGGGCAACCCGCACCGGAACGTGCGGGTGCGCTTCGAGAAGCCGGAGGACCCGCGCGCCCCCTTCGTCGCCGTGATGAAGGACCTGCTCAACTACTCCGTGAACGAGCTGAACCTCGCGCGCCAGGCGCGCGAGTGCGTGGACGAGGCGTTCATCGGCATGGGCGTGATGTGGCTGGAGAAGGACCGCCACACGGGCCTGTTCGGCCACTTCCACGACCAGGCGCTCAACCTCGTCGTGGACCCGGACGCGGAGACGATGGAGGACGCATGGTGGATCGCGCGCCGCCACATGATGCCGCGGTGGGAGTTCGCGGGACTGGTCCGCGCGTCGCTCGACGACAAGGACCTGCCCTCGCACGGTCGTCCGTCCATCCTCGACTCGGCTGCGGGCGCGGAGATCGTGGAACGCGCGAGCGACGAGGACGGAGGCGGCGAGTTGGACCCGAGGCGGACGGGAAAGTCGAACGACCTTCTCTGCGTCTACGAGGTATGGTCGAAGATGGGCGTCGGGTGGCGGGCGAAGAACGTGCCCGAGGCGCTGTTCGAGAAGGCGAAGCGAGACGACCAAGAGGACTACTGCCACTTCTACGTCGTCCCGACCTCGCCGCGCCTCTGGGGCTACGCGCCCGAGTGGCCCGTCCCGCTCTGGGCCGACAACGACTGGCCGTGCGAACTCCTGTGGTTCAAGAAGAAGGCGGACTACGTCTACCCCGTCCCGCTGATCAAGCCCGCGCTCGGGCTCCAGAAGGCCATCAACTGGATCGTCACGTTCATCTGGCAGAAGCTACGCACCACGTCCAAGGACTTCATCGTCGTCCCGAACGAGTTGGACGAGACGGTGCGCGAGAAGGTGACGAGCGGGCAGGACTTGGAGGTCATCCCGATCAACAGCGCGGACCTCCAGGAACGCGACATCAACAAGTTGGTCGGGTTCCTCCAGCACCCGCAGGCGAACCCGGACCTGTGGCGCTACCTCGACATCGTGCTCAAGTTGTTCGAGCAGAACACGGGGCTCTACGCGGCGCTCTACGCCCAGCCCGGACAGGCGGAGCCGCGGAGCGCGGAGGCGTCGAAGAACCGGGAGGCGCGCGCTGACATCCGGCCCGACGACATGCGCGAGAAGGTCGAGCAGATGCACACGCGCATGGCGCGCAAGGAGGCCATCGCCGCGCGCTACTTCTACACGCCGGACTTCGTGGCGGAGATCCTCGGGCCGGAGGCCGGGCAGGCGTGGGGCGGGTACGCCAAAGGCGACCTCCGCCGCGTCATGCGCGAGTACGACTACCGGATCGAGGCTGGGTCGATCACGAAGCCGGACCTCCGTTCGGAGAAGGACACCGCGTTGGAGATGTTCGACCGGATGATCCAGTTGGCCGCGCCGGCTGGAGACTTCGAGGCGGCAAACAAGTTGATGTATAACCTCCAGAGGGCGCATAACGTACTGGAGGCGGACATGGTTCTCCTCAACCCGCCGCCTCCCAAGCCTCCCGAGGAAGACCCGGCGATCCAGGAGAAGATGCGCGCCGAGGCTGCCAAGGCCGACCTCGCCGAGATGAAGGTCAAGGTCGAAGGCGTCAAGGCCCAGATGGGCGCGAAGGCCCAGCAGGTCAAGATGCAGGGGGACATGGCGAAGCAGCAGATGGACCTCGCTGGCAAGCAACTCGAACTCAAGCAGAAGGCCATGATGGGGATGCCGCAGGGCGAGGCGGAGGCAGGGGAAACGGTCGCCGTGAGGGGCGGGAAGGCCGTGAAGGCGTAGATGCCCTTGCCGCAGTCCCCCGGAGCCCCTATACTCTGTGGCGTGCCCGGATTGGCCTACGACGTGAAGCGTCTCGACGGGGCGCAACGAGCCCTGTACCGGACCAGCGTCCGCAAGGGCAACTCGAAGGCATTCGCGCTCATGTGCGCGACGCAGTGCCCGCCTGGCGGCGTGTTCGCGGACGAGCGGTGGCGACTCTCGGACGAATCCAAGTCCTTCCGCCGCAACGTCCCGCCCGGCAAGTACCAGACCGGCCTCGCCCGCTACCCGGGCGACCCGCAAGCGTTCGTCTCCAGCCGATCCGAAGCGAAGAAAGTCGCGGCGAAACGCGGGCTCACGGTCACCGACCGCCCCGCGAATCACGATAGCCCCGCACAGTTCGTGCGGAGGAAGCCCTGATGGGCAAGAAGAGTCTGGCGGACCTCGCCACGGACAAGCCCGAGGAGATCGTCGCGGAACTAGAAGGCCGCGATCCGGTCGTCCTCGACCAGCCGGAGCCGTCGAAGGAGCCCGCCGCAGAAAAGCCCGAGGCGGAACACCCCGAGGGAGAAGGCCCCGAAGCCGAGAAGGCCGAGGAACAGCCGACCCAGGAGCCCGCGAAGGCAGAGGCGCCGGCCGAAAAGCCGGCATCGCTGTTGGAGCGCCTCAAGAGCGCGCACGGCATCGACCACACCTTCAAGGACGAGGACGAAGTGCTCAAGCACTACGNCCANCTTCGGAGGAAGTTGAGCGAGCGCGACGAAGAGGCGGCTCTGGGTCGTTNCCTCCTGGAGANCGGAGTCCAAACCNCCGACCTGGAGGCGTTTCTCGAAACCAAGAAGGGACCCAAAGGGAAGTCGAGCTCGTCCGCTCAGGGCTGGAACCCGCCCCACGAGTGGGATGAATCCTGGGAATCGCAGATCACACGCGCCACGGGCGAGGACGGCGAGGTCGTCTACAAGGGGCCTTCCGAGATCGTCCGCAAGGTGCAGGAGCACGAAGCCTACGCGCAGGCGTACTGGACCCGGGCCATGCGGAATCCCCGCAGGCTCCTCCAGGACTTCGCAGACGACATCCGAAGGGAATCACGGACGGAACTCCTCAAGGCCAAGGGCGAACAGGACTACACCTCGTTCATGAAGGAGAACGGCGAGTTCATCGCGGCGAACCGCGAGAAGATCGCCGGGCTCGTGAACCAGGGCTGGTCCCCGCTCAACGCCGTGGAGCACGTCCGCGTCCTCGCGGAGAACGAGGGCCTCAAGACGAAGACGAACGGCGAGGCCGCCAAGAAGGCGGACTTGGCCGAGGCCGCGAAGCGAGGCGTGCATCGGGCTGCGGCAGCAGCCTCCCCGATCAAGAAGATCCGCGATCTGGCCAGACTACCCACAGCCAAGGCGCTCGAAATCCTGCTCGCGGAAAAGGGCGAAGACATCCCGGCGGAGTTCTAGGAAGGACTCTAGGCCGCGATGGCCGTTCAGCACTTCGGGACCATCGTGAATGCGGCGCACGACATGTTCGTGCGCAAGCTGTCCGACGAGACCCTNCGGCGGCACGTCATCGTGGGNATGCTCAATTCCCACGGGCGGGTCACCTACGGGTGCGACGGCACGCAGCTCACATGGCCGATCAAGTTCAAGCGCAACACGTTGTCCACGTACCAGGACGCGCAGGAAGTCGTCTTCACCCGCAAGCAGCCGTACAAGCGGGCGACGTTGGACTGGCGCGCCTACGACATGAACGACGTGGTGACGGAGTTGGAACTCCTCACGACGCGCAGTCGTTCGTCGCTCTTCAAGCTGTACGAACAGAAGGAGCGCGACATCCAGGAAGACTTCCTCGCTGCGTTCAACAGCGACTTCTTCCAGACCGGGGCGGACGGGCTCAAGTTCAACGGCATCCACTCGGTCTTCAACACCGTCACGTTCTCGTCCTCCGCGAAGGCGGCGACGGTGGCGGGCACCTACGGGGGCCTGGCCATGACGCTCGGCAACTACGAGGCGGCCACGACGAGCCCGGCGTACAACTTCTGGACGCCGACCGCCCTGACGTGGAACGCATCGTCGTGGTTCGCGGGGACCAGCCCGACGTTCCGCAGCAACGCCTTCGAGGTGTTCCGCTACGGGATCACGGAGACCTTCCGCCGCAACAACAAGGCGGCGCGCGTGGACTACATCACGCTCTGCGTGGACTGGTACCGCGAGTTCCTGAACGCCTTCGAGGACAAGGAGCAGATCTACACCTCGAAGGGCGTGAAGGGCACGGTCGCCAGCCTCGGGTTCGAGTCGATCACGTTCGACGGCGTGGAGCTGACCTGGGAGGAGTCGGTGCCCGACAACCAGGCGTTCGGCGTCAACGTGGATCAGATGGGCCTGAACGTGCTCGGGGACGAACTCGTGACGTACCGTCACGAGTGGGACATCCGCCAGAAGGCGTACCTGCTCGACGTGGGCATCTACGGCAACTACTGGTTCAACCCGCAGCACTTCTTCATGGTTGGGGAGAAGTAATCATGGCAAGCAAGGAACTCCCCTTCGAGCGCGGGACCACCTGGGACAGCGGGTCCTTCGGCGCAGTCCCCGCAAACCTCGTGGGCTCGACCTACGAGGACACGGACGGAACGGTCCTCCAGATCGTCAAGAACACGAACGGCACGGTGCTCAACGGGTGCCGGGTCGTCAAGTGGGAGACGAACGACGCGGACCAGAAGGAGGTCGATCTCCCGGTCAACGACTTCGAGACCCGTCTCGCGGGCATCGTGGACCACGTCTACGCCAACAAGGGCGTCACCGTCCCGATCAACGCCCTCTTCTACGTCGTGAAGAAGGGCCTCACGCACTGCATCGCCGGGGTGACGACCATCGCCGCGGCGGACAACATCGTCGTGGACTCCGGCGCCTCGGACGGCGTGCGGGGCCGCGTGCAGGACATCGTGCTCGCCAACGTGTCGGGCGCCGCCGCGACGGCGCTCAAGCTCTACGGGGCCGTGGTCGGCAAGGCCATCGGCACCCAGGCGTCGGTCGGAAAGTCCGTCGCCGTGCTGGTCAACCTCTAGTGGTGACCGCGCAGACAACCAGGATGGGGGAGGTCCGAGTGGCCTCCCCCTCCTTCCATTCCTTCATGCCCGGCCGGGACGGGATGCGGATTCCGCTGCACCGGTTCGTGGACCCGTTCGGGCGCTGGGGCTACCTGATCGAGAACTGCAAGCATGATCGGAACGGGCTCCACGTCCTCTACAACTTCGTGCTCTTCCCGGACGCCTTCGAGGGCAAGGACAAGGGCGGGACCGGGCTCAACGACATGGCGACGCTCATGGAGCACAACCACGCAGACAATCTCGCGTGGGTGCGGGCTGCGGGCTTCGAGCAGTACCCGTGCTGGTCCGCGCTCTGGGGCAAGTACGCCGGGGAAACCCTGGTCATCGCGTCGTGCGGTCCGTCGCTCACGGAGTCGCTCCCGACGCTCTACCGGCGGCGCAAGGAGTTCCGGCTCCTCTGCGTGAACCGATCCATGCGCGCGTTCGCGGACCCCGAGGCGAAGCCGGACTTCTTCTACTTCGTCGAGCGGCGCGGAATCCCGGACTGGGTGACGGAGGTGGACCCGCAGGGATGCCCGACGACGCCGCTCGACACCAAGGGCGTGACGCTCATCGGGACGCCACAGTGCGACAGCCACATCGTCCGGCGCTTCGATCCCAAGAACTCCTACTTCGGCTACACGGAACTCGGGGCGATGGGGCACGTACCCGAGATCGCCCGACTCGTCAAGTACGACATCAAGGCCGCGACCACGGTGGGCAACGCGCCTTTCATCGCGTGGAAGCTGGGCTTCAAGAAGATCGTGCTCGTCGGGATGGACTTCTCGCTCGACTGCCAGATGGAGTTGAACGAGAAGGACAAGGAGAAGAGCGTCATCCACCCGACGCGGTTCTACTTCGACAAGGACTGGAACCACACGCACTATGCCTCGAACCGCGAGTGGATACAGACGGCGCTCCCGGCCATCGGGATCGGGAACCGCTGCGTGATGGAGGACCCGATCCTCGCGGGCCACCGCTCCTACATCGAGGCGATCTGCGACGTGCTCCACTACGACGCAGGCGTGGAAGTGGTGAACGCCTCTCCGCGCGGCCTCCTGAAGTTCAACTGCAAGCCCCTGGAGGAGGCCCTGGATTGAAGATCGTCCACGTCTGCCGCACGCCGGTCGCCGGGGCGATGGAGGCCCTGTCGTCGGCGATCCGCGACTACACGGAGCACGACAGCCGCGCGATCAACTCGGGGGGCAAGGTCAACAACCTGGATTTCCCGAGCGACGTCCACTGGTGCGCCACGGAAATCTTCCCGCTTCTCGCGCGCGCCGACGCGCTCGTGCTCCATCAGAACGTGGACCACACGGTCGCGCCGATCCGCGACTTCCTCGACGGGGATCGCAAGAAAATCTGCGCCGGGTTCTTCCACGCGCACCCGGACGCCTGCGACAAGACGCTGGCGGAGTGCGGCTTTCCTCACTTCGTCGTCGCCCAGTACCAGGCGCTGCTGTGGCCGCGCGGCATCCCGGTGCGGAACGTCGTGCGCTTCGACCGGGCGGACTGGCCGAAGAGGACGCGGGCCGACGACAAGCTCTGGATCGGCTACTCGCCGACGTTCCGCCAGACGCAGAAGGACCAGAAGCCCGGATCGAGCGTCTGGCATCATTCCAAGGGCTACGACGTCACGATGCCCGTGCTGGAAGCTATCGACAAGAAGTACGGGGGTCGCGTCGAGGTGATGATCTTCGAGGGCATCCGGTACGACTCCTGCATCGACGGGAAAGCCCAGTGCGACATCCTCATCGACGAGGTGGTGACTGGTTCCTATCACCGCTCGACGCTGGAGGGGCTCGCGCTCGGGGTGCCGACGGTGGCGCATCTCTCCCCCGAGGTGCATGGCGTCCTCTTGCGCGCGGCCGGGGCGAACGACGTGCCCGTGGTCCACGCGACTATCGAGACGCTCGCGGAACGGCTCTCGTGGCTCGTAGAGATGGACGAGTTCAAGCGACGCCGTCTCGGGAACCAGGGCCGCGACTGGATGATGCGGCACTGGCACCCTCGCGATATCGCGCAGTCGTTCTGCGCGGAGTTGTCGGGGATGCCGAACTACGGCGACGTGCTCGCGCGCGGGGAAGTCCCGCGGGAAGCAGAATGCACGACAGCGCGCAAGTAGACCGGGCTACGGCGGACTCATACTCCGCAGAGTGCGGTTCGACTCCGCAGCGCGCCACCATGCGCTTTTCCGCGCTTGCGTTTGGCCACGGGGCCGTCGCCGAAGTTCGCCTCCTCGGACGGAGCGGCGGCCCCACTATTCTCGGGGAGGCCGGTGCGTCATGACATTCTTCCCCGCGCACCCGACCCGCAAGAGACTCGAATCCTCAATGACGATAATGCGCGTGCAAATGACGCCAATCGCGCGGCGGGCACGGTGCGTGCGTGAGGCGGGTTCGCTGGCCGCTGATCTGTTTCATGGCGCTCTGGGCTGCGCTCGCCGGGTTCGCCGCGTGGTCCGCGTTGTCGGTATTGGAGCTGCGGCGTCGTCTGGAGCGCGTCGAGCGCGTCCCGGGGCCGTGGCCGGAGAAGATCCAGGATGGCAAACCCCGCTGAGTTCCCCGAGAAGCAATACCGTTGGATTCGCTTCCAGACGCCCGGAGCCTGGACGAAGGCCACGGACGCGAACGGGAAGCGCGTCTACTCGGCGACGGAGGCTACGACGTTCGTCGTCGGCGTCGTAGGCGAGGCGACTCCGCAATCGCACTCGTGCGCGGCGGGCACCGTGCTCCGCTGCTCCGGCGGCTACGTCGAGATCGAGGTGCCGGAATGACGCAAGGCGACGGCGACCGGATCAGCGTGCGCCCGGACACGCTCACGAAATCGGTCGTGGGCGTCGTGTCTGCGGTCCTGGTCACCCTGATGGGCTGGACCGCGGTGAACGTGAGCGACCTGAAGGAGCGGATGGCGCGGGTGGAGGAGAAGCAGACATCCATCGGCGAGGCGATCCGGGACTTGAAGGCGGAGGTGCGGAAGTGAGGCGGGGCGCGCTCGCGGACGGTCTCGCGCTCGGCGCGCTGCTCGTGAGCGGGCTGACCCTCGCGTCCTATGTCTCTGGGGTCGTCTGGCTCCGACGGTGGCTCGGGGACACGGCGATGGCCTTCAACACGGCGCTGTGCTTCCTGCTTGTCGCGATGTCGTTGCTCGTGCGGAACGGGGGCGGCCGGTGAGGCCCGAGTCGCGCGTTCTCCTGCGGGAAGTTGTCGCGGGCCTCGTCGCGGGCGCGGTGGTCTGCGGCTGCGCGTACCTCGCGTGGCTGCTGCTGGGAGGCAGATGATGGAGAGGGACTTGACGACGCAAGAAATGGCGGACCTCGACAAGCGGTTCGCCTACCACAAGCCCGTCCACGATCAGCCGGAGCGGTACACTCACATCCGGCAGGCCGCGGGCGGCCTCGCGCATTGGCTCATGAGCAACTGCCCCGCGAGCCGCGAACTGTCTCTGGCGCTGACGCACCTGGAGGAGACGGTGATGTGGGCGAATGCGTCCATCGCGCGTAACGAGCATCCCGTGGGGAATCCGTCGTGACCGCCCGCTGCTGCCCCGTGTGCGGGGGACGCGGAATCGTCCGCGCGAGTGTCCACACGAACGGCCGGTGCGTAAGCACGGCGGATTGGGAGCTGTGCCGCGCGTGCTCTGGGCGAGGCTATGTCTGGCATCCCGATTCCGACTGGTGGGACACCTCCCGCGCGGAGCGCGTTGCGTCCGTCGGGTCCGTCGGGATTCCATGCGGCGCGGCAGTCGAGGTTCCGACAGGAGGACGGTGACGGCATGAGAATCCGAATCGCGATCGCTCTTCTCCTCGCGCTCCCGTGCGGGTGCGCCGCATTCGGAGCCGCGCTGCTCGGCCCGTCGCGCGACGCGGCGGTCGCCGCCGTCCAGGCGGGCGGGGCCGCGCTCAAAGCCGGAATCGACTCCGCCGTGACGACGGCGACCTTCGAGATCGACAAGGCCGCCGCGAAGGCGGATGCTGCGCTCGCGTCGGGGGGCGCCAAGTTCGAGGCGACGCTGGCCGCGAAGGCCACGGAGTTCGCGGCCAAGCGGGACGCGGCGCTGGAAGCCGGGAAGCCGGAAGAAGCGGCGCTGTGGGACTCGCTCGTGAAACTCCTCGCGGGTCTCGGGGTCGGAGGCACGATAGCGTATCGGCTCGGGCTCGGCCGCGGCGTCGGGCTCCAGCCCGCGACGAACGGGACCGGCGGGGGCGCGCCGAAGCCGCCGGGGTAGCCGTGGCGCTGCGCATCTACCTCTGCCCCGTAGTCGAGGAGCCCCCCGGCTCGA
>C687J26845_10001204_pt1 | contig 16164 bp, 13 predicted proteins | sample RifCSPlowO2_12_FD_26845 | JGI IMG/M metagenome (IMG submission 26845)
AGGCGGGTATCGACCAGGTCGAACACCTGGGGCAGCGGCAGGGTTTTCGAACTGATGGCCAGGGTCAGCACCGGGGTGTCGGCCGGGTTGACCTTGTCGTACACCGGCGGCGCCGGCAGGTCGCCCGGCAGCAGGTTGCTCGCGCCATTGATCGCCGCCTGCACCTCCTGCTCGGCCACATCCAGGCGCACCTCCAGGTTGAACCTCAGGGTGATCACCGAGGCGCCGCCGGAGCTGGTCGAGGACATCTGCTTCAAGCCCGCCATCTGGCCGAACTGGCGCTCCAGGGGCGCGGTCACCGCACTGGTCATCACATCCGGGCTGGCCCCCGGATACAGGGTCAGCACCCGGATAGTCGGGTAGTCCACCTCCGGCAAGGCCGACACCGGCAACAGGCGGTAGGCGATCAGGCCGCTGAGGAAGATCGCCAGCATCAGCAGCGTGGTGGCGACCGGGCGCAGGATAAACAGGCGTGAGGCGTTCATTGGACGCGCGGCGCTCGGGCTTGCTCCGGCGCGGCCTGGCTGCTTTGCGCTACCGCCGGTTGGTCCGCGATCACCTCGACCTTATTGCCCGAACGCAGGCGGTCGGTGCCTTCCAGTACCAGGCGATCCCCCGGCTTGAGCCCGCTCGCAACCACGGTCAGCTGGCCATCGCTGGGGCCTGCGCTAATCGGCGTCAGCTGCACCTTGTCCTCGCCATCCAGCACATAGGCGAAGGTGCCGCTCGCGCCGAATTGCAGGGCGGCCGAAGGCATCAGGGTGACGCCTTCCAGGGTTTTAACCCGCAGGCGTACATTGACGAACTGGTTGGGGAACAGCAGTTCTTCGGTGTTGGCGAAACGCGCCTTGAGCTTGACCGTGCCGGTGGCGGTGTCGATCAGGTTGTCGACGCTTTGCAGTTGGCCTTCGGCCAGTTTCACCCGCTCGCTGCGGTCCCAGGCTTCGACCAGCAGCTTCGCCCCGGCCCGCAGTGGCTGAGCCACGGCCGGCAGTTCGGCTTCCGGCAGGCTGAACAGCACGGCAATCGGCAGGGTCTGGGTGATCACCACCAGGGGCAGCGTATCGCCGGCGCTGAGCAGATTGCCCACATCGGCTTGACGCAACCCCAGGCGACCGGAGATGGGCGCGCGTATCTGGGTGAAATCCAGGTTCAGGCGCGCGGTGGCGACATCCGCCTGCAGGCTCTTGAGGCTGCCACTGTATTGATTGACCAGGGCCTGCTGGGTATCCAGGGTCTGCTTGGCGATGGAGTCTTCGGCATACAGGCCGCGGTAGCGCGCCAGGTCCAGCTCGGCGTTCTGCAGTTGCGCCTGGCTCTCCTGCAACTTGCCCTGGGCCTGTTGCAGGGCGATCGCATAGGAGCGCGGGTCAATTACCGCCAGCAGATCGCCGGCCTTGACCTGCTGGCCATCCTCGAACAGCAGCTTGACCAGCTCGCCCTCCACCCGGCTGCGCACATTCACGGTGTTATAGGCGGTGACTGTGCCCAGGGCCTTGAGTTCGAGGGCGAAATCGCCCTGGCTGACAGTCGCCACCCGCACCGGCACCGGCCCGCCATCGCGCCAGTGGCCGCCACGTTGCGGGGCTGCCGGGCTGGGCCAGAACCACCAGAGCAGGACGACGAGGACAGCCAGCATAAGCAGGCCAAGCAGCCATTGGCGCGACTGTTTAGCCGAGCGGGCGGTAAGTAGTGGATCAGGCATGGCAACCTTCGCTTGCTTGGGGAGGCTGAACGATAAGTACTATCAGCCAGCAAGCAAAGCCTCTTTACCGCCTATTTACCTTTCCCTTACGCAACTAAATGCCTGATCCACAAATGAAAACGGCCCGCTTAGCGGGCCGTTCGACGCTCTATTGCCAGGCCTTACTTGAGCACGGCCAGGGCGGCGGCATAGTCCGGCTCGTTGGCGATTTCGCTGACCAGCTCGCTGTGCAGCACCTTGTCGTTTTCATCCAGTACCACCACGGCGCGGGCGGCAACACCGACCAGCGGGCCGCTGGCGATGGCGACGCCGTAGTTCTTGAGGAAGTCGGCGCCACGCATGGTCGACAGATTCAGCACGTTATCCAGGCCTTCGGCGCCGCAGAAGCGCGCCTGGGCGAACGGCAGGTCGGCGGAGATGCACAGCACCAGGGTGTTATCCAGTTTGCTGGCGCCGGCGTTGAAGGTGCGTACCGAAGTGGCGCAGGTCGGGGTGTCGACGCTGGGGAAGATGTTCAGCACTTTGCGTTTGCCAGCCAGGCTTTCCAGGCTGATGTCGGCCAGGCCAGCGCCGACCAGGCTGAACGCCGGGGCTTGTTGACCAACTTGCGGCAGTTGACCGGCGACTTCTACCGGGGAGCCTTTGAGGGTGACTTGTGCCATGGGAGCGATCCTTTTCTGCGAAGTTGAGGGCAATAAAATTTAGAGTGCGAACTCGCCAACTGGCAAGTTCGCGGCAAAATTGGCGCGGCAATCATAACTGACCGCCGAGTCAGACTGTAGCGTTGCGCGCCCCGCCAGGTGACTTTTCCACAAAATGATCCCTGCCTGTTTGACCAGGAGGCCAGGCCTAAGTGGCTAGGCGCTGGCCTTGATCGCCGGCTGCGGGCTGGGGTGGAAGAACACATGCTCGATAATGGGGCCGACCGCCACCTCACCTATCTCCTGGTAACCCTGGCGTTTGTAGAAGTCCAGGTAATGGGCGTTGCCGGTATCCAACACCACGCCTTGCGAGCCGGCATCTTCGGCGCACCAGTTGTGCAGCGCCTCGAGCAGTTGCTCGCCCAGATGCTTGCCCTGGTATTCCGGGTGCACGCCCAGCAGCGGCAGCACGTGGTAAGGCCCGGGCGGCAGGCAGGCGATGACCGCATCGTGGTACTCGAGGTAGCGCTTGGTGCAGCGAAAGCCGGTGGTCAGCAGCATGCGCATGCGCCATTTCCAGCTCTCGGTGATGTCCATGCGTCGTTGCGGTGGGGCGATCAGGGCCATGCCGATCAGGCGGTCGTCGATCAGCAGGCCGATGGCCGGCAAGTCCTCGCCGAAGTGCTGCTGCACCAGCTCGCGCACCGTGGCGCGCACGCGCTGGTCATAGCCGGGCCGCTCGGCTTCGAACANGTAGGCGAAGGTCGGGTCATGGCGGTAGGCGTGATACAGCAGCGAGCGCGCCTCGCGGGCATAACCGCCATCGAGCAGACGAACTTCGGCAGGACTGTTGGGCATAGGCTGACCTCTATTCTTGTGTATTTATCGGGCCTAAGAACCTGTTTACGATCTCGCGAGCTAGAGCCAGACAAGGCAAAAACAGCCGAGGAAGCGCAGTTTACGAGCTGTAAATGAGCATTCCGAGATTGTTTTTAACGCCGGATGGCCGACGCGCAGCAGATCGTAAACAGGTTCTGCGGCCAAGGTAGCACCGCTACCGGATGCCCGCCAGACAACTGGCCGCCCCCCAGCTAATCGGCTAGCATCGCCAGCTTTCCCGAGCCAAACCCAGGACTGCCGCCCATGAAGATCGTCTCCTTCAATATCAACGGCCTGCGTGCGCGCCCTCATCAGCTGGCGGCGTTGATCGAGAAACATCAGCCCGATGTGATCGGTCTGCAGGAAACCAAGGTGGCCGACGAGCAGTTCCCCGAGGAGGCGATTCGTCAGCTGGGTTACCAGGTGCATTACCACGGGCAGAAAGGCCATTACGGCGTCGCCCTGCTCTCGCGTGAGAAGCCGCTTGCGCTGCACAAGGGCTTCCCCGGGGATGCGCAGGACGCCCAGCGGCGCTTTATCTATGGCACCTTCGCCGATGCCCAGGGCAACCCGGTGACCGTGATGAACGGTTACTTCCCCCAGGGCGAAAGCCGCGACCACCCGACCAAGTTTCCCGCCAAGCAGCGTTTCTATGCCGACCTGCAGCAATTGCTGCTCAGCCAGTTCAACACCGAGCAGCCGCTGGTGGTGATGGGCGATATCAATATATCCCCCGAGGATTGCGATATCGGCATAGGCGAGCCCAACCGCCTGCGCTGGCTGAAAACCGGCAAGTGCAGCTTTCTCCCGGAGGAGCGCGAGTGGCTGGCCACCCTGAAAAACTGGGGCCTGGTCGACAGCTTCCGCCAGCTCAACCCGACGGTGAACGACAGATTCAGCTGGTTCGACTACCGCAGCCGGGGGTTCGAAGACGAACCCAAACGCGGCCTGCGCATCGACGTGATCCTCGCCTCCCAAGCCTTGCAGGCGCGCATCCAGGACGCCGGCATCGATTATGAACTGCGCGGCATGGAGAAGCCTTCGGACCACGCGCCAATCTGGCTGGCGCTTAGCTGATATCCCGTCCAGCTCTGACTCGGCTGCAGCTGCCTTGGATTGCATCCGGGCCACACACTTGGTTTCCCGGCTAAAACCTCTAGCTAGAGCTCTGCATAAGGATCAGTGACTGTCATATTGCAGTCACTTTTTTGTCTTATCGTCGCGCCACTCTCATTCACCACAAGGTGTTTGCCGCATGTCGCGCGCTCCCTCCACGTCCGCCCTCGATACCTGGCTGCGTACCGCCAGCTTTCTGCTGTTGGGTTCCATCTGCTATGCCCTGCCCTGGTCGGTATTCGCCGCCCTACCGCTACCCGCCGACAACAGCAGCGTGCTGCGCATCCAGGGTTCCAACACCATAGGCGCACGGCTCGGACCGGCGCTGGCCAAGGGACTAATGGAAGAGCAAGGGCTGAGCGCCATTCGCGTAGAGCCCGGCGACGCCGAGAACGAGCAGGTGGTGATCGGCAAGACCGCCGCTGGACAACGGGTAGCTATAGAAGTGGCCGCCCACGGTTCGGGCACCGGCTTTACCGCCCTGGCCGATGACAGCGCCGATCTGGCCGCCTCCTCGCGCCCGATCAAGGACAGCGAGGCGGCCAGCCTGGCGGCCTTGGGCGATCTGAAGAGCCCCAGGGCCGAGCAGATCATCGCCATCGACGGCCTGGCGATTATCCTGCACCCGAGCAACCCGCTGAGCGCCCTGAGCACCGAGCAACTGGCGCAGATATTCGCCGGGGAAATTCGCGACTGGGCGCAACTTGGCGGCCCCGCCGGCCCTATCAGCCTGTACGCCCGCGATGACAAGTCCGGCACCTTCGACACCTTCAAGGAGTTGGTGCTCGGCGCCAAGGGCAAGACGCTGGCGACGCAAGCCAAGCGCTTCGAGTCCAGCGAGAAACTCTCCGACGCGGTCAGCCAGGACCCCAACGCCATCGGCTTTATCGGCCTGCCCTATATCCGCCAGGCCAAGGCCGTGGCGATTGCCGCAGGCGACTCACTGCCCATGCTGCCGAGCCAGACCTTGATCGCCACCGAAGACTATCCCCTGTCGCGGCGCCTGTTTTTCTACAACCAGCCCGACCTGCAAAACCCCTGGGCGCAGGCGCTGGTGAAATTTGCCCACAGTGACAAAGGCCAATCCATAGTCGAGGCTAACGGCTTTATTGCCCAGACCGTGCGCACGATGAGGGTCAATGTCAGCAGCAAACTGCCAGCCATTTATAAGGAACTGGCCCATCAGGCGCAGCGTCTGACCGTCAATTTCCGCTTTCAGGAAGGCAGTACCCGCCTGGACAACAAAGCGCAGCGCGACCTGAGTCGGTTGCTCGAATACCTGCAGGTACAGCAAAAAACCCATCGCAAGGTCGTCTTGGTTGGCTTTGGCGATCCCAATGCCAGTGCAACGCGGGCCGAGATTCTCTCCAAGTGGCGTGCACAGGTGGTGCGTCGAGAACTGTCCAAGGCGGATGTGTTAATCGAAAAACTGCATGGCTTTGGTGGCGAGATGCCCGTGGCCAGCAATCAGGTCGATGAGGGCCGGAGTAAGAACCGCCGGGTCGAAGTCTGGGTGTATTGATCGACGCGCCATGCCCGGGTAAGAATCTGTAACGTTCGGGTATTTGCCGTAGCGGCGCATCCGCTCTAGCCTTGTTCTAGTGACGCCGGGCCCCTCTGACGGTGACTTGTTCACCGTGATGTCGGAGTCACTAAGTTGATTCTCAACTTAGGCAGACGACAGGGAGGGCCCATGACCGCTCTACATGCCTTTTTTACCAATCCCTTTCTCGGCACCCCCAGTTGGTTCTGGCTGGCCTTTATGGCCATTGTCCTGGGGCTGCTGATACTCGACCTCGGCGTGCTGCACCGCGACCAGCATGAAATCGAGATGCGTGAAAGCCTGCTGCTCTACAGCGGCTATTTCAGCGTCGGCATGCTGTTCGGAGGCTGGGTCTGGTGGCAACTCGGGGCGACCAAGGCGCTGGAGTTCTATACCGGCTTCCTGATCGAACAATCGCTGTCGATGGACAACGTGTTCGTCATGGCGATGATCCTCGGCTTCTTCGCCATTCCTCGGCGCTATCAGCACCGCGTGCTGTTCTGGGGCATTCTCGGGGTCATAGTGCTGCGCGCGCTGATGATAGGTCTGGGCACGGCATTGCTGCAGCAGTTCGAGTGGATGCTCTACCTGTTCGGCATCTTCCTGCTACTGACCGGGGTGAAGATGCTGTTCAGCCGGCAGGAACAGCACCCGGACCTGACGCAAAACCCGCTGCTGAAATTTCTCCGCCGGCATCTGCGCGTCAGCGCCGAACTGCACGCGGGGCGCTTTCTTGTGCGCTTGTACGACCCCGGCGCGGGTCGGCAGCTGCTCTATGCCACCCCGCTATTGCTGGCCCTGGTGCTGATCGAACTGGCCGACCTGCTGTTCGCCGTGGACAGTGTGCCCGCGGTGTTCGCCATTACTCAGGACCCCTTTATCGTCTACACCTCGAATATTTTTGCGATTCTCGGCCTGCGCTCGCTGTATTTCGCCCTGGCCGCGCTGATGCACCGTTTTATCTACCTGAAATACGCGCTGGCGCTCGTGCTGATCTTTATTGGCGGGAAGATTTTCCTGCAAGGCTTCATCGGCAAGATTCCAGCCCTGGTATCCCTTAGCGTAACCTTTGCCTTGTTAGCGGGTGGCGTGCTGTTGTCCTTGCTCAAGACCCGCGACAAGCCGGCTTAAGGGGAACTGAATGGATGTACGGATCGAGTCTCTGCAACGCCATGGCCGCACTCTCTGGCAGGTGCGCATGGGGCCGCGGGGGCTGACCTTTCATGAGGAGTTGGCGGCGCGCACCTTCGCCGCCCAACTGCATCAACGCCTGCAGTGGCTGCGCCAGCTCGCCGAGAGCGATAGCCACGGCCCGCTACCCGACTAGATCCGCGCTGCGCTAACCGTTGACGAGAAACTCGTCCAACGGCCGCGGCAGCTGCACGCCATAGCCCTGTACATAGTCGATCCCCAGATCGGCCAGGCGTGCGCGGATGCTGGTTGTCTCGACGTATTCGGCAATGGTTTTGCGCCCCAGCACATGGGCAATCTCGTTGATCGACTTGACCATGGCCAGATCGCTGGACGAGCGCTCGATCTCCTTGACGAAGCTGCCGTCAATCTTCACGTAGTCCACCGGCAGGCGCTTGAGGTACTCGTAGGAGGAGAACCCGGTGCCGAAATCGTCGATGGAGAAGGTACAGCCAAAGCGTTGCAGGTAACGCACCAGGTCGGCGGTTTTGGTCAGGTTGGCCACCGCGGCGGTTTCGGTCAGCTCGAAGCAGATTTTCTCCGCCGGTACCGGGTAGTCCTCGAACAGGGTCTCGATAAACTCGAGCAGCTTGTCGTCATTCAAGCTGCTGCCGGACAGGTTGATCGACAGGCCACTGCACTGTTCCCAGATATCGGGATGCTGCGCCAGCTCGCTGAACACCCGCTTGAGCACCCAGCGATCGACCTTGGTCATGCGGTTATAGCGCTCGGCGGCGCTGATAAAGTCCAGCAGATTGAGCTCGTTCTGCATCACCAACAACACTTCATAGTGCGGCAATTGCTTATCGGTTAGTGCGGCCGGAGCGATTTGCTGCACGCGCAGGCTGAGTTCGCCGCGCTCGACTATATCGTCCACGCGCCCGGCTATGGCCATCAAGCCGGTGCGCGCGCCGTCGATGTCATCGCTGTAGATATGCACCCGATTGCGTCCCGCTTCCTTGGCGGTATTACAGGCCATCTGCAGGTCGCGGAACAGGTTGATGACGTCGTGGCACTCGCTGGTCAGCACTATGCCCAGGCTCATGGTCACGCTCTGCGAGTGGCCTTGCCACTCCAGTGGGCTGGTCTCGATGGTGGCGCGCAGCTGCTCGGCCAGCTGGCTGGCCTGAGTGGTGTCGGCCTGGGGCAGGACCACGGCGAAATCCACCCCGCCGATACGCGCCAGGGTCGCAGTCGTCGGCAGCTGCTCGGTCAACAGGCTGGCGGTCTGCTTGAGATAGGTATCGCCGGCCAGGGGGCCGAAGCTGGAATTGAGCACGCTGAACTGGTCGATATGACCGTAGATAAAGGCACTGGGCTCGCTGCTGGCCAGCGCCTGCGCCGCCGCGGCCTCGAAACTGCGACGATTGAGCAGGCCGGTCAGTTCGTCGTGGCTACGGGCATAGGCAATATCGCGGTACAGCTTGCCGACTATGTTCTCCAGGTGGTCCTGAATCACCCCTTGGCTCTCGGGTGCCGAGGTGCCTATCCAGCCGCTGGCGAGCTGGTTCATCAGCTCGTTGGCGGTGAAACTGCCGGCTTCGCGCCCTTGCCGGTCGACCAGGACGTAGTGATCGCTGTCCGCATTGGCCCAGACCAACTGCAGGTGCTGACCGCGCTGCGTCACCAGCCAGTCGCCTTCGCTGAGTTGCTGCACCCGTTCGCGCCAACGCTGCAAGGCCGGGTCCAGACTGTGCACGGACGGTTCGGGCGGCAGCTCGGGCATGTCGACCAGTTCGACTGCTTGCTCGCCCAACAGCTGCTGCTGCAGTTGCTTGAGCATCGGGGTATGCCGGTACTGACCCGGCAGGAAACTCTCCATGCGCTTGCGCAGCAACTCCAAGATCGGCCCGGACTCATAGGCCCGCTCGACGGGATCGAGTTCCCCGTTCTCGGCATTCGGCGCTGTCTGCAACCAGCCATTGAGTTGGCGGATCACCGCCAGGTCGTCCAGCCACTCGCCACTCTGCGGCCCATGGCGGATCAGCTCGTGCACCAGCAGTTCGCGCCAGCCCACCTCCAGCCAATCGAGCAGCACCTTGGGAGCCTGGCTGCCAAACAGCTTGGCCAGCTCGCGGGCGACCTGTTCCCGCGCGTGCTCCAAGGCATCACGGCCACGGTTGTACTGGCGCACGCGGTCGGCATTGTTGTTGTAGGCACGCTGCTGCACGGCCAGCAGATGCTCGAGTTCCTGATTGCATTGGCTGAACACCGCGCTGTCACCCTGATAATCCTGCACTATCCCCTCGATCAGCTGCTGCACGCGGTTTTCCAGGGCGTGATTGGGCGGATCGGAGAAATCACAGAGGCGGATCAGCTTGTCCAGGGTGGCGCGCACCGGATGGGTCGCATCGGCAAAGGCCGCGGATTCGAGCATGGCGGCCTGGGCCACGGGCACCATCAGGCGGCGCAGCGCCGGCTTGATATCCTGGGCTATGACCTCTTCCTGCTCGATATGCTGGAACAACTCGGCCACCACCCCGGCGTCGTCGCGTTGGCGTGGCGACAAGACCGCCCCGGCCGCGCTCAGCTGGTGTAGAAAATCCTGGGCCGACCAGCCTTCCGGCGGTGAGCTGAGGTTCTGCACCTGGGCCAGTGCCTGTTGCAGCGCCGCACCATCCAGCGCTTGCGCGACGCTAGCGGCGCTAACTTCGCCCCCGTCATGCGCTACGGCCGTGACATCGGAACCCACCGCGCGCAAGTGTTGAATCGCCTGGTAGGGTGCGTCCGGCTCCCGGGCCGCGCGTGCACGCTGGCGCTCCTGGGCCGGGTGCACGACCGGGTCGACCCGCGGCTCGACCTGGAATTCGCCGAACACCGTATCCAGCTGCTTGAAATAGGCGTGCAGCACATGACCCAGTTCCTTCCCAGCCACCGCGTAGAAGAGTTCACGGACCATGGGCAACTGCTCGCGCAAATGCAGGCGGGCCTGCAGCGCGCGCACCATGAACTCCAGCGACAGCGGGCTCTCGCGGTCCTTGGCCGCCGCGCCGGTCAGCGCATTCAGCCTGGCGCAGCTGCGCCACTCCATGACGCCCAGGGGTTCGCGCAACTGGCGCACCAGACGGCGGGCCTCGAGCATTTCCTCCACTTCGGCATCATCGACCAACTGCCACTCGCTGCCACTCGAGGGCGCCACCGCCTGCGGGGTGATGCCGACGGGCAACAGGGCCAGAATGGCTTCGATGGTTTCGGCAATGGCACGCTCGCGCAGAGCTATGCACAGGCGCAGAAAATCCTCACAGCCTTGGGCTTCGAAATTACTGCGCGCCGACAAGCGCTGTTCTTTCAGCGCTCGGGCCGTTGCATCAAACAGGCCCTCCAGGCAGGGGGGCAAGTGTGTGCTGACGGCCTGACACAAAGCATTCATCACTGCAGAGCGCTGCTGCATCTGCATAGCTTCCCCCACATCCTGTAATGACGCTGTTATCGCTCTACAACTATAGACCTCATATCCTATTCAGCAGGCCACTACAGGCCGCCAGCTTGTCGCTGCGGCAGCCGAACGGGTGGCGATGAACCATGCAAAAACGCCAAGGCCCGCAATGGCGGGCCTTGGCGTTTGCTACTGACGGCTGGAGTTCAGCCTTTAACGGCTGGCTTTGCCCATGTCCTTGGACATGTATTTGCCGATCTCGAACTTGCCGATGGCCATGCGGTGCACTTCGTCCGGGCCGTCGGCCAGGCGCAGGGTGCGTTGCATGGCGTACCAGTAGGCCAGCGGGAAGTCGTTGGAGACCCCGGCGCCGCCGTGGATCTGGATGGCGCGGTCGATCACCTTGAGCGCGACGTTCGGCGCCACCACCTTGATCTGGGCGATTTCGCTGGCGGCGATCTTGTTGCCCACTGTGTCCATCATATAGGCGGCATTCAGCGTCAGCAGGCGCGCCATATTGATCTCCATCCGCGAGTCGGCGATGTGATCGATGTTGCCGCCCAGACGCGCCAGGGGTTTGCCGAAGGCGGTACGGTTGACCGCACGCTCGCACATCAGCTTCAGCGCGCGCTCGGCCATGCCGATGGAACGCATGCAGTGGTGGATACGGCCTGGGCCGAGACGACCCTGCGCAATCTCGAAACCGCGACCTTCACCCAGCAGCACGTTCTCGTAAGGCACCCGCACGTTGTCGAACAGCACTTCGGCGTGGCCATGCGGCGCGTCGTCGTAGCCGAACACCGGCAATGGGCGCAGCACTTTCACCCCGGGGGCGTCCATCGGCACCAGAATCATCGAGTGCTGCTGGTGGCGCGGGCCATCCGGGTTGGTCAGGCCCATAAAGATCATGATCTTGCAGCGCGGGTCGCAGGCACCGGAGGTCCACCACTTGGTGCCGTTGATCACCCACTCGTCACCCTCGCGCACGGCGCGGGCTTGCATATTGGTGGCATCGGAGGAAGCCACGGCCGGCTCGGTCATGGCGAAGGCCGAACGTATCTCCCCGGACAGCAACGGCTTGAGCCACTTATCCTTTTGCGCTTGGTTGGCATAGCGCACCAGCACTTCCATATTGCCGGTGTCCGGCGCGGCGCAGTTGAAGGGCTCGGCGCCGATCAGCGAGCTGCCCATGATTTCCGCCAGCGGCGCGTATTCGGTGTTGGTCAGGCCGGCGCCCAGCTCGGATTCTGGCAGAAACAGGTTCCACAGCCCCTCGGCTTTGGCGCGGGCCTTCAGCTCTTCCATGATCGCGGTCGGCTGCCAGCGGTCGCCCTCATTGACCTGCTGTTCGAACACGGCTTCGGCTGGATAGACATAAGCCTNCATAAACGCGCTGACACGTTCACGCAGTTCCTGAACCTTGGGGGAGTAGGCGAAATCCATGGGCGGCTACCTTCTGACGCTGATGATGAATGAGNGANTAGGTGAGNTGGAAATGATGCTAGATCAGGGGTTAAGATTTATCTAATCTATTCTCGCCGTGTATAAACATTCATCACCGATATATGATCAACTGATACCGACAACNCTCGGAGTGAGCGTGTAATGAATCTGAACAAGGTCGACCTCAACCTCTTTGTCGTCTTCGATGCCATCTACACCGAGGCCAATCTGACCCGCGCCGGGCAGATAGTCGGTATCACNCANCCNGCGGTATCCAACGCCCTGGCGCGCCTGCGCGAGACCTTCAACGACCCNCTGTTCGTGCGCACCGCCCAGGGCATGGTGCCCACGCCCATGGCACAGAACATCATCGGCCCGGTGCGCAACGCCTTGCAGCAGCTGCGTATCTCGGTGCAGGAAAGCCGCATCTTCAACCCGGCGCAGGCCAACAAGACCTACCGCATCAGCATGACCGACCTCACCGAGGCGGTGATACTGCCGACCCTGTTCCAGCGCCTGCGGCGCATGGCGCCGAATGTATGCATCGAAAGCATGCTGGCGCGCCGCCGGGAAACCACCAAGGAACTGGCCGCCGGGCGCCTGGATTTTGCCGTGGACGCGCCGCTCAACACCGACCCCCAGGTGCGCCACGTCAAGTTGATGGAAGACCGCTACGTCTGCGCCATGCGCAAGAACCACCCGCTGGCCAAGGACAAGATCAGCCTGGATGACTATATGGGCCTGACCCATATCCATATCTCCAGCCGCCGCAGCGGCCTCGGCCATGTCGACCTGGCCCTGGGGCGCATGGGCATCCAACGCAAGATCGCCCTGCGCTCCCAGCATTACCTGATGGCCACCACTGTGCTGCAGAACACCGACATGGTGATGACCGTGCCCGAGCGTTTCGCCCGGCGCAACGACCTGCACCATGTCGAGCTGCCGCTCAAGGACATGGCGCCGCTGGAAACCCACCTGTACTGGCACGAAAGCACCGACCAGGACCCGGCCAACCGCTGGATGCGCGAACAGATCATCGAGATCTGCCAGCACGTCACCGCCCAGGAAAAGAAGCTTGAAAGCGCTTCAAGCTAATTATCCAAGGCATTGATTTACAGAGTCGTAGTCCGGATGCAATCCGGGGACTGGTTTGTAGGCTGTAGATTTCCCCGGATTACATCCGGGCTACAAAAGCCTTAATCGCCTACCGGCTTATTACAGGTTGCGGGCAATCACCAGGCGCTGCACATCGCTGGTGCCTTCGTAGATCTGGCACACGCGCACGTCGCGGTAGATGCGCTCCAGCGGGAAGTCCTTGAGGTAGCCGTAGCCGCCCAGGGTCTGCAGCGCCGCGGAACAGACCCGTTCGGCCATTTCCGAGGCGAACAGCTTGGCCATCGAGGCTTCGGTCAGGCAGGCCAGGCCGGCTTCGCGCAGGCTGGCGGCGTGATGCACCATCTGCCGCGCCACGGCGATCTGGGTGGCCATATCGGCCAGACGAAAAGCCACCGCCTGGTGCTCGATGATCGGCTTGCCGAAGGTCACCCGCTCATGGGCGTAGTCGCGCGCCGCCTCGAAGGCCGCACGGGCCATGCCCACCGACTGCGCGGCGATGCCGATACGCCCGCCCTCCAGGTTGCTCAGGGCGATGCGATAGCCCTCGCCCTCTTCACCCAGGCGCAGGCTGGCCGGAATGCGCAGCTCGTCGAACTGGATCTGGCAGGTGTCCGAGGCATGCTGGCCGAGCTTGTCCTCGACCCGCAGCACCGAATAGCCGGGCGTGTCGCTGGGCACGATAAAGGCGCTGATGCCCTTCTTGCCGGCTTGCGGATCGGTCACCGCGAACACTATCACCACCCCGGCATGGCTGCCGGAGGTGATGAACTGCTTGCTGCCGCTGAGCACATAGTGCTCGCCGTCGCGCCGCGCACGGCTGCGCAGGTCGCTGGCGTCCGAGCCGGCCTGGGGTTCGGTGAGGGCGAAGGCGCCGAGCATCTTGCCCTCGGCCAGGGGCCTGAGGAAGCGCTGCTTCTGCTCCTCACTGCCGTATTTGAGGATCGGCATGCAGCCCACCGAGTTGTGCACGCTCATGATGGTCGAGCAGGCGCCATCGCCGGCGGCGATTTCCTCGAGGGCCATGGCGTAGGCCAGGTGGCCGGTCTGCGCGCCGCCCCAGTCCTCCGGCACCAGCATGCCCATAAAGCCCAACTCGCCCATCTCGCGCAGCGCGGCACTGGGAAAACGGTGCTCGCGGTCCCACTCGGCGGCGCAGGGCTTGAGTCGCTCCTGGGCGAACTGACGGGCCATATCGCGGATCTGCAGATCTTCTTCGGAAGGAATCATTCTCGGTCTCCCAGCAAACAATAGGGTGTCGCCCGTGCCACATAACCTGTAGGAGCCAGCTTGCTGGNGATCAAGGAGCCCAGGCTACGCCGAGGCATCGCCAGCAAGCTGGCTCCTACAAAAGTCGGTTGGCGCCTACAGAAGNTCGATGGCCATGGCGGTGGCTTCGCCGCCGCCGATNCACAGCGAGGCCACNCCGCGCTTGAGGTCGTATTGCTGCAGCGCGCTGAGCAGGGTCACCAGCAGCCGCGCGCCCGAGGCGCCGATCGGGTGGCCGAGGGCGCAGGCGCCGCCGTGCACGTTGAGCTTGTCATGGGGAATATCGAGGTCGCGCATGGCCGCCATCGGCACCACGGCGAAGGCCTCGTTGATCTCGAACAGATCGACCTGGCCCAGCGACCAGCCAGTGCGAGTCAGCAAACGTTGCAGCGCGCCGACCGGTGCGGTGGCGAACAGGTTCGGCGCATGGGCGAAGGTGGCATGCCCGCGTATCGCCGCCAGTGGCGTCAGGCCGCGCTTCTCGGCTTCGGACAGGCGCATCAACAGCAGCGCCGCGGCGCCGTCGGAGATCGAGCTGGCGTTGGCCGCGGTCACGGTGCCGCCCTCGCGGAAGGCTGGCTTGAGGGTCGGGATCTTCTCCGGGCGAGCCTTGGGCGGCTGCTCGTCGCTGGCGATGCTGCGCAGTTCGCGGCCGACCTTGACCTGTACCGGCACTATCTCGGCGTTAAAGCGCCCTTCGTCCATGGCTTTTTGCGCGCGGCTCAGAGAAGCCATGGCGAAGGCGTCCTGCTGCTCGCGGGTGAAACCGTAGGCCTCGGCGCACTCCTCGGCGAAGCTGCCCATCAGGCGNCCCTTGTCGTAGGCGTCTTCCAGGCCATCGAGGAACATATGGTCGAGCACCCGNCCATGGCCCATGCGGTAGCCGCTGCGGGCGCGCTCCAGCAAATAGGGCGCGCNNGGACATGCTCTCCATGCCGCCTGCGACCACCACCTCTGCGCTGCCGGCGAGCAGCAGGTCGTGGGCCAGCATGGTCGCCTTCATCCCCGAGCCGCACATCTTGTTGATGGTCGAGCACACGGTGCTTTGCGCCAGGCCCGCGCCCAACGCGGCCTGGCGTGCCGGCGCCTGGCCTTGGCCGGCCTGCAGCACGCAGCCCATGATCACCTCGTCCACCGCATCGGGCGCCAGGCCGGCGCGCCCGAGGGTGGCGCGAATCGCCGTGGCGCCCAGCTCTGCCGCCGTCACATCCCTGAAATCGCCGAGAAAACCGCCCATGGGCGTGCGTGCGGCGCTGACTATTACCACCGGATCGGATTGCCTGTTCATCTGCTCCCTCCTAACTGAGTCCCGTAGCCCGGATGCACTCCGGGGAAACATGGGGTGATCTTGTCCCGGATTTCATTGGGCCACACCTGGCTTTGCCCAGTCAAAGCAGCGGCACGCCACTATGAAAGCGCAACTCCGTATCCGGCGACTCGATCAGTTCGCGCTCGGCCGCCCTTACCCGCTCTATGGCCTGGTTGACGTCGCGCTCATCGCCGTACTGATAGGCGAGCTTCAGGTAACCCTGGAAATGCCGCGCTTCGCTTTTCAGCAGACCGAAGTAGAACTTGCCCAGCTCCTCATCCAGATGCGGCACCAAGGCCTCGAAACGCTCGCAACTGCGCGCCTCGATAAAGGCGCCCACCACCAGGGTATCCACCAGCTTGTGTGGCTCGTGGGTGCGCACCACCTTGCGCAAACCCGAGGCGTAGCGCGCCGCCGAGACCGGGCGCAGGCCAATCTTGCGCCGCTTCATGATGCGCAGCACCTGCTCATGGTGCACCAGTTCTTCCCGCGCCAGGCGCGACATGGCGTTGAGCAGGTCGACATAGGTGCTGTACTTGGCCATCAGGCTCAGGGCGGTGCTGGCGGCCTTGAATTCGC
>C687J26845_10001240_pt1 | contig 15902 bp, 13 predicted proteins | sample RifCSPlowO2_12_FD_26845 | JGI IMG/M metagenome (IMG submission 26845)
GCCAGGAAAGATAGAAGGAAACCTGCCACGCCGGTTAAGGTGTAAATTATGACGAAACGGTTAAAACCGAATTCTTGAGTTACAAAAGGTCCTAATTGCGCGAGGGCCAGCATGTTGAATAGGATATGCATCAGTCCGCCGTGAAGAAAGGAAGCGGACACAAGGGTCCACCAGCGCCCGAATCCGGCAATGGGAACCGTTCCCGTTGCTCCCAGAATAAACAACCCCTCCTGGGATGGGGACAGAAAGGTGAAGGGATGGGGAGACAAGGTAAGTCGAGAGGAGCTTAAAATTAGCGACAGCATGTAAAATCCGGCATTTATGTAGATTAAGGTCTTCGTGATGTCTGTGGAAAGTCCGGAAAACCTGCCTGGGAAGAAATTCCGTTTGGCCGGTCCCGATAGGCCGCAATAGGGGCAAACCGGCTCATCGGCGCTGATCAATTTGCGGCAGTTCGGGCAAAGGAGAGAGCTCCTTTCTTTAGATTGCATGACAATTCCTTATCCTTTAAAAAAACCTCATAATCACTGGTATGGCCACGAAGGTGCCCATCGAAGTAGTAATATTGACGACAGCAACAAGAAGCAATATGCGGGTGATTTTGTTCCTGAAAAATCCGCGGACTGATGTGATGTCCGCGGCAAGATCGAGAAAGTCTACAACCTTAGGCTTCCTGACCGTTGCTTCCGTAAGCCCGGCCACCCAACCTGCGGCGATAAGCGGATGCAGCGTGGTTATGGGGGCGGCAAAGGCCGAGGCGATGATCGTAAGAGGATGAGCCAGCAGCAGCAAGGCGCCAAGACCGGAGAAAGACGCAGTTACAGCCGACCATCCCAGGATCATGTTCATGCTTGCCCGCGGGCCGGATAAAAAGAAGCCCGCAACGAAGATGCCAAAGATAAAGAGTGGAAAAGCCCAGCCGATAATCCTCAGCCAGGGACTTGCGGGCGGTATTTCAAGAAGCGGCTCGATATCGATGGCCTTTCCTAAATTATTCATAACGCCGACGACATGTCCGGCGCCCATCACGGCGATGATTTTCCGTCCCGGCGCCTCGCCGATGGCATGGGCCATGTACTGATCCCTCTCGTCAATCAACGTAGTTTTAACTTCCGGCAATTTTTCAGATATTGCCCGCATGGCAAGTTCCAGCGCGTCTTGCTGTTTTAGCTCCTCTATATCCTCTTCCGTAATATCTTCCGTGGTGAAGAGAGAGAGAAACATCTCCGGCAGCAGTTTAACTTTGCTGAAAAAACGCATCCGCCGCCAGGTCCGCAGGAGTGTGATGCGTATTTCTCTGTCGGCCAGCACTATTTCCGATTTGATCTCTTCTGCCTTGGTAACTGCCCGCAACATATCCTCGCCGGGATTTATATTGAATTTCTGCGCAATCTTTTTTTGAAGGGATGCCAACAGAAGCTGGGAGAGCAATAAAGATGTGCGCTTTTCACGAATTACCCTGACAATGTCCGTATCCTTCCATTGGTCTCTCTGTTTGAGAGCTTCAAAGCGCATCGGACAGAGTTCCACGCATACCGTATCTGGTTTTTCATGCGTGATAACCCGTTCCACGAGGTCCGAACTTTCTTTTGAGATATGAGCCGTGCCTATGATGATGATCTCTTTCCCATCGCAAGTCAGGCGGTGCACATTCATCTCTTCCTGTTTGCGGGACAACGAAAAAGAAGAAACATTCATACATTCGATAATTTTGTCATCGCACATGATACGTTCTTTTAACCTTCGCTGTAATATTTGGCATGATTAACAGCATTCGTATTACTTGTAAAGGAAAATACGAAATGATAGAGAATCTAGAATTGACGGTCTCGTAAAAAGTCCAAAATCTCCTCCCCCTTGATGGGGGAGGGTTAGGGTGGGGGTGATAAGTGACCGTATTTCCGGATGTTATTTCCCCCTCCCCTTCACCCCCTCCTACCTCCCCTAACAAGTGGGGGAGAGATAAGGAAGGAAATAATTACGGCCCTCCCGCCGGGGGAAGGGGAAATTTACTTTTTACGAGTTCGTCAGAATTTATGGATTCCATAGGGGTTCAAAAGACAAATGGCTATCAGTAGTTTGCAGGCAGGAGAGGTAGTGAAAATAACGATTGATGCCGTTGCTTTCGGTGGCGCCGGTGTGGGACGGGTAAAGGGAATGGTTGTATTTGCGCCTTTTACCGTGACTGGCGATGAAGCGGAATTGGAGATTGGCGAAGTAAGAAAAAAATTTGCCCTCGGCAGGTTAAAGAGGATAGTGACCCCTTCCCGTCATAGGGTGGCGCCGTTGTGCCGGTATTTCGGCCAGTGTGGCGGCTGCCAATTGCAACATGTGGCTTATGAACACCAACTTGAGATAAAAGAAAAGCAGGTTCGGGAAATATTTGAAAGATTGGGCAAGTTTGCATCGCCTCCCCTTCTGGACATCATTCCATCTCCTGAAAGGTCCAATTATCGCGGCAAGGCGGATTATCATGTCCGGATAGCGAAGGAAGGGGACGTACCGGCAGTGGGATTCATGAATGCCTCGGATGACCGTGTCTTAGACATTGAGCGATGTGAGATTGTGGAGGAGAGCATTAACCGTGCCTGCCTTGCCTTCCGGGAGAACCTGTTTCGTTCCGGCAGGGCGATAAAAAATGAGAGACAGACAATCTGGTCCGCTGCCGGGGGGGAAGATTATCTTGACTGTGGTAATTCTGATGAACCGGTCTTTGTGATGAGGAACGCCAAAAACAGGCGTCTGATTGTTCCCTACAGGGGTTTTTTTCAGGTAAATAATTCCCTTGTGGATCTGCTCGTTGATAAAGTTACAGAGCTTTGCGGGCTTACGGGTGTGGAGATGGTTCTGGACGGCTATTGCGGTGCAGGGCTTTTTTCCCTTTTTATTGCTCCCCATGCCCGCAGTGTCACGGGCGTCGAAATCAATGGCGATGCCGTGCAATGTGCACGAAGGAATCTCCAAGAAGGGGGCTTGCTTAATGCTGTATTTTTCCAGGGAGATATGGGCGGCACAATAAAGCAAAAATTGCTTAAACGGGGTGCGATTGCCGATGTCGTTGTTCTCGATCCGCCCAGAAGCGGCTGCAGAAAGGAGGTCCTTGATGCCATCAGGGAAATGCAGCCAAAAAAGATCGTCTATATCTCCTGCAATCCCTCGACCCAGGCCAGAGATATCCGTTATCTCGTCGATAACGGATTCTCCTTAAAATTACTTCAACCCCTGGACATGTTTCCTCAAACCGGTCATATTGAAGTGATCGGCCTTCTCTGTCATTCCCCTGCGTTCAGGTTCAATCGCGCGGCCAAGTCATGACTCAGCCCTGACTCTGCCAGCCAGTCTTTCAGGTCCGCAAGCGCCCGTTCGGCGTAATATCTTCCCCTTTCTTTTTTGGGAATTTTGGAAGCAAGAGGCGGGAATATCCCGAAATTGACATTCATCGGTTGAAATGCCCGATGGCTGTTCCCGGCAATATAACTTAACAGCGCGCCATGGGCCGTCGTTTCCGGCGGCGGCGACATATCCCTGCCCGATAACATACAGTGGACGCCAAGGCCGGCGATCAGTCCCGCCGCCGCCGACTCAACGTAACCTTCCACTCCCGTTATCTGGCCGGCGAAGAAGATGTGGTCATCCGTCCGAAGCTGCAGGGTCTTTTTCAGAAGGGCGGGGGAGTTAATAAAGGTGTTACGGTGAACGCTGCCGTAGCGAAAAAATTCCGCCTCCTCCAGCCCCGGTATGCTCCTGAAGATTCTTTTCTGCTCCGGCCAGGATAATTTTGTCTGAAATCCCACCATGTTAAAAAGGGAGGCCGACAGGTTTTCCTGACGGAGCTGTACTACCGCATAGGGTTGTTTCCCCGTTTTGGGGTTAATGAGACCTACCGGCTTCATCGGCCCGAAGGCCAAGGTATTCAGTCCTCTTGAAGAAAGAACTTCTATGGGAAGACATCCTTCAAAACATTTCGGTTCCTCAAAGGAGTTGAGGGGGACGCACCGGCCTTCCATAAGCGCCTGCCGAAACCTTTCGTAGTCATCTTTGTCCATGGGGCAGTTAAGGTAATCTCCCGGACCGTCTTCGTATCGTGAGGCGCGAAACACCCGATCGCAGTTTATGGATTCCCCTTCAATAATAGGTGAAATGGCATCATAGAAATATAGATGTTCGCTTTTTGTCAGAAGGGATATGTCCTGAGCAAGGGCAGGGGAGGTGAGGGGACCGGTAGCTATAATTACCGGTATATTTTGAGGCAAATATCTGACTTCTTCACGTATTACTTCAAGGTTTTCCTGAGAAAAAAGCCTGTCTTCAATGTAGCAGGAAAACTTTGACCTGTCTACAGCAAGGGCGCTTCCGGCGGGCACTGAGTTTAGGTCCGCCGCTTCCATGATCAGCGATCCCAAACGACGCATCTCTTCTTTAAGGAGTCCCACGGCATTTTCCAGGGCGTTGGATCGCAATGAGTTGCTGCATACAAGTTCCGCCAACTGCGGTGATTTGTGCGCCGGCGAAAAAACGTGAGGCTTCATTTCGTAAAGAATGACCCGGCGGCCTCTTTTAAGCAGTTGCCACGCCGCTTCACAACCGGCAAGTCCGCCGCCTATGACGGCAACTGATTGTGCCTGCTTCATAGCTTCTTCACCTATCCCCCGTTCGCGGCACGCCTCCGGCGCGCCGCGCTCTCCTGTAGAGCCTCTTCCGCCTGTTTGCGTTTTGATAAATGATTTTGAAGCTGTTTTGTTCCCAAGGTGAACCCCAGTATGCCAATCCCCCATATTACCCAATAGGTTATAAGCATAACGAGCAGTTGCACATCCAATGATTTGCGAAAAGGTTTCCACGGCATAGAAATGCTGATCCCGTCTCGAATATCGCCAACTTTGTAGCCCTGCTTGCCACGACACTTTAAACATTCAGAGATTTATCATGTCACCAAGGGTCGCATCAAGTGGAATGAGCTCGCCCCGAGTATTTTTCTGCTCAAAGTATTGGTACCAGCCTGATTGCTCAATGGCTTGTTCAAACTGCTGCACAAGTTCTTTATTCGGCAACGTCCATACGGAAAAATAGCGATAGTCGGCTCTATGTGATGTGTCTGAGTCATTAAGGGCGAATCCCATGATTGCGATACCGGTTTTGAGAAGTTCTTCAATAGCCTGTCCGACCTTAGATACGTATTCCTCCCGCTCTTGTTGAGAGAGGGCAAGCCATTCCGGTCGAGCATTCCACTGTTCGACAAATATGTACATAATAGTATCCTCCTTTTCAATTATCGCCCTTCGGGCGAGTTGTGCTGATAAGGTATTACTTTTTGACGGAGGAAGTGTAAGCAGAACGGACTTGTGTGTCAATGGAATAATAAACAGGGAAATTTGTATTTGAATAATTAAGTAAACGGAATTCCCGAATTCCTCTTGTCACAAGCTGGTTCCACCGCGCTTTCCTCTGGATCAACTTGCCTTCCCGGCCATCTTGCCACGGGAATCCTTGATGGCCCACTTGTAATAGAGTGCCGCCTCGTCCATACGCCCGGTCTTCTCATGGAGCAATGCGAGTATTCGGTAGCATTTTCCTTTGCAGGAACTATCGAGCGCCACGGCCTTCAAGTAGCACACGATCGCTTCATCGATTTTGCCGAGTTCATGCTGAGCTGAGCCGGCCAGTTGATAGGCATCAGCAGCCTGGTGACGAAGGGAGGCGGCCTTTATCACGTGCGGTAATGCCTCTGCATATTCCTGTCTTTCGAAGAGCAGTTTGCCAATGCGGAAGTGGATCTCTCCGTTATTGGGTTGAGCATCGAGGGACCGATACAGGTGACGGAGTGCGCTATCGTTGTCGCGGAGCCGTTCATGGAGTTTTGCAATCTCGAGATTGGCCGCTGGATCTGATGGGTGCTCGCTGGCAAAGGCAGTATAGTGCTCCATGGCGAGATCGGGACGGTCCATCCTGAGCGAAACGTCGGCAAGGTCACAGGCATCTTTCCATGAGCGTTCCCTTGTTGAGATACCCTGCCGGATTGCATGGAAGAATCGCAGCACTGGATATCCGAGACGCGCCGGCACACGATCTTCTGCCAGGGCAGTCTCTCCGCACTTCCTTACCTTTCCCACAATGAAGAACATCACATTGATGTCTATCAACGGATAGATGATGGTTGCAACGGCAACGTTCGGTCCGAAGGCTGATAGTGCAATCGCCGTAGAGAGCTCGTAATTCCTCCCAGTGCCGTTAAAAGCAATGGCAACCGAATCCTCGTAGTTGAACCGGAAAAACCGGCTGGTCAGGAACACCATGGAGAAGGTGAAGCAAAGAAAGATGCTGATCGGCAGGGCCATGAGTAGCACCCATCCCGGATTGTCGAGAATAATATGGCCCTTCAAGGCGAAGAGGACTATCAGGGTGGAGATCATGCCGAAATTTCTGGTGACGAAAAGATAGGGCTTTGCAGCCCGGAGCCCCCGTTCTCCCAGCTTGGAGGTCAGCATCCTTCTCAGAGCAACGCCGATGATGAGCGGCAGGATAAGATAGATGAGGATTGAACGAAAGACAAGGAGTTGATCATATGACACATTGCTGCCGAGAAAAAGGTGGATGAACAGCGGTACCGTGAAGACGGATAGCAGGGCGTTGATCGCGACGAGCATGATGCTCAGCGAATTGTTACCCCGTGCAAGAAATGTCCAGAGCAGGAGCAGGTCGATATCCGGCGCTATGCCGACGAGAATCCACCCGGTGTACAGGTTTTCATTATGTGAGAGAAAAAGGCGCGCCAGGAGGAGGACGACAAACGGGTTTATACAGTAGTTGAAAAATGAACTGAGCAGGCATTTTTTTTTGTCCTTGAGCGCGTGGGCGATTTCCGTTAGATCCACCATTATCATCGATGGAAGAATCATGAGGAAGAGCCCGTAGGGAATCCACCATTCCAGGGACGGACCGAACTCAGTACTGAAACGGCCGATAAGCAGTCCGGTTATAGAAAAGACAATAACCAGCCAGGGGAGATACACATCAAGTTTTGGCTGATTCGTTTCCTTCATGGTGAAAACGCCTCGACCCAATATGCCACAATTCAACCAGAACTCAGCGATATACCTTGATCGCCAAAATAGCAACTTTGTATTCGAAATCTACAATATTCTGTATTGAACGTTCCGTTGGGTCGCTATGGCTACCTCCGCGAATAACGTATGGGTGTCCACGATGTCATGGCACTTACTCCTTAACCGGCTTGGTCCAGGTAGAGAATTTACAGTCCGGATAACGGGAGCACCCATAAAAAACCCGGCCCGTTTTGGTTCTTTTTTCACAGATATCCCCGCTGCATCCTTCGGAGGGGCATTTTATTCCCATACTGAAGGGCATGGTGTTTTTGCATTCCGGGTATCCCGAGCAGGCCAGAAACTTGCCGAATCTGCCTTCCTTGATCACCATATTCCGATTGCATTTGCCGCAGAGTACATCAGTAGGTACTGCCGGCAAGCTTTTTGCCCCGCCGTTTACCTTCATGGTGTTTTTGCATTCCGGATATCCCGAGCAGGCCAGAAACTTGCCGAACCGGCCTTCCTTGGCAACCATTTTCTGTCCGCATTTTTCGCATTTTATCTCTTCTGTCATGTCCTCAACCTTTCCGGCATCTTCACCATTGCTGGATGTTACATTCCTTGTGTTTTTACATGCGGGGTAGTTGGAACAGGCCATAAAACTGCCGTTTCTCCCCCATTTGATGACCATCGGATATTGACATTTTTCACAGACAATATCCGTCGGCTTTTCTTCCCGTTTCACATTCCGCATGTCCTTTTTTGCCTTTTTCAATTCTTCCGTGAAGGGAAGGTAAAAATCCTTCAGGGTATCGAGTCTTTTGCTTTGCCCCTGTTCTATCATGTCCAACTTGGTTTCCATGGAGGCGGTAAAGGCTGTATCCAAGATCCTGGGAAAGTTTTTTACTAAGAGCTCCGTCACCAGGATGCCAAGTTCCGTGGGGAAGAACTTCCCCTTTTCCAGCCTGGCATACTCTCTATCCTGGATGGTGCTCAGGATTGCCGCATAGGTGCTGGGTCTGCCGATGCCTTTTTCTTCCAGTTCTCTCACGAGGGAAGCCTCGGAAAATCTCGGAGGTGGCTGGGTGAATTTTTGATCCGAGTTCAGGGAAATGAGGGTGGTCGACTCTCCTTTCGATACTTCCGGAAGAATCTTCACAACTTCGCGATCTTCGCCGTTGCCGTTTTCCTCTTTGCCTTCCGTATAAATGGCCGTAAAGCCAGGGAATTTCATGATCGCCCCTTGGGCGCGGAAAAGGTAAGCCCCGCAGGCCACATCGATCGTCGTTTGATCAAAGACGGCAGGATTCATCTGACAGGCGACAAAACGGTTCCAGATAAGCTGATAAAGGCGAAACTGGTCCGGAGTCAGGTGATGCTTTATCTCCAGGGGTCTGTAGGCCATGGACGTCGGCCTTACTGCTTCGTGGGCGTCCTGAGCCCCCTGGGCATTCTTAAAGAATCGGGCCTTGGGGGGCAGATAGACGTCGTCGTAATTTGCTTTGATATAATTTCGCACCTCTTCCATAGCCTCATTGGAGATGCGCAGCGAATCGGTTCTCATGTAGGTTATGAGTCCAACCTGTCCTTCTTTACCCAGCTCCACGCCTTCATAAAGCTTCTGGGCGGTACTCATGGTCTTTTTCGCCGAAAAGCGCAGCCAGCGAGAGGCCTCCTGTTGCAGTTTACTCGTCGTAAAGGGTGGCGGAGGGGATTTTTTTACCTCTTTTCTTTCTACTTCCGCGATAACGAAAGGGGTGACCTTGACTGTCTCCAAGATTTGATTGGCCAGGACGCCATCGCCTATCTTCGCCTTTTTCCCGTTGATTTTAATTAGCCGCGCCTCGAAGGGGGGAGGATTCTTACCCTCCAGCGTGGCTGTGATATTCCAATATTCCTCCGGTATAAAGCAGCGGATTTCCTCCTCCCGGTCGCAAATTATCCTTACGGCCACCGATTGCACGCGGCCGGCGCTTAACCCGCGTTTCACCTTTTCCCACAAGAGGGGGCTGAGCTGGTAACCGACCAGCCTGTCAAGGATGCGCCGCGTCTGTTGAGCCTCGTATTTATCGAAGTCCAGTTCAAGGGGATGGTTCAGGGCCTTAAGGATCGTTGGTTTTGTAAGATCATTAAACAGGACGCGGCGAATAATCTTGTTTTTCGCTCCGATCTCTTCGGCAATGTGCCAGGCGATGGCTTCCCCTTCCCGGTCGGGATCGGGGGCAAGATATATGTTATCTGCCTGTCTGGCCGCTTTTTTCAGTTCGGCGACAACCTTTTTCTTGCTTTCCATCACCTCGTATGTGGGACTGAAATCATTCTCAACGTCGATCCCCAGTTTGCTTTTGGGGAGGTCTTTGACGTGTCCGACGGAAGCGCGGACATTAAAATCCGCGCCCAGGTATTTCTTGATCGTTTTGACTTTCGTGGGTGATTCGACAATTATCAGCGAATTTGACATTATTGCTCCTTACGTATGAACATTTTTCCCGGCAACTGAGTTATCAGTCCCTTCAGCTCCAGTAATAAAAGGTTATTCAATATTTCACCCGGTCTTTCACCCGTCTGGGCGATGAGGCTATCAATAGTGACAGGGCTTGCCGATATGCGTTCAAGCAAATATCTTTCCTTATCAGTCAAATCTTCATTACCCGATATCGGGCGGTCAATCGGGGGGAAGGGCTTGCAGGATTTTGTTTTTTCCACTTGTTCCGGGATATACATTTTTTGTTTCATCTCTATTTGGGGCATTATTTCATCTAAGATGTCATAGACGTCTTCGATAAGCTTGGCCCCCTGCTTTATCAATCTGTTCGTTCCCCTTGAGCCGGCGGAATCTATGCTGCCCGGCACGGCAAATACCTCCCGCCCCTGTTCCAGAGCCGTACGCGCCGTTATCAGAGAGCCGCTTTTCTCGTTGGCCTCAACGACCACGACGCCAAGAGAAAGGCCGCTGATGATCCTGTTCCTGGCAGGGAAATTGGGACCATTGGGGGGCGTGCCAAAGGGGAATTCTGTTACTATAGCCCCCTGTAAGGGAATTTTAGTAAAAAGCTCTTTGTTTTCCGGTGGATATACAATGTCAATCCCGCAGCCTAAAACGGCGATGGTTCGTCCTTTGGCTGCTATGCTTCCCCGGTGCGCCGCCGTGTCAATTCCTCTGGCCAAACCGCTTACAACTGTAATTCCGTTAATGGCCAATTCCCGACAGAGCCGTTCTGTGGAAAATTTGCCATAAGTGCTGGCCGTCCTGGAACCGACGACGGCAATATTTATGTCTTCTTCCCTAAGGTTTCCTTTCACGTAAAGAAATGGTGGGAAGTCATAGATGTTTAAAAGATTTATCGGATAAAGCGGATCATGGCAAGTGATGATGGAGACTTGTTGATTACGGGCAGCGGCCAGTTCTCTTTCCACCTGCTGCCAGTTAGAGAATGATTTGATTTGCGAGGCTACTTTCTTACCGACGCCCGGTATTTCCATGAGACTATTCAAGGGGGCATCGAAGACCTCTTTTGGTGAGCCAAAGGTTTTCACAAGGGCAGTAAAGGCAACATTTCCCACACCCTCCACCATTTTTAAGGCCAGCCAGTATTTCAATTCATTATCACGCATTTAATGAGCTCTGTATGATCTCTCGGAAAATTTATACTTGCGCAAAAAATTACCGAGTAGTTAAATATGCAACGGAGTCGTAAAATCGGGGCAAAATATATCCTATACTTAGAGGCTGTCAAGGTTTTTTCACAAAAAGGCTGTTGCGTTCTTCCTAACTTTGGGTTAGGAAGTGCCACGATTTTAGATCGCGAGGACTTTTCATGTTAAGAAATTATTGGAAAAGAACCGTGTCATTGGTTTTGATTTTTCTGCTTTTATTGCCTTGCCTCATGTATGCAGAGGGGGATAAAGGGGTAGGCAATGGAGGGGTTCTCAGGGATGTTTTTCCTGAGATTTTACCGCCGGCGGTGAAAGAAGGGGCCCAAAAACCTGCCCTCGCCATTATGCTTGGAGAAGTTGATTTTGGCGATGTCGGACCCGGCGATGTTGTAAATGGTCTACTAACATTTAAGAATATCGGTGCGGGTCTTCTCCCGTGGTCAATTTCCGGACCGGAGGGCTGGGGACCTCTGGAGAATCAGGAACTGACGGGAGTGTTGGCTTCAGAGACGGATTATCTCCGCATGTCAGTCAGATTGCTCAAAAACGGTCTACCTGATAATGCCGATAAAACAAAGGATAAATCTCATAATGTTCAATTAACGGTTGAAGCAGGGGGCAAAGTCATTCTTTTCTGCAAAGATTTGCCGGCCGGCATCTATAGCGAGCCTCTTCTTATAACTTCTCAGGGCGTGACAACAACAGTTTTCTTGAACTTTAAGGTGGTGGATGGGAAATTGAAGTCCCAACTGAGCGTGGAACCGCCGCGAATTGATTTCGGGGTCCTGTCATCCGGGAAACAAGCGGCGAAGCATATTAAAATAACCAATAGAGGCAAAGAGACAGTCAAGTGGCGCTTAATAATCCCGAAACCGGGAGATGAAAAGGCAACCACCCTCACAAAGAGATACGTTTCTTTCTTGAACGATGATAGTAAATCGGGTGCGGCCTACCTGCCAGCAGCTCATCTCAGGGAGGTTTTGGAGATCAGCGGCAACTGGCTGGAACATGAAGGTTATCCGTCGGCTAATGGAGTTATCAATTTCATGAGGTATCACTTTTCCGGAACCGGCATTTCCGTCCATCTCAGGCATGGCCCGGATATGGGGAAACTTGCGCTCTACGCAGATGATAAGTTGGTTCATGTTTACAACGGCGCTGCCCCGGAGAAAGGCAGGGAGGAATTGCCCGTAGTTGAGGGCTTACCCGAGGGCCAGCACGTTTTGACTCTTGAAAATGTTGAAGGCGCTGTGATTATCGAAGGGATAAGCGTCTATGGCAAAGAGTTGATGAAAGGGAATCCCTTCCGGATTACCTTTATCCCAGACTCCGGAACAACAACGAGAGAAACTGATTATGTGAATATTCGTATCGATACGCAGCAAATGAACCCGGGTTTATTTGGAGAGCCTGTCATCCTTGCTTCCAACATTGGAGACATGGTGCTGGAAACATATTTTGAAATAAAGCCAGATCAAATTGCTAAATTTCTTGACGTCTTCCGGTATGTCAGGAATCAAAATTATCTCTATACAACAAATCCTCAGGCTGACTTAAGTAAATTTCAGAACCGCGGATACAGAAAGGAGGGGATTGCCTTTCGCCTTTTTGCTCCCGGCACGCCCGGAACCACAGAGTTTTACCGTTGGTATAACAGCGCAACGGATGACCATTACTATTCATATGATTTGCGCGGGGCGGAGAAGGCTCTCAAAGGATACGTTTTTGAAGGAAGTATCGGAAATATTGGAACATCCAGACTTAACAATACGAGGGAATTATACCGCTGGCATAATCCAAAAACGAGGTCTCATTTCTATACAACGGATCAAAAAGGCGAAGGCCTCGCCGGCAAGGGTTATAATTTTGATGGTATAGCCGGATATGTAAGGTAGTCGTCAGGAAGAAGGGTGAGACAAGCGNTTCCCCCTTATTACTGCTAAAACTCCGCAATAATGCGGTTTTCAAAGCAAACAAAATCAACTATGTAATTGTCTATGGGCTGTTGTCTCCTGAATTTTTAAACCCTCCATCTGTTTCATTCTTAAGCATCTCCAGAGCAGTTGTTCTGTATATGTAGGTCTTTTCCTGAGGGGTTTCCCCAATGTTATTATTCTATTACACTCCGGAAATACCCCCACCCTAACCCTCCCCCGTCAATGGGGAAGGAATATCATTTACCCACTCAGTTTGAGAAAGAGCCAAACTTTACACTGTAAGTGTTTACAATATCTTGCGACCTTGTTGACAAGAGAAGCCGCATAGAAAAATCTTATTCACATTGACAGATGCATCGATTTAACTTATTCTCAGGCATAAACTGTACATGAAAAAAGCGTTACAGTCAGGTTGAAGGAGCCTGATGCCGACATCGAAGTGTAGTAAGATGTTAAAGGAATATTTCAATGCAGAGCATTTACCTGGAAACGACGATCCCGAGTTACCTGGTTGCCAAGCTCAGCAGTAATATCATCGTTGCTGCAGAGCAGATTCTCACGAGGGAATGGTGGGACCAGTCACAGATGAAATATGATCTTTACGTTTCCGAAGCGGTCATTGATGAATGCAGCGCCGGCGACCAGGAAGCGGCACAGAAAAGGATGGAACTGATCAGAAACATGCACATATTAGCAATCAATGAGGAAATTGTCAATCTGTCGGTGACTTATGGCGCCGTTCTTAATCTTCCTGAACGGTCAAAGGTTGATGCACTTCATCTCGCCCTTGCAGTTTATTATGAGATGAATTATCTGTTAACATGGAATTGCAGACATCTTGCGCATGGCGAAGTAAGGTCCGTGATCCACAATTATAACTCGACACATGGCCTATTTGAACCCATGATTGTAACGCCCATGGAATTAATGGAAAGGAGTCAAAATAATGTACGATGATCCGATAGTAAACGAGGTCAGAAAGACCAGGGAAAAGCTGGTTGAAGAAGCGGGTGGCTATGATGCCTATATTAAGAAATTAAGAGACATGGAGAAAGAACATTCAGACCGGCTGGTAACAGTAAAACTCACTGCCAGAAAAACCACTCTTGATGCTGCGGAAATGTAGAGATGTCGTTCCAAGACACCGAAATACCAAATGCATTCATTTGGACAGGGGAAGTCTCTCAAAGGATACGTTTTTGAAGGAAGTATCGGAAATATTGGGACATCCAGGCTTACCAATACGAGGGAATTATACCGCTGGCATAATCCGAAAAGGAGGTCTCATTTCTATACAACGGATCAAAAAGGTGAAGGCATTGCCGGCAAGGGTTATAATTTTGATGGCATAGCCGGGTATGTAAGGTAGTCGGAGAAAAAGCCCTGAAAAGCAACAAGCGGTGTTTTAACTTTTAGTAATCATGTTTTTATCCTAATCGATGGTTGTTTACGCGCACCGCAAGTAAACGAAATGGTTGATCATCATTCCTTTTCTTGAGTCTTGCCCCGTCCTCATGGACAGGAAATATTAGCACCTCAGTTTCAAAACCTTGTTTTTTTCTTTCCCGCGTTTTTCCAGAAATTCATGACGGCCAGCGTCATTGCCTGCTTGCTGGCCTGAAAGATGCTGCACAGCTTCTCGACATTGTTTATGTCTGCCGTGAGTTTCTTGAGCTGCTCGTAAGGGATAAGCAACTCGGAAGCGAAAACATCGGCTTCTTTTTCCTTGGGCGGTTTTAATTTATCCGTTAATTGCCCGGCATTTTACCTGCTTTCTTCTGGATCATAGATATCTCTTCTTGTGTGTGCGAGAAAGATGTGACCCAGTTCATGGGCCAATGTGTATCTTTGCCTTGGAATCGGTTTTGCCTTATTCAGAACAGCAATGGCCGGTTTACCGCCGATTTCAACGATCGCGCCATCGATGTCTTCGGCATCATTCAACTCGATGTATTTCAGGCCGAGCTGCTGGAATATCTTGAGAAGGTCCGTAGGAACCTCTGAAAGGTCATAATCTTTCAGGGCTTTCCTTGCCATGTTGCGGGCAAAGGTATAGTTCGGCTCCATGAACTAAGACCTCCCCTCCATCCCTTCCTGCAGGCAAATCCCGATTTTTCGCAAATATTCAGGATCGACGGATGGTTGCGTCATCGTTCCCTCTTCGGCCACGTACTGTTCGAGAATCTTGTTCATACTGCGGGTCTGTATGGATTCTTTCGCTTTACCGTACTTGCTTGTCCTCACGTGCACAAATGAAACCTGTTGTTTCAGGCCCTGAACTTTCAGCGTATTTTCAAGCAACTGCCGAAGGCTGGCCATCGTCAATTGAAAGAACTTCAGGATATTGGCGGCAATCCTTGCTGGTATGCGCTCCGGGGGAAGGTCATTGTTCTCGATCCGTTCCAGATCTCCCGCTGCAATGCCCAGCCTTTCGCAGGCAACGTCGGTGATGATTTTTGTTGCCCGGAGGACGTTTCGGACAAACTCTCCCAGAGAAACTGAATCGGTCAGATAGCGATTTCGGGCTTTTCCGATCTCGGTCTGCATATCCACTTCTATAAGGTTGACCATCGCCTCGGGAAAGCGCTCAATGAGCTGATGCACCAGAAGATTCATAGACGGGGAAATTTCAGTTTCCCCGCGCTCCCATCTGCCGTAACTGTTTTTCCCGATGTGGAGAAGATTACAAATCTCCTCCAGGTTCATGTTCAATATTTTCCGGAGTAGCCTCAATTGCTGTGGGGTCAGGATCGGCTGGGAACTAAATTCCAGATTGATTCGTTTTTTGTCCAGGGCGAGGCTCTGCGGATGGGTAAAGATGATATCCCCGCAGTTCGGGCACTGTTCGCATTCCACATCGCCGATGGTCTGCGTACGCCCGTTGATGACGACATCCTTGGAGATGGTTGTCGTCCGACATTCATCTTGGAAACAGTTTGTACAAAGCATAAATTTACCCTTTAGGCTTATCGATGGTTTCTTCCCGTGAAAAACGGAATTTTTGACCTACCAAAGCGATAACAGACCAGGACATTTTTTGTCCATATGGCCGAGTTCCTCAATCATAATCCGGAATGAGTCATCCAATACATGCCATTTTCTTGACCATTCGCCGGTTTTGTTTTCACAGCACAACCCCTGTCGCTTTTTCCACAAAACGGCGGAAGGTGTATGAGCGTTTGATCCGGTTGAAATCCGGCATGGCTCTGGCAATCTTAATGGCATCTCGNAGTTCTTCATAGCGACGGTAGGCGCCGAGCTCTTG
>C687J26845_10001241_pt1 | contig 15898 bp, 11 predicted proteins | sample RifCSPlowO2_12_FD_26845 | JGI IMG/M metagenome (IMG submission 26845)
ACCAATTCCAGCAGCTCAGCGTCGTCAACCATGTCAGCCTTGTTCAGGAAGACCACGATGTACGGAACGCCAACCTGACGGGACAGCAGGATGTGCTCACGAGTTTGCGGCATCGGGCCATCAGCAGCCGAGCAAACCAGGATAGCGCCGTCCATCTGCGCAGCACCGGTGATCATGTTCTTCACATAGTCAGCGTGACCCGGACAGTCAACGTGGGCGTAGTGACGAATAGCCGAATCGTATTCAACGTGGGAAGTGTTGATCGTGATACCACGAGCCTTTTCTTCCGGAGCGCTGTCGATTTGGGCGAAGTCACGAATAGCACCACCGAAAGCCTCGGCGCACACTTTAGTCAACGCTGCAGTCAACGTGGTTTTACCGTGGTCGACGTGACCGATGGTGCCAACGTTTACGTGCGGTTTGTTACGTTCAAATTTTTCCTTAGCCACGACAGAAATCCTCTTGTCTAAAGGGCTGAATCAGCCTTGTCTTTTAGTTACAGCGTCGACGATATGCGACGGAGCAGTATTGTATTTTTTGAATTCCATAGAGTAGCTTGCGCGNCCCTGAGACATGGAACGAACATCGGTCGCATAACCGAACATCTCGCCCAACGGAACCTCAGCACGAATTACNTTGCCGGAAACCGTATCNTCCATACCCAGAATCATGCCGCGACGGCGGTTAAGGTCGCCCATCACGTCACCCATATAGTCTTCAGGGGTAACAACTTCTACCGCCATGATCGGCTCAAGCAACTCACCGCCACCCTTCTGGGCCAACTGCTTGGTCGCCATGGATGCAGCCACCTTGAACGCCATCTCGTTGGAGTCGACGTCATGGTAAGAACCATCGAACACGGTAGCTTTCAGGCCGATCAGCGGATAGCCGGCTACGACGCCGTTCTTCATCTGCTCTTCGATACCCTTCTGGATAGCCGGGATGTATTCCTTAGGAATTACACCACCCACCACTTCGTTCACAAATTGCAGACCTTCCTGACCTTCGTCAGCAGGAGCAAAGCGAACCCAGCAGTGACCGAACTGACCACGACCACCGGACTGGCGAACGAACTTGCCTTCGATTTCACAGCTCTTCGTGATGCGCTCACGATAGGAAACCTGAGGCTTACCGATGTTGGCTTCGACGTTGAACTCGCGGCGCATGCGGTCGACCAGGATGTCCAGGTGCAACTCGCCCATACCGGAGATAATCGTCTGACCAGTCTCTTCATCAGTTTTGACGCGGAAAGACGGGTCTTCCTGAGCAAGCTTGCCCAAAGCGATACCCATTTTTTCCTGGTCATCCTTGGTCTTAGGCTCAACGGCAACCGAAATAACCGGCTCCGGGAAGTCCATGCGAACCAAGATGATTGGCTTGTCCGCGTTGCACAAAGTTTCACCAGTGGTGACGTCCTTCATGCCAATCAAGGCCGCGATGTCGCCAGCGCGCACTTCCTTGATTTCTTCACGGGCGTTTGCGTGCATTTGCACCATACGACCCACGCGCTCTTTCTTGCCTTTAACCGAGTTGATCACGCCGTCGCCGGAGGCCAACACGCCCGAATAAACGCGAACAAAGGTCAAAGTACCCACGAATGGGTCGGTAGCGATCTTAAACGCCAGAGCCGAAAACGGCTCATCATCACTTGCGTGACGCTCCATTTGCTTTTCCTCGTCATCCGGGTCAGTACCCTTGATGGCAGGAATATCAGTTGGAGCAGGCAGGTAATCGATAACGGCGTCGAGAACCAGGGGAACACCCTTGTTCTTAAAGGAAGAACCGCAAACAGCCAAGACGATTTCACCAGCGATAGTGCGCTGACGCAGAGCAGCCTTGATCTCCTCGTTGGTGAGCTCTTCACCTTCAAGGTACTTGTTCATCAGTTCATCATTGGCTTCGGCCGCAGCCTGCACCATGTTGTCACGCCACTCATCAGCCAATGCCTGCAGCTCTGCAGGGATTGGCTCGCGACGAGGAACCATGCCTTTGTCAGCATCATCCCAATACACAGCTTCCATGTTGACCAGATCAATCTGACCCTGGAAATTATCTTCGGAGCCGATAGCCAACTGAATCGGCACTGGAGTGTGACCCAAACGCTTTTTGATCTGTTCGATCACGCGCAAGAAGTCCGCACCAGCACGGTCCATTTTGTTCACGTAAACAATACGCGGAACACCGTATTTGTTGGCTTGACGCCATACGGTTTCGGACTGCGGCTCAACGCCGGAAGTACCACAGAACACCACGACCGCGCCGTCGAGAACACGCAGGGAACGCTCAACTTCAATGGTGAAGTCAACGTGGCCCGGAGTATCGATAACGTTAAAGCGGTATTGATCTTTGTGCTGCTTCTCGGAACCCTGCCAGAAGGCGGTAATAGCAGCAGAAGTAATGGTAATCCCACGCTCCTGCTCCTGCACCATCCAGTCCGTGGTCGCGGCGCCATCATGCACCTCGCCCATTTTGTGACTTTTGCCAGTGTAAAAAAGGACGCGCTCAGTGGTGGTGGTTTTACCAGCATCCACGTGAGCCACGATACCAATGTTACGGTAGCGATTAATCGGTGTAGTACGAGCCATAAAGCCCTCGCAAATTTAACAGCGCTGAAATTAGAAGCGGTAGTGCGAGAAGGCCTTGTTGGCTTCTGCCATGCGGTGCACGTCTTCACGCTTCTTAACTGCAGCACCTTTACCTTCAGCAGCATCCATCAGCTCGCCTGCCAAGCGCAGAGCCATAGATTTTTCGCCACGCTTGCGGGCGTAATCAACCAACCAGCGCATAGCGAGAGCGTTACGACGAGACGGGCGAACTTCGACCGGAACCTGGTAAGTAGCACCACCTACACGGCGCGACTTCACTTCGACCAGCGGAGCGATGGCGTCGAGAGCTTTCTCGAAGATCTCCAGGGGATCGCTGTTCTTGCGCTCTTTAACTTTTTCCAGAGCGCCATAAACGATACGTTCGGCAACGGCTTTTTTGCCGCTTTCCATCACGTGGTTCATGAATTTGGCGAGAATCAGGCTTCCGTATTTCGGATCGTCCAGAATCTCACGCTTTGCTGCTACACGACGTCTTGGCATGATAAGCCCTCAAACGGTCTTCAGGTAGTTCGGAACAATGGCGAAGCCACGCCCGACCTTACTCTTATCGACTCAGTAAAAATGAATTGGAATTACTTCTTCGGACGCTTAGTGCCGTACTTCGAACGGCTCTGATTACGACCTTTAACGCCAGAGGTATCCAGCGAGCCACGCACGGTGTGATAACGCACACCCGGAAGGTCTTTTACACGACCGCCGCGGATCAGCACCACGCTGTGCTCTTGCAAGTTGTGACCTTCACCGCCGATGTACGAGGAAACCTCGAAACCGTTGGTCAGGCGCACACGGCATACTTTACGCAGTGCCGAGTTAGGTTTTTTCGGCGTGGTTGTGTATACGCGAGTACACACACCACGGCGTTGCGGGCAGTTCTGCAGTGCCGGCACATCGCTCTTTTCGACGATGCGCTTGCGCGGCTGACGTACCAGCTGGTTGATAGTTGCCATCTACTAGCTCCACTGTTGTCTTTCGACATAAACAAAATGACAGAGCACAGGCCCTGCCAAATTTAGGGGTACAAGAGTCTAAAGAGCTTCTCGCGCCCAGTCAAGACGAAGCCCCGGACGACAGTGTCGGCCGGGGCTTCGTTTTTGCACTTAGTTGCCGCTGAAATTCAGCGCTTCAGCCAGTGCGGCTTCTACTTCGCTTGCACTTACACGTACAGGCTTGTCGGCTTCACGCTTGCGCTTACGCTCGCGGTGGTACGTCAAACCGGTACCGGCAGGGATCAGACGACCCACTACCACGTTCTCTTTCAGGCCGCGCAAGAAGTCGCGCTTGCCGGTAACGGCCGCCTCGGTGAGCACCCGCGTGGTCTCTTGGAAAGAGGCCGCAGAGATGAACGACTCGGTCGACAGCGATGCCTTGGTGATACCCATCAGCACGCGATCGTACTTAGAGACAAACTTGTCTTCCGCAGTCAGGCCTTCGTTAGCCGCCAGCACGTGGGTCAACTCCATCTGGTCGCCCTTGATGAAAGTCGAATCGCCGGTTTCGGTGATCTCAACTTTACGCAGCATCTGACGCAGAATGGTCTCGATGTGCTTATCGTTGATTTTCACGCCTTGCAGGCGATAAACGTCCTGGATCTCGTTAACGATGTACTTGGCCAGCGCGCTGACACCGAGCAGACGCAAGATGTCGTGCGGATCGCTTGGACCGTCGGAGATAACTTCACCGCGACCCACTTGCTCGCCTTCGAAGACGTTCAGGTGGCGCCACTTTGGAATCAGCTCTTCGTACGGCTCGCTGCCATCGTTCGGGGTAATTACCAAGCGACGCTTGCCTTTGGTTTCTTTCCCAAAGGCAATGGTGCCGCTGACTTCAGCCAGAATCGAGGCTTCTTTCGGACGACGGGCCTCGAACAAGTCGGCAACCCGCGGCAGACCACCGGTAATGTCACGAGTCTTCGAGGTTTCTTGCGGGATACGGGCGATAACATCACCCACGCCCACTTGCGCACCATCCGCCACGCCGACCAAGGCGTTAGCTGGCAGGAAGTACTGAGCAGGTACATCGGTACCCGGCAACAGCAGCTCTTTACCATCGACGCCAACCATCTTCACGGCAGGACGGATGTCCTTGCCAGCGAGCGGACGGTCTTTGGCATCCAGCACTTCGATGTTGGTCAGACCGGTGAGTTCATCGGTCTGACGTTTGATCGTGATGCCTTCTTCCATGCCCACGTAGGTCACGGTACCTTTCATTTCGGTAACGATTGGGTGGGTGTGCGGATCCCACTTGGCGACGATCGCGCCAGCGTCAACCTTGTCACCTTCCTTAACCGAAATCACCGCACCGTATGGCAGCTTGTAACGCTCGCGCTCACGGCCGAAATCATCGGCAATCGCCAGCTCGCCGGAACGCGAAACCGCGACCAGGTTGCCGTCCAGACGCTCAACGTGCTTCAAGTTATGCAGGCGAACAGTACCGCCATTACGCACTTGTACGCTGTCTGCAGCGGAGGTCCGGCTAGCCGCACCACCGATGTGGAAGGTACGCATGGTCAGCTGAGTACCCGGCTCACCAATCGACTGAGCAGCGATTACACCCACAGCTTCACCGATGTTGATCTGGTGACCACGGGCCAGGTCGCGACCGTAGCAGCTGGCGCAGATGCCGTAGCGTGTTTCACAGCTGATCGGCGAACGCACTATGACTTCGTCGATGCTGTTCAGCTCGATGAACTCAACCCACTGCTCGTCAACCAAGGTACCGGCAGGAACCAGAATTTGCTCGGTGCCCGGCTTGAGTACGTCACGGGCAATGACACGACCGAGAACACGCTCACCGAGCGGTTCAACCACGTCACCACCTTCAATGTGCGGCGTCATCAACAAGCCACGCTCGGTGCCGCAATCAAGCTCGGTAACCACCAAATCTTGTGCAACGTCAACCAAACGACGGGTCAGGTAACCGGAGTTCGCGGTTTTCAACGCGGTATCCGCCAAGCCTTTACGAGCACCGTGAGTCGAGATGAAGTACTGCAGAACNCTCAGACCTTCGCGGAAGTTCGCGGTGATCGGCGTTTCGATGATCGAGCCNTCCGGCTTGGCCATCAGACCACGCATACCGGCGAGCTGACGGATCTGCGCAGCAGAACCCCGCGCACCGGAGTCAGCCATCATGTACATGGAGTTGAAGGATTCTTGCTCAACTTCATTACCGTGACGGTCGATGACNNTCTCTTTCGAGAGGTTGCTCATCATGGCTTTCGACACTTCGTCGTTGGCCTTGGACCAAAGGTCGATNACCTTGTTGTACTTCTCGCCCTGAGTTACCAGGCCNGAGGCGTACTGCGATTCGATCTCTTTCACTTCGTCNGTTGCNGCGTCGATGATCCGGGCTTTTTCATCGGGAATAACAAAGTCATTCACACCGATGGAAACACCAGAGATNGTCGAGTANGCAAAGCCGGTGTACATCAATTGGTCGGCGAAGATTACGGTGTCTTTCAAGCCACAGGTGCGGTAGCACTGGTTGATCAGCTTGGAGATCGCCTTCTTCTTCATCGGCAGGTTGACCACGTCATACGACAGGCCAGCCGGCACTACCTGGAACAACAACGCACGACCGACGGTGGTGTCGACGATACGGGTGTTCTTGGTGATGGTGCCATCGCGATCCTTAAGGACCTCGTTGATCCGTACTTTAACTTTGGCGTGCAAGGATGCCTGGCCGCCACGGAACACGCGGTCGACCTCCTGCAAGTCCGCGAACACCCGACCTTCGCCTTTGGCGTTGGTGGCTTCACGGGTCATGTAGTACAGACCCAATACCACGTCCTGCGACGGCACGATGATTGGCTCACCGTTGGCTGGCGACAGAATGTTGTTGGTCGACATCATCAACGCGCGCGCTTCGAGCTGGGCTTCCAGCGTCAGCGGTACGTGTACGGCCATTTGGTCGCCGTCGAAGTCGGCGTTGTACGCGGCGCAGACCAGCGGGTGCAGCTGAATCGCTTTACCTTCGATCAGAACCGGTTCAAACGCCTGNATGCCCAGACGGTGAAGGGTNGGTGCGCGGTTCAGCAAGACNGGGTGTTCGCGAATCACTTCGGCGAGAACGTCCCANACTTCTGGCAGCTCGCGCTCAACCATCTTCTTCGCGGCTTTGATGGTGGTGGCCAGGCCACGCATTTCCAACTTACCGAAAATGAACGGTTTGAACAGCTCGAGAGCCATTTTCTTCGGCAGACCGCACTGGTGCAGGCGCAGGGTCGGGCCAACGGTAATAACCGAACGACCGGAGTAGTCCACGCGCTTACCGAGCAAGTTCTGCCGGAAACGACCCTGCTTACCCTTGATCATATCGGCCAAGGATTTCAGTGGGCGCTTGTTCGAACCGGTGATGGCGCGACCGCGACGACCGTTGTCGAGCAGAGCATCGACCGCTTCCTGCAACATACGCTTTTCGTTGCGCACGATGATGTCCGGTGCGGACAGATCGAGCAGGCGCTTCAAGCGGTTGTTACGGTTGATTACCCGGCGATACAGATCGTTCAGGTCGGAGGTGGCGAAACGGCCACCGTCCAAGGGTACCAACGGACGCAGATCTGGCGGCAGAACCGGCAGAACGGTCAGCACCATCCACTGCGGCAGGTTGCCGGAGCCAAAGAAGGCTTCCATCAACTTCAGACGCTTGGACAGTTTCTTGATTTTGGTTTCCGAATTGGTTTGCGGAATCTCTTCGCGCAGACGGCCAATTTCGTGTTCCAGGTCGATAGCAGTCAACAGCTCGCGAACGGCTTCGGCACCCATGCGGGCATCGAAATCATCGCCGAACTCTTCGATAGCTTCGAAGTACTGCTCATCATTAAGCAGCTGACCCTTTTCAAGGGTGGTCATGCCTGGATCGATAACCACGTAGCTTTCGAAATAAAGCACGCGCTCGATGTCACGCAGGGTCATGTCCAGCAGCAAACCGATACGGCTTGGCAGCGATTTCAGGAACCAGATGTGGGCGACCGGCGAGGCCAGCTCGATGTGCGCCATGCGCTCACGGCGAACTTTAGCCAGCGCAACTTCAACGCCGCACTTCTCGCAGATTACGCCGCGGTGCTTGAGGCGCTTGTACTTACCGCAAAGGCATTCGTAGTCTTTGACTGGACCAAAAATTTTGCAGCAGAACAGGCCGTCACGCTCAGGCTTGAACGTACGGTAGTTGATGGTTTCCGGCTTTTTAACTTCGCCGAACGACCACGAGCGAATCATCTCAGGTGAAGCCAGTTGGATGCGAATGGCATCAAACTCTTCGACTTGCCCCTGGTTTTTCAGCAAATTCAGTAGGTCTTTCAAGGCCTTTCCTCCTCACGAAACAAGGGGCGAACAGACATGCCCGCCCCCGATGCGCGTCACGTGTTATTCGGTGGTTTCCAGTTCGATATCGATACCGAGCGAACGGATTTCTTTGATCAGAACGTTGAAGGACTCGGGCATGCCCGGCTCCATACGGTGATCGCCATCCACGATGTTTTTGTACATCTTGGTCCGGCCATTCACATCGTCCGACTTCACAGTCAACATTTCTTGCAGCGTGTAAGCCGCGCCGTAGGCTTCCAGCGCCCACACTTCCATCTCCCCGAAACGTTGACCACCGAACTGCGCCTTACCACCCAGCGGCTGCTGAGTAACCAGGCTGTAGGAACCCGTCGAACGGGCGTGCATCTTGTCATCGACCAAGTGGTTCAGTTTCAACATGTACATGTAACCAACGGTCACCGGACGCTCAAACAGGTTACCGGTACGGCCGTCGTACAATTGCATCTGGCCGCTTTCTGGCAGGTCTGCCAGTTTCAGCATGGCCTTGATTTCAACTTCGCTAGCACCGTCGAACACTGGCGTTGCCATAGGCACGCCGCCGCGCAGGTTCTTCGCCAGATCGAGAATTTCCTTGTCGTTCAGATCATCCAGACTTTCCTGACGACCACCGATCTCGTTGTAGATCTGATGCAGGAATTTGCGCAATTCAGCAACCTTGCGCTGCTCTTCGAGCATCCGGTTGATCTTCTCGCCCAAACCTTTAGCCGCAAGGCCCAGGTGGGTTTCAAGGATCTGCCCAACGTTCATCCGCGAAGGTACGCCCAACGGGTTCAGAACGATGTCGATCGGCGTGCCGTTAGCATCATGCGGCATGTCTTCGATCGGCATAATCACCGAGACCACACCCTTGTTACCGTGACGACCAGCCATCTTGTCGCCTGGCTGGATGCGACGACGGATAGCCAGGTAAACCTTGACGATCTTCAGTACGCCCGGCGCCAGGTCATCGCCCTGCTGGATTTTGCGTTTTTTGTCTTCGAACTTCTCGTCGAGCAACTGACGGCGATCAACGATGTAGGCGTGGGCTTTTTCCAGCTGCTCATTAAGAGCATCTTCAGCCATGCGCAGCTTGAACCACTGACCACGCTCAAGACCGTCGAGGAACGCGTCGTCAATTACGGCGCCCTTCTTCAGACCAGCGCCGCCTTCGGCTTTTTGACCCACCAAGGCTGCACGCAGACGCTCAAAGGTTGCACCTTCGACGATGCGGAACTCTTCGTTGAGGTCCTTACGGATCTCGTCGAGCTCCATCTTCTCGATCGACAGGGCACGGGCATCACGCTCAACGCCGTCACGGGTGAAGACCTGTACATCAATAACCGTCGCCTTGGTACCGGTTGGCACGCGCAGGGAGGTGTCTTTAACGTCAGAAGCCTTCTCACCGAAGATGGCACGCAACAGCTTCTCTTCTGGAGTCAGCTGGGTCTCGCCTTTCGGGGTGACCTTACCGACCAGAATGTCGCCGGCGCAAACTTCAGCACCCACATAAACAATACCGGCTTCGTCCAGTTTATTCAGCGCAGCTTCACCGACGTTCGGGATATCTGCAGTGATTTCTTCTGAACCGAGCTTGGTGTCACGCGCCACACAGGTCAGTTCCTGAATGTGGATAGTGGTGAAACGGTCTTCCTGAACCACACGCTCCGAGAGGAGGATGGAGTCTTCGAAGTTGTAACCGTTCCAGGCCATGAACGCGATGCGCATGTTCTGGCCGAGAGCCAGCTCACCCATATCGGTCGACGGACCATCAGCCAAGATGTCGCTGCGCGCAACCGTGTCACCCTTGCTGACCAGCGGACGCTGGTTGATGCAGGTGTTTTGGTTGGAGCGGGTGTATTTGGTCAGGTTGTAGATGTCGACACCGGCATCGCCTGTTTCAACTTCATCATCAGCAACGCGAACCACGATACGGCTAGCATCCACCGAGTCGATCACGCCGCCGCGACGGGCAACCACGCAAACACCGGAGTCGCGCGCAACGTTGCGCTCCATCCCGGTGCCGACCAGCGGCTTGTCGCAACGCAGAGTCGGTACGGCCTGACGCTGCATGTTCGAACCCATCAAAGCACGGTTGGCGTCATCGTGCTCCAGGAATGGGATCAGGGAAGCAGCCACCGAAACAACCTGCTTCGGCGATACGTCCATCAGCGTTACGTCTTCAGGAGCCTTAACGGTAAATTCGTTGAGGTGACGCACGGCCACCAACTCATCAACCAGATGGCCCTTGTCGTTCATCGCGGCCGAAGCCTGAGCGATCACGTGATCGGCTTCTTCAATGGCCGACAGGAAGACGATTTCGCTGGTAACCAGCGTGTCTTTCACCACCCGATACGGGCTTTCCAGGAAGCCGTACTCGTTGGTGCGCGCATAGGCGGCCAAGGAGTTGATCAGGCCGATGTTCGGACCTTCCGGCGTTTCAATCGGGCAAACACGACCGTAGTGCGTCGGGTGAACGTCGCGCACTTCAAAACCGGCGCGCTCACGGGTCAAACCACCAGGGCCGAGTGCAGAAATACGGCGCTTGTGGGTGATTTCCGACAGCGGGTTGTTCTGGTCCATAAACTGCGAGAGCTGGCTCGAACCGAAGAACTCTTTCACCGCCGCAGCCACTGGCTTGGCGTTGATCAAGTCTTGCGGCATCAGGCCTTCGCTTTCAGCCATCGACAAGCGTTCTTTAACAGCGCGCTCAACCCGAACCAGACCTACACGAAATTGGTTTTCGGCCATTTCGCCAACGCAACGAACACGACGGTTACCGAGGTGGTCGATGTCATCGACAATGCCTTTGCCGTTACGGATATCAACCAGGGTTTTCAACGCCTCGACGATATCTTCTTTGCACAACACGCCCGAACCTTCGATCTCGGTACGACCGATACGACGGTTGAACTTCATCCGGCCGACCGCAGACAGGTCATAGCGCTCAGGGCTGAAGAACAGGTTATTGAACAGAGTCTCGGCAGCATCCTTGGTTGGCGGCTCGCCTGGACGCATCATCCGGTAGATTTCAACCAGGGCTTCGAGCTGATTGCTGGCCGAGTCGATCTTCAGGGTATCGGAGATAAACGGACCGCAGTCAATGTCGTTGGTGTACAGCGTTTCAATCCGCACCACCTGCGACTTGGCGATATTCGCCAGCAGATCAGCAGTCAGCTCGGTGTTGCACTCGGCAATAATTTCGCCAGTGGCCGGGTGAACAATGGCTTTTGCCGTGGTGCGACCAATTACGTAGTCCAGCGGAACGTCCAGCTCTTTAATGCCGGATTTTTCCAACTGATTAACGTGGCGCGCAGTGATACGACGGCCTTGTTCAACAATAACCTTGCCCTTCTCGTCCAACAGGTCGAGAGCAGCAATTTCACCACGCAGACGCTGTGGCACCAACTCCAGACGCAGGGTTTCGCCCTGTACGTGGAAGACGTTGGTGGAGTAGAAGGCATCGAGCATTTGCTCGGTGCTATAGCCGAGCGCACGCAGCAGTACCGAAGCTGGCAGCTTGCGACGACGGTCAATCCGCACAAACACGCAGTCTTTCGGATCGAACTCGAAGTCCAACCACGAACCGCGGTAAGGAATGATCCGCGCCGAATACAGCAACTTACCGGAGCTATGGGTCTTGCCGCGGTCATGGTCGTAGAACACGCCAGGCGAGCGGTGCAACTGAGAAACGATAACGCGCTCGGTACCATTGATAACGAAGGTACCGTTGTCGGTCATCAGGGGCATTTCGCCCATGTAAACTTCTTGCTCTTTGATGTCCTTGATCGCTTTATTCGATGATTCTTTATCGAAAATGATCAGACGGACTTTTACCCGCAGCGGTGCGGCATAAGTTACGCCGCGCTGCACGCACTCTTTGACATCAAAGGACGGTACACCCAAGCGATAGCCCACGTATTCCAAGGCCGCATTGCCGGAATAGCTGCTAATCGGGAAAACGGACTTAAAGGCCGCATGCAGACCGACGTCGCGGTACTGATCCTTGGTTGCATTTGCCTGCAGGAATTCGCGATACGAATCCAGCTGAATGGACAGCAAATAAGGCACGTCCATGACATCCGGCAACTTGCTAAAGTCCTTGCGGATACGTTTTTTCTCAGTGTATGAGTAAGCCATCAGCGTTCCCCAGCTTGGTCACCTGCTTGCTGGCTCCTCCCGGCGGGAGCAGCCAAAAAATCTTGCAAACTCTATCGGTTTGCACCGCCACATCGGGCGGCTCTCTTTTCCATCTGTAGTGAGCACATACGCGCAATCACCCAGAACGGAAAAAGGCCGGTGGCAAAAGCCACCGGCCATCAGCCTTAAATCAATGATTTAAGGCTGTTGACGCAAAAGCGAACTTACTTAAGTTCGACTTTAGCGCCAGCTTCTTCCAGAACCTTAACAGCGGCATCGGCTTCAGCTTTCGAAACGCCTTCTTTAACAACGCCTGGAGCGCCGTCAACTACTGCTTTGGCTTCTTTCAGACCGAGACCGGTCAATTCGCGAACAGCCTTGATCACGTTAACTTTCTTCTCGCCAGCTTCTAGCAGAACAACGTTGAACTCGGTTTGTTCTTCAGCAACAGCAGCTACAGCAGCAGCAGGGCCGGAAGCAGCAGCGGCAGAAACGCCAAACTTCTCTTCCATAGCCTTGATCAGCTCAACAACCTGCATAACAGACAGTTCGGCTACGGCGTTGATGATTTCTTCGTTGGTAAGAGCCATGACTTTAATTCCTGATTTGGGATGACGTGAAAGCCATCAAAATTAAAAACGCAAAAAGANTACTAAGGCGCTGAGTTAACTCAGGCAGCNNNAGCTTCTTTTTGGTCGCGGACAGCCGCCAGAGTACGTACGAATTTGCTGGTTGCGCCTTGGATCACGCTCATCAGCTGGCTAATAGCCTCATCGTAGGTTGGCAGGGTGGCCAGAATGTCAATTTGTTCAGCTGCAAGGAACTTGCCTTCGAACGCAGCCGCTTTGATCTGGAAGTTCTGCTGACTCTTAGCGAATTCTTTGAACAGACGAGCAGCAGCGCCCGGATGTTCGTTAGAAAAAGCAACCAGAGTCGGGCCAGTGAACACATCGTTCAGGCACTCAAAATCAGTACCTGCAACGGCGCGACGCACCAGAGTGTTACGTACTACACGTACATACACGCCAGCTTCACGGGCTTGCTTGCGGAGACCAGTCATTGCGCCTACGGTCACGCCGCGGGCATCAGCCACAACGGCAGACAGTGCACCTTTGGCAGCTTCGTTGACTTCAGCGACGATGGCCTGCTTGTCTTCGAGCTTAATTGCCACGGGTTTACTCCTGGAAATTACCGTAACGTTCAATTAACACTGAACGTCGTTTTGGTGTCTGATTCGGTAAAGAATCGGGAGCACCATCTGCGTAGGCTTTAGGTTTAAGACTTGCGTCGCCTACGGTCTTGGATAGCCCCCGCCAGGCAGGGACCCCAATATGTAAGTTGCCGCAATCACTTGCGCCAACCCTATTTGTTTACAACCGCGACTTAGGCTTCGAGCGAAGCCTGGTCGATAATCAAGCCTGGACCCATGGTGGTGCTCAGGGTCACGCGCTTAACATAGATACCTTTCGAAGTAGACGGCTTCATGCGCTTAAGATCGGAGATCAGCGCCTCAACGTTTTCCTTCAGCTTGCTGGCGTCGAAACCAACCTTGCCAACTGAGGTGTGGATGATGCCGTTTTTGTCGGTGCGATAACGAACCTGACCCGACTTGGCATTCTTAACCGCAGTGGCTACGTCAGCACTAACGGTGCCGACTTTAGGGTTAGGCATCAGACCGCGTGGACCGAGGATCTGACCCAACTGACCCACAACACGCATCGCATCCGGGGAGGCAATAACTACGTCATAGTTCAGGTCGCCAGCTTTCATCGCGGCGGCCAAATCGTCCATACCAACGATGTCAGCACCGGCAGCCATAGCTGCTTCAGCACCAGGACCCTGGGTAAACACAGCAACACGGACAGTCTTGCCAGTGCCGTTCGGCAGCACAGTAGCGCCACGAACAACCTGATCAGATTTACGCGGGTCAACGCCGAGGTTCACAGCGATATCGAACGACTCGACGAACTTAACCGCGGACACTTCAGCCAGCAGCACTGCAGCTTCTTCGAAGCTGTAAGACTTACCGGCAACAAGCTTGGCCGAAATAGCCTTTTGGCGCTTAGTCAACTTAGCCATTTACACACCCTCCACGTTAAGGCCCATGCTGCGAGCGGAGCCGGCGATAGTACGCACGGCGGCATCCATAGAAGCTGAAGTCAGATCGGCATTTTTAGTTTTTGCGATCTCTTCCAGCTGAGCACGGGTCACGGTGCCAACCTTTACGGTATTAGGGCGCGCGGAACCACTTGTCAGACCAGCAGCCTTTTTCAGCAGAACTGAAGCCGGGGTGCTTTTGGTTTCGAAAGTAAAGCTACGGTCACTGTAAACAGTGATGATGACCGGAGTCGGCAAGCCTGGCTCCATACCCTGGGTTCTAGCGTTAAACGCTTTGCAGAACTCCATGATATTCACGCCATGCTGACCCAATGCTGGGCCTACAGGTGGCGACGGGTTAGCTTGGCAAGCCTTAACCTGCAGCTTGATGTAAGCATTAATCTTCTTAGCCATGTGTCACTCCAATTCGGGTACATGCGCCTCGCGGCTCCCCGGGTACTTAAACTTTTATTCCAGTGACGAAAAAACCCCACAGCACAGGGCTACGGGGTAATTATCGTTTTCAGCTACGCCTTTTCGACCTGACTGAAATCCAACTCCACCGGAGTGGATCGACCAAAAATCAGAACAGCCACATGCAAACGGCTCTTCTCATAGTTGACCTCTTCAACAACACCGTTAAAGTCGGCAAATGGACCTTCGCTAACGCGAACAATCTCACCCGGCTCAAACAGAGTCTTGGGCTTCGGCTTGTCGCTACCATCAGCAACGCGACGCAAAATAGCCTCAGCTTCTTTATCGGTAATCGGCGCCGGCTTATCCGCAGTGCCACCGATAAAACCCATCACTCGAGGAGTATCCTTGACCAAGTGCCAAGTACCCTCATTCATATCCATCTGTACTAGCACATAGCCTGGAAAGAACTTGCGTTCGCTTTTGCGCTTCTGGCCGTTGCGCATCTCAACCACTTCTTCAGTGGGAACCAGAATCTCGCCAAAACCATCTTCCATGCCAGCCAGCTTAATTCGCTCAATTAAAGAGCGCATTACATGCTTCTCGTAACCGGAGTAAGCATGCACAACGAACCAACGCTTAGCCACGAGTCACCTTTAGCCAACAATCGAAGAAACAATCCAACCAAGCAGGGAATCTAGCCCCCACAACAGCAGCGCCATTACCAACACAACCGCCACAACCATCAAGGTAGTTTGCGTGGTTTCTTGGCGAGTTGGCCAAACAACCTTGCGAATCTCAATGCGAGCCTCTTTAACAAGCCCAAAAAACGCCTGCCCTTTTGCTGTTTGCAACGCAACAAAACCAGCTGCAACCGCAATAACAAGCAACGCGAGAACCCGATACAAAATCGGCTCCGCAGAGTAAAACTGATTACCCGACACACCGACTACAACCAAAGCAGCAACAACTAGCCACTTAATCAGATCGTATCGAGCGTCGCCGGCTTCAGCCTTGGCATTCATATGCATGGACCTTTAAAGACGCACCAGTTCACTCGAAGAGGAATCTGGCAGGTCAGGAGGGAATCGAACCCCCAACCTACGGTTTTGGAGACCGTCGCTCTGCCAATTGAGCTACTGACCTAAAACTANAATTAGGCCGNCAATTATGCCGACCTAACGGGATTTGATCAATCGATTACTCGATGATCTTTGCAACNACNCCAGCACCAACGGTACGACCACCTTCGCGAATCGCGAAGCGCAGACCGTCTTCCATGGCGATCGACTTGATCAAGGTAACAACCATCTTGATGTTGTCGCCCGGCATTACCATTTCAAC
>C687J26845_10001242_pt1 | contig 15897 bp, 6 predicted proteins | sample RifCSPlowO2_12_FD_26845 | JGI IMG/M metagenome (IMG submission 26845)
CCCTTCAATGAACGAATCTTCTGCCGTTGAGATTCCATCTGATTATGATAATTAACCCTGCCGATAGAGCCGCCATAATACTCCTTTTGAGCATTAACCAACATGCGCTGAGCGACTTTAAGCTGCTCATGAATGAAACGCAACTTGTTTTTAGCGAACAAAACACGCCCTTCAAGATACGCCCACACTACGAGCAAAAACAAAACCGCGAGCGACATCAAAACACCCTTAAAATGGTCCTGAACATACGAAACGACATTCCTCCTCGCCAAACGAACAAGCGCGCGCTCACGAGCAGCCGCAAGCAACGCCAAATCAAGCTCTTCACGCGCATCACCCACCAAAGATGGAACCTCCTCAAAACGTTCAACTTCAAACGCATTCTTGGCTTCTTCAAGCAAGAAATCAACCCGTGAAAGATTCACAGTCTCATTCACCTGCTCGAGCTCATCTAAAAAGCCAACCAATGCATCATTAGCATCGAACGCGCTCTGCTTCTTATTAGCTATCCACTGCGCCCGCTCAATCACAAACGAAAAATTCTGCCCAGGCCTCAAACCAGAACGGCTAGCTTCATCCAGCAAAGCAAAATATCGTTCAGCAAGAGGCCGGCCCTCATCCGTCTCATTAAGCGAAAGCGCGGTTTGAAAAAGCAAAACAGGATCCTTGCCCTTAAGCGCGCCATCCATCTGCAAAAGCGCATCCTCAAGCGACTCATACGGCAATCCCGCGCCCTTCAACTGCTCAACATCCAAACTCGCATTAAAGTACGCATCCTTTGCATCAGCATACACCGCGCCCTGAACGTTCATTGCCAATAACACCAGAAATGCCAGCCTAAAAAGAATTGAACGCCTCACTTCTTCAACCTCTTCTTCGCCATAACAATATGTGCGTCTGCCTCGGTTAAAAGCTTTTCCAACTCCTCAACCGAAGCAAAATATCTTCCCCGAGACATCGTTCGCTCAACAAAGTACGCAGTCTGAACCTTCTTAATCATCTGAACAATACGCTCACGCTCTTTAGTCTCAAGCTCAAACGCGACCGTCTTGCTAGCAATTCTCGCACGCGCAGAACGCAGCCTTGACATCTCAGAAGATATCTTATTCAACCTGCGCTCCAACTGATTCATCGACTTGTAATACTCAGGAGAAACTATCTCTTTCTTCACAAAATATTTCTCCTGAACTTCACGCATCAAACGCTGAACGGATATGAATTCTTTAGTGAAAACCTCAAGCATATGCGCTATATAGACTATCGCGAATCTCCTATACGCCGCGTAAACAGCAGGAGACGCCACTGCGATAACCAATAGAATCGCCCACCAATAATCTTTGATGAAATACGCCAAATTGAACGCCTGCTCAACTTCTATAGACTGGACATTCAACGCTTCGCCCGAATATTTAAGCGACCCATCAAAGTCCTCACGCTCAAATGCCTTGACTGCAAGCTTAAGAACGGCCTGCGTCTCAGAAACATCAAGACCTTTCGCCTTCGCCTGCGCTATCTGCTCTTTTACCGACTCAATCATCCTGCCCGCTTCAAGCTCATTCTCCAGCAGCAGCTTAAGCTTGCCCGCAAGGAATCCTACTTCTCCAAAGCCCTCTGAAACGAACGCCTCCTCAAGCAGTTTCTTCAACACATCAGCGCGCAATGTAGGATAGTTAAGCGCCACAACCTGCGCGTACAAACTCTCAACATCTGTAACAAGGCGCTCTGCCTCAATTGGGCTCATCTCATAAATGTTCAACGTAACAGTCTTGTATTCCAAAACAGTCTTTGTGAACTTCGCGGAATACAGTATTCCTCCCCTGTACTCAACACCCGCGCCCTCGAGCAAAGACGTTATGATAAAAGTGACATTGAGCGATGACCTATTCGCATACGCAGGAGCTGAAAGCTCCACCCCGAACGCTTTGGTATCCCCATACTGGATATTGGACAAATACAAAGGCGACCAGTATACGTACTTATCAAGATAGCCAATCACTGAAAGATTCACTAAACGGATGAACGAACTATTATACACGTTCGTAACCTCCAGCGGGAAAATAATACGCTCCCCGCGCACCACATTGATAGTCTCATTGGTAAACAGCGCAGCTTTCTCAAAGTAAGTCTTTACGAAAGTTCCAGGACTTGGACCTGCACCAGCACCGCCTCCTCCACCACCAGCTCCAGCACCNCCGCCTGCACCGCCTCCACCACCGCCTCCTCCACCACCGCCGCCTCCTGCGGAGAGAACATTGACCTGTTCTGTCGTGCCGGCAGTCTGATTAATGGATGATAACGAGACATTCGAAGCGTTGAAACCATCCGCAATCGTGCTGACATTCTGCAAGCCAGTCGTCGCATTGGACAAGATAGTGACAGTAATAGTACTACCGTCGCTTTCATTCGGACCCATCTCTCCAATATCCCTTGAAAGCGTTCCGCTCGTCAACACCCAATCAGCAGGCAAAGTTATATTTAGCGTCACGTTCGAAGCATTCCTCGACCCCGCATTCGTCACCCTCGCAGTAATCGTCACCCCGACTTGTCCCTGCGTCACTGATGCAGGAATAGTCAGAAACTCCGCAAACAAGAACGCATCATCAACCGTGTTAATTATGAAACTCACATTACGCGCATCAGGCGTGGCATTTGGCGATGCAGAGATTGTCACGTTGTGGAAAAACACACCCACAGTGGACGGCACCGTCGCATTAACTTCTATAAGTCGCACAGCTCCAGGCACCAAAGTGAAATTCGTCTCGTTGAAAAAAGTATCATTAAATGACGAATTGAACACGAAAGTCAAATTGAAATCACCAGTATTTGTGACCGTTATAGTCCCCAGCGTTATGTTTTGACCCGCAGGACCGCTGAAAGCACCCAACGTCGTAGGACTCCTATCCCAAGTACGCTCAAACTCAACAGTGAAATTTGTAAGATTCGAAGCGGCATTGTTCCCCAACGTATCATTTGCAGTCAAGAACGCACTGTAATTACCCGCGACAATAGGCGTGAACGAAGCATTGAACAAATCTGTTCCGTTCGGAGTCATACTGATATTCACCAAGGAAGTCCCATTCAACAATATGTGCAACACAACAGCGTCAACACTTGTGAAATTATCAGTCACGTTTGCCGTGAAATTCATCTGCACCCCAGGATCCTGCCCTGCGCTATCGTTTGGCGATAACAGCAAGCTGTTGAAATCAGGAGGAGTGAAATCTATAGTGAACGATCGATTCTCGCTAGTGTTCGTATTAGATGAGGAATCCAGACAGAAGACATTCCACTGTCTTAGCCCCTGCGAGAATCCGACAACCGTGAAATTCGTAACCGTATCATTTTGAACAGTCGAATTCGTCGCGTTAAGAGTGCCATTTATGTTCAAAGAACAATTGAGCAGAAGCGATGAGTCATCAGTCGCATTGAAGCTGAAATTGACTGATGTCGAAGTCGTATTCGAAGCGTTCGCAGGCGCAACAAGCAAAATAGACGGAGCCGCGCCCGAAATCACAGTTGTCTGCTGAGTGGCGTTCACCGTCAACACCTGGCCGGACACGTTAGCGAAAGACACATTAACAGTATTGTTCAGTAGCGTCCAGTTCGCAAGAACGCTGCTCACATTCATAGTGATATTGATTAAAATAGACTGATTCGGACTGAAATTCCCAAGAGCGAACGTATTATTCCCGCTAGTAGGAGCAGGAGATGCGCTATCGAAAATAACCCCTGCAGGATAATCCTCAACAAGAGTCACGTTGAACGCATCATCATCGCCAGTATTGTTCACCAAAACCTGATAGAACAACTGCGCCCCCCTGAAAACAGGATCAGGCAAATCAATCTTCATAACAGAGACGTTAGGACTTCCCAAAACAGTCGTGTTCGTGCTATTCGTCACAAACAGCGTTGCGTTCGTCGAATTAATGAAGCTCACATTATACAAATTCACAAGAATCGTCCCATTGCTCACGTTCGCGCTCACGTTCACAGTGATATTTATCGTGGCAAACTGGTTCGCGGACAAGTTGCCCAAAAAGAAAGTATCATTACCCGAAGTCGGCGCAGGAGAGGAATTATGGAACACAACCTGCGACGGATAAGTCTCTATCACTGTGACATTCACCGCAGTAGCGTTACCCGTATTGTTGATAAGTATAGAATAGTTGAGCTGATTGCCCCTTACCACCGGATCAGGCGTATCTATCTTCGAAGTCAGGATTGTCGGAGTGACAATAACCGCGGTGAAATTCGTGCGCTCGCTCGCATTCACATTACCAACCGAGTCATTCGCGACAATCGTTATGTTATAAAGACCCGCAAGATCAGGAATCGTGAAAGAAGCGTTATACTTTTGAGTCAAGCCCACCTGGCTTAGCGCAAGCTGCTGGATAGTACCGTTCGGGAAAGTTATATTCGCAATCACAGTTCCCACTGCGACGTCATCAGTCACATTAGCCGCTACCTCTATAGTAGTTAGAGTGTTGAATAAGCTGTTCGCAACAGGAATCAACGCTGTCACGTTCGGAGGCGTTAAATCAAATGACACTGTAAGCGGAGCATAATCCGCGCCGAACGCGGCATCATTGCCAAGCGTCACAATAGTCACATTAACCGCGTAACGAATATTCACAAAGCTTGTCGTTGAATTGACAAAATCGGCAAAACCCTGCTCTACAAACACAGACGCGTTCCCCTCATTAACCGAACTCCCATTATAAGTCCCAACCCTCACGTACTGACCAGACGACCAGTTAAACAAGTCTATTCCGAGCGGGTCCTCTATCGTACCGCCAGGAGCCGCGCCTCCGCACGTGAACGGTCCTGCCACATCAGAATTGAAACAATGCTCAAGAACAAACGTGAAATTGTTCATCTTGGAAGCGTTCGCTCCCTGAACTGTCAAATTCGACAAGTTATAACTCAAGTTCAAATACGCCTCAAGATCAGCATTCGCGCCGCCACCATTGCTCCTTCTAACCGCGAAATACACTGCGTCATTGACCTGCGTTGCCGTGAAAGTATTCACAGTCGAACTAAAGCCCTCATCGAACGCCACATACTCGCCTGCATCAGGAGTGCCATTATCCGGACTCGAATCACCAAAACCAGGATCCGTCGCGTTAAGCGTGAATGTGTAATTCTGTCCAGCAGTCAACGATTGCAAGAAATCATAGTTATCATTGCACGTAACGTTCGCGAAAGTGAAATTGAGACACTTATACAAAGTATTACCTACTGCTGTTGCAGACACGTTTGCAACAGAGAGGCTTAAATCAGACAAATCTATCGCGAATACATTCGCGAAACGCCCGGCATCTTCAGTACTGTTCGCAAATCTAATCACGTTGAAAGGACTTGAAGAGTTATGCGTGAACACAGTCATATTAATGATAGAACTGTTCGCGAACGAAACGCCAATCGTCAAAATGCCAGACACATTTGAAATAACAGACTCTGTGAAGTTTACGACATTCACATCCTCATCGACAACATCAAGCACCCTGTTCTCAACAGTTATCCTGTTGAAGTTTGCCTGCGAACTATCGTTCACATTGCCTGACAAGTCCACCGCGCGAACAGTGATGTTATACGTTCCCTTCTGCGTCAAATTCGTGAAGATAACGCTATAGATGCTACCGCTGACTGACATTGGAACAACCTGCACTGTGCCATTTGGCAATGTGACCCTCGCTTCAACAAGCGAAATCGAAATATCATCAGACACGTTGGCGGAAATATTCACTGAGCCATTGATAGTCACATTCGTTGCGTTCGCAGGGGAAAGAATAGTCACATTCGGCGCAATAACATCAGTAGTGTTCACAACAGTCGTGGACTCATTCACGTTAACCGTGATTGTTTGCCCAGAAAAGTTCGCGAACGTCACATTAACCGTATTGTTAATCAACGTACCGTTCACTATCGCAGAACTCACGTTCACAGTGATATTCACCCTAAATGAAGCATTAGGCGAAAGATTCCCTACGCTGAACGTCGCGTTCGCGCTCACCGGCAAAGGCGAAGAACTCACGAAAGCAACACCGCTTGGATACTCCTCAAGCACGGTCACGTTGAACGCGTCATCATCGCCAGTATTGTTCACCTCTACCGCGTAGACCAAAAGCGAACCGTTCACCACCGGATCAGGATTATCAAGCTTGTCAACAGAAAGCTCAGGGAAACCCAAAACTGTCGTCAGTTCAAAAGCGGATGAAACCGCAATTTGGCCAGAACTATTCGCGAAAGTCACATTCACAAAATTATTCAAAATACTCCCATTGGACAAGGAATCATTCACGCGAACAGTTATGTTGATCCTAAACACCGCGCCCACAGAGAGATTTCCAACACTAAAAGTATTGTTGCCTGAAATTGGAGATGGAGCCGCACTGACGAAAGTGACATTCGCAGGATAATTATCTACGACTGAAACATTCACCGCGACATCATCACCAGTATTGTTCAAAATTATCGTGTAATTCAACAACGCCCCCTTTGTAACCGGATCAGGCGAATCCTGCTTGATAGTCAAAATATCAGGCGATAAAGCAATCACGGTAAAGTTCGTACGAACAGTACTATTCACATTGCCAAGAGAATCGTTCGCGACAAACGTGACATTAAAGAGACCTGCAAGCAAAGGAGTTGTAAATGACGCGTTATACTTATCAGTCGCAACCACTTGCGTCAAATTCACCTGCTGAACAGTGCCATTCGGGAAAGACACATTAGCAAACACAACACTCACATTACTCACATCTGTCACGTTCGCTGAAATCTCAATCGTCACAGAGTGGTTGAACGTGCTATTCTCAATTGGCCTTGTGTCAAACACCAACGGACCCGTAGCATCTATCGTGACATTTCTCGTCTCAGTGCTATTCTGATGGCCAACCCTATCAAACGCAGTCGCGTTAAAGAAGTACAAACCATCAGCCAAGCCCGTGAAATTAACGAAAAACGGCGAGGAATTCGAAACCATCTCATTAATAGAACTTCCCGACGAATTGAACAAGCGAACAGTGATGTTTCCAATATTCGAATCATTCACGCTTACGTTCACAAGGATATTCCTTCTTCCAAGCAAAGCACCTGACGCGTCAGTTGGATCCACAAAACTGATGTTCGGATTTGTCAAATCAACTATAAACGTCCTGTTCGACGTCTGAACGCTATTTCCAAACGTGTCATTCGCCCCGGCGAAATAATTGTGAACACCCTCTGCAAGACCAGTCACATTGATCGAAAAGAAATTACTGAGCGGAACATAGGTTATATTGGAGCTCAAAATGCTGCCCGTTGTCAAAACTGGAGGATCGTAAGTAACATTATTACTGCCTTCGATCAACAACTCTTCTATGTCGGTGAAATTCTTTGGAGATGTATCTGAAGTCGATATCGTACCAACACTCACACCATTCACTAAAACATCAAATGAACCGGAGGAAATTGTGAAACGCACAGTCAGATTCGCATGAGACACGTTCTCTGGAATCGGCACAGTGTGGGTCTGAGCGGCACCCGTTGTAATAAATGTAAGAGTAGTAGTATTCTGCGCATTCCTAACCGGAGCCGTGAAGTTCGTTCTAGACCCATTGAACTCTATGAACGCGACATCCAAATTCTGCTCAATAACACTAACGTTCACCGTCAATGACGTGTTAGTCGTCACAGTGTCATTCGTAGGCGTTGGGCCCACAAATTCCACCTGCGGAATGTCGTCATCAGCCGCTATCCTGAAAAATGTAGTCTCGGTAGAATTGACATTCCCAACAGTATCATTCGCAAAGAAAGACACATTATAACGTCCTGAAACAGCCTGCGTCACAACAGAGCTGTTGTACTTATTCGTACCGGAAACAAGTGTCAAATTAACAGACTGAATCGTCCCATTAGGGAACGTGATATTCGCAATCACCTTGTCCACCGCAGTATCATCAGTTACGTTCGCCGCGATTTCAATCGTCACGTTCGCGTTGAAGACGGAATTCTCAACCGGCCGCACATCAAACACCAAGGGATTAAAAATATCCTGAATTACGGTCGTCAGCTCAGAATCATTAAGCTCAGACTGCTCACCAAACGCATTCGCAAAAGTCGCATTGACAGAGTTGTTCAGAACGCTGCCATTAGGAACATTCGCGCTCACATTCACAGTAATATTGATTACGAAAGACGCATTCGAAGATAGATTCCCTATGCTAAACGTGCCATTTGGCGAACTTGGAGACGGCGATGCGTTGTGGAACGTGACATTCTCAGGATACACATCAAGCACGGTCACATTAAACGCATAATCATCACCAGTATTGTTAATTAATATAGAATAATTCAGCTGGGTTCCTCTAAACACCGGATCAGGAGAATCCGACTTTTCAAGCGTGACATTAGGCTCTCCTTGAACAGTCGTCAATTCGAAATCAGATACAGTGGTATTCGCACCGCTGATATTAGTGAATGTCGCATTGACCGAATTATTCAAAACCGTACCATTCGATAATGAACCGCTCACATTAACAGTGATATTAATCAGAACAGACTGGTTCGGCGACAAATTGCCCAAAGCGAACACGTTGTTTCCTGAACTTGGAACAGGAGACGCGTTATTGAACGTGACTCCGAGAGGATAATTCTCCACAACAGTCACGTTGAACGCATAATCATCACCAGTATTATTGATAAAAATCGAATAATTAAGCTGCCTTCCACGAAGCACAGGGTCCGGCGAATCGCTCTTGATATTAATAATAACAGGACTTCCAAGAACAGTCGTAAGCGTGCTGTTCGTCACGGTAATAACCTGACCGGACACATTCGCGAACGTGACATTATAGCTATTGTTGAGCAAGGTCCCGTTCGAAATAACTGAGCTCACGTTGACAGTGATGTTAACCAAAAACGACGTTCCTGCGGAAATATTCCCAAGAGCGAACGTGTCATTGCCAACTGAAGGGGCAGGAGATGAATCATGGAACACTACTCCTGAAGAATAGCTCTCCACAACCGTCACGTTGAACGCGTCATCATCGCCGGTATTGTTCACCAAAATCTGATAAACCAGCTGAGTTCCTCTTGGAACAGGATCAGGAGAATCATCCTTACGCGTGCTTATCGTCGGGAACCCTAGAACGGTCGTGAGCGTGCTGTTCTGCACCGTGACAACCTCTCCTGTTGTGTTCACAAACGTGAGATCATACGAGTTGTTAAGCAACGTGCCATTAGTGACCTGCGAACTAACATTCACCGTGATATTGATTGTTGTGAACGCTCCAGCCGAAAGATTTCCAAGCTCAAATGTGCTGTTACCAATTGTCGGAACAGGCGATGAATTGTGGAACGCGACACCTGACGGATAAATTTCTATAACAGTCACATTCACGGCAGTCGCATTACCAGTATTGTTCACCGAAATCGTGTAATTAAGCTGCTGGCCCTTGACCACAGGGTCGGGCGAATCTATCTTTGTCGTAAGGAAAGTCGGGAAAATTGCGTTGACCGTAAAGTTCGTCCTCTCAGTATTGTTCAAATTCCCCGCAGCATCATTAGCTATTATCGTCACATTATAGAGACCTATCGGAAGCGAGCCATTCGCCGTGAAAATCGTCGAATATATGCTGCCTGTCGCAAGAGACATCGACTGCACTGTGAAACTTCCGTTCGGGAACGTAATGTTTGCGCGGACAGTTCCAACAGCAACATCATCAGTCACGTTAGCAGTGATGTTAATGCTCTGCGTCTGGTTAATTACACTTGGCACGGCAGAGGCGTTTGTCACGTTAGGCGGCGTCAAATCGAATGACACTGTAAGAGGCGCGAAATCAGCGCCGAATGCCGCATCATTTCCTAGCGTGGTTATTGTCACATTCACAACATACCGAACATTAGTGAAATTCGTCGTGCTGTTGATGAAATCGGCAAAACCACTCGTCACGACAACCGTCGCGTTCCCCTCATTAATAGAACTCCCAGTATACGTCCCTATGCGAACATACTGATTAGAAGTCCAGTTGAACAAGTCTATTCCAAGCGGGTTCTCAATCGTACCGCCAGGAGCGGAACCTCCACATGCGAAAGGTCCTGCAATATCTGAATTATAACAATGCTCCAATATGAATGACAAATTGACCACCTTTGAACTTGTCACTCCAAGATTCGCAAGCGAAGTCAAGTTATAGCTCAAGTTAAGGAATGCCGCCAGATCTAATGCCTCAGTCACACCATTATTTCTTCGCGCAGCAAAGTATGCGCCGGATCCACCTGCCGCCCCATCATTTGCCTGAGTCGAAGTAAACGTATTGGTAATAGTGCCTGGTCCGTCACCAAATGGATCGAACACTCCACCATCAGGCGTTCCCTCATCAGGACTCGCATCACCAAAACCAGGGTCATCCGGCGTAAGCTCAAATGTGTAAAGCTCGCCAGGAGTCAAGCCCGCAATGATAGTCGTCCAGTTGCCATCGCACGACCTTGAACTGAAGTTCCAATCATGGCACTTCATCAAAGACGTACCGCGTGCGATTGCAGTGACTGTGGCGCGCGTGAAATTCATACCTGTCGGGTCTATCGCGTACAACTCGTTCCACTTCCTCGCATTCGACATCGATTCAGGCAAATCATCCACATTCAACAATGGAGACTCATTGAGCGCGACACCTTCAAACGCGATTGACTTAATCGGACCTTTATCAAACTCGACATCCACATCCGCCCTATCAGGCAACTGAACACTTTGAACCGACCTAGACCTTGAATCGAAAAGCACGCTGCCCGAACCAGCCTTCACCTGAATCCTTGCGGCAACAGACCGCTTTGATGCGTCCACAATCCTTAAAATGCCAACGTCCTGTGGCTGAACAATCTCGGATATATTCGCTGCTTTCGACACATTCGTCGCATTAGATACGACCACTTCCACAGGAACATCGTCTACTTCCACTGAAACAGACTGCGGTTCAAAAATGACCTCGCCAGACTCATTTACGACCACAACCTCACTTGATTCGTTCACAAGCGATTCATTCACTACCGGCTCATCGGACAGGTTCTCCTCAATTACTTGCGGAACTTCAAGCGGAACCTCAACTGCAACTGGAGCGTCTTGGGCGATAGGCGGTTCTACCGATACATTCACTTCTTCACCCGCAGGAACCGCGGACCTTAGGCTCTGCGACAAATCATCAAGAGCTTCTTCAACAAGCGGAGCCTGCGCGGGACTATCCACAGTCTCGATAACTTCAACAGAAGTTTGCTCAACAGGAACATAAACCTCCTCAAGTGGAATCACAACAGACGCAGGCGTATCACCACTCGCGTTCTCTTGCGCACCCAACACAACATCACCAGAGAGGCTCTCGTCCGCTTGGGAGGTAGGAACATGATCAGTTTGTACTATCTGCTCTTGCACAGAAGACTCATTCTGTGCGTTCAATTCTGTAGAAATCTCGATTGCTGGAACAGACTCGTTCACAGGCTCGATTATTGCAGGTTCTGCAGAAACATTTTCCTGCAACAGAGCTTGATTTGATTCTACTGATTCATTCGCGATGTTCTGTAAACGCTGAGCCATCGCGACAAGCGCGTCGCCAACAAGCGGAGCTACCGCGGGAGTATCAACAGTTTCCACCACAGACACATCCGCGTACGCGGACATCACGAGCAGCAAAAGCAACACTATCGGAAGACGCCTCATTTCTTCTTCACCCGCTTTAGCGTCAGCTTTCCGCTCTCAAAACCAAACTCGATCTCGTCTTTGTCGCCCCACTCTAAAACTTTGACCAGCGTCTTAGGAATCGTCAGAATATACTGGTCTTTAGGCGTTCTCTGTAATTTGCGCGTTATTCCTTTTGACGACAAACTAATCTATCCTCTTTTTCCCTTAATTTTCATATGAATTTGCTATTGCCATTTAAATACTTTGTGGTGGGGAGAAGCGTATACTGGTGGCTTGTTGGGTGTTACTGATAACATATGAATAGTCTTATGAAAATTCATATGAATTTGATGGATTAGAAAACAAAAATTATCTGCTCCAAAAAATCCAACATTAGAAAGAAACACTAGTGCCGCAACCGCACGAACCTGTCGCGTTCGGGTTCTTGAACACGAACTTCTTCTCCATCATCGTGTCAAGATAATCGACAACCGCATCATCCAAAAACGCCGCGGACTTCTGATCGATGGCAACTTTCAAATCGCCTGCCGCGAAAACATAATCATCCGCTTTCACAAAATCGACCGCGACATAATACTCAAACCCATTACAGCCGCCGCCGCGCAAGCCCACACGAAAAACATAGTCCGATGATTGCTTTGATTCTGCTTTAGCCTGACGGGCAATCTCTTCAAGCGCGACCTCCTTAGCACGAAGAGTAAACGAAAGAATAGAAGGCGAAGGAATGCCCGCGATTGGAAGAGACGTTATGCAATATAGAACGATACTAGAGAATAAAAGGATTGCGACAAACAAACCAATATGTTTTTAAACCGATTCTTAACAACTGAAGAACAAATGCCTCGGTAGTATAGTCCGGTCAAGTATTCGGCCCTTTCGCGGTCGCCGGCTTTCGTTGCCGGTCCAAAGCAAGGCTGAGACCCGGGTTCAAATCCCGGCCGGGGCATACGGCAGGGGCGCAAGCCCTTGCTATTTTACTCACACAGGATTTGAACCCTCCGGGTTCATCGCGAAAATCACCCTGGATTTTCGAGAACTCAGGAATGCCTCTGCATTGCCTGAGTAATCCCGACCGGGGCATTATTTTCATTCACTCAACTCCGTGCATCCACCATCACCAATATCCGGCCAAAATTTGAACATCTGCGGACTGCCAAGCAGTCCTTGAGCTCAAAATGCTCACTTCGTTCGCATGTTTAAGCAATCCCGGCCGGGGCATTATTTTCAATAGACTACTATGACCGACAAAAAACCACGAGAACCAAGAAAGCCATTCGACTATTTCGCATATCCAGATTGCGAACTTCCACGCGATTGCCGCTTTGGCATCAACTATGATCTACGGCTTGGACCATACTCAGATCTAACACCCATCAACATAAAAATCAAAAAACACAATATTGCGATTGATGTAGAAATTCCACAAAACTGCGCCCTACTCGTCCCACCACGCAGAACATTCTTTTCACTAGAGAATCTATCACGCTCTGAACATCCCAACTACCAATTCACTACACGATACAAACACATCGATAACCTCCAAGACGCGGTGCCGGTCAAAAGAACATACAACCCCGCTGAACTTCTTGGAGAGTTCGATAAAACCCAAAATCCTGAGAAAACAATGGAACTCTACGTCCAGCTTCTACGCGAGCTAATAGGAAAAGACACCATCGACACCCTTGCAGACATAGTCAGCATCAACAAATTCGCCGAGGACTCGCTTCAACAAGACTTAAGCTGGGGTCGCGGCCTCAAAACAGCAGAGGAACTTCTCGATCAATTCAGGCAAACAGGAAAATACGAAGGCCTCTGCAAAGAACGCACCACGATGGTAAAATGGCTACTGTGCGCCGGAAGCGCCGATAACAGAACGCACACAATGGTGTACACGGGCAAGAACTACGACGATCTTGCAATCCACACGTTCAATGAAATTCGAATGAACAAAAATGAAGAACGCTTCCCCTGCCCGTCGACTGGCATTACCTCAAAGAAGTACGCGAATGCAGCCATTCATTCCCCTTCCTTCGAGAAGACGCGCCATGGGTTTATTACCTGAACGATCACCTGCCCAAAGTCATTCTCGCTGAAGAAAAACAAAAACACCAAGCATTCGATAATGGCGATTACCAACAACGAGACAAAGAACGAGTCAACACATTACTGCAAACTGCCGAAAGACCGACTTTTCCCTGCAAAATAACTATCAAAGAAATATAAAGAAATTGCCTGAAAACTCGCTATCCCCGCAGCAAGCTGCAGGGTATTACGCGAGTTTTCTCCTGCTGGACCGGCAATTTCTGTCTTTCATTTTGGGTTGAGCCTCCAAAGCAGAGCTTCGGGGTATTGGACCCAAAATGAAATAAAACTCACTTCTTCTTAACCGCGAAATAATAAATCAATGCGCCAAGCGCCTGCAGAAAAACAAGCACGAGAATCCAAACGACACGCTCATTATCCGACAAATTCTTCCTTTTAGCACAATCAACTATCATCATAACCCAAAAAACAAGCAAAGCTATGCCAACAGCAAACAACAGCAGCATCAACAAAATCATAAAAACCGCGAAACCTGCATTGTCCTGAAGCATCATTGCAAACATACACTTCCTGATGAATCACACGTATAAAAACCTTCCCGAACGCAATCTTTATAAACCACTGGCAGTGACGATGCTACAATGAAACGCAGTTCACGACGCTGGAAGAAAAAACGACAGATGCGCTGGAAATGGCAGAGAAAGCGAATGAAGAAAGAACGCTCAAGGCGACGTGTAAGAGCTGCGGCGTAATTTTGTTTTTTATTGTTTATTTTTTCTTAAAAATTTAGAAATTCTACATCTAAAAAAGATTAATCGACTTCCACTTCGACCATATCCCCATCTTCCAAATCATATTCATCACGCAGCTTCACATCTGTAGCGACTTCTATGACGGTGCGATCGTGATCAGCAAGACCGTCCTCTGCTTTGTCAGTACGAAGGATGAATGCTTTTCGACCAAAAATTTTACATGGAACAATATTCACGGAAACTGTTCCTGAATACTCTTCTTTCTCTAGACGAATACGCTTTTTAGGCAATCTCCACTCTGTGTCCAACTTGACGTTGAGCGTTCCTGGAAAAAGTTTCATCCCGCATTTTTTCGTGTAAAATAACTCGAGCTTTTCCATCCAATACGAAAAATTACAAATCCCGCTTTCGACTTTGCCTTTCAAAATCACCATGCCTAGAAAAGTATTTACCAGATTTATAAACACATTGCAAACCTTTAAATACTACCTCGAAGTTCGAAGAGGAATCATCTCCACTGCTGGAAAATGTTCCAGCGATTCTTTTGTTCCTCGGGACACTGAGGGAGCAGCAAATCATGCTCACAACAGTGAGTGCTCGACTCTGAAGTCGAGTACGAGGAAGTATTGGATACGAACAAGCCAATTCTAATAATGACAGTAAAACTGTCGATACTTGCGACCAAAAGTGGTTGAAAAATCTCGGCAAGCGCCGAGTTATTCCTATTCATTCGTGGATAGGAGTATGGGAAATTACGCGAGAGGCTCCCAACATTCGATGTTGGGTTCTTTCGTGCTCGAAAAAACGTCAAAAACTTTTTCGAGATGCTCAAACCTCAACTGCATCGATACCTGTTTATCCTGCAGGAGGTTGCTGCTATCAGAATCCGGCTAAGACATGCAAGTGTTTGCCGCAAGGCAACGCAGCCTGCTCAGTAACACGTCGATAACGTCACGTGAAGTCTGGAATAATCTTGCGAAAGTGAGGGTAATACCAGATAGGGAATGGGGTGTGGAATCCTCCCATTCCAGAAAGCTTCGGCGCTTCACGATCGGTCGGCGGCCCATCAGGTAGTTGGTGAGGTAATGGCTCACCAAGCCTAAGACGGGTAGGGGCCATGAAAGTGGTTGCCCCGAGAAGGACACTGAGATACTGGTCCTAGCCCTAAGGGGTGCAGCAGTCGCGAAACCTCCGCAATGCGCGAAAGCGTGACGGGGGGATTCTGAGTGCTTACGGTTTACCCGTAGGCTTTTCATTAGGGTAAATACCTAGTGGAATAAGTGGTGGGCAAGACTGGTGCCAGCCGCCGCGGTAACCCCAGCGCCACAAGTGGGAACCACGTTTATTGGGTCTAAAGCATCCGTAGCCGGCTTTGCAAATGCCCTGTGAAATCGTTCCGCTCAACGGAACGGCGTGCAGGGTAGACTA
>C687J26845_10001244_pt1 | contig 15886 bp, 12 predicted proteins | sample RifCSPlowO2_12_FD_26845 | JGI IMG/M metagenome (IMG submission 26845)
CCCTAGCAGCCTGTCGGACTTAGGGGGTCCGACACGCTGCTAAATGCAAAACCGCCCCATTTTTCCTGAATAATGTCCAATTCCTCAGCCGTTTTGCCTCGTCAGCATGAAGGAACGACGTTTTGACAGTTTCTTGACGACATTTTCCAACTATTCTTAGGGACGGTTTTGCCTAAGGAGCTTGTCGGAATCAAGTCCGACAAGCTCCTCACAGTTTGGAAAAATCCAACGTCGCGAAGTAATCGTCTATTGTTTCCGCGCGCCGAATCTGCATGACGGAGCCGTCTTCCCGCAACAGTAGCTCGGCGCAGCGGAGCTTGCCGTTGTATTGAAAGCCCATCGCGTAGCCGTGGGCACCGGCGTCGTGGATGACGAGCAAGTCGCCGGCGCTGATTTCGGGGAGCTGCCGGTCAACCGCGAACTTGTCGTTGTTCTCGCACAGCGAACCGACCACGTCGTAAATGTGGTCTTGGGGTACGGTCTCTTTTCCTAGCACCGTGATGTGGTGGTACGCACCGTACATGCCAGGCCGCATCAGGTTGGACATGCACGCATCAACGCCGATGTATTGTTTGTAAGTGCTCTTGTGATGAATCGCCTCGGTCACGAGGTAGCCATACGGTCCGGTGATACAGCGGCCGTTTTCCATAAAGATCTTCAGCGGATGCAAATTGGCCGGCACGATGATCTCCTGGTACGTCTGCTGGATCCTGCGGCCGACAAAGTCGAGGTCGACGGCTTTCTGGCCGGGTCGGTAGGGAATGCCGATGCCACCGCCGAGATTGACGAATTCAATTCTCACGCCCGGATCGCGGGCGAGTTCTACGGCCAGTTCAAACAACATCTTCGCTGTCTCGACAAAGAACTCTGGATTAAGCTCATTTGACGCCACCATCGTGTGCAGTCCAAAACGGCGTACCCCCTTCGCCTTCAACTGCCGATAGCCCTCCGCCAGCTGCCCGCGGGTGAAGCCGTACTTCGCTTCTTCCGGCTTGCCGATGATGGCGTTCCCCTCGCGCAGCGGGCCTGGGTTGTAGCGCAGGCAAATCACCTCCGGCAAGCCGGTGTGCTGTTCCAGATAGGGGATGTGAGTGATGTCATCGAGGTTGATGAACGCACCCAGTTCCTTGGCGCGGCGATATTCTTTCGCCGGCGTCTCGTTCGACGTGAACATGATGTTCTCGCCCGTGATTCCGACGCGCTCGCACAGCACCAGTTCTGGCAGGCTCGAACAGTCGCCGCCCAAACCTTCTTGCCTCAGGATCTGCAGCACGTGCGGATTCGGGGTCGCTTTGACGGCAAAATACTCCTTGAACGTGGCCCATGCGAATGCCTGGTTCAGCCTCCGGGCGCTGGCGCGGATCGCGGATTCATCATAAATGTAAAACGGCGTCGGGTAATTGCGAACGATTCTGCGGATGGTCCGCTCATCAAAGGGAAGTGGCTTATCGATCATGATGGCTCGTGTGTTCGGGATGTTTTTCTCTGCAAACTTTCTGCGGGGCGGTGAGTGTACCTCGCTACGCCAAGCGGTGGCAATCCACCCTCGTGGTGTAAAATGATTTCGACATGAGATTAGGTGATCTTTGGGCGAAGCACGGCGGCGGCACAATGCAGCCGGACTCTGCCCAAACGAGAGATCTGTTCATCTTCGGTGTGACCGAAGATTCCAGAGACGTGCGCTACGGCTACCTGTTCTGCGCCCTGCCGGGCACCACCGAGGATGGTCTTGCGTTCTGCGCGCAAGCCGCCGCGAAAGGCGCACAGGCCATCGCCGTTGCGGAAGGCACGCGCGACGAAGCTCTGGGCCTCAACGAGTACGAGCGCGAAAAAATCGTCGTCCTGCGAGTCCGGGACATTCGAGGATTCTATGCGCGACTGGCGGCCGATTTTCACCCTGGCCGTCCAGGCACGATTGCATCCGTCACCGGCACCAATGGCAAGACCTCTACGGTGTGCTTCCTTCGCGACCTGTGGGGCGAGGACGGCCGCAATGCAGTAAGCCTGGGAACCCTCGGCCTCCAGGCCCGGGACAAGAGCCACTCCAAGCTTGAAGCGGGACTTACCACTTATGACGCGAAAACGCTGCATATCATGCTTGGCGAACTGGAGCGTGCGCACGGCGTTACTCATCTCGCGATGGAGGCTTCGAGCCACGCGCTCGATCAGCAACGCCTGGCCGGCGTCACTTTTGACGCAGCGGGTTTTACCAATCTCACCCAGGACCATCTCGACTACCACCCGTCGATGCAGGCCTACTTCCAGGCCAAGATGAGGCTCTTCAATGAGCGGCTCAAAACGGATGGCGTGGCAGTCATCAATACCCGCGACACGTCGGGTATGCGGATCGCAGCGGCGATGAGGTCGAGAAGTACTCGCGTCATCTCCTACGGAGAAGCAGGCAGCGGCGCTGACCTTGTGGTGCTCGGGCGAATCCCGCATGTACAGGGACAAACGCTGAAGTTATCGGTCTTCGGCACTTCATATGAAGTGGCGGCGCCGGTGGCAGGTGCTTTTCAAGCCGAGAACATACTATGCGCGCTCGGTTTGGCCGTAGGCACAGGCGTGCCAGTCGAGCGTGCGCTTGCCGGCATCGCCCGCCTGTCGAGTGTTCCAGGGCGCCTCGAACTGGCTGCCGTTCTTGCCAATGGCGCGGCAGTCTACGTGGACTACGCGCATACTCCCGACGCCCTGGACAACGTTCTGCGCAGTGTGCGCCCGCACGTCCGCGCGAAAAGTAAACTACACGTGCTCTTCGGATGCGGCGGCAACCGCGATCCGGGCAAGCGCCCGATCATGGGCCGCATCGCCGAAGAACTTGCCGATTGCGTTTGGGTGACGGATGACAATCCGCGAAGCGAAGACCCGGACGCCATCCGTAGACAAGTTCTCTCGGGTGCAACGCGCGCAAGGAACGCCGGCCCGCGCCGTGAAGCGCTGCAACTCGCGCTTTGCGCATTGCGCTCGGGAGATGTCCTTGTCGTCGCCGGCAAAGGCCATGAAGACTATCAGATCGTACTTGAACGGGACGCCGGGGGTCTGCCCCTACGCGATTCCCGGGGACGCCCCGTGACGAAGAAGATTGCGTTCTCCGACGCCATCGTCATCCGTGAAATCATTGCGTCGATGTAGCGCAGGTCCGCCAGCAAGTGAACATGGCCGCATTCTATAATGCTCGTGGCAATACCTATTTTGTAGCCTCGCCGGAGGAGATCGGCGGCTTCGCCGATCTTGCGCGAACTGCTCCTGAAGCTGCCAGGACGCGCGAGCGTTGGGCGCGACGCGCTATCGAACGCATTTGTGGCCGAGCGAACGTTTCTGCAGGAATCGAAACGGGCGGCGCCAAGAGGTACCGGTCGGACGGTTTGTTAGTGGGACCGTTCCCGGACGAACACGCTTTCGCGTTGCTGATCGTAAACACCGACGGAACGCTTGCGGAGCGCAGCGGGAACGGCCTGACGATCTTCTCCCAGTACCTCATCGACAGCGGACGCGCCAATCGCTCGGATGCATTCTTTTTGCGCGTCTATCACGACGCGCCTGAGCCGCCCTGTGTCGAGGCTCGGATAGAAGCAGGGGAACGAGAGGGGCGTAAAGGGTTTTGGATCGACATGGGCGTCCCGACATACGGACTTTCAGCAGTTGGGGCAGCGCCCGAACACGTCGGGGTCTCTGAGTTTGACGGTCGCATCGTTGCTCGTGTTTTCGATCTCGAGAAGATTGAGGCATCGTGGACATGCAGCCAGTTTGTCAATGTCGGGAATCCGCACTGTGTGACCTTCCTGAAAAGCCCAGACCAGCTGCCTTCGATGGAGCAACTCGGATCCGAGAAGTGGCTGCCCAGGCTAAGCGCCATTGCGAACAGCACCGAGAGCGATGGCATGCGCGGCGCGGGGCGTCCGTGCAAGAACGGCATCAATCTGCAGTGGGCCTGCGTCATTGGTTCGGATAACATCGAGGCGCGGGTGTTTGAGCGCGGCGAAGGACCGACCCTGTCTTCCGGGTCAAGCGCGACGGCCGTCGCGAGCGCTGCACGGAAGCTCGGGCTTGTCGATGCGAAGACAATAAACGTTAGAATGCCGGGAGGCGTTGCACCGGTGCGATTCGATGAACGCAATGGGAGCCTGGAGCGAGTGATGTTGTTTGGCGAAGCGCAGCAAGCGAATCCACCTGTTTAGGGGTTTTGAGAATCGATTATGACCTACATTAATGAGCATTATCTCAAGTTAACCGCCGGTTACCTGTTTCCTGAAATTGGCCGGCGGGTGCAGGCATTTTGCGACGCAAACCCTTCCGCGAACGTCATTCGCTTGGGCATCGGCGACGTCACCGAACCTCTTGCCCCCGCCGTGATTCAGGCGATGCATACGGCCGTCGACGAGTTGGCCGCTCGATCGTCGTTCCGTGGCTATGGGCCTGAACAGGGCTACGATTTTCTGCGCGAAGCCATTGCCGCACACGATTATCAGGCTCGTGGAGCCGAGGTCGACGCGGATGAGATCTTCGTCTCGGACGGTTCCAAGTGTGATTCGGGGAATATCCTGGATGTCTTCGGAGAGAATAACGTCATCGCGGTGGTGGATCCTGTCTACCCGGTGTATGTGGATACCAACGTCATGGCCGGACACACGGGTCCGGCCGATGCCAGTGGCCGCTACGGCGGCTTGATCTACCTTCCGGTTACCGCCGACAACGATTTCGTTCCTGAACTTCCCAGGCAGCGGGTCGACCTGATCTACTTGTGCTATCCCAATAACCCGACTGGCGTGGTCGCCACCAAGGAGATGCTCAAGCGTTGGGTCGAGTACGCCCAGCAGAACGGTTCGGTGATCTTGTATGACGCCGCCTATGAAGCGTACATCACCGACCCGGCCATTCCGCACTCGATCTATGAGATTGACGGAGCCAGGGAAGTCGCGATCGAGTTCCGCAGTTTCAGCAAGACGGCCGGTTTCACCGGTGTGCGCTGTGCCTTCACGGTGATTCCGAAGGACCTCAAGGGAAAGACGCGAGATGGCCGCGAGGTCTCGATTCATCCGCTCTGGAATCGACGGCACTGCACAAAATTCAATGGTGTCTCGTATCCCGTGCAACGCGGCGCTGCTGCGATCTACTCGCCAGAAGGCAAGCAGCAGGTGCGCGAGACCATCGAGTTTTACCTCACCAACGCGAGGCTGGTGCGTGAAGCGCTGACGCAACTGGGGATACAGGTCTACGGCGGGGTGAACGCACCTTACGTGTGGCTGAAGACTCCCGGCAATTTGAGCAGTTGGGACTTTTTCGACCAACTGCTGCAGAAAGCCCATCTGGTGGGAACGCCAGGGAGCGGATTTGGCGCCTGTGGGGAGGGCTATTTCCGACTGAGTGCCTTCAACAGCCGAGCCAACGTCGAAGAAGCCGGACAGCGCTTCGCGAAAATCCTGTAGGGCCAGGACCGGCGTATCCTAAATCGTGACATTGATAGCGGGCTTGGAAACGACCAATGGGAGCACTTCTTTGCGGAGGCCTTCTGGCAATCAGGCGCTCATATGGGAGGTCTATGAGAACACGGATCTTGTCTACAAAAATCATAGGCAGGATTCCCCCATTACAGAAGAAAACCCACCCGAAGCGGCCGAATATGAAGAAAAACAGGGCTAAATTCGCATATCCGTCATCCTCCTTTGAATTTTTCTGGCGCCGGTTTTGCATTAGGAGTTTGTCGGGGCTAAGCGCGACAAACTCCTAGGCAACACGTTCGCGAGTTGGCACAATATCCATATCAACCGGAACGAGTAGCGCAGGAACGCCGTTCGTCACGACCTGGGTGACGCCTGTGGCCGCGGGCCCGGCGAATAACCGTTACATGCAGAGGGGACAGCCATGTTCGTGACACCGCTTTTCAAGCTGATGGCCGAAAAACAGGCCTCCGATATCTTTTTCACTTCCGGCGCGCCGATCCAGATCAAGATCAACGGCGTGGTGATGCCCATCAACGATCAGGCGCTGGCGCCGGAACAGCTCAAGACCATCTGCTACGAGCTGATGTCCGAGAATCAGGTCAAGGAATTCGAAGCCCGCCACGAGATGAACTTCGCGACCAGCGAACCCGGGGTGGGCAACTTCCGCGTCAACATCTTCCATCAGAGAAACTCCGTGGCGATGGTGATCCGCTTCGTCAAACCCGATATCCCGGTGTTTGAAACGCTCGGGCTGCCGCAGATTCTCAAGGAGGTAATCATGGAGAAACTGGGGCTGATTCTGGTGGTCGGCTCCACCGGTTCGGGAAAATCCACGACGATGGCTTCGATGATCGATTACCGCAGCGGCGTCAAGACCGGTCATATCCTGACCATCGAAGATCCGATCGAGTTCACCTTCAGGCACAGAAAATCGATCGTCAACCAACGCGAAATACGGGTCGATACCTATACCTACGATAACGCGCTGATCAGCGCCATGCGCGAGGCGCCGGATTTGCTGATGATCGGCGAAATCCGCGACCGCCCGACGCTGCAGAGCTCGCTGCTGTTTGCACAGACCGGCCATCTGTGCATGTCCACGCTGCATGCCAACAACAGCTACAACGCGTTGAACCGGATCATCAACTTCTTCCCGCGCGAGGCGCGCGAAGCCCTGCTGGCCGACCTCTCGATTGCGCTGCGTTGCATCATTTCGCAGCGGCTGGTGCGCACCGTCGACGGCGGTCGCGTGCCGGCGGTCGAGGTCCTGCTCAACACCAAGCACATCCAGGAGTTGATCAAGGACGGTGAGATCGGCCAGATCAAGGACGCGATGGAGCAGAGCCTGGCACCCGGATCCCAGACTTTCGAACAAGCGTTGTTCGAACACTACATCAATGGGAAAGTAACGCTCGATGAAGCGCTGGCGTACTCCGATTCGCCGACCAACCTGCACTGGCTGATCAACAATGCCAAGCTGCCGGGCGCAAAGGCGGCAGCAGATGCCAGAGCCGCCGCCCCCGAGGCGGACGATCTGTCAAGCATCAAGATCAATCTGAAGGTATTGGATTAGACCCGCTCGCCGCATTTGAGTCAGTACTCTCGGTGGCCAGGTGGGCCAGCCGACTGTCTTGCTGAAACACACCTCCCGTCGTCGCCGGACGCGCGCCCAACCGCAGACCGTGGGCGAGCTCGTGCAGCATGGCGCTGCCCGCTTCAAGGCGATGCGCCTCAAATTTGGACACGGCACCACCAACGCGCACGACGAAGCGGCTTACCTGGCGTTGCACGCGCTCAGGCTGCCGCTCGCGCGGCTTGAGCCGCATCTCGATCTGCGGCCGGCGCCGCGCCAGATCGCGAACGTGCTGAAGCTTTTCGAGCGCCGCATCCGGGAGCGCCGACCCGCCGCCTATCTCACCCGTGAAGCGTGGCTCGGTGAATTCAGGTTCTACGTCGACGAGCGCGCCATCGTGCCGCGTTCCTACATCGCCGAACTGCTGCGCGACGATCTGGCGCCATGGATCGCCAAACCCGAAAAGGTCAGGACCGCGCTCGATCTATGCACCGGCTCAGGGTGCCTCGCCGTGCTGCTCGCACACAGTTTTCCGCGCGCGACCATCGATGCCGCCGACATCTCGCGTGATGCGCTCAAAGTCGCGCGGCGTAACGTTGCGGACTACAGGCTGCAACACCGTATCCGCCTCATCGCCTCCGACCTGTTTGCCGCCCTGGCCGGCAGGCGCTACGACCTGATCGTCGCCAACCCGCCCTATGTCAAGACGGCGGTCATGCGTCGGCTGCCGCGCGAGCATCGCCACGAGCCGCGCCTCGCGCTTGCCGGCGGCCGCGATGGCCTTGATACCGTGCGCATCATCCTGAGCGAAGCCGCAGCCCACCTTAAGCCAGGCGGATTGCTGGTCGTGGAAGTGGGGCATAACCGCTCCCGGGTCGAGCGGGCATTCCCGCGGCTTCCGTTCACCTGGCCCGACATCAGCGGCAGCGATAATTGCGTGTTTCTGCTTTACCGCGAGCCGCTGTCCAGCCTCAGTCACCCTTGAGCTTGAGCCATTCCATCAGCCGCGCGACTTCTTCCGGCGCAAGTTCATTCAGCTGACCGCGCTTCAGCCGCGGCGGCAAGCTGATGATGCCGAAGCGCACGCGCAGCAGGCGGCTCACCGTCAGCCCGAGCGCTTCGAACATGCGCCGCACGACACGGTTGCGGCCTTCGGCCAGCACGATGCGATACCAATGGTTGGCGCCCTCGCCGCCCTCATCCTCGACCGCCGAGCAGCGCGCAATACCGTCGTCGAGCATGATTCCGGACTTGAGTTTTGCCACCTGTTCCGGACTCAACCGACCGAGCGTGCGCACCGCATATTCGCGCTCGACGGCGAAGCTTGGATGCATCATGCGGTTCGCCAACTCCCCGGAAGTCGTGAAGATCAGCAATCCGCAGGTGTTGTAGTCGAGCCGCCCCACGGCCAGCCACTTCGCGCCGCGCAACCTGGGCAGCTTGGCGAACACCGTCGGTCGACCCTGCGGATCATCACGCGACGCGATTTCGCCTTCCGGCTTGTGATAGATGAGCACCCGCGGCAGCCGTCGCGGCGCCGGCCAACGCACTTCATGTTTGTCAACCCGGACCAGGTCGCGCGGCGTGACCCGGGTGCCGATGCCGGCCACGATGCCGTTGACCGTCACCCGGCCGTCGCGTATCCACTGCTCCATGGCCCGCCGCGAACCCAGTCCGGACTGGGCGAGCACTTTATGCAGCTTCTGTGAATTCGCGGCTGCGGATTTCCCGGTAGACTTCAAAACCGCCTCAAGATGATGACCGGCCGCGCGGTCAGGCCTCGCGTCTCTCGAGCACGGCCTGGGCCAGCGTGCCGCTATCGACATGCTCGATCTCGCCGCCCACCGGCAACCCGCGCGCGATGCGGGTAACCTTCAAGCCTCTTGCGCGGAGCAGCTCGCCGACGTAGTGCGCGGTCGCTTCGCCCTCGACCGTGAAATTGGTGGCCAGGATGGCCTCGCGCACCACCCCGTCAGTAGCACGCTCGATCAGGCGGTCGAGATGGATTTCCCTGGGACCGACGCCGTCGAGCGGCGACAGCGACCCCATCAATACGAAGTACAGGCCCTGGAAACACTGCGCCTGCTCCATCATCAGCAGATCTCCTGGGGTTTCCACCACGCACAACAGCGTCGGATCGCGGCGCGGCGAGCGGCACAGAGTGCAGATCGCTTCTTCGGCAAAGCTGTTGCATCGCTCGCAGTGACGAATGCGTTCCAGGGCGAGGCTCAGCGCGCCAGCCAGACGCCGCGCGCCCGCCTGGTCGCGTTGCAGCAGGTGATAGGCCATGCGCTGTGCCGACTTGGGACCGACGCCGGGCAGGCAGCGCAGCGCGGCGATCAACTCTTCGAGCGATGAAGGTGTCTTCATCGCTCGAAGAGTTGATGAACGATGAATGATGAACGATGAATGATGAGCGGGTCCACGGTATTCGACGATCCATTCATCATTCTGCATTCAGCATTCCGCATTAAGGATTAAAACGGCAGTTTAAGTCCTGGCGGCAGCGGCAATCCGGCGGTGACGCCGGCCATTTTCTCCTGCACCGTCGCCTCGACCCGCCGCACCGCATCGTTCATCGCCGCCGCGACCAGGTCCTCGAGCATCTCCTTGTCATCCTGGAGCAGGCTCGCGTCGATGGTGACGCGCTTCACATCATAGCGGCAGGTCATCACGATCTTCACCATGCCGGCGCCGGACTGGCCTTCGACTTCCACGCTCGCCAGCTGCTCCTGCATCTTTTTCATGTTTTCCTGCATCTGCTGCGCCTGTTTCATCAGGCCGCCCAATCCGCCTTTCATCATTGCCTGTCCTATCATTGTGTGGGTTTGATCGTGGACTCGATAATCCGTGCATCAAAATTCTCGACGAGTTCACGCACGAACGGGTCCTGCTCGATTGCCGCGACCGCGCGCGCCTGCCGCTGCTGTTTTTCGCGGTCAGCGAGCTCGGCCGGCGAGTTGCCGTTGCCGTCCCCGGTTCCGATGCTGATCGTGATGCGCAGCGCCGCGCCAAAGCGCTGCTGCAGAACCGCCTTGAGCTTGTCCTGGTACGGTTTGTCGAGCAGCCGCTCGTGGACCTTCGCAATCGTCAGTTCAATGCGGGTTTCATCGCGGCTCACGAGTTCGCAATGCTGGGCCAGCACGCGCGCCATGCCGGAAAGCCCGAGCTGCTCGATGATTTTGCCCCAAGCGGCGTTACTGTCGTTTTTTTTTGATTCGGCCAGAACGGCGGGGGTAACCGGCACGAGCGGACCTGCCGCGCGGCCCGGCGCAGCTCGTGCCGCCGTGCCGGAATGCTCCGGCGCAAACGCGAGCATGCGCAGCAGCGTCATGGTAAAACCTGCGTAGTCGTCCGGCGCAAGCCCGATGTCGTTCCGGCCCTGAAGCGCAATCTGGTAATACAGCTGCAAGTCCTCCGCGTCAAACGACCCGGCCAATTCTTCGAGCATACCGCGGTCGGGGTCGTCGGCCCCCACCGCGCCCGGAACCGCCTGCAACAGCGCGAGCCGGTGCAGCATTATCCCCAGGTTCTGCAGCGCCATTTCGAACGACAGGCTGCGATCCGCCATGCGATCGGCCTCCGCGATCAATCCCGCGCCGTCGCGCGCCGCAAGCGCTCTCATGATCGCGTAGAGATAGGTCTGGTCCACAACACCCAGCATGGCCCGCACCGCAGCTTCCTCCACGCGGCCGCCGCCATGAGCGATTGCCTGGTCAAGCAGACTCAAGCTGTCCCGCATGCTGCCTTGCGCCGCCCGCGCCAGCAGCGCCAGCGCGGGCGACTCGAACCCCACGCCCTCTGCGTCGAGAATCTTCTGCAATTGCGCCTTGATCTGCGGCTGCGGGATCTGCTTGAGATTGAATTGCAGGCAGCGCGACAACACCGTCACCGGAATCTTCTGCGGCTCGGTCGTGGCGAGAATGAACTTGACGTGCGGCGGCGGCTCCTCGAGCGTCTTCAGCATCGCATTGAACGCGTGTGTCGTAAGCTGATGAACCTCGTCGATGATGTAAACCTTGAAGCGGCCAATAGTCGGTGCGTAAACAGCCTGCTCGAGCAGCGTTGTCATCTCAGCGATACCGCGGTTGGACGCCGCGTCGAGCTCGAGCAGGTCGACAAAGCGCCCGGCGTCGATCTCAGTGCAGGCAGCGCATTTGCCGCATGGCTCGGCGGTAACGCCCGTTTCGCAGTTGAGCGCCTTGGCGATAATGCGGGCGAGTGTCGTCTTGCCCACGCCGCGCGTGCCGGTAAACAGATAGGCGTGATGCAGCCGTTGCATCTGGAGCGCGTTGGTCAGCGCCCTCACGACGTGTTCCTGACCGACCAGCTCGGAAAAAATCCTGGGGCGCCACTTGCGGGCGAGAACCTGGGTCATGGTAAATCGGTAAGCAGTGAGTGAGCGGTTAGCAGCGAGCAGCGGTTGCCCTACAGTTTACCGCTCACCGCTTCCCGCTTACCAGACTTTCTAGAAATGATACTGGAAGCGGATCTGGTTGAAAGTGATGCCGTTGTTTGGCCGTTTGATGCTGCTGTTTGACAAGTGCTGGTAACGGTAGCTCAAGTCGTATTCGCCTTTGGCTCCGAAACGATATCCGACTCCCAGATGATCGCCAAACTGAAACATGGTGCTGAACCGCTTGTCGCCAATCGAGGTCTTGGACAGCACATGAAACCCGATCGCAGCTTCGACGTACGGCCCCTTCAGGTCGTTGCGCTGCCAACGGAACACCGGGGTGAGGCCGATTTCGGTGATATCCTCGTTCAATCCCGCACGCGCGTCTCGATGCCAGTAGCCGAGCGACAGGTCCCAGTAGCCGCCAAGGTGCCAGTTCGGCCCCTGGAACCACTTGCTTTTCCAATTCCACTGCGCGCCGATGCGCCCCATGTCGGCGCCATCGCCGTTCCCGCCCTCGACCGATACGCCGTCGATCGCATGGGACGACGCGCTCGCCACGGTCCACGCCAGCGCCAACGCCGCCAACAACGATTTCTTTTTCATGCCGTTATTCCGTTTCTCCCGATCACACTCGAAATCATAACGCACAAAAAAAGGGGTGGCGAGCCTGACCCCCGGCACTTGCAGAGAATAGCTGTGGCTGCTTCCTTCCGGACCTGACCAGGTTCACTACCATGCAATGCGGGGAGGCCCGCCGTAAAAAAGTTGTAAGCATTATGCCCTTCCCGCGCCTTTCGCGCCAGACAAGGGGTGTCACGTCTTTACAAGCGCGTTGTTTAATGCTTCCATATTCACGGAAAATTAAGGAGAAACCGTAATGTCAGACGACCAGCAGCTCCGCCGTTCGAAGGAGCAACAGACTGCCGATATTTCCGAGGCGCAGATCGCCGTGCATTGGCCGGAGGAGGACTATTTCTCTCCGTCGGCCACGTTCATCGCCCAGGCCAATCTGACCGATACGAGCGTCTTCGAACGCTTCAGCCTCGACAGGTCCCCCGACTGCTTCAGGGAGTTCGCAGACCTCCTCGACTGGTACCAGCGCTGGGAGAAGACCCTCGACACGAGCAACCCGCCCTTCTGGCGCTGGTTCGTCGGCGGCAAGCTCAACGCCTGCTTCAACTGCGTCGACCGGCATCTCGCCAAGCACAAGAACAAGACGGCGATTCATTTCGTGCCCGAGCCGGAGCACGAGACGGTCCAGCACATCACCTATCAAGAGCTGTTCGTCCGCGTAAACGAGTTCGCGGCTCTTTTGCGCGACTTCTGCGGTCTGAAGGCGGGCGACCGGGTCACGCTGCACATGCCGATGGTGGCGGAGCTGCCCATCACCATGCTCGCTTGTGCGCGGCTGGGCGTCATTCACTCCCAGGTGTTCAGCGGCTTCAGCGGCAAGGCGTGTGCCGACCGCGTCGTCGATTCCGAGAGCCGCGTGCTGATCACCATGGACGCGTACTACCGCGCGGGCAAGCTGCTCGACCACAAGGAAAAGGCGGACATCGCGGCCGCCGAATCCGCCAAGGACGCCCACAAGGTCGACAAGGTGCTGATCTGGCAGCGCCACCCGGGCAAGTACTCGAGCCCGACGAAGCTCGTGGAGGGGCGCGACGTCATCGTCAACGATCTTCTCAGGAAGTACCGTGGCAAGCGCGTCGAGCCGGCGCACATGCCGGCCGAAGCGCCGCTGTTCCTCATGTACACCAGCGGCACCACGGGCAAGCCCAAGGGCTGCCAGCACTCCATCGGCGGCTACCTCGCCTACGTCACCTGGACCTCCAAGTACATACAGGACATCCACCCGGAGGACGTCTACTGGTGCATGGCGGACATTGGCTGGATCACGGGCCACTCCTACATCGTTTACGGCCCGCTTGCGCTCGGCGCCTCCTCGGTCGTGTACGAAGGCGTGCCGACCCATCCCGACGCGGGACGGCCCTGGCGCATCGCCGAGGATCTCGACGTCAACATCTTCCACACCTCGCCCACGGCGATCCGCGCGCTGCGGCGCGACGGTCCCGACGAACCCGCCAAGTACAACTACCGCTTCAAGCACATGACGACGGTGGGTGAGCCGATCGAGCCCGCGGTCTGGAAGTGGTACCACAAGATGGTCGGCAAGGGCGAGGCGGTAATTGTGGATACCTGGTGGCAGACCGAGAACGGCGGCTTCCTCTGCAGCACGGTGCCGGCGATCCATAAGATGAAACCCGGCAGCGCGGGTCCTGGAATTCCCGGCATCCATCCGGTCATCTACGACGACGAGGGGAAGGAGTTGCCGGCCGGCTCGGGCAAGGCAGGCAATATTTGCATTCGCAACCCGTGGCCCGGCGGCTTCCAGACCATTTGGAAGGACCCGGACCGCTTCGTTGCGCAGTACTACGCGCGCTACTGCAAGGATCGCAAGAGCAAGGACTGGCGCGACTGGCCGTACATGGCGGGTGATGGTGCGGTGCAGGCGGCGGACGGCTACTACCGAATCCTCGGCCGCATCGACGACGTAATCAACGTGGCCGGCCATCGCCTCGGCACCAAGGAACTCGAGTCGGCGGCTCTTCTCGTTGACGAAGTGGCCGAGGCGGCGGTGGTCCCGGCCGCCGACGAGATCAAGGGCAAGGTGCCCGACCTCTACGTTTCTCTGAAGCCGGGCTTGCAAGCGTCCAAGGAGATCGCGAACAGGATCTCGGCAGCGATCGTCTCCGAGATCGGCGCGATCGCCAGGCCGCGCCAAGTGATCATTGTCCCCGACATGCCCAAGACGCGCTCGGGCAAGATCATGCGCCGCGTGCTCGCGGCGATCTCCAACCACCAGAACCCGGGCGATGTATCCACCCTCGCCAATCCCGAAATCGTCGACAAGATCAAGGAGCTGGTGAAGTAATGCGGAGCACGGTGCGCGCGGTAGCGTACTTCGGCAATCGCAACGTCAGGCAACGCCCGCATCCTTCATCCCTGATCCTTCTCCCGCTTAGCGGGAGAAGGGAACTGTCGGGGGTGAGGTAAGCGGGCTTTGTTTTTTGGCGGTGTGCGGCCCTCTGTTAAAATGCCGGTCTCCGGAGAGGTGGATGAGTGGTTTAAGTCGCACGCCTGGAAAGCGTGTGTACAGTGAAAGCCGTACCGCGGGTTCGAATCCCGCCCTCTCCGCCAGGCGAAATTCCTTGCAAACGCGCGCTGTTATTGGCTCCCAGCCTTGTTTTCCGACCGATTCAACCCGTGGATAAATGGGCAGGAATGGGCATCAATGGGCATAGTTTAGCCAGCTTTTTTCAGGCCCAACAGTCTCGCAATTTCTCCTGTCCATGGTGAATTACCAACCTGCCAAAATGCTACCGCGAGGTGCAGTCTTGTACGCAAAAGGGACCAATGGTATTTCTTGGAAGGAATCGAACCCACAAAACGCAACAGGGGTTGCCGAGCTGCAGTTTCCGTGCGGTGGTTGGTGTCCGGAAGGCCGACGAGCCGAAGACGGCGTTATTCCTGAACACTACCCGGTCACGGTGCCTGTACTCCGCAATAACTCACGCCGTGCATCTCCTGTTCGCTTCTGGACACCCGATCAAGTGCCCGCCGGACGCGCTGCAAACGAATACTCGTAGTGCGGCCCACCCAGCACCGAGTTCGCGAGCACGAGCGTGCCCGCCGCCAATCGATGTCGGGATTCTAACTTCGAAACCACCATAGATTCCTTCGGAGGGTCTGGAACGCCTGGACCCAGCGCACTATGAGGCCGTCCACGGTTGTAATGGGTTATCCACGATTTCAGAATTGACCGCAGATGTGCCTCAGACAGCGGAATCATCCAGTCCAGGCATTCGCGTCGTATTGTCCCGATCACGCGTTCGCAGATCGAATTTGCTTTCGGACTCGCCACCGGTGAGCGCAGCACTGCTACGCCCAGCGCCCTCATCGAATCATCCAAGTGCTCGACGAAGATCCGATCCCGATCATGGATCAGGTACCGATGCCCGCCTTCGTCTCCCACAACCTCCCGCAACTGCTATAGCGTCCAGGCCGCACTCGGGTGCGCAGTCACGTTTACGTGCGTCAGTCGGCGCGTCCCGTGCTTGATCACCACGATGACATACAACATCCCGCCTCCAGCGCCTTATCAACCATCTCTGGCTGCTGCCCGCCACGAGAGTAGCGATACCATATACTCCCCTCGCCAAAGTCTACCGCGGATCCTCGGCCGAATAAATGGACACTATGACATCGGACTTCGTTCGAATTGTTGGAGAGGACGGGCTCGGGGGCTTGGGCGAGTCGAAGGATTATTGAGTATTTCTGCAAAGACGCTTGACGTTATAACGTCAGCAAAGCTTCACGCAGTGACGTCCTGCTCGCCTGCCGCGTTCTTCCCTGCGATGCGGCCAAAAACCAGCGCCTCGCTCACGTTGCCGGCGCCCGGATAATTCCGGT
>C687J26845_10001246_pt1 | contig 15875 bp, 18 predicted proteins | sample RifCSPlowO2_12_FD_26845 | JGI IMG/M metagenome (IMG submission 26845)
CAGGCGCAGCAGCAGGTACGCAGGATGCTTGCGGTAGTACTGCAGCACGGCGTTGCCCACCCCTTCGGAGCGGTGCTGCTTGATCGGGCGTTTGACGAACAAGCCCTTGAATTGCCACCTCTGGATCTGCTCGAAAGACTGGTCCGGGTGCAAACCGTGGCGGCGGAACAGGGTGAGGAACGAGGCTTTGCTGAAGTCATGCAGGTGGTGCGGGTTGCCGTCCAGGGTCGGGGTGATGGGCACCGAGGCGATCACCTGGCCATGCTCGGCCAGCAGCGCGGCATAGTTGGCGACCAGTAGCCGCGGGTTTGGCAGGTGCTCAATGGTTTCCAGGCTGACGATGCTGTCGAAGCGCGGCTCGGCGCTGAAGCTCTGGGCATCGGCGCAGCGGTAGCTGAGGTTGGGCAGGCGGTAGTGCTCCTCGGCATAGGCGATGGCGGCCGGGTCGATGTCCACCCCCAGCACAATCTTGTCCGGGTGCAATTCGGCCAGCAAGGCGGTGCCGTAGCCGCAACCACAGGCCATGTCGAGGATGCGCTCGCCGCTCAGGCAGGCCGCGGCGAAACGATAACGCTGCAGATGGATGCGCAGGGTGTTCTGGTCGTCGACATTGTTCTGATCGAGTTGCTTGGGGTAGATGCGTTCAATGGTCAGCATGCGGGCCTTCCCTGGTGAACCAGCGACAGCGCTGATAACGCCTGACTATAGGCCAGTGCAGGNGTTGGATATAGCGCTCGCCCCGCAAGACTGTTGCGCCCTGGTGGCGGACCGATGCGCTGTGATCCAGCCGGCCAAGGGTTGCGGGTTTGCACGGTTACGGGATGGGGCCGCGCGCGCAGGTGAGCATCGACCGCCTTGATGGGTTATCAGCCAGCCCGGGATCCCGCCGCCAAAGCCGGTCACGGCCCGAGCCAGCCGCCGATGCCAGCCGATAAGCCCTCGATTACTTGGTCTTACAGGGCGCTCAGGCACTCGACCAGGCCATTGGCCAGATTGTCCAGCAGGGTCTCGTAGCCGTTGCCATCCACTGCCAAGCTTGCGCCCATGGTGTCCAGTTCGGCCAGGGTCACCGGCAGGCCGGCGGTCAGGGTCTCGGCCAGGCGCGGGCGCAGCGGCGGCTCGCTGAACACGCAGGCCGGACCGGCCTGTTGCAGGCGGGTGCGCATGGCGGCGACATGCCGCGCGCCGGGCTGCACTTCGCTGGCCACGCTGAACACCCCGGCATGCTTGAGGCCGTAGGCGGCCTCGAAGTAGTCGTAGGCCTCGTGGAAGACGAAGTAGGGCTTGCCGGCCANGCTGCCCAGGCGGGTTTGCAAACGCTGGTCGAGGGCCTCCAGGCGGGCGCCGAAGGCGGCCAGGTTGGCCTGATAACGCGCNGCGTTGGCCGGGTCGGCACCGCTCAGGTCGGCGGCCATGCGCGTGGCGATCACCCGCGCATTGGCCGGCAGCAGCCAGAGGTGCGCATCCAGGGCACCGGGACGGTGGGCCTGATCATGCTCGTCGGCAGTCTCTTCAGGTTCGTGCTCGTCATCGGTCTGGTCGTGATCATCGTCCTCGGCATGGCTGTCGCCGAAGTGGCGCAGGTGCATGCCGGGCAGGTCCTGCACGGCGACGCTCGGCTGGCTGCGACCGGCCAGCACCCGCGGCAGGAAGCTTTCCAGGTCGGGGCCGATCCAGTACAGCAGCGTCACGTCGCGCACCCGCCGCACATCGGAGGGGCGCAGCGCGTAGTGGTGCGGCGAGGCGCCGGGCGGCAGCAGCACTTCGGGGCTGCCGACACCGTCCTGCACGGCCGCGGCGATCAGCTGCAAGGGCTTGATGCTGGTCAGCACGCGCACCTCGGCAAGGGCGGCAGGACTGGTGAGAAAAACGGCGCAGAGCAGACTGACAGCAGAAAAAAGACGCAACACGGAGAACACTCGGACTGGAAGGAACGGGTAATATAATAACGTCTCCAGTCTCTGCCGTCCCTGCCCATGACTCAGCCACCGCTCGCCTCACGTCCCCACGACCATTCCCACTGCGTCAGCCATGCCCTGGCCGAGGCCGAAAGCATCTGCACACAGCAGGGGCTGCGCCTGACCGCCCTGCGCAAACGCGTGCTGGAGCTGGTCTGGCAGAGCCACAAGCCGCTCGGCGCCTACGACATCCTCGCCGTTTTGAGCGAACAGGATGGCCGCCGCGCGGCGCCGCCGACCGTGTATCGGGCGCTGGATTTTCTCCTGGAAAACGGCCTGGTGCACCGCATCGCCTCGCTCAACGCCTTCGTCGGCTGCAGTCACCCGACCCATGCCCATCAGGGCCAGTTCCTGATCTGCCGCAATTGTCATGCAGCCATCGAGCTGGAGCACGCGGCGATCAGCGCAGCGATCGTCAGTGGCGCGCAGAGCGTCGGTTTCGTGGTCGAAGGGCAGACCGTGGAAGTGGTCGGCCTCTGCGCGGGCTGCCAGGAGGCCGCATGAGCGATGCACTGATTCGCCTCGACGGGATTGGCGTCAGCTTCCGCGGCCAGAGCGTGCTGCAGGATGTGCAGCTGAGCGTCAAACCCGGCGAGATCGTCACCCTGATCGGCCCCAACGGNGCCGGCAAGACCACCCTGGTGCGCACCGTGCTCGGCCTGCTCAAGCCTGATAGCGGCAGCGTCTGGCGCAAGCCGAAACTGCGCATCGGCTATATGCCGCAGAAACTGCATGTCGATGCCACCCTGCCCCTCAGCGTGCTGCGTTTTCTGCGCCTGGTGCCCGGCGTCGATCGCGCCAGCGCCCAGGCGGCGCTGGCCGAAGTCGGCGCCAGCCAGGTGATCGACAGCCCCTTGCAGAGCATTTCCGGCGGCGAACTGCAGCGCGTGCTGCTGGCCCGTGCCCTGCTGCGCGAGCCGCAGCTGCTGGTGCTCGACGAGCCGGTGCAGGGCGTCGACGTCAGCGGCCAGGCCGAGCTGTACCGCCTGATCACCCAGTTGCGCGACCGCCATGGTTGCGGCGTGCTGATGGTGTCCCACGACCTGCACCTGGTGATGAGCACCACCGACCAGGTGGTCTGCCTCAATCGGCATGTCTGCTGTTCCGGCCACCCCGAGCAGGTCAGCTTTGATCCGGCCTTCGTCGAGCTGTTCGGTCAGGATGCCAAGAGCCTGGCGATCTACCACCACCACCACGACCACGAGCACGACCTGCACGGCGCCGTGGTCAGCGAACCGAGCGTCGGCCTGAACATCCAGGGCCCGCTGCAACCCCATGTACACGGAGATGGCTGCAAGCATGGCTGATTTTCTGCTCAACGCCCTGCTCGCCGGCCTGGCCCTGGCCATAGTCGCCGGCCCGCTCGGCTCCTTCGTGGTCTGGCGGCGCATGGCCTATTTCGGCGACACCCTGTCGCATGCCGCGCTGCTCGGCGTCGCCCTCGGCCTGATGCTCGACGTCAGCCCGACCCTGGCGGTGACGGTCGGCTGCGTGCTGCTGGCGGTGCTGCTGGTGACCCTGCAGACCCGNCAGCCGCTGGCCTCGGACACCCTGCTCGGCATCCTCGCCCACAGCACCCTGTCGCTCGGGCTGGTGGTGCTGAGCTTCATGAAGGACGTGCGCATCGACCTGATGGGCTACCTGTTCGGCGACCTGCTGGCCGTCGGCCCCGGCGACCTTGCCTGGATTCTCGGCGGCAGCGCCCTGGTGCTGGTGCTGCTGGCGCTGCTCTGGCGACCGCTGCTGGCAATCACCGTGCACGAGGAACTGGCCCGGGTCGAAGGCCTGCCGGTGGCGGCGATCCGCCTGAGCCTGATGCTGCTGATCGCCGTGGTGATCGCCGTGGCGATGAAGATCGTCGGCGTGCTGCTGATCACCTCCTTGCTGATCATTCCCGCCGCCGCCGCCCAGCGCCACGCGCGCACCCCGGAGCAGATGGCGTTTGGCGCCAGCCTGCTGGGCATAGTCGCGGTGTGCGGCGGCTTGAGCCTGTCGTGGTTCCAGGACACCCCGGCCGGACCCTCGATCGTGGTGTCGGCCGCCAGCCTGTTCCTGCTCAGCTTCGCCTGGCCGCGGCGCACGGCCTGAGGCGCACCCAGGCCACGGCGACAGGACTGCACTCATCCTGTAGGAGCGGCGGGGACGCCTAGTTCCATGGCCGCGATGAGCCTACTCACGCAGAGCGTGGGTACGCTCAGATTCCCCGGATTACATCNGGGCTACGGGAGCGTCATCCACTCTGTCGCGGCAAGGTTTGGTTGCGCCCGGCCCGGCGGTGTAGAATTGGCCGTTTTTTGCCCGACATGAGACTCGCAGTAATGATCTCGTTCGCCTCACGTTGTCTTTCCATCCTTGCCCTTGCGCTGCTGTTGGCCGCGTGCCAGAGCACGTCGCAGGAGCCCGGCGCGGCCACCGACGAGCTGCTCGGCGACTTTCGCCTGCTCGAACAGAGCCTGGCCAGCGGCCAGTTGAGCGAAGCCGAAAGCCGGCTCAACGCCCTGCAGTTGCGCGCCAGCGACGACGCCCGCCTGGAGGTCTATCAGCGCCAGCTGGCCGAGGCCTATCTGCAGCAGGGACAAACTGCCCTGCAGACCGGCGATCTGGACCGTGCGGCCAAGGCCCTCAGTCAGGCGCGCCAGCTGATGCCGCAGGCTCCCGCGCTGACCACCGGGCTGGGCGGCGCGATTGCCCAGGTTCGGCAAACCGAGCTGGATGCGGCGGATCTTGCGAGCACCGCCGCCGAACAGGCAGCCGCCCAGGCCCAGGCCGCACGGGGTGAACAGGCGCGTCAATTACGCCAGGCCGCCGCGCGTCAGGCAGCGGCACTCAGGGCGATCCAGTTGCCCGAAGAGACGCCGGCGCCGCCCGCCCAACTGATCGACCCGGCCGCCCCCAGCAGCATGATTGCCCTGCCGATGCTGGACAGCCGGGACAACCAGGGTCTCTACCGTCTGCTCGATGCGGTCGCCGCGGAGGTGGTCAAGTGCCGCTGCACAGTGGCTATCCAGGTCCGCCAGGCCGGCGACTATCTGTGGCTTGCGCCGCTGCTCAAGGCGCGGATCGAACGTCTCGACCCGGACTTCAGCCCGACCATGAGCCANCTGCTCGAGCCCGACCAGGCCCCGCAACTGTTGCTNAGCCCGCAACACTAANCCCGGCAGCGGTCNGTCGCCACGACCTGCTTAGGCGCAGGGCTAAGCGCCTGCGTGTGCTAATGCGATCTGGCTATAACCATAGGTCTACAAAGATTTTTGCGGCCTAAAGAGTGCCGGGTAGACTAGGCGCCTTTATGCCTACCCGGCTGCTCGACAAACCCAAAAGGTTTAACGCGTGATCAACTTTCACCAAGTCCGCAAGGCGTATCGCGTCAACGGCCAAGATATCCCCGCCTTGCAGCCGAGCGACCTGCAGATCGCCCGNGGCGAGGTGTTCGGCATCATCGGTCATTCCGGTGCCGGCAAGAGCACCCTGCTGCGCCTGATCAACCGTCTGGAAGAACCTTCCGGCGGCCGCATCCAGATCGACGGCGAAGACGTCACCGCGCTGGACGCGGCTGGCCTGCGGCGCTTCCGCCAGCGGGTCGGAATGATCTTCCAGCACTTCAATTTGCTCTCGTCGAAGACCGTCGCCGCCAACGTCGCCCTGCCGTTGAAGCTGGCCGGCGTGCTGTCGCGCAGCGCCATGGAGGTACGGGTGGCCGAACTGCTGGCGCGGGTCGGCCTCAGCGAGCACGCCAACAAATACCCGGCGCAGCTCTCCGGCGGACAGAAGCAGCGGGTCGGCATCGCCCGCGCCCTGGCCACCGAGCCGAAGATCCTGCTGTGTGACGAGGCCACCAGCGCCCTCGACCCGCAGACCACCGCCTCGGTGCTGCAACTGCTGGCGCAGATCAACCGCGAGCTGAACCTGACCATCGTCCTGATCACCCACGAGATGGACGTGATCCGCCGGGTCTGCGACCGCGTGGCGGTAATGGACGCCGGCGTGATCGTCGAGATGGGCTCGGTGGCCGATGTCTTCCTGCATCCGCAGCACGCCACCACCAGACGCTTCGTCCAGGAAGCCGAGCAGGTCGACGAAGACGAACTGCACGACGACTTCGCCCATGTGGCCGGACGCATCCTGCGCCTGACCTTCCAGGGCCAGGCCACCTACGCGCCGCTGCTTGGCCGCGTGGCGCGCGAGACCGGGGTGGATTACAGCATCCTCGCCGGGCGCATCGACCACATAAAGGACACCCCCTACGGCCAGTTGACCCTGGCCCTGACCGGCGGCGACCTGGACGCCGCGCTGGCGCGCTTCGCGCCGCCGACGTGCACCTGGAGGTGCTGCGCTGATGGACGCTCTCCTGACCCGCCTGTTACCAAATGTCGATTGGGCGGAAATCGGCTACGCCAGCCTCGATACCCTGAGCATGCTCGGCGGCTCGCTGCTGTTCACCGTGATCCTCGGCCTGCCGCTGGGCGTGTTGCTGTTCCTCACCGGCCCGCGGCAGATGTTCGAGCAGAAGGCGCTGTACGGCGTGCTGTCGCTGCTGGTGAATATCCTGCGCTCGGTGCCCTTCGTCATCCTGCTGATTGTGATGATTCCCTTCACGGTGCTGGTCACCGGCACCTCGCTGGGCGTGGCCGGGGCCATCCCGCCGCTGGTGGTGGGCGCCACGCCGTTCTTCGCCCGCTTGGTGGAAACCGCGTTGCGCGAAGTGGACCGCGGCATCATCGAGGCGACCCAGGCGATGGGCGCGAGCACCCGCCAGATCGTGCTCAACGCCCTGCTGCCCGAGGCGCTGCCGGGCATCTTTGCCGCCGTGACAGTGACCGCCATCACCCTGGTGTCCTACACCGCCATGTCCGGCCTGATCGGCGGCGGCGGCCTGGGCGACCTGGCGGTGCGCTACGGCTACCAGCGCTACCAGCCCGACGTGATGCTGGTCACCGTGGTCCTGCTGCTGGTGCTGGTGCAGATTCTGCAAACCGCCGGCGACAAGCTGGTGGTGCACTTCTCCAGAAAATAAACAGCACCCGCAAATAAATGGGCTTTATTGAATCGCGGCTATCCGCCGAACCCGCATCTATCCCACAAGGAGCTTCATGATGAAAAAATTGCTGACCGCCATCGCCGTCGTCGCCGCGTTTTCCAACGCCGCCCAGGCCGAAACCCTGAACGTGGCGGCCACCGCCGTACCCCACGCGGAAATCCTCGAGTTCGTCAAACCGGCCCTGGCCAAGGATGGCGTCGAGCTGAACGTCAAGGTCTTCACCGACTACGTGCAGCCCAACGTACAGGTCGCCGAGAAGCGCCTGGACGCCAACTTCTTCCAGCACCAACCGTACCTCGACGAGTTCAACAAGAGCCGCGGCACCGAGCTGACCAGCGTCGCCGGCGTGCATGTCGAGCCCTTCGGTGCCTACTCGAGCAAGATCAAGGACCTCAAGGACCTGCCGCAGGGTGCCAACGTGGTCATCCCCAACGACGCCACCAACGGCGGCCGCGCGCTGTTGCTGCTGCAGAAGGCCGGGATCATCACCCTCAAGGACGCCAGCAACATCCTCGCCACGCCGAAAGACATCGCCGAGAACCCGAAAGCGATCAAGCTGCGGGAACTGGAAGCCGCGACCCTGCCGCGCGTGCTGACCCAGGTCGACCTGGCACTGATCAACACCAACTACGCCCTGGAAGCCAAGCTCAACCCGACCCAGGATGCACTGATCATCGAAGGCAGCGACTCGCCCTACGTCAACATCCTGGTCGCCCGTCCCGACAACCAGGACAGCGCCGCCATGCAGAAACTGGCCAAGGCGCTGAACAGCCCTGAAGTCAAAGCCTTCATCCTGGAGAAATACCAGGGCGCGGTGGTACCGGCGTTCTAAGCTGTGGCTTCTCCGCTAGGCACATGAGCCCGCTCCCGCAGCGGGCTTTTTCTTGCCGGCAAGTTCGCTCTGGTGCGCACGCCTAGGTCGTGCGCACCAGCTGTGTAGGGTGGATGACGCCTTTTTCATCCACCATCGCGATTTGGTGGATGGATAAAGCGTCATCCACCCTACGAGATCGCAGGCCGTGCAGATATAGGATCTACTTCGCCGTTTCGCGCAGGCATTCCAGCAGACAGTCCAGCGCCGGCTGGCGCTGCGCCCGGCGCAGCACCGCGATCAGCTCGCGGTGGAAGGTCAGTTCGCCCAGTTCGAGCACCCGCAGCTGGGTCGGACGCTGCAACCACAAGCCGGCGCGCGGGATCAGCGATACGCCGAGGCCGCACTCGACCATGCGCACGATGGCCTCCAGCTCGTCCAGTTCCAGCGCCTCGTGCACGCTCAGGCGCCGCTCGCGAAGGAACTGGCTGACCCGGCGGCCACCGAAGGAGCGGCGGTCGTAACGCACGAACGGCTGCTCGGCGAGGATCTGCAGCGGATCATCGCCGGCAACGCTCACGGGCGTGATCAGGACGAAGGGCTCGCGCGCCAGGCCGATTTGCAGCAGTTCCTTGGGCAACTCGAATGGCGGCTGAATCAGCAGCGCCAGGTCCAGTTCGCCGGCATCCACCCGGCTCAGCAGATCGAGCGACACGCCGGGCACCAGCTTCAGTTCGACCCGCGGCGCCAGTTCCCGAAAGCGCGGCAGGGCGTCGGGCAGCAAGCCGGTCTGCACGCTGGCGATGGCGCCGACCCTCAGCTCGCCCTGCCACTCGGCCGCCGCGGTCGGCAGGGTCATCTGTGCATAGAGCGCGAGCATCTGCTCGGCCAATGGCAGGGCATGCCGACCGGCGGCGTTGAGCAGCGCGGCGCGGCCGCTGCGGTCGAACAGCCGCACACCCAGGCCCTGCTCCAGCACCCGCATCTGCGCGCTGACCGCCGACTGGGTCAGGCCAACCTGCTGGCCGGCGGCGGCGAAGGTGCCATGCCGGGCGACCATCACGAAGGTTCTCAACTCGCGCAACATCGCCGCCCCAACTGATCAATTTTGTTTGTGCTTGCGAACAAGGATATTCGCTTTCAATCAGTATTGCTGCTGCTCAGAATCGCAGAACAATCACCACATGGAGCCTCGCCATGGCACTCGCCCCCTTTCACCTGGCCATTCCCGTCCACGACTTGGCTGCGGCCCGACACTTCTACGGCGAGGTATTCGGCTGCGCCGAAGGCCGCAGCAGCGCGCACTGGGTGGACTTCGACTTCTTCGGCCACCAATTGGTGATCCACCAGGCGCCGCAGATGGACTATCAAAGAGCCGCGCACAGCAACCCGGTGGACGGCCACGAGGTGCCGGTGCCGCATTTCGGTGTGGTGCTGGGCTGGCAGGATTGGCAGCAACTGGCCGAGCGCCTGAAGGCCCGAGGCACCCGCTTCGTCATCGAACCCTATGTACGCTTCGCGGGCCAGGTCGGCGAACAGGCCACCCTGTTCCTCCTCGACCCCTGCGGCAACGCCCTGGAGTTCAAGGCGTTCAAGGATATGTCCCAGCTGTTCGCCAAGTAGCTCATCAATCACTTCACCGGATTGATCAACCCCGGCAACTGCGCCGCCAGTTTTGCGTTGTTCAGCGGCGCACGGATGAATCCGCGCTGGGTGCCGTCCGGGCCGATGATCACCAGGTTGCCGCTGTGGTCGACGGTGTAGTTTTCCTTGCTGGTATCGGCCGGGATATAGGGAATGCTCAGCGCATTGGCGAACTTCTGCAGGGTGGCTTCCTCACCGGTCAGACCGATGAAGCCGGCATCGAAGTAGGCCAGGTATTTCTTCAACTGCTCCGGGGTGTCGCGGTTGGGGTCGACGCTGACCAGCACCACCCGCAGCTTGGCGCGGGTCTGCTCCGGTAGCTGGCCTTGCAGCTGGCGCAGTTGGGCGAGGGTGGCGGGGCAGATGTCCGGGCAGAAGGTGTAGCCGAAGAACAGCAGGCTCCACTGCTCCTTGAGCTGGTCGACCGCGACCGCTTGGCCGTCCTGATCGATCAGGCTCAGCTCGGGCAGCGTGCGGCTTTGCGGCAGCAGCACGATGCCGGCATCGAGCAGCGCGGTCGGGTCGCTCTGCCCTTTGCTGTTGAGCACTTTGTTGACGGTCAGGCCGAGCACCAGCGCGACTATGGCTACGAGAACGAAAACGGTGATCTGGGTACGGGTCATGACACCAACGATTACAGGTTGAGCAGCAGGTAATGGTCGACCAGCAGGGCGATAAACAGCAGGAACAGGTACCAGATACTGTACTTGAAGGTGTTGATCGCCGCGTGCGGTTTGCTGTCACGGTACAGCACCCAGGCCCAGTGCAGAAAGCGCGCGCCCAGGCCGATGGCGCAGACCAGGTAGAGCAGGCCGCTCATGTGNATGGCGTAGGGCAACAGGCTGACGGCGAACAGCGCCCCGGTNTAGAGCAGGATATGCACCTTGGTGTAGTGCTCNCCGTGGGTTACCGGCAGCATCGGGATGTTNGCCTTGGCGTATTCGGCCTTGCGGTGNATGGCCAGGGCCCAGAAATGCGGCGGGGTCCAGGCGAAGATGATCAGCACCAGCAGCAGCGGCTCGGCGGTCAGCTCTCCGGTGACCGCGACCCAGCCGAGCAGCGGCGGAGCGGCGCCGGCCAGGCCGCCGATGACGATGTTCTGCGGCGTGGCGCGCTTGAGAAAGCCGGTATAGATCACCGCATAGCCAAGCAGCGAGGCGAGAGTCAGCCAGGCGGCCAGCTCGTTGGTGAAGACCAGCAGCAGGCTGAGGCCGGCGACCGCCAGCAGCAGAGCGAAGCTCAGCGCCGCCAGCGGGGTGACCCGGCCTTCGGCCAACGGGCGCTTGTGGGTGCGCGCCATGATCGAGTCGATGCGCCTGTCCACCACGTGGTTGACTGCCGCTGCCCCTCCGGCGCATAGGCCGATGCCCAGGTTGCCGAAAATCAATACCGTCCAGGGCACGCCGGCGCGGGTAGCGAGGAACATGCCGACCAGCGAGGTGATCAGCATCAGCACCACCACCTTGGGTTTGGTCAGCTCCAGGTAGTCGCGCCAGCTGGCGTGAGCATGTTGTTCGNGCAGTAGAGTAGCCATCGGGTCTCTCCTTGTTGTTCTTTATTGACCTGTAGGAGCCAGGGGACGCCTAGTCCTTGCTGGCGATCCGGCGTTCCGGCGATATTTGCTGATCAAAAGCATCGTCGGAGCGCCGAACCGCAGCAAGCTGGCTCCTACACAGTTTGTTGCGCGNCAGCGCGGCGTCGAAGACGGGGCGGCCGCTCCTGCGGGAGTTCAAACGTACTCGGTAGTTGACCAACACCATCGTCAGCAGNAATAGCGCGCCACCGGCGTTGTGCGCCACCGCCAGCACCAGGGGCAGATGGAAAACTACGTTGCCGATCCCCAGGCTGATCTGCACGCCGAGCGCCAGCAGGAGCAAGCCGGCCAGGCGCGACAAGCCGGCGCGACGCAGTTGCCAGGCCAGCAACAGCAGCACCAGGGTCAGCGCCAGCGCGCCCAGGCGATGACTCATGTGGATGGCCGTGCGTGCGTCGCTGTCGAGCTGGCCGCCGAGGTAATTCGGGCCGATATGCTGGGTCAGGTGAAAGCCGTTGGCGAAATCCATCGCCGGCCACCATTCGCCGTGACAGGTCGGCAGGTCCACGCAGGCGACCGCCGCATAGTTGCTGCTGACCCAGCCGCCGAGGGCGATCTGGCCGATTACCAGCAACAGGCCGAGCGCAGCCAGGCTGCGCAGGCGCGCGGAAAGCCCGGGCAACGGCGCTGCTGCACCGGACAGGCGCAGGGTCAGGAGAAACAGCAGACTGAGGGTGGCAAAGCCGCCGAGCAAATGGCCGGTCACCACTTGCGGCCAGAGTTTCAGGGTGACCGTCCACATGCCAAAGGCCCCTTGCAGGATCACCAGCCCGAGCAGCAGCAGCGGCAATTTCAACGGTTGCCCCGGCTCGCCGCGACGGCGCAGCGCCTGCGCCGCCAGGCCCAGGATCGCCAGGCCGAGGCTGCCGGCAAAATAGCGGTGGATCATCTCGTACCAGCCCTTGGCCACCTCCACCGGCGCCTCGGGGAAGCGCACCTCGGCCAGCGCCTGCTGGTGCTCGCTCATGGGCACCGCGAGAAAGCCGTAGCAGCCCGGCCAATCGGGGCAACCCAGCCCCGCGTGGGTGAGCCGGGTATAGGCACCGAGCAGCACCACCATCACCGCCAGCAGGGTGGCGAACAAGGCAAGACGGTAACCGGGTTTGCCCATCGTGAAGCTCCTTGTTGCAGCGCAGGATGAGAGCACCCCACCCTGCGCGTCAGCCAATCTGGGAAATCTTCAGCAAATGCCGCAGGTCGTTGAGAATCGCCTTGCCCTTGCTACGGCTGTCGTAGCGCAGCACCAGATTGCCGTGCGGATCGACTATCCAGAGTTGCGCCCCTTCGACTTTGCCGGCGGTTTCGGCATAGGCCTGGGGTTCCAGTCGATAGCGGGCCAACTGCGGAAACTCGCGACGCAGCAGCGCGTCATAGTCATCGGCCAGGGGCTGGATGCTGGCCAGGGCATGGGAGGCCCGTGCGGTATCCCGATTGAGGCCAATATGAATCTGCCGGGCGAGAAATACCAGTTGCTTGCAGTCCGCATCGCAGGCACCCGCCACCGTCACCAGCAACTGCCAGCGCAGCTCCTGCGCGCCGCTTACGCCGAGATCCGCGCGGGTCTGGCCGTTGCCGATCAACTCGCCGTGGTAGCTGCGGGTTTCCGGGACCCAGAAACGCCACTGGTACATGGCGCTGGCCAGGATCATCGGGCCGATAACCACGGCGAGCAGCATGATCAGCTGCAGGCGCCCGCGGCGACGGCGGCTGGGTGACACTTCAGGCAGAGTGATGGCTGGGTTCATGGCGAGTCTCCCGCGCGTTATGCAAACCTAAATAGATGAACAGGCCGAGCAAGGCCGTTGCCAAAGCGAACCATTGAACAGCATAGCCCAGGTGCTTATCCGGGCTCATGGCGACCACCGGCCAGTCGACCCGCAATGACCCGGGGCCGGGCTCCAGGCGCAACTCATGTGGCAGGCCCGTACGCCCCAACTGCCGCCAGAGCTCATCCGGCTTGACTGCGCCTATCACGCGCGGCCAAGCACTGGACTGCGGTCCCTGCTGCAGTTGCAGGCCATCGCCCAGGGGCACGTACACCGTGGCCTGCAGCCGGAGCGGCGTAGCGGGGGTGGCGAAAGTCGGGGTTATCCGGCGATCCGGCCAGGGCAGCCAGCCGCGATTGAGCAACAGCCAGAGACCGCTGGCCTGGTCATGAAAGGGTTGCAGGACTTCGACACCCGCCTGGCCATCACGGGTGCGGTTATCCAGCAGCAAACTGTGCCGCGCATCGAAGTAGCCCTGCAGCTGGACCCGCACATAGGCCGGATTCGCAAGGTTTGCGAGCTCGGCGATAGCGATAGGTGCGGCCAGCTGCTGCGCTTGATGGGCCGCCAGCAATTCGCGCTTTTCTTCGGCGCGCGCCAGCTGCCAGAAACCCAGGCCGATCAGTGCGGGAAACAGCATCAGCACCAGCAGACTGGGCAGCCAGCCGGGGCGAAAGGCGTTCATCGCGCACGCGCCGAAGCGCGGGCCAAGCTGGTTATACTGCATCTGCAGGACATTCCTCTCCCCCCGGAGTTACGCATGCTCAAGGTTGCAATCGTCCTCTTGTTACTGGCCACCGTGGTCAGCTTGTTCAGCGGCCTGTTCTTCCTGGTCAAGGACGAGGGTCGTTCTTCCCGCGTGGTCAATTCCCTGACCGTTCGGGTCACGCTCACCGCCCTGACTGTAGCCCTGATTGCCTGGGGCTTCTATAGCGGCCAACTGGTGCCCCAGGTGACCTGGTAAGTAGCCTTGCCGCGAGTGTCAGAGTACATAGACGAAGGTGAACAAGCCGATCCACACCACATCGACAAAGTGCCAGTACCAGGCGGCCGCCTCGAAGCCGAAGTGATGCTCGGGGCTGAAGTGGCCACGCATGACGCGAACCAGCATCACCGTCAGCATGATCGCCCCTAGGGTGACGTGGGCCCCGTGAAAACCGGTGAGCATGAAGAAGGTCGCGCCATAGATGCCCGAGCCGAGGGTCAGGCCCAGTTCGGTGTAGGCATGGACGTACTCCTCGGCCTGGAACACCAGGAACGCCGCGCCGAGAATCAGGGTCAGCGCCAGCCAGAGGGTCAGCGGCTTGCGCTGGTTCTTGCGCAGGGCGTGGTGGGCGAAGGTCAGGGTGAAGCTGGAGCTCACCAGCAGCACGGTGTTGAGCAAGGGCAAGCCCCAGGCGTCGATGATCCCGCTGGGGGTCGGATAGAGCTTGGGATCCGGGGTGTTGAGCAACGGCCAGCTGTACTCGAAGCCCGGCCAGAGCATGTTGGCGATCCCCTTGTCGCCCTCGCCACCCAGCCAGGGCCCGGCCCAGGTGCGCACGTAGAACAGCACGCCGAAGAAGGCGGCGAAGAACATCACCTCGGAGAAGATGAACCAGCTCATGCCCCAGCGGAACGAGAGGTCCATCTGCGCGCTGTACAGGCCGGAACGGCCTTCCTTGATCACGGTGCCGAACCAGCCGAACAGCATGTAGGCGAGAAACAGGCCGCCAACGAAGAAGATCAGCGGGCCGTTGGAGTCGGCCCGTTCGGCCTTGAGGTCGTTGAACCAGGTGCCGAGCCCGACGACCGTGGTCAGCAAGCCGAGGGTGGCGATAATCGGCCACTTGCTCTGGGCGGGAACGTAGTACTGCTCATGAGCTGCCATCTTTGTTCTCCTTATTGGCCCACCTGGGCTACAGGCGGTTTACTCGCAGTGATATCGAACAGGGTGTAGGCCAGGGTCAGGTGGCGTACATCTGCCGGTAGATCGCGATCGACGATGAAACGCACCGGCATTTCGATACGTTCGCCGGGCTGCAGAACCTGCTGGGTAAAGCAGAAACACTCGGTCTTGTGGAAATACGCCGCCGCCTTGGAGGGCGCGACGCTGGGAATCGCCTGAGCGGTCATCGGCCTGTCCGTAGGGTTGTGCGCGACGAACACCATCTGCGTGCTGTCGCCCGGATGCACCGCCACTTCATCGGCCAGCGGGCGGAACTCCCAGACCATATCGGCGGCGTTGGTGGCGAGAAACTGCACGCGCACCTGACGCGATGCATCCACGCCTTGTTCCCCGGCCTCATAGGCCCCAGCGGTCTTGCCGTTGATGCCGAAGGCCTGGCACATCACGTCGTAGATCGGCACCAGGGCGAAACCGAAGCCGAACATCGCCACCACCACCAATGACAGGCGGATAACCAGATGGCGGGTGCTCAGGCTTTCGTTCATGCCAGCACATCCCCGCAGGAACGAACCTGCCCGCGAAGGGGGCGCCGGATCGCGAGCAAGCTCGCTCCTACAAAAGCGCACATCACTTCACTTCCGGCGGAGTCTGGAAGGTGTGGTACGGCGCCGGCGACGGGATCGTCCACTCCAGTCCTTCGGCACCGTCCCAGGGCTTGGCCGCGGCCGGCTGGCCGCCACGGATGCACTTGATGACGATGAACAGGAACAGCAACTGGGTCGCGCCGAACATGAAGGCGCCGATGCTCGAGACCATATTGAAGTTGGCGAACATCATGTTGTAGTCCGGGATGCGCCGCGGCATGCCGGCCAGGCCGACGAAGTGCATCGGGAAGAACGCCATGTTCATGCCGACGAAGCTCATCCAGAAATGCAGCTTGCCGAGGGTTTCGTCGTACATGTGCCCGGTCCACTTCGGCAGCCAGTAGTAGGCCGAGGCGAAGATTCCGAAGATCGCACCCGGCACCAGCACGTAGTGGAAGTGCGCCACCACGAAGTAGGTGTCGTGGTACTGGAAGTCCGCCGGGGCGATGGCCAGCATCAGGCCGGAGAAGCCGCCGATGGTGAACAGGATGACGAAGGCCACCGAGAACAGCATCGGCGTCTCGAAGGTCAT
>C687J26845_10001249_pt1 | contig 15858 bp, 13 predicted proteins | sample RifCSPlowO2_12_FD_26845 | JGI IMG/M metagenome (IMG submission 26845)
TGGCGATGCGCTCAATGGCGGGTCCGGAAAAAATAGGGTGGGTGCAATAGGCGTACACCTTCTTGGCGCCGCGCTCTTTGAGCACTTCCGCCGCCTTGACCAAGGTGCCTGCGGTGTCAATCATGTCGTCCATGATGACGCAGTTGCGGCCTTCGATTTCCCCGATAACGTGCATGACTTCACTGACGTTGGCCTTGGGGCGGCGCTTGTCGATGATGGCCAGGTCGCAACCGAGTTGCTTGGCCAGGGCACGGGCCCGCACCACGCCGCCGACGTCGGGCGACACGACAATCAGGTCGTCGTAATTCTTTTGGCGCAAATCACCCAAAAGAACGGGCGATGCGTAAATATTGTCCACCGGAATATCAAAGAAACCTTGAATCTGGTCGGCGTGCAAGTCCATGGTCAGCACGCGGGCTACGCCCACAGCTTGCAGCATGTTGGCCACCACCTTGGCGGTAATGGGCACGCGGGTGGAGCGGGGCCGACGGTCTTGCCGTGCATAACCAAAATAGGGAATGACTGCGCTGATACGTTCGGCGGAGGCGCGCTTGAGCGCATCGACCATGATCAGCAGTTCCATCAGGTTCTCGTTGGTGGGAGCGCAGGTGCTTTGCACCACAAAAACGTCGCGGGCGCGCACGTTCTGGTTGATTTCGACTGTCACCTCGCCGTCGGAGAAGCGTCCTACGGTCGCGGCTCCCAGCGAAATACCCAGATGGCGGGCGATATCTGCCGCCATGCCAGGATTGGCATTGCCGGTGAAAACCATGAAATCAGGGGGGGTGGGTGCCTGCATGTGGGTTCCAGCGAAGAGAGTGGGTTTATGCCTGTACGTTGCGCGTGCTGTTTCCGGCACACTCCGGACAACAGATTTGGCAGGGGAAGAAGGATTCGAACCTTCGCATGCTGGAATCAAAATCCAGTGCCTTAACCAACTTGGCGACTCCCCTACACGGGTTGACAACTAAACGCTGCCCACCGATAAACCGTCTCTGGTTGCCCATCCCACCAGGGGGTGAACATCCAAACTGCTGCACAACCTGACCTGAAACGCATCCGGTGCGTCACTCACGTCAATGTCTTGCAGCATGTGCGCAAACACAGCACTTCCAGAGCCTGTCATCCTACCACGTAAGCCTTTGGTTTCAAGCCACTCAAGAGCTTGGTTGATACCAGGGCAAAGCTGCTGGGCAACGGCTTGCAAGTCGTTTCGGCCGTAACTAAAAGTTTTTCCGAATGCGTCTGCAGCGAAGCCTGTGATTGTAGCAGGCTTTGAATCACGTTTTAGCACCGGATCTGAAAAAATTAAACGAGTTTCCAATCCGGCATCGGGTTTGACCACGGCGAAGCGGGCCGATGGCAGCGCCAACGGGGTGATTTTTTCGCCAATACCTTCCACCCAGGCATGGTGCCCACCCAGGAAGAAGGGCACGTCCGCGCCCAAGGCCAGGCCCAGGGTGGACAGCGCTTCTTGCGATAAATTCAGCTTCCATAGCCGGTTCAGCGCCAACAGGGTGGACGCAGCGTCTGAGGAGCCGCCGCCCATGCCCGCTTGGGCGGGGACGGATTTGGCGATGCCAATATGCACGCCCATGGGGCATTGGGTGGCGTGTTGCAGGGCGCGGGCCGCACGCACCACCAGGTCATCCGCAGGCAGGGCCCAGGTGAGGTCCTCCCGGCTGATCTGGCCGTCGTGGCGCAACTCAAAATGCAGGGTGTCGCACCAGTCAATCAGTACAAAGGCCGATTGCAGAAGGTGATAGCCATCGGGGCGTCGCCCGGTGATGTGCAGAAACAGGTTGAGCTTGGCGGGGGCGGGAATGTCGTAGAGCGACTGCATGGCGGAATTATCAGCGGACGGGTGGACGCACTTTAGCGTTCCAGAATGATTTTCAACTCTGCGGGGGCATCCGGTCCCAAGCGCCGGGCACTCAGTCGACCCGATGGTAGCGAACTTAAATCGGCCTCCCAGCCGGGGGTGGGCAGATCGGTCCCCTGCAGCCAGGAGAACAGGCTGGCGATGGGCAGGTCGGTGCCGGTGGTGTACCGGGTCAAGGCGACCAGGGATTCGAAGTGCTGTGGCTCCCCGTTGGTTTGCAGTACGGCGGCGTCGGCATTCCACTGCAGGCGCGCGATGGTGCTGCCCAAGGGGGTGAAAAAGGCCAAACCACCCGCTTGGGCGCTGCCGTGGAGGTCGAAATCGGCGGAAAAAGCCTGTGCGGGTGTGCTTTGAATCTTCAGTGCCAACCGCCCTTGCCAATGGGGAGTATTGGCATCATTTGAGGCTGTAGCCCGCATGTTGCTTGCGCAGCCAGCTATCAAAAAAATAGCAAAAGCAAGCGCGAAGCGCAGTCCGCACCGGACCCCTGTTTTCACGGTTTGGGGTTGAGGCGTTTGATGGTCTCAATCAGGGTGTCGTTTTCGGGGTTCAGTGCGATGCCTTGCTTCCAGATGTCGGCGGCGTCGCTTTGCTGGCCCATTGACCACAGAATTTCGCCCAGGTGGGCCGCGATTTCGGCGTCGGGGCGTGTCTGGTAAGCGCCTCGCAGCAAGCGCACGGCTTCGGTCGTGTTGCCGCTGCGGTACTCCACCCAGGCCAGGCTGTCAATGATGAAGGGGTCTTCAGGTGCGAACTCTAGCGCCTTTTGAACCAGTTGGCGCGCTTCCGGCAAACGGATGTTGCGATCTGCCAGGGAGTACCCCAAGGCGTTGTAGGCATGGTGGTAGTCCGGCTTGGCAGCAATCACCTGGCGCAGCAGTTGCTCCATCTCGTTCAACTTGCCCATTTTTTCCGCCAGCATGGCCTGGTCGTATACCAGCTCCACATCTTGCGGGTTGCGTGCGATGGCATCCACCAGTACCTGGTAGGCGGCGGGGTACTGTTTGTAATCGCGCAACAACTGCACTTCTGCGGAGACTTTGGTGCGGGCGTCCTCGGGCTGTATTTCGGGGATGCTGTGAATCAAGGCGCGGGCTTCGGCCATTTTTCCCTGGCGCGCCAGAATCATGGCCCGCCGACTCTGCACGCGCAATGTATCTGGCGGGCTGTCGATGCGTTGCAGATAGGCTTGGGCTTCGTCCAGTTGCTGGTTGTGTTCAGCAATTTGGGACAACAGCAAATAGGCCTGCACCAGACCGCGGCCCATTTCGGCGCGGGGCTCCGTGCCGGGGGGGGCAGTGTTGAGTGCGATATAGGTTTTCAAGGACGCCTCGGCTGCCGCCAGCTTCTTGTCCTGCAACTCCAGGGAGCCACGCACCAGCCAGGCATCCGTGTAGTCCGGCTTTTCGGTGTTCAGCAATTGCATTTGCGCATAGGCCTCTGCAAAACGCAGCGCATCCAGCAGCTTGCGTGCGTAGGCCATGCGAATTTCTGGCGCGGGCATGGCAGAAGACAAGTATTTCCGAACCAGACTTTCTGCTGCAGACCATTGGGGGCCGGTCAGATTGAGGGCCAGCGCGATGGGGTCTTCAGATTTGGCGCCCAAAGCCACACCCTGGCGCACGGCCTCCAGCGCACCCTGTGCATCCCCTGCCATGAGCCGCAGCCGTCCCACGGTAGACCACGCAGTGGGGCCGGTGCCCGTGGTATTCAGGTCGGCGGCCAAGGCTTGTTCCACCAGACTGGCTGCCATGGCCTTGTCGGCGGTGCGGGCAAAGTAGCGGGGCAGCAGCGCAATCGCGACAGCGCGTTCTTTTTGGGGCAGGCCAGCAAGGTCGCGTTTGAGGGGGGGCAGCGCGTCGGCCAGTTTGTTCATGCCGATCAGAATTTGCAGCAGGTAGCGGTTGGCGTCGCGGGACACCGGAAAAGCCTGCGACCAGGCTTGTGCCGCCTGCAGCGCAGACTCGCCGTTGCGCGCCGCCAAGGCCAACTCTACCGTGCGTTCGTACAAACGGGGGGAATTGGCCTTACGCGCTGCATCCAGCATCAGCGCGTAAGCAGCAGCGCCGTCGCCATTTTGGGCGCTCAGTTCACTCACCAGTAACTGATAAAAGAGGGGGCCGTCCAAATTAGAGTTATGGGGGCTTTGCGCCTTTACCGGCGCACTGAACGTGCCGCCGCAGGCGCCGGCCAGGAGTAGGGTCAAAGTGATACGTCGAAAGGATCGGGTCATCCGACCATAATAATCCAAGCCGAGGAGCCCATCCCACCATGCCTGAATTACCTGAAGTTGAAGTGACACGCCTGAGTTTTGCCGATCGCATTGCGGGCGCCCAGATTGAGTCGGTTTGCATCGGGAAGCCGCTGCGCTGGCCCCTGAACTGTCAGCCTGAAGACCTGCAGGGGTTGCGCGTGCTGGGGGTGCGGCGGCGCGGTAAATATCTTTTGCTTGATTTGGAGCGAGGCCTGTTGCTGCTGCACCTGGGCATGTCTGGCAGCCTGTCTTATGGCCTGCACCTGCCTGCAGCAGGAGTGCATGACCACTTTGAACTGCGCACCAACCAGGGCAGCTTGCGCCTGAATGACCCCAGGCGCTTTGGCGCTGTGGTGTATGCCACTGCAGAGCAAGATGCTGTTGCGCAAAAACTACTAGATAAGCTGGGCATGGAGCCGCTGGGCGAGGGCTTTGATTTGCAGCTTTTTCAAGCCGGACTGGCACGGCGCCAGGCGCCTATCAAACAGGTGCTGCTGGCTGGCGACCTGGTCGTCGGGGTGGGGAATATCTATGCCTCAGAGGCGCTGTTTCTGGCAGGCATTCGGCCCACCACCCGTGCTTCCCGCTTGAGCCGCCCCCGTGCGGCCCGGCTGCACCAGGCCATTCGGGACGTGCTGGCACGGGCCGTGGCCAAGGGAGGCAGCACCTTGCGTGATTTTTCCAATGCCAACGGAGACATGGGGCATTTTCAGTTGGAGGCCATGGTTTATGGCCGCGCTGGACAAGCCTGTAAAGTGTGTGAATCCACGGTTCGGCTGATTCGACAGGGGCAGCGGTCCACGTTTTTCTGCCCGACTTGCCAGAAACCCTGACAGAAAATGGGGGGCGCGGTGCTATATTGAACGATTCCACGGGGGACTCTTGGCTACATCATTTAACGAACAATTTGACCAACTCGGCACATGGCGTCGGGAGTTCGCGCTGCGGCTGAAGCTGCTGGCGGAGTGGATGAAGGACCATGAACTGCTGGACGCCGCCGTGGAAGAGCGCCTGCGCCGCCTGGAAACCCAGGTGCGGTCCGACAAGGTGATGGTGGCGTTTGTTGCCGAGTTTTCGCGTGGCAAATCGGAAATGATCAATGCCATTTTCTTTGCGGGTTATGGCCGCCGCATCATGCCAGCCAGTGCCGGGCGCACCACCATGTGCCCCACCGAAATGGGCTACGACGCGGACGTGCCGCCCTGCCTGCGCCTGCTGCCGATTGAGACCCGCTTGCAGCCCCAGGCGCTCATGGAGTGGCGCATGGCGCCCGAAAAATGGACCCGTATTGACCTGGATGTGAACAATCCACAACAACTCGCATCGTCGTTCGAGAAGGTCGCCGAAACCCGCAAAGTGACCCAGGATGAGGCCCGGGCTTTGGGCTTCTGGCACAACCAGGCGCCCGAGGACAACCCGATGCTGGATGCGCAGGGCATGGTTGAAGTGCCCAAATGGCGGCACGCGCTGATCAATATTGCCCATCCGCTGCTCAAGCAGGGATTGGTTATTTTGGATACACCGGGTTTGAACGCCATCGGGGCCGAGCCGGAACTGACGGTGAGCCTGATTCCGCAGGCCCATGCGGTGGTGTTCATTTTGGGTGCCGACACCGGGGTGACCAAGTCGGACCTGTCGATCTGGCGCGAGCACCTGGTGACCGATTCGGGGGACACGGAATCCCGTGTGGTGGTGCTCAACAAAATTGACACGCTGTGGGATGCGTTGAGCACGCCAGAGCAAACCCAGGCGCAGATTGAGCGCCAAAAAGCGACGACCGCAGATATTTTGGGCATTTCCGCCGCCCAGGTGATCGCCGTGTCCGCACAAAAGGGCCTGGTCGCCAAGGTCACCAAGGACGCTGCGTTGTTGAAACAAAGCTGTTTGCCGGTGTTGGAAGACGTGCTGGGCCGCGGCATGATGGGTGAGCGGCAGAAAATCCTGACCAGGGCGATGGCCTCCAGCATCACAGACCTGCGTGCCGAGACCGGGCGCGTGATCAACATCCGCAAACGTGACCTGACCGAGCAGATGATGGAGCTCAAGAGCCTGCAGGGCAAGAACGTGGTGGTGATCAAGAACATGCGTTCACGCATCTCCCAGGAGCAGGCCGAGTTTGATCTGGGGGGCGCAAAAATCCATGCGGTGCGCTCGGTACATCTGAAGCTTTTGCGTGAAGTTTTTGCGATTTTGGGTTCCAAAGGCCTGAAAAGCGAAATGGCGCAACTCACCGATGCCTTGATGCAAAAAGGGCTCAAACTGGGCGTTAAAAAGGCCTACGGTGACACTTTTGAGCGCTTGCGCAGCAACCTGAACAAGGTGCAGTCCTTGAGTGCTGAGATTTTGGCCATGCTGAATGCGACGTTCCGCCAGCTCAACGGAGAGTATGGTTTTTCCTTGCAGGCGCCCGCTGAACCGCAAATGGCGCGTTTTTTGGCGGATCTGGACATGGTGGAGCGCAGCCACATCCAGTACCTGGGCATTGGCAACGCTTTCAAGCTGGCCCAGCCGGAATTTGCCGACCGTCTGGTGCGCGCCTTGTCCAGCCGCCTGCGTGGCATCCATGAAGCGGCCTTGGGCGAAATTGAGCTGTGGAGCAAGTCGGCGGCGTCCCAACTGGACGCACAGATGCGCGAGCGCCGCCGCAATTTCACGCGCCGGATCGAAGCCATAGACCGCATCCAGCAAGCCGCTGGCGGACTGGAAGACCGCATTCAGGAAATCGAGCAGCAAGGTACGGTGCTGAACCAGTTGGACACCAAACTGGTGGAGCTCACCAACTACCTGATTTCTGCCCAGGACACGGTCAAACCCATCCATACCTTTGTGGACGTGGAGCTCGTTTAAACGTGCTGCCAACACCAGGGCACTTCGCCACACAGGTGGTGGAGTGGCAAATGCGGCATGGTCGCAACGATTTGCCATGGCAAAACACACGGGACCCCTACCGCGTGTGGTTGTCCGAAATCATGCTGCAGCAGACGCAAGTCGTCACGGTGCGTGCTTATTTTGCGAAATTTGTCGAACGCTTTCCCCATGTGAGGGCACTGGCGCAAGCCAGTCTGGACGAGGTCCTGGGTTTGTGGAGTGGACTGGGCTACTACAGCCGGGCGCGCAATCTGCACCGCTGTGCGCAGCAAGTGGTGGCTCTGCATGGCGGCGTTTTTCCCTCGGTGTCCCAGGTTCTGGTCACACTGCCGGGCATCGGCCGCTCCACTGCGGCGGCCATAGCCTCGCTGTGTTTTGGCGAGCGCGTGGCGATCCTGGACGCCAACGTCAAACGCGTGGTGACCCGGGTGTTGGGTTTTGAAGCCGACCTGGCCCTTGCCAGCAACGAGCGCGCCTTGTGGGACGCCGCTACAGACTTATTGCCATCGTCTCCAGATGCACAGTCGTCCATGCCCCGGTACACCCAAGGCATGATGGACTTGGGGGCGACGGTGTGCCTGCCGAAAAAGCCCCGGTGTGAAGCCTGTCCGGTGCATGTTGCGTGTGCGGCCCGCCAAGGAGGTGATCCGCAGCGCTACCCCGTGCGCACGCGTAAGCTCAAACGCTCCAGCCAGTCGATCTGGCTGCTCTGGGCCCAAACGGCGCAGGGGGCGGTGTGGTTGGCGCCGCGCCCCACGCCTGGCGTGTGGGCTGGGCTGCAGTGTTTTGCGCTGTTTGACAGTGAAGACGCGCTGCGCCAAGCCGTACCAAAACCCTTGCGTGCACAGTTGCAGCCGGATGCGGTGTTCACCCATGTGCTGACCCATAAGGACCTGCATTTGCACCCCTGGCGTTTGACCTTGTCCGATGCGTCGTTGGGCTGGGCGCAGGGGCGCTGGGTAGGTGCGCAGGAGTGGCCCGGACTGGGCCTGCCTGCGCCGATACGCAAGCTGCTGCAGCGGGGGTAGCCCCGCCTGCCACTACACCGCGTCGATTTCCCGGTGGCGTTTGAGCGTGACCCACTGGGGGGTAAAGTGCTCCGCCAGCCGTTCGACCAGGTACACCGAGCGGTGCTGGCCGCCGGTGCAGCCGATGGCCACGGTCACGTAGCTGCGGTGGTCTCGGGCCAGCACTTCCAGCCAGTACTCCAAAAACTGCGTAATGTGCTGCTGCATTTGCCCCACATCCTCTTGCACTTGCAAAAAATCGGCCACGGCCTGGTCGCGTCCCGTCAGGTGCTTCAACTCGGGGTCGTAATGGGGGTTGGGCAGCATGCGGACATCAAAGACATAGTCGGCGTCGGTGGGGACGCCCCGTTTGAAGGCAAATGATTCAAACACCAGTGTCAGTTGGCCACCCGGTGTGGACACCATGGTTTTGACGTAGCTTTGCAGCTGGGAAGCCCGGATGATGCTGGAGTCGATCACATGGGCCTGCTCCCGCAGCGCAGCCAGCAGTTCTCGCTCCAGCTCAATGGCGTCCACCAGTATGCGGCGCTCGTCGCCTTGGGCATCTACGGTGTCCAGTTGCGACAGCGGATGCTTGCGGCGGGTTTCGGAATAACGGCGGACCAGGGTGCCGGTGGAAGAGTCCAAAAACAGCAGTTTGACCACAACGCCCTGGCTGCGCAAAATGTCCAGTTGCTGGGGCACCAGCGGCAAGGAGGTGGCGCTGCGCACGTCCATGGCGATGGCCAGATGGCGGGCATTTTGTTTCTTTTCTAGCTCGACAAACGGCAAAAGCAGTTCCGGCGGAAGGTTGTCCACGCAGTAAAAGCCCGCGTCTTCCAAGGCGTGCAAGGCCACCGACTTGCCGGAGCCGGACATGCCGGTGATGAGGATAATTTCCATCAGGCCCCCGTCTGCAACATTTCTTTGGCATGGGCCAGCGTGGTGTCGGAGAGTTTTTCCCCGCCCAGCATGCGGGCGATTTCCGCCACCCGCTGTTCCCCCCGCACCGCTGCCACCGTGCTCTGGGTTTGCGCGTCCGTCATCTTTTTAGCCACGACCAGGTGGTGGTCGGCACAGGCCGCCACCTGCGGCAAGTGGGTGACCGCCAGCACCTGGCGGTCTATGCCCAACTGGCGCATCAGGCGCCCCACGGTTTGCGCCACAGCGCCACCGACGCCGGAGTCCACCTCGTCAAAAATCAGGGTAGGTGCGGTACCCAGTTGGCTGGTGGTCACCGCGATGGCCAGCGCCATGCGGGACAGCTCACCGCCTGAGGCCACTTTGGAGACAGGGCGCGGCGTGCTGCCGGCGTGGCCCGCCACCAGAAAGCCCACCTCTTCCAGGCCACTTTGCATCGGCTGGGCGCTGGCCTCCAGCGCCACTTGAAATTGCCCGCCCTGCATGCCCAGGCCCTGCATGGCCTGGGTGATGGACTGGGCCAGCAGAGGCGCTGCTTTGGCGCGGGCCTTGGAGATGCTTTTGGCTTCGGCCAGGTAGGCGGTGTGGGCTTTTTTCTCTCGGCTTTGCAGGCTTTCCAGATCAGAGGCAGCGTCCAACTGCAGCAATTCTGTTTTCCAGGATGCCAGCAAGCTGGGCAACTCCTCGGGGCTGCGTTTGTAGCGCCTGGCCAGCGACACCCACAGGGACAGGCGCTCGTCCAGTTCGGCCAGGCGTTCGGGGTCCAATTCGGTGCGTCTTGCATAGGCACGCAGGGAGTGCACCGTGTCTTCCACCTGGGCCACGCTGGAGATCAGCACTTCGATGGGGCCTTTGAAATCGGCTTCCAAATGCGATTGGCTTTGCAAGTGCTGCAAGGCGGCATGCAACTGCTGCAGGGCATTGTGGTCCTCGTCTTCCAGCAGTTGCAGCGCGCCCTGGGCGGCATCCAGCAGGGCCTGGCCGTTGGACAAACGGCTGTGGCTGGTGTTGAGCTCTTCCCATTCCTGGGGCTGGGGGTTGAGTTTTTCGACCTCGCCAATTTGCCAGGCCAGCCGTTCGCGTTCGCGCTGCAGGGAGTCCTGCTTGGCTATGGCATCGGACAGGGCGGTTTGGCTCTGGCGCCAGGTCTGCCACAGGGCGTTGAGCGTGGTGGTGGAAACCTTGGCGTAGGCGTCCAGCAGGCCCCGCACGGCGTCGGGGCGGGTCAGGCTCTGCCAGGCGTGCTGGCCGTGGATGTCGAGCAACTGTTCGCCAATGCTGCGCAGTTGCTGGGCGGTGGCGGGGCTGCCATTGACCCAGGCGCGGCTTTTGCCTTGCAGGTCTACGGTGCGGCGCAACAGCAACACATCTTCGGCATCGAAACCGGCATCCTGTAACAGCGGAAACACTTGCGCAGGGGTATCGAACTCGGCACTCACATCGGTGCGTGTGGCGCCTTCGCGGATCACACCGGTGTCGGCCCGCGCACCAGTCACCAGCTGCAGCGCGTCAATCAAAATGGACTTGCCGGCACCGGTTTCGCCGGTCAGCACCGAGAAGCCGCTGTCCAGGTCCAGTTCCAGTTCGCTGACGATGACGAAATCGCGAAGAGCAATGCGTTTGAGGCCCATGGTTAGTGCCTCTTCGGTTGTTTGAAGCGGGTCTGCGCAGCATTCATTTACGCCACTCCCTCATTCCAATGTAGTTTTTCACGCAAGGTGTCGAAATAGCTCCAGCCTTTGGGGTGCAGGAAGCGCACATGGTGCTTCGACTGCGTCACCACAATGCGGTCGCCGTGCATCAAGGAGGCCAGGGATTGCATATCGAAGTTGGCGCTGGCATCGCGTCCCGCTACTACTTCTATAGCAACCTCCGCAGCATTGGCAAGGACGATAGGCCGATTGGATAAGGTATGCGGGGCAATCGGCACCAGCACCCAGCCCGGAATGGACGGGTGCAACAGCGGTCCGCCCGCCGACAAGGAGTAGGCCGTGGAGCCCGTGGGCGAGGCGATGATCAGTCCGTCGGCCCGCTGGTTGGCCACAAAATGTCCGTCCACCTCCACCCGCAGTTCCACCATGCCGGCAGTAGCGCCCCGGTTCACCACCACGTCATTCATGGCCAGCGCGGAAAACACACAATGCCCGTCACGGATGACCCGCCCCTGCATCAGGCTGCGCAGATCCTCGTCGTATTCACCCGCCAGCATCGGCTGCAGGGTGGTACGGAATTCGCCAAACGGAATGTCAGTGATGAACCCCAGGCGGCCCTGGTTGATGCCGATCAGCGGCACGCCATACTGCGCCAATTGCCGGCCAATGCCCAGCATGGTGCCGTCGCCCCCGACCACCAGACACAGATCGCAACTGGCGCCAATCGCCGCCACACCCATGGTGGTGTAGCGGTTCAATCCCATGTTGCTGGCGGTGTCGTTCTCAATCACCACATCGCACCCTTGGTCCATCACAAAATGGGCAATCTGCTCAAGGGCTTGGCGCGATGACGCCCCCGACGCTCCCGCAGCGGTGGTCTGGTACTTGCCGATGAGGGCAACCTGGCGAAATTTGGACTTCATTCTTAAATTACATCACTAAAATGTGTCGATGCTTGATGATCGTTCCAAGTTGTTGTTGAAAGCGCTGGTTGAGCGCTACATTGCCGATGGCCAACCGGTGGGGAGCCGCACGCTCTCCAGGGCTTCGGGGTTGGAACTGTCGCCCGCCACCATCCGCAATGTGATGTCCGATCTGGAGGAGCTGGGCCTGATTGTCAGCCCCCATACCTCGTCGGGGCGCATCCCCACCGCCAAGGGCTACCGTCTGTTTGTGGACACCATGCTGACCGTGCAGCCCAGCCATTACGCATCGCACAGCCTGGCCCCCGACCAGCCGCAACGGGTCATCTCCAACGCAGCCAATCTGCTGTCCAACCTGTCGCAGTTCGTGGGCATTGTGATCGCGCCCCGGCGCACCTCGGTGTTTCGCCACATGGAGTTCTTGCGGCTCTCGGAGCGGCGCTTGCTGGTCATCATCGTGTCGCCCGACGGCGATGTGCAAAACCGGGTCATCTATACCGAGGTGGACTATTCGCAGGCCCAGCTGGTGGAGGCGGCCAATTTCCTGAATACCCAGTACGTGGGGCTGGATATCGAACAGGTGCGCGAGCGCCTGCAGGGAGAGGTCGAATCCCTGCGCTCCGAAATAGCAACACTGATGCAGGCGGCGGTGACGGTCAGCTCCGAAGCGATCACGGAAACGCAGGACGAGGTGGTGATCTCCGGGGAGCGCAATCTCCTGTCGGTGTCCGACTTTTCCAGCGACATGGGCCACCTGCGCCGGGCCTTCGACCTGTTTGAACAAAAAGCCCAGCTCATGCGCCTGCTGGACATCGCCGGCCAAGCCGAAGGCGTGCGCATCTTCATCGGAGGGGAAAGCCAGGTCGTACCCTTTGAAGATTTGTCCATCGTCAGCTCGCCCTATGAAGTGGATGGCAAGGTGGTTGGCACCCTGGGGGTGATCGGACCGACCCGCATGGCCTACGACCGGATGATCCAGATTGTGGACATCACCTCCAAGCTGGTGAGCAATGCCTTGAGTCACCACAAATAAGCGGCCCGCGGCCCGTTACAATCACCGGTTCGGTTGGGGCGTTAGCTCAGTTGGTTAGAGCAGAGGACTCATAATCCTTTGGTCCACGGTTCAAGTCCGTGACGCCCTACCATTCCATTTTTTGTGGGTGCTGAAAGCTTGTTGTTCTTTGGAGTGGCAGGCTTTTTTTGCTTTTTGTGGCTCAAAATCAAGGAATGTCTTGGGATGGACGGGTGGCATCCATCGCTTGCTGAAAGGAATTGGAATGAAGAAAATAGTACTGCTTTGGGTTTTGGCCATGGGCACTCTATCGGTGTCTGCCAGGACGGTCGTGATTGATGTGCGCACCAGCCAGGAATATGCCGCGGGCCATATTGCTGAAGCGCTCAACATCGACTATGCGTTGATTGGTCAGGAAATTTCAAAAGCGAAAGTGGCCAGGGATGATGTGATCATCCTGTACTGCCAATCAGGGCGTCGTTCAGGTATCGCGCAGGACACGCTGAAGAAGTTGGGCTATTCCAAGGCTGAGAACTATGGCGGCATGGAACAGGCGCGAAAGCTATTGCAAAAGCCCTAAGGCTTGCGCTTGGCAGTGGCGTTTGCGTTGAAAGCCGGGTTGCAGAGGGGGGTGGCTGCATTTGTTGGCATGACACCTCGCAGTTGGTTCAAAATACGCGCAGATTCTGGGTGCGTTGGATGAAGTGAAGTGGCCACCGCCCCCCATCAGGAGATGCCGATGAATGACGCTACCAGTCCGGGCGCTATGGGCAACAAGCCCAAGCGCGAAAATTATCAAACGGATGATGATTTTGGGGAAGCCTATGCCCTTTGGCGCAGTCAGCAGGACCGTGTTGCGCAAGCCGCGCCTGTTGCCAAGCGGCCATCCCAGGTGGCAAGGGCTTCCTTGGTGGCACCAGTGCCGGCAAATCCCCTGGCGTCCCGCAGATCCGAGGCTGAGCGCGAGGCCTGGAATTTGAGCACCAAGGCGCGGTTTTGGCGCGCCAAAACCAGCGCATCAGGGAACAAGGCGAAATAAGTTCCTGCGGCCTGTGCAAAGTTTCACTGGAGTGCTGAAAATTTGCTTTCCTGCAAGCCCCGCGGCGCCCGGCATCAAAGACAATGGGTTTTTAGCCCACGTTGCCCACTGCAAAGGAATTTCATGAAAGCTCTGCGTCTTGTCGCCATCGGTCTAGGTGCCGTGGTGGCCTTGCTGGCGGTGGGCGCGGGCGTGCTCTATGTTTTGTTTGACGGTGAGAAAGTCAAGGCTGAACTCAGCCGGGCCATGTTGGATCAGAAGCAGCGTACGCTGGTGATTGAGGGCCAACCGCAACTGTCGCTGTGGCCGGACGTGGGGGTGGCGCTGGACCGTGTGACCCTGTCCGAACCGTCCAGTAAAGAGGAGTTTGTCGCGCTGGAGTCGGCCCGGGTGTCGGTGGCCCTGGTGCCCTTGCTGTCCCAGCAGGTCCAGGTGCGGGGTCTGGAGCTCAATGGCCTGAAGGCGACCGCAATCAAGACCAAAAGCGGCCGTTTGAACTTCTCCGACCTGATGGGAGAGCCTGCCAAACCCTCTGCAGACACATCCGCGTCTGCACCGGCGCAGCCGCTGCACATTGACATTGCCAGCATCAAAGTCACCGACGCCCAGTTGACCTGGCGCGACGAAAAATCCAACAGCACCACCGTGGTATCCAACATGAATGTGGCGACAGGGCGGGTGCAGGCGGATACGGCCCAAAAAACGGCCACCATCGACGGACTGGCCCTGTCCGCCAAGGGCATGCGTGGCGTCGATGCGTTCGAACTGAAGCTGGATGCTCCCCAACTCACCCTGGCGCCGGACAAGTCGGGTGGCGACACCGTGCGCCTGGAGGCCATCTTGTCGGGGCGCGAACGCCAGGCGCAGGCCGTCATGACCTTGACTGGTGTGCAGGGCAATGCCGATGCCCTGACCATTGGCAGCTTGGCGCTGAAGCTCGATGCCAAGTCGGGTGACACCACGGTCAAAGGCCAGCTCAGTTCACCGGTGGCGGTGAACATGGCGGCGCAAACGGTGGCGCTGCCCCAGTTGGCGGGCAGCCTGGAGGTGGCCAGCCCCAAAATGCCCATGAAGCAGGTCAAGCTGCCGGTGTCCGGCAGTGTGCGGGTGGACGCGGCCCGGAAGTCTGCGGCACTGAACCTGGCAACGCAGTTCGACGCGTCCAAAATCGCCGCCAAGGTGACGGTGCCCCAATTCAGCCCGCTGGCGCTGGTGTTTGACCTGGACGTGGACCAGCTCAATGTGGACAAGTATTTGCCTCCCAAAACCCACGCGGCCGCCGCCAAGGCCGACAAGGGCACCGCCCAAGAGACCGCGCTGGACCTCTCGGCGCTGGAGGGGCCCAATGTACGCGGGTCCGTGCGCATCGGCGCGCTGCAGGTGTCGGGGATCAAGGTGGACAAGGTGAATGCCATGGTCCGCCTGGCAGGCGGGCAACTGGACATTGCGCCCCTGACCATGAACCTCTACCAGGGCAGCGCGAACGGGCGTTTGTCGGTGAATGCGGTGGGCAACCGTGTTGCCATCCAGCAAAACCTGGCGGGCATCCAGATCAATCCCCTGATGAAGGATGTAATGGACAAAGACTTGCTGGAAGGGCGTGGCAATGTGGCGCTGGACCTGCGCAGCCATGGCGCCACGGTGAGCGCCATGAAAAAGGCCTTGTCGGGCACCGCTGTACTCAGCCTGAAAGACGGCGCCATCAAGGGCATCAACCTGGCGCAAACCCTGCGCGATGTCCAAAACAAGCTGGGCGGAAAGTCCGATAGCACCCAGCAGGCCAAGGCCGGGGAAAAAACCGATTTCTCCGAGCTGTCGGCCTCCTTCAAGGTGGCCAATGGCGTGGCCCACAACGAAGATTTGGCGATGAAATCCCCGTTTATCCGTTTGGCAGGCGCGGGCGATATCGACATTGGCGCGGGCCAGATGAACTACCTGGCCAAAGCCAGCGTGGTGGGCAGCAGCGAAGGGCAGGGCGGCAAAGGCCTGGACCAGTTGAAGGGGCTGACGGTGCCGGTGCGCTTGAGCGGCCCGTTTGACAACCTGGCCTACAAGATCGAATTCAGCAGCATGGTGGGCGAGGTGGCCAAAGCCCGGCTGGAAGAGAAAAAGCAGGAGATCACGACCCAGATAGAAGAGAAGGCCAAGGACCTGCTCAAGGGTTTGCTGGGGCGCTAGGCTGCCGTCTGCTTGTGCTTTTGCTATAAAAAGAGTAGCTGCTTGCGCACTATCTACGGGGGCTAGAGCCTGATTTGGCTTAAGACTCCTCGGTTTGCAGGCGTTCCGCCAGTGGCTTGTGG
>C687J26845_10001252_pt1 | contig 15840 bp, 16 predicted proteins | sample RifCSPlowO2_12_FD_26845 | JGI IMG/M metagenome (IMG submission 26845)
CGTCGTGGTGAAATTGGTAGACACGCTATCTTGAGGGGGTAGTGGCGAAAGCTGTGCGAGTTCGAGTCTCGCCGACGGCACCAAACAAATTTTGTCAGCCCCAGTCTATGTTTGGGCGGCATCTAACGGTGATCAGAATCCCTCGATGAACCTCGATCAATATCTCCCCGTCCTGTTGTTCATCTTGGTCGGTATTGCAATCGGTGTCGTACCCCAAGTGCTTGGTTACATCTTGGGGCCGAACCGGCCGGATGCGGCAAAAAATTCCCCTTATGAATGTGGTTTCGAAGCGTTTGAAGACGCACGAATGAAGTTCGACGTTCGTTATTACCTTGTCGCGATTTTGTTCATTTTGTTTGACTTGGAGACGGCTTTTTTGTTTCCTTGGGCAGTGTCGCTTAAGGAGATTGGGCTTCTTGGGTTTTTGATTGGTGCAGAGTTTGTGGGTGTGCTTGCCATTGGCTTCGTGTACATGTGGCAAAAAGGCGCTCTGGACTGGGAGTAACGGAATGATTGAAGGTGTTTTGAAAGAGGGCTTTGTCACCACGAGTTATGACTCTGTGATGAATTGGGCCAAGACGGGGTCTATTTGGCCTATGACCTTTGGTTTGGCTTGCTGTGCTGTGGAAATGATGCACGCGGCGGCTGCGCGTTACGACATCAGCCGTTTTGGTTCCGAGGTGTTTCGTGCCAGCCCCCGCCAGTCCGATTTGATGATTGTTGCGGGCACGCTTTGCAACAAAATGGCGCCGGCTTTGCGTAAGGTGTACGACCAGATGTCGGAGCCGCGCTGGGTCATCAGCATGGGGTCTTGTGCCAATGGTGGAGGTTACTACCACTACAGCTACTCTGTGGTTCGGGGCTGTGATCGCGTTGTGCCGGTGGATGTGTATGTGCCAGGCTGTCCTCCGACTGCGGAAGCGCTGATTTACGGAATTTTGCAACTGCAGCAAAAAATCCGGCGCACTGAGACGATTGCTCGGGTTTAAAGGGAAGGCATGACTACATTTTCCGTTCGCCCCGAAGCGCTTCAAGAGGCTATCCTTGCCGTTTTGGGTGATAAAGTTAAGCGTTCTTCCATCAATTTGGGTGAGCTCACCGTGGTGGTTTCTGCAGGTGACTACCATGCAGCTGCGCAGTCTTTGCGTGATGCGCCAGCTTGCAAGTTTGAACAACTCATCGACCTGTGCGGAGTGGATTATTCCGAATACCAGGCTGGTGCCGATGGCGGTTTGCGCTACTGTGTTGTGGTTCATCTGTTGTCGGTCAGTTTGAACCAGCGGGTGCGTCTGAAAGTGTTTGCACCGGATGATGCAATGCCAATGGTGGACTCTGTTAACGATATCTGGAATTCTGCCAACTGGTTTGAGCGGGAAGCCTTTGACTTGTTTGGCATTGTGTTTGATGGGCACGCCGATCTGCGCCGAATTCTGACGGATTACGGTTTTATCGGCCATCCGTTCAGGAAAGACTTTCCTACGACCGGGCATGTGGAGATGCGGTATGACGCAGAACAAGCGCGTGTCGTCTACTTGCCGGTCACGATCGAGACACGCGAAATCACCCCGCGCATTATTCGTGAGAACAATTATGGGGGCCTGAATTGATGAGCCTCCAGACTTACCACTTCGTGTGTTTCGCTGCCCCCAAAAGGGGGCGCTGCCTTGCTTGGGGCGGCCCGGCGCTGCGGCAATTCGCAGAGGTTTGAACGCTATGGCTGAAATAAAGAACTACACCCTCAATTTTGGACCTCAGCACCCGGCAGCGCACGGTGTGTTGCGCTTGGTGTTGGAGCTGGATGGCGAAGTTATCCAGCGTGCCGACCCCCACATCGGTCTTTTGCACCGTGCCACGGAAAAGCTGGCTGAAACCAAGACTTATCTGCAGGCTTTGCCTTACATGGATCGTCTTGATTACGTTTCCATGATGTGCAATGAGCATGCGTATTGCCTTGCTGTTGAGAAGTTGCTCGGCATAGAGGTGCCGGTACGGGCTCAGTACATCCGCGTGATGTTTGCCGAGATCACCCGCTTGTTGAACCACTTGATGTGGTTGGGTTCTCATGGCAACGACTGCGGCAGTTCGACTATCCTGATCTACACCTTCCGCGAGCGTGAGGATTTGTTCGACATGTACGAGGCGGCCAGTGGTGCCCGCATGCATGCGGCTTACTTTCGCCCAGGTGGCGTGTACCGGGATTTGCCCGATACCATGCCGCAATTCAAGGCAAGCCGTGTACGCAATGCCAAGGGTGTCGCGGAACTCAATAGCAACCGACAGGGTTCCCTGCTGGATTTCATTGACGATTTCACGCAGCGCTTCCCTTTGTGTATGGATGAATACCATACCTTGTTAACTGAAAACCGAATCTGGAAGCAACGCACGGTCAATATTGGCATCGTTGCGCCCGAGCGCGCCTTGAATATGGGGTTCACGGGGCCCATGCTGCGTGGCTCTGGTATTGCCTGGGACTTGCGCAAAAAGCAGCCCTACGATGTGTATGACAAACTGGACTTTGATATTCCAGTGGGAAAAACCGGCGACGTGTACGACCGATATCTGGTACGCATGGAAGAAATGAAGCAATCCAACCGCATCATCAAACAATGCGTTGATTGGCTCAAGGCCAATCCAGGTCCGGTAATCACAGATAACCACAAGGTGGCGCCACCTTCGCGGGAGTCCATGAAGACCAGCATGGAAGAATTGATTCACCACTTCAAATTGTTCTCCGAGGGGTTCCATGTTCCCGAAGGTGAGGCCTACGCCGCTGTGGAACACCCCAAGGGCGAGTTTGGTATTTACATTGTGAGTGATGGAGCCAACAAGCCCTATCGCTTGAAAATTCGGCCGCCAGGATTTGCCCATTTGGCCGGTTTGAATGAAATGGCCAGTGGCCACATGATTGCTGACGCGGTATCGATCATCGGTACCATGGACATCGTTTTTGGAGAGATTGACCGATGATCTCTGAATCTATCAAGACGCGCTTCGCCAAAGAAGTCGCGAAGTACCCTGTTGAGCAAAAACAATCGGCTGTGATGGCATGTTTGGCCATTGTTCAACAAGAGCTGGGGTATGTGAGTGCAGACAGTGAAAAAGTGATCGCAGACTACCTGGGTATGGCTCCCATGGCGGTGCACGAGGTGACCACGTTTTACAACATGTACAACCAACACCCTGTTGGCAAGTACAAACTCAATGTGTGCACCAACCTGCCATGTCAGCTGCGCGACGGTGTCAAGACACTTCAGTATTTGGAAAAGAAGTTGGGAATCCGCATGGGTGAAACCACTGCCGATGGTCTGTTTACTTTGCAACAGAGTGAGTGCCTTGGAGCTTGCGCCGATTCTCCGGTGATGCTGGTGAATGACCGCTCCATGTGCAGCTTTATGAGCGAAGAAAAGCTGAATCAGTTGGTGGATGGACTGCGTTCTGCGGAGGGCAAACCATGAATGCAGAAAATATTCTTTCGCAATTCCGTGCCACAGGCGTACAAACTTGTTTTCATGATCGGCACATCAATCCGCAAATTTATGCGGGTTTGAATGGCTCCAACTGGCGTCTCAAAGATTACGAGGCCAGGGGCGGATACCAGGCATTGCGCAAGATTCTTGGCAAGGACGGTGCAGCGCCTGCGAGTGAAGGCGGTGTGCTTGGCATGACCCAGGACCAGGTGATTGCAACGGTCAAAGAGTCTGCTCTGCGCGGACGTGGTGGTGCTGGTTTTCCAACGGGGTTGAAGTGGAGCTTCATGCCCCGTCAGTTTCCAGGTCAAAAATACCTGGTCTGTAATTCGGACGAGGGTGAACCAGGGACTTGTAAAGACCGTGACATTCTGGAGTTCAATCCGCATATCGTGATTGAAGGTATGGCAATAGCAGCCTACGCCATGGGCATCACGGTGGGTTACAACTACATCCACGGTGAAATATTTTCTGCCTATGACCGGTTTGAAGAGGCTCTGGAAGAGGCTCGGGCGGCCGGATTGCTTGGCAACAATATTCTCGGAAGTAGTTTTAATTTCCAACTGCACGCAGCGCATGGGTTTGGTGCCTACATTTGTGGTGAAGAAACGGCATTGCTGGAGTCTTTGGAAGGAAAAAAAGGGCAACCACGCTTCAAACCGCCTTTTCCTGCAAGTTTTGGCCTTTATGGCAAACCCACCACGATCAACAATACGGAAACCTTCGCGGCGGTGCCGTGGATCATTCGCAATGGTGGGCAGGCCTACCTGGAATGTGGCAAGCCCAACAATGGTGGAACCAAGATCTATTCGATCAGTGGTGACGTCGAACGCCCTGGAAATTACGAGATTCCCATGGGCACGCCTTTCTCCAAACTGTTGGAGTTGGCGGGAGGGGTTCGTGCGGGTCGTCAATTGAAGGCGGTGATTCCCGGGGGCTCTTCGTCTCCGGTTTTGCCGGCGTCCATCATGATGGAATGCACCATGGATTACGACTCTATCGCCAAAGCGGGCTCCATGCTGGGCTCGGGCGCTGTGATCGTGTTCGACGACAGCCGCTGCATGGTGAAGAGTTTGCAGCGTCTGAGTTATTTCTATATGCATGAGTCTTGTGGTCAGTGCACACCCTGCCGCGAAGGTACCGGTTGGTTATCGCGCGTGGTAGATCGTGTTGAAAGCGGGCAAGGTCGTCCGTCTGACATGGATTTGTTGAATTCGGTCGCTGAAGATATTCAGGGTCGAACCATCTGTGCTTTGGGCGATGCTGCTGCCATGCCGGTGCGAGCCATGCTGAAGCATTTCCGCCACGAGTTTGAATATCACGTAGAGCACAAGACCTGCATGGTCCCAGCTTACGTCTGAGCGAGTCCCAAGATGATTGAAATTGAACTTGACGGCAAGAAGGTTGACATTGTTGAGGGCAGCATGATCATGCATGCTGCTGAAAAGGCAGGCACCTACATTCCTCATTTTTGTTACCACAAGAAGCTCAGCATTGCGGCAAGCTGCCGTATGTGTCTGGTGGATGTGGAAAAAATGCCGAAGCCCATGCCCGCGTGTGCCACACCGGTGACGCAGGGAATGATTGTTCGCACCAAGAGCGAGAAGGCCATCAAGGCGCAGAAGTCCGTCATGGAGTTCCTGCTGATCAATCACCCCTTGGATTGTCCTATCTGCGATCAGGGCGGTGAGTGCCAGTTGCAGGATTTGGCTGTGGGTTACGGAGCCTCTTCGTCGCGTTACGAAGAAGAGAAGCGTGTTGTCCAGGTCAAGGACGTGGGTCCCCTGATTTCGATGCAGGAAATGAGCCGCTGCATTCACTGCACACGCTGCGTGCGGTTTGGCCAGGAAGTGGCCGGAGCTATGGAGCTGGGCATGTCGCACCGTGGGGAACATGCCGAAATTGAAACCTTCGTTGGCAGCACTGTGGATTCCGAATTGTCGGGAAACATGATTGATATTTGCCCGGTCGGTGCTCTGACCAGCAAGCCATTCCGTTACAGCGCCCGTACCTGGGAGTTGTCGCGTCGCAAGTCGGTGAGTCCTCATGATTCAACTGGGGCCAATTTGATTGTGCAAGTCAAGAATCACAAGGTTATGCGGGTTGTGCCGTTTGAGAATGAGTCTGTGAACGAGTGCTGGCTTGCAGACCGTGATCGTTTCTCTTACGAGGCGCTCAACAGTGATGAGCGTTTGACCTCGCCTATGCTCAAGCAGGGCGGTAAGTGGGTAAGCGTGGACTGGCAAACAGCCTTGGAATATGTTGCCAATGGGTTGCAGGAAATTAAAGCCAACTACGGAGCGGGTGCTATTGGTTGCTTGGCAAGCCCCCACAGCACCCTTGAGGAACTGCACTTGGCCAGTTCCCTGATGCGGGGGCTGGGCAGCGAAAACATTGATTATCGTTTGCGCAATGCGGAGTTTGAGTCCAATTCAGGCGCGCGCTATTTGGGCATGCCCATTGCCGCTTTGTCGGAATTGCAGCGTGTGTTGGTAGTTGGCTCCAATCTGCGCAAGGATCATCCATTGTTTGCGGTGCGCATTCGCCACGCCGTGAAATTGGGTTGTGCAGTGAGTGCAGTCAGCGCGGTGGAAGCAGATTGGGCCATGCCGGTTGCCAATACCCTGCAGGCGCCCGCGTCCCATTGGGTACAAGCCTTGGCAGACATCGCAAGTGCCATTGCTTCCGAAAAGGGTATCGCCGCGCCGGTGGCCGGAAATGCGACGCCGACAGCCCAAGCCATTGCCAAGTCTTTGCTAGGCGGCGAGCGCAAGGCGGTGTTGTTAGGAAACGCCGCTGCCCATCATCCACGCGCTTCCAGTTTATTGTCCTTGGCCAATTGGATCGCGGAGCAAACTGGCGCTACCGTGGGTTTCCTGACGGAAGCGGCGAACACGGTGGGTGCACAGATCGTTAGCGCGATGCCTGGTCCGGGTGGCTTGAATGCAGGCCAAATGTTGTCCGGTGATCTGAAGGCTGCGATTCTGCTCAATACGGAACCCCGGTTTGATTCTGCTGCCGGTGTGGCCGCCATTGCGAATCTGGAACGTGCCGAAATGGTTGTGACTTTGAGCCCATTCAAGGCAAACATGGATTGCAGCGACGTGTTGCTTCCGATCGCTCCTTTTACGGAGACCTCCGGGACATTTGTCAATGCAGAGGGTCGGGTGCAGAGTTTTCATGCGGTGGTCAAGCCCCTGGGCGAGACCCGCCCCGCTTGGAAAGTCCTACGCGTGTTAGCCAATTTGCTCAAGTTGCCTGGTTTTGAGTTTGAATCATCGCAGGACGTATTGGCGCACATGCATGGCAATGCAACCGTGCCCGAGCAAGTGCCTGCCAACCGATTGAGTAATGCATGCCAAGGTCCGATTGATTTGTCGGTTCCTTCAATTGATCCAACGGTCGCTGCCATTTACCAGCTGGATGGGATTGTGCGGCGTGCGAGCTCTCTCCAGTTGACGACCGACGCGCGTGGTGCGTTGAAAGAGACTGCCCAGGAGGCGCTGGCATGATTGATACCCTGTACAACTCTGGATTGGGTCTGTCCGCCGACGCATGGTGGGCGGGCGTTGTCTGGCCTGTGATCTGGGCTTTGATCAAGATAGTGGTCGTTGTCTTGCCCCTGATGGGTGCTGTTGCATATTTGACATTGTGGGAGCGTAAGTTCCTGGGATGGATGCAAGTGCGGGTGGGCCCCAATCGGGTAGGGCCTTGGGGCCTTTTACAACCGATTGCAGATGCCCTGAAGTTGTTGACCAAAGAAATTTTGCTGCCGTCAGCGGCCAACAAAGGCCTGTTCTTTGTGGGTCCTATCCTGACCATCATGCCCGCAATGGCTGCCTGGGCGGTGATTCCCTTCGGTCCCGATGTTGCACTGGCCAACATCAATGCCGGTTTGTTGTTTGTGATGGCGATTACCTCCATGGAGGTGTATGGCGTCGTGATCTCTGGTTGGGCATCGAATTCCAAATATGCGTTCCTAGGTGCTTTGCGTGCATCTGCGCAAATGGTTAGCTATGAAATTGCCATGGGTTTTTGCCTTGTCATTGTGCTCATGGTGTCTGCCAGCATGAACTTGACTGACATTGTCACGGGGCAAGGAAAAGGCTATTTCGCAGAAATGGGATGGGGCTTCTTGTCTTGGAATTGGCTGCCCTTGTTGCCTATTTTCGTGGTGTATGTCATTTCAGGCATGGCCGAGACCAATCGCCATCCTTTCGACGTTGTTGAGGGTGAGGCTGAAATTGTGGCTGGCCACATGGTTGAATATTCAGGCATGTCCTATGCCATGTTCTACTTGGCCGAATACGCGAACATGTGGCTGGTATCCATTCTTGCCGCTGTCATGTTCTTAGGCGGCTGGTTGTCACCGGTAGAGTTCCTGAACTGGATACCAGGCTGGATATGGTTGGGTATGAAAACCTGCGCCGTAGTTAGCTTGTTTATTTGGGTGCGTGCAACATTTCCACGTTTTCGGTACGACCAGATCATGCGTTTGGGTTGGAAAGTGTTCATCCCGCTCACTCTGATTTGGCTGTTGGTGGTGGGCGCCTGGATGCAAACTTCCTTCAATATTTGGAAGTGAGAAATTCAACCATGTCTTCAAACACTGTGGCCCGTATGCCCTCTGCTTTTTCGCTCAAGGACTTTCTCTACAGCTTTCTGTTGGTCGAATTGTTCAAAGGCCTTGCGCTCACGGGACGCTACGCGTTTCGCCGTAAGGTAACCGTTCAATTCCCTGAAGAAAAGACGCCTTTGTCGCCCCGGTTTCGTGGTCTCCACGCCTTGCGGCGTTATGAGAGCGGAGAGGAGCGTTGTATTGCGTGCAAACTGTGCGAAGCGGTGTGTCCCGCAATGGCGATCACGATCGAATCGGACGTAAGGGATGATGGCTCGCGCCGCACAACACGCTACGACATTGACCTCACCAAATGCATTTTCTGCGGGTTTTGTGAGGAAAGTTGCCCCGTGGATTCCATCGTGGAAACCCATATTTTGGAATACCACGGCGAGAAACGCGGAGATTTGTATTTCACCAAAGACATGCTGCTGGCCGTGGGTGACCGATATGAATCCGAGATCGCCGCGAACAAGTTGGCCGATGCCAAATACCGTTGATCTGTCGTTAGAAAGAATTTGAATCATGAGTGTCACGACCGGTCTGTTTTACGTGTTTTCAGCCGTCATGCTGTTTGCGGCATTTCGCGTCATCACGGCGCGCAATCCTGTGCACGCAGCCTTGTTTCTTGTGTTGACCTTCTTCCAGGCATCCATGCTGTGGATGTTGCTCAAAGCTGAGTTTTTGTCGATCACGCTGGTGTTGGTGTATGTCGGTGCCGTGATGGTACTTTTCCTGTTCGTCGTGATGATGATGGATATCAACGTCGAGGATATGCGGGCAGGCTTCTGGAAACATTTCCCTCTTGCTGCGGTCATGGGCGTAGTCATTGCTCTGGAAATGGCTGCTGTATTGATGGGGGGGTTCCGTGCGATGGAAAATCCTCAAATTCCAGCGCTTGCGTCCGCGGATGCTGTTCAGTTGTCCAATACCAAAGAGTTGGGAAAACTGCTTTTTACCCGCTATCTCTATCCGCTGGAAGTTGCTGCTGCTATTTTGCTGGTTGCCATGATTGCGGCCATTGCGCTGACATTGCGTGCTCGTAAAGATAGTAAATACGTAAGTCCAGGAGATCAAGTGCGTGTAAGAGCGCGCGACCGGATGACTGTGGTCAAAATGGCCGCCACACAGATGGCTGTTGAGCCCGCACCAGTGGTACCACAGGCGGAGACAAAAGCATGACATTGACACTTGGACATTTTCTCTCTTTGGGCGCCATGTTGTTTGCGCTGTCAGTCGTAGGCATTTTTCTGAATCGCCGGAACTTGATTGTGTTGCTGATGGCTATTGAACTCATGCTTTTGGCGGTCAATACCAATTTCGTGGCGTTTTCCTACTATTTGCACGACATGCACGGGCAAATTTTCGTCTTCTTCATATTGACAGTCGCAGCTGCTGAATCCGCGATCGGGTTGGCCATTCTGGTGCTGTTGTTCCGTAACAAGTCCAGCATCCGTGTGGACGAACTTAATTCGCTCAAGGGTTAATAAGATGAGTCAAACCCTGTCTGCTGCCACGTTGTTGGCGGTTCCTATGGCACCCCTGGTCGGTGCGGTGTTGGCTGGTGTGTTTGGCACCAAGTTTGGGGGTAACCGGATTGGGCGTGGCCTTAGCCATTCCCTCACGATTCTTGGTGTGCTGGTCGCTTTTGTTATATCCGCCATGACCCTGAATGCGGTTGCCTTTGAAGGCGCCCGCTTTAACGAAACCCTCTACACCTGGATGGTTGTGGGCGGGTTGAAGATGGAAATTGGCTTTTTGGTTGATGGTTTGACCGCCATGATGATGTGCGTGGTGACTTTTGTGTCGCTGATGGTGCATATCTACACCATTGGCTACATGAAGGAGGATGAAGGTTACAACCGCTTTTTTGCCTACATCTCCTTATTCACTTTTTCAATGTTGATGCTGGTGATGAGCAACAACATGCTGCAGCTGTTCTTTGGATGGGAGGCTGTTGGTTTGGTGTCCTACCTGCTGATCGGTTTCTGGTTCAACAAGCCGACCGCCATTTTCGCCAACATGAAAGCGTTCCTGGTCAACCGGGTTGGGGATTTTGGTTTCATCCTTGGTATTGGATTGATCGTTGCTTTTGCGGGCACCTTGAATTACACCGAGGCTTTTGCAAAGGCCGATGAACTTGCCAAGCTGAGCTTCCCAGGAACGGACTGGATGCTGGTGACCGTGATTTGCATTTGCCTGTTCATTGGTGCCATGGGTAAGTCAGCGCAATTTCCTTTGCATGTGTGGTTGCCGGATTCGATGGAAGGCCCAACTCCTATTTCCGCCCTGATTCACGCGGCAACGATGGTGACGGCTGGCATTTTTATGGTGGCCCGCATGTCTCCCCTGTTTGAACTCAGTGACACAGCGCTGAATTTCATCCTGGTGATCGGTTCCATCACAGCGCTGTTCATGGGCTTTTTGGGCATCATTCAAAATGACATCAAACGGGTGGTTGCCTATTCGACTCTGTCTCAATTAGGTTATATGACTGTGGCCTTAGGGGCTTCCGCCTACTCGGTGGCGGTATTTCACCTGATGACCCACGCGTTCTTCAAAGCCTTGTTGTTCCTTGCCGCAGGTTCTGTGATCATGGGGGTGCACCACAATCAGGACATCCGCTGGATGGGGGGGCTGCGCAAGTACATGCCCATCACCTGGATTACTTCGCTACTCGGCTCTCTGGCGCTGATTGGAACTCCTTTGTTTGCCGGCTTCTATTCCAAAGACAGCATCATTGAGGCAGTACACGAAAGTCACCTCGCTGGTGCTGGATTTGCCTCCTTTGCTGTCCTGGCTGGTGTGTTCGTAACCGCGTTCTATTCTTTCCGCATGTATTTCCTGGTGTTCCATGGAAAAGAACGCTTTGATCAGAATCCGGATGCACACCATGGCGGTCACCACGATGACCATGGTCATCACGACAGCCACCATGCACCGCACGAGTCGCCCTGGGTTGTGACGGTTCCGCTGGTCCTTTTGGCGATTCCTTCGGTGCTGATTGGTTATTTCACCATTGATCCCATGCTATTCGGCGAGTTTTTCAAGGGCTCAATTTTTGTCGACTCTGAAAAACACGCGGCAATGGAAGAGTTGGCCCAAGCGTTCCATGGTCCGCTGCAGATGGCTATCCATGCCTTGAGTACGGCGCCGTTTTGGCTGGCCTTCGCGGGTGTTGCGAGTTCTTATTACATGTACATGGTCAATCCTGCATTGCCTGCTGCAATCAAGCGCAACATGATGCCAATCTTCAATCTTCTGGAGAATAAGTATTACCTGGACTGGATCAATGAAAACATCCTCGCCGCTGGTGCGCGTGTATTGGGAACCGGTCTGTGGAAGGGCGGTGATCAGGCGGTGATTGATGGCGCTTTGGTCAATGGCTCATGGAAGTTGGTGGGTTGGATTGCAGGGTCTGTACGCAAAGTGCAGTCGGGTTACCTGTACCACTACGCACTTGCCATGATTTTGGGTATCTTTGTGCTGATGACGTATTTTGTCTGGCTCAAGTAGGAGAAAAAGAATATGGGATTGTTGAGCCTTGCAATCTGGACACCGATTGTGTTTGGGGTTGTTTTGTTGGCCCTGGGTCGTGACGAACAGGCGCGGGCAGTGCGGTGGGTTGCCTTGATTGGGGCGCTGGTTAGTTTTTTGGTGACCCTGCCTCTGTATGTCCAGTTCGACAGGACGACGGCTGCCATGCAGTTTGTCGAAAATGCCCCCTGGATTGAACGCTTCAATGTGAATTACCACTTGGGCGTCGACGGTATTTCATTCTGGTTCGTGTTGCTGACCGCTTTCATCAATGTGATTGTGGTGATTGCAGGTTGGGAAGTGATTACACGCCGGGTTAACCAATACATGGGGGCGTTTCTGATTCTGAGCGGGCTGATGATCGGTGTGTTTTGTGCCCTCGATGGTCTGCTGTTCTATGTATTTTTTGAAGCAACCCTTATTCCGATGTACCTGATCATCGGTATCTGGGGTGGCCCCAACAAGATCTACGCGGCCTTCAAATTTTTCCTGTACACCCTGATGGGCTCCTTGCTCATGTTGGTGGCGCTGATTTTTCTGTATGTCCAATCGGGTGGTAGTTTTGACTTGGCTGTTTGGCACGCCCTGCCCTTGGGAAGCACAGCACAAACGCTGTTGTTTTTTGCCTTTTTTGCGGCGTTTGCAGTCAAAGTGCCTATGTGGCCGGTGCATACCTGGTTGCCCGATGTACACGTCGAGGCGCCTACGGGGGGCTCTGCAGTGCTGGCGGCCATCATGCTGAAGCTGGGTGCTTACGGTTTCTTGCGCTTTTCATTGCCCATCGCACCCGATGCGGCCCATGAGTGGGCTTGGTTGATGATTGCCTTGTCCTTGATCGCCGTGGTCTATGTGGGCTTGGTCGCTATGGTGCAGCAGGATATGAAAAAGCTGGTGGCCTACTCTTCGGTTGCACACATGGGCTTTGTGACCTTAGGCTTCTTTATCTTCAATGACCTGGGTGTGTCGGGTGGCCTGGTGCAGATGATTGCGCACGGGTTCGTATCCGCTGCCATGTTCCTGTCCATCGGGGTGCTGTATGACCGGGTGCACTCGCGTGAAATTGCGAGTTACGGTGGGGTGGTCAACACCATGCCCAAATTTGCGGCATTCGCCCTGTTGTTTTCCATGGCCAATTGCGGATTGCCGGGTACGGCCGGATTCGTGGGTGAATGGATGGTGATTCTGGGTGCCGTGAAGTTCAATTTCTGGATTGGTTTTGCCGCTGCCAGTGCCTTGATTTTTGGCGCCGCGTACACGCTGTGGATGTTTAAGCGGGTGTATCTGGGTCCGGTGACTAACAAACATGTGAAATCTTTGGTGGATATCAATGCCCGAGAGTTCACCATGCTGGCTCTGTTGGCTGCGGCCACTCTGTACATGGGTGTTTATCCCAAACCATTTACCGATGTGATGGATGTTTCTGTAGCGCAGCTGCTGCAACATGTAGCGCTTTCCAAGTTGAACTGATCACACTGAATTGAGAGACGAAAGATGATTGACAAACTCAGTTGGATCACGGTTTACCCTGAGATCATTTTGATGGTGATGGCCTGTGTCATCGCAATCTTTGATTTGGGAGTAAAAACCCCCAAGCGCGGTGCTACCTATGCCTTGACTTTGGTGACACTTGCTGTGGTCGCAGTCATACAAGGCATGTATGCATCCAGTGGCGCCACCTACTATGGCTTTGGCAACATGGTGGTCAGTGACTCGATGGGCAACTGGCTCAAGTGTTTTGCCACGGTGGCGGTGATGGTTACGTTGGTCTACGGGCGTCCTTATGCGGCTTCTCGCGATATGCTGCGCGGCGGTGAGTTATTCACTTTGAGCTTGTTCGCCTTGCTGGGTATGTTTGTGATGATTTCCGGGAACAACTTTCTCGTAATCTACATGGGCCTGGAGTTGTTGACCCTGTCGAGTTATGCATTGGTTGCTTTGCGTCGTGACAATGCCGTTGCGACTGAGGCGGCCATGAAATATTTTGTACTTGGCGCCATGGCATCCGGTTTCCTTTTGTATGGCATGTCCATGATGTATGGCGCCACGGGCTCACTGGACGTCAATGCGGTATTCCAGGCGATTTCATCCGGCCAGATTCGTCACCAAGTTCTGGTTTTTGGTTTGGTATTCATAGTGTCGGGATTGGCGTTCAAACTCGGTGTCGTCCCCTTTCACATGTGGATTCCCGATGTTTACCAGGGGGCTCCAACGGTTGTTACTTTGATGGTCGGTGGGGCGCCCAAGCTGGCAGCTTTTGCCATTGTCATGCGTCTGTTGGTAGAAGGCATGTTGCCGCTGGCGTTTGATTGGCAGCAGATGTTGATGGTGTTGGCCATTGCGTCCCTGTTTATTGGAAATCTGGCCGCGATTGCACAAACCAATGTCAAGCGGATGTTGGCGTTTTCAACCATCTCTCAGATGGGTTTTGTGCTGCTCGGATTGATGTCTGGTGCAGTCAATGGAAATGTGTTGTCAGCCGCCAATGCCTACAGCTCGTCCATGTTCTATGTCATCACTTACGTGCTGACGACTTTGGCTAGCTTTGGTGTGATTCTGCTGTTGTCGCGCGAAGGCTTTGAGAGCGAAGATATTGCCGACTTTGCGGGGCTTAACCAACGCAGCCCGCTGTATGCCGGTGTGATGGCCGCCTGCATGTTCTCCTTGGCAGGCATTCCTCCTATGGTCGGTTTTTATGCGAAGTTGTCGGTGCTGCAGGCGCTGATTGCTTCAGGACAGGTGTTGCAATTGGGCGTGGCGGTGTTTGCGGTTCTGATGTCCTTGATTGGGGCGTTCTATTACCTGCGTCTTGTCAAAGTCATGTATTTTGATGAGCCCAAAATTTCCACGGCCATACAAGCGCCTTCCGATGTACGCGTAACCTTGTGCCTCAATGGTGCCCTGGTGTTGGGCCTGGGCCTGTTTCCAAGCGGTTTGATGGCTCTGTGTGCCAAGTCTGTTCTGCAGATGTTGGGTACCTGATCTGGCATTTTCGCGTCTTTCAATGGTGTGCTGACTGGAATGGACGACAGCCATCTGATAGAGGTACAACAGGCCAGTCAGGAGATTCTCAGAGGCCGGTTCCTTCATGCTTTTCGTGACACAGTCACCTTACCTGATGGTTCGGAGGCTTCGCGGGAGTATCTGGTGCACCCCGGTGCGGTCATGGTCATCCCATTGTTGGAAGATGGCGATGGTCAGTTGCGTGTCGTACTGGAGCGCCAGTATCGTTATCCTGTGGGGCAGGTGATGCTGGAATTCCCTGCGGGAAAACTGGATCCGCAAGAGACTGTGCAAGCCTGCGCACGGCGTGAATTGAAGGAAGAAACGGGTTATAGCGCTCTGGAGTGGGCGCGCGCAGGGGTCATGCACCCGGTTATTTCGTACTCTACCGAGTTCATCGATATCTGGTTCGCACGCCAGCTTCAAGCTGGTGAACGGCATCTGGACAGCGGTGAATTCCTCGATGTATTCACTGCGACGCCGACCGAGTTGCTTCAGTGGTGTATGGAGGGCAAGGTGACTGACGCAAAAACCTTGGCCGGTGCGCTGTGGTTGCAGAATGTGCTTTCAGGTGCCTGGGTCTTGGATTGGCAACTTGACGGTGATGTGAAGCAGGTACAGAAAGGCACACTATGAAAGTGCTCGACCTCCAATGTGCGCATGGGCATGCCTTTGAGGGGTGGTTCGCCTCAGATGACGATTTTCTGGGGCAGTGTGAAAGAGCCCTGGTGCAATGCCCGCTGTGTGGTGACGCATCTGTCACCAAAAAGCCCAGCGCCCCCCGTTTGAACCTTGGCGTGAAGCGCACAGACCCGGTTCCAACCCAGGACATGCCCTTGGCACCCAAAGGTGAAGAGGCACTCGCCGCCGCATGGCTGACGGTTGCACGGCATATGCTGGCGAACACGAGCGATGTTGGGAGCCGGTTTGCAGACGAGGCCCGCAAAATGCATTACGGTGAAATTGAGGAACGCGGAATTCGAGGCAAAGCCACGCCCCAAGAAGCCCAGTCCCTGGTGGACGAAGGCATTGATGTGCTGCCGTTTCTTTTGCCCGAAGCCCTCAAGGGTACTTTGCAGTAGTTTTGCCGTGTCGTTGGCTGACACCCCTCATTCCGTTTTCAGATCAATGCAAGATGAGGCGCACCGACGCAGGCAGTGCTTTAGCACGACAAGGAGGGGCAACGACATATCGCATTGATATGGAAATGGAATCAGG
>C687J26845_10001257_pt1 | contig 15794 bp, 13 predicted proteins | sample RifCSPlowO2_12_FD_26845 | JGI IMG/M metagenome (IMG submission 26845)
CGGAGTAATCGTGCAGCCCGACGCCCCGCTGGCGGCGGAGGTCGCGCCGGGGTGCGACCTCGCCGCCAATTCCCGACCTGCCGATTTGCGTCAAGTCGCAGGGGTGCGACCAGCGTTAGCGCTTCAGGCTGGAGCACGTCCCCGAGCCGCAAGTAATCGTCACGCGCGCCACGCCGTTCAGCGGGCGTTTGATCCAAATCAATCCCTCCCGCGCAGCGAGGCATATCATGAACCACTAGCAGCCTGTCGGGCTTAGGCGTCCGACAGGCTGCTAACAGCAAAACCGCCTGCCGATTGGGGATGAATCTGATGATCACGACCGCTCTTGCCCTCCAATGGGCGCGCGAGCAGGCTTAAAATGAGGTTGTCACTGTCTTTTTGTTGCATTTTCGTACAGGCGGTCTTGCATTAGGAGTTTGTCCGACCCAAGTCCGACAAACTCCTAGGGAGTAAGAATGGCACGCTTGCGGAAAGAAGACACAGCGACAAGAGGAAGGTTCCACAAGGACTTTCTCGTCGGTATCATCGCGGCGTTTCTGTTGTTTTCCGCTACGTTCATGACCGTGCGTGCCGCGGACAGCGCTCTTTCCGAGGCCGACAAGGGGTGTCTCAGTTGCCACTCGTCCGAGGGGCTCAAGAAGGATCTTGCGAACGGGGAAACGCTCGCCCTGCACGTTCAGGGGGAAGCCTTTGCGAAGTCGGTCCACAAGGCGATCGGATGTGCCGGCTGTCACGGAGACGTCGACCTCAAGAACCATCCTGCGGCGCAGGACAACATCAAGAGCCTGCGCCAATATGCCATCGAGCGGGCTGCGGCATGCCGCCAGTGCCATGAAGATGCATTCAAGCAACACGAGGGAAGCCTCCATGCCGCGCGCGTGAGTCAGGGCAACCCGCTGGCTCCGGTGTGCACGGGTTGCCATGGTTCCCATTCAGTGAGCCCCAAGACCGCGTATGAAACATGCGTCAATTGCCATTCGGCCGCTTTGGGCGCCCACCGCAAGTGGCTCCCCAACGCTGGACTTCATCATGAGGTGGTGTCCTGTGCCGCCTGCCACGCGCCGGCGGCGCTGCGGATGATAGACCTGAGGCTCTACGACTCCGCAGCGAAGGGGTGGGTTTCGGAGAAGGAAGGCTCACCGCTGTTCGAAAAACTGGCGCGTTCGATGGACGCCGACGGCAACGGCCTGGATGCCGCGGAGTTGCGCAACCTCTTGAGGGAAATCAACCGGGACGCGATTGCGGCCCCAAGAACCCTGCGCGGCCGGGTCGAGCTTCGCACCGGCGTCGAGGCGCACCGGCTCTCTGACAAAACCCAGGCGATCAAGGCCTGCGATAACTGCCACAGCGATGGCGCCGAGCCGTTCCGGAACATTACTGTTTCCATCACCGGGCCCGACGGCAGGCCGGTACGGTATCGCGCCCGGAAAGAGGTCCTGAGCTCCGTGCTTTCAGTGGAGTCGCTGCGCGAGTTTTACGCCATCGGCGGCACCCGGAACAAGTTCCTGGACGTTCTCTTCGTTCTCGCTTTGTTCGGCGGTATCGCGGTGCCGGTCGGGCACATGACGGTGAAATGGCTTTTCAGGAAATATCTGAAGAGAGGCGAGGGACGCTAAGCAGAAGGACAAGCGACATGCAGAGGATATACGTTCACCCGCTTCCGGTCAGGATCTGGCACTGGATCAACGCCGTCGGTTTCGTGGCGATGATCGCGACCGGCATTCAGATCAGGTACGTCGATCTCGTCGGCCTGATGTCTTTCAGGAGCGCCGTCAACCTGCACGACTGGATCGGTTTCGTCCTCATCGGCAACTTTTTCGTCTGGCTGCTCTTTTATCTCTTTTCGGACAGGATCAAGGTCTATCACCCGGAGTTGAGCCCGGTGAAGCATTTTCGCGGCAGCTTCCGCCAGCTCCAGTATTACGGCTACGGCATATTCAAGGGGGATCCCAATCCGCACCATGTGAGCGCCTACCACAAGTTCAATCCGCTGCAAAGCATGACCTACCAGATCATCATGCTCCTGCTCGTTCCCCTCCAGTTCGTCACCGGAATCCTGCTCTGGGACGTCAAGGGTTTTTCCGCGGCGGTGGAGTTCTTCGGCGGGGTCCGGGTCGTGGATACGGTGCACGTGCTGTGCTTTATTTTTTTCGTCGGATTTATTTTTATTCACCCGTACCTGGCGAGTCTCGCCCACACACCCACGGCGCACTTCAAGGCGATGTTCACGGGGTATGAGGAAGTTGAGGACCAGCCCGTCGGCGCGCCGCCTGAGTGACCGCCGATCTTTGAGATGGCTTTTAATCTTCCAGAATCTCGCTGACCAACTCGTTGATCTTTCCCTTGACTTCGCCCAGCATGCGGCGTCCCCTTGCAGTCGCTCTGTAGTATTTACGCATTTTCCCGCCAACCACTTTTCCGCTGGAGCTGAGGAAGCCCGACCTCTCCAGTCCGTGAAGAATCGGGTACAGCGTGCCGGGGCTCAACGTGTAGCCGTGCCGGCGCAGTTCCTCGATCATCTCGAGCCCGAAGATCGAGCCTTTGGCGGCGTGATGCAAAATGTGAACTCGCACGAATGCAAGAAACAGGTCCCTGACTATGGTATTGTCCATCGTTATCGTGATACGATATAGTTAATCGTTTGGAGGGGAGATCCCTGGTGTGCGCTGACTGTATCGCAACAACTCATGCCCATACNTACCATCCCAATTCTAAAGCGTTGCGATTCGATTCAACAGANGGGACAGATAATGCCGCATTCTGAAGTGCTGTCACAAGCCAAGGCGGGCAAGCGGGAATCCGCTTTCGCCGTATTCAAGATATTCCTGAAGCTCGGGTGCACGTCGTTCGGCGGCCCGATCGCGCACCTCGGCTACCTTCGCGAGGAGTTCGTCAGCCGGCGCAAGTGGATCACTGACCGGGCCTATGCCGATCTGGTCGCTTTGTGCCAGTTCACGCCGGGCCCGGCGAGCAGCAAGGTCGGTATCGGCATCGGCTTGTCGCGGGCCGGTCTGCCCGGCGCCTTTGCGGCATGGCTGGGCTTCACCTCCCCTTCCGCGCTCGCCCTCATCCTGTTCGGATTCGGCGTCATCGCCCTGGGCGACCGCTTCGATCTGGGCTGGCTGCACGGCCTCCTGGTCGTTGCGGTGCCGGTGGTGGCGCAGGCGGTGTGGGGGATGGCTCGCAATCTGACGCCGGATGCGCCGCGCGTCACTCTGGCCGCGCTCGCCGCGATCGTCGTCATGATCTGGCCCACGCCCCTGGGCTTTATTGGCGCTATTGTCGCGGGCGGCATCGTCGGCTTGCGGCTGTTCAATGTAGGCGAGGACGGCGAACACGTCGCGATCGGCGCGAACGTCAGCCGTACTGCAGGCATCACAGCGCTGGCCCTGTTTTTCGGGCTGCTGGTCGCACTGCCCGCGCTTCGAACGGCGTTTCCTTCCTCCCAGACGCTCGCGTTGCTGGACAGTTTCTACCGCGCCGGATCGCTGGTGTTTGGCGGCGGGAACGTCGTATTGCCGCTGCTGCAGGCCGAGGTGGGGCCTCCGGGGTGGGTATCCAACGAAGCTTTTTTCGCGGGCTACGGCGCGGCACAAGCCGTCCCAGGCCCCCTGTTCACTTTTGCGGCCTATCTCGGCACCGTCTCGACGGTGACACCTAACGGCTGGATCGGTGCCCTCATTAGTCTAGTGGGCATCTTTGCCTCATCGTTCCTGCTCGTGATCGGGCCGCTGCCGTTCTGGGACGCTCTGAGGCGCTTTCGTCCCATGCGTTCGGCACTGGCCGGCGTCAACGCGGCGGTCGTGGGCATGCTTCTCGCCTTTCTGTATGACCCGGTCTGGACGAACGCGATCCGCTCTGCCGCCGATTTCGGGCTCGCACTCGCCGCTTTCGTGCTGCTCATGTTCTGGAAGTTACCACCCTGGTTCGTGGTAGTGCTAACGGCGGCGGGGGGCGCCATCGTCAGAGCAGTCTCGCAGGGTCTCTTGACGATTATGTGAATGAGCTATCTGATAATTTGCGTCGCCGCCTTCGCCGTATCCGGCCTGACGCTGTTCTCCGGCTTCGGGCTGGGCACGGTGCTGATGCCGGCGTTCGCGCTGTTCTTCCCGGTGCCGACGGCGATCGCCGCGACCGCAGTGGTACACCTCGCCAACAACCTGTTCAAGGTGGGCCTGGTCGGGCGCCACGCTGATTGGAGTGTAGTGTGGCGGTTCAGCATCCCTGCGGCGCTGGCGGCGATCGCCGGCGCGAGCCTGCTCGCATGGTTTGCCGATCTCCCGGCGCTCGCGAGCTACACGTTTGCCGGGCAGCCGCGCGAAGTAAGCGCGGTGAAGGCTGTCATCGGCGCGCTCATCGTGCTTTTCGCAGCGCTTGAGCTCTGGCCGTGGTTCGCGCGGCTCGCGTTTTCAGCGCGCTTCTTGTTCGTAGGAGGACTGCTATCGGGCTTCTTCGGCGGCCTGTCGGGCAACCAAGGGGCGCTGCGGTCCGCCTTCCTTATCAAGGCCGGCTTGGCCAAGGAGGCTTTCGTCGGCACCGGCACGGTATCTGCCGTCATCGTGGATTCGGTGCGCCTGGTGGTCTACGGGCTATCCTTTTACGCCTCCCAGTGGGCCGCGGTGAAGTCCGACGTTGGCGGATTGGTTATCGCCGCCATCATCAGCGCGTTCGTCGGCGCCTATCTGGCGGCACGTCTCTTGAAAAAGGTCACCCTGCGCTTTGTGCAACTCATCGTGGCGTCGGTCATGGTCCTCGTCGGAGCGGGGCTGGCGGCGGGCCTGCTCTGATGCGCGAAAGTCGAGGCGTCAGCGCGGAAACTCGGCGGTATTGCGGAAGATCGGGCTCTCGTTCATGAACGGCACTTTTTCCGCCGCGTGGCACGCCAGGCATGTCCCGCGCACCGCGCCGAACTGCTCCCGGATGCGCTGCTCGTCCTTCGACTTGATCGCTTTGTCCATTTCCGGCCATGCCGCATCGAGGAACATGGCCTCGGCGTTCGCAGTGCGCCCCGGGCGCTTTATCAGACCACCGTTGATCGCCAGCTTGACCTTGTCCCAGTGGTAATCGGCGAGCCCCCAGTTCCGGTCTTTGATCGCCTCGTAGAGAGCCAGGTAGCGCTGGCCTACCTCCAACATCGGCTGGTCGAAGCCACGCAGATAAATCTCGAGCTTCCGGAAGCGATCGGCGTCGGAGTCGGCATCCCGCAACCAAGCGTTGGACACGGGTTTCTGCTGCGGCGGCACTTTGATGCCCTTGGGCGCGCGGGGCGCTTGCCCCGTGGCGGGCACCTGGCCGAGCGCGGGAAGCGCTAGTGCCAGACAGACAGCGGCAATCAACGGACGGTACATGATCTCCTCCTTCACAAGTTCAAGCTGCTCGGGTACCTGATGCGCCACCGGGGCGAAACTGTTTCGCGGCGCGCGCTGGCGCGCGAGGTGTGGAAGATCGGCAGCCGCGTGACCCCGCTCGATAACGTAATCGAAGTGCATGTCGCCCGCCTGCGACGGAAAATCGACGTCGCGGGCGCGCCGCCGCTCATCCACACCGTGCGCGGCGTCGGCTACCTTGTTTCGGACCGCGAGCCGTGATCGGCGCACCGAAGAGCGTGCGCGCGCGCCTGACGCTGTGGTACCTCGGCGCGCTCGCGCTGGTACTGTTCGCCTACGCGGCGCTCGTCTACATTCTCATGCGGGGCCAGCTTGGGGCCGAGCTCGACCGGCACCTTCACCGCGATTATGAGATCGCAACGCAGGCGCTTTACGCCCGACCCGATGGAGAAGTCGGCTGGCGCGAGCCGCAGCATTTCCACGCCGGAGCTCGGCTCGACACCGAAGCGATGATCGTCGAGCGGCTCGCGACCTTGGTGGACGGGCTGTTGCTGCTCGCGCGTGCCGACGAAGGGCGGCTCTCGCCGGCGCGAGCACCCGTGGCGCTCGACGAACTGGTCGCCGATACGGTCGCGCTGATGCAACCGCTCGCAGAGGAAAAGCGCCAGCAGATCGCTGTGCGCGTCGAGTCCGGCGTGCGCGCGTTCGGCGACCGGGCGCTGCTGCAGCAGGTGCTGATGAATCTTCTCGACAACGCCGTGCGCCACTGTCCAGGGGACGCGCACATCACTGTCAGCACGGCCGGCGTCGCACGCAGTGCCGTGCTCGAAGTGGCCGACGACGGCCCGGGCATCCCGATGGCAGACCGCGAACGCGTATTCGACTGCTTTTTCCGCGTGGATGCCGCGCGCACGCGCGACGAGCGAAGCGGCGGTTTCGGGTTGGGGCTGGCGATTGTGCGTGCGCTCGTCGCGGCGCAAGGTGGCCGCATCGCGCTGGCCGATACCGAGCGCGGCACACGCTTCAGCATCGCGCTGCAGCGGGCTTAGCCTGGATATTTCACGAGAGTAGGTCGGCGGACTCCTGATTCATGCGTTAAGTCAGCAGCTGTAGCCCGGAAGAAGCGAAGAGGATTCCGGGATTTCTTGTCCCGGATTTCATTTCATTCCATCCGGGCTACGTCACCTTAGTCGGGGGACAGGAATCCATTCGATGGTTCCGCACCACGTGAGACGTCGTATGGGTTCCCGCCCCCCGATTAAGACATTCGAGGGCAAGCTTCGCGAGAACGACAATGATCTACGACATCTCGCCGGATTCATCCGAGGGTTTTTCCGTTTCCCGGATGCGGATGTTGTATTTCTTCATCAGCGCCTGGAAATTGGCGCGCTGCATGCCGGTTTCCTCCGCACTTTTGGTGACGTTCCAGGCGTTCCTCCTGAGCGCTTCGAGGACGAAGCGCTTCTCGATGTTTTCCACCGACTTCTCCCGTGCGACTTTCTTTATCCGCTTGAGCTCATCGCCGGTTTTCGGCACCTCGAGATCGAGCCGCGGCGACATGTCCATGATATTGCCCAGGTGAGCTTGGCGGATGACTTTGTCGGTGGCGAGAATCACCGCGCGCTGTACGGTGTTCTCGAGTTCCCGCACATTCCCCGGCCAGTCATGGTTCACGATCACGCTCATCGCCCCCTCGGAAAACTCAGTCACTTTTTTCCCCAGTTCCTCGCCGAAGACCTTAAGGAAATGGAAAGCCAGGGCGGGGATGTCGTCCCGGCGTTCCCTCAGGGACGGTATCTGGATAGGGAAGATGTTAATGCGATAAAAAAGGTCCTCACGGAAAGCGCCCCCCGCCACCATGGCCTTCAGATCCTTGTTCGTAGCGCATATCAGCCTGAAGTTGGCGCTCTGGGTCCGGGTATCTCCCACCGCCTTGAATTCCCGTTCCTGGATGACCCGCAGGAGCTTGGCCTGGGTGGCGAGAGAGATGTTCCCGATTTCGTCCAGGAAGAGCGTTCCATTGTCCGCGATTTCGAACATCCCTTTCTTGTTGGCCACCGCGCCGGTGAACGAGCCCTTGACGTGCCCGAACATCTCGCTCTCCAGGAGATTCTCACTCAGCGAGTTGCAGTCGACCGGAACAAAGGGCTTGTCCTTCCGTAAACTGTTGTAGTGGATGGCGCGGGCAATCAGCTCCTTGCCGGTCCCGCTTTCCCCGGTGAGCAGGGCGGTGCTGTTGGTCGGCGCACACTTTGCGATGAGGCGGTAGACGTTCTGCATCTGAGGGCTGGACCCGATGATGTTCTCGAAACGGTACTTGGAGCTGACCTCGTTTCTTAGATCGAGGTTCTCCTGCAGCAGTTGCCGCCTTTCGAGCGCCCGTTCCACCACGAGCTTGAGTTCGTCCGGATCGAAGGGTTTGGGCAGGTAGTCGAAGGCCCCGAGCTTCATTGCCCGCACGGCGGTATCGATCTGGGAGAGGCCGGTGATCATGATGACGTCGATGTCCGGGTGCGACTCCTTCACCCTCCGCAGCACTTCCAGGCCGTCGATCTTCGGCATCATGATGTCTAGTATGAGCACATCGAAGTGACTTTCGTCGATTTTTTTCAGGGCCTCCCAGCCGTCCTGGACGGCCTCCACCGCGTAATCGCCGTCGCCGAGAATGCGAAGGCAACTCCTGATGACGATCTCCTCGTCGTCAACTACCAGTATCCTGGCGCTCATCGATCGCTCCCGCTACGTTCTGTGTCTCCAGAGGGCGGTTCCAGAGGGAGGTAGATGCGGAATGTGGATCCCTCCCCAACCGTACTCTCCACCTCGATCGCCCCGCCGTGGGCCCTGACGATGCCGTGGCTGACGGACAGTCCGAGCCCCGTTCCTTTTCCCACCTCCTTCGAGGTGAAGAACGGGTCGAAGATCCGCTTGAGGTTTTTCTCCGGAATTCCGCATCCGGTATCGATGATCGCGAGCTCCACCATGGGCACGGACTTTGCACCCGGTTCAGGGCTCCTCGCCTCCGGAACACGGCGGCTGCGGATGGTGATGCTGCCCTTCTCCTCGATGGCGTGCTGGGCGTTGACGAGCATGTTCATGACGACCTGCTTGATCAGGTCCGCGTCGACCCACACCGGCGGCAGATCACGGTCGAGGTCCATGGCGATCTCGATGTCGCGCAAATGCGCGGGCCGTTCGATGATGCGCGCCGTGTCTTCAATGATCTGGTTGAGGTCGGCGAATTTCTTCTCCGGCGTTTTCTCGCGGGCGAAATCGAGCAGCCTCCTGATGATGGCGGCGCATCTCTTGGTCTCCCGGATCACGAGGTCCAGGTCTTCCGCCTCCGGGCTTCCGTCCGGCATCTTTTTCCGGATCAGGTGCGAGAAGGTGAGAATGCCGGTCAACGGATTGTTCAGCTCATGAGCGATTCCGGCGGCGAGCAGCCCGACCGAGGCCAGTTTTTCCCCCCGCGCGGCCTCGGCCTCGGCAATGCGAAGTTCCCGGGTTCTCTTTTCCACTTTCTGCTCCAGGGTACGGCCCCACTCCCGCAATTCCTGCTGCGAATTTCTGAGCGCCGCTGTCATGGCGTTGAACGAGGCCGCGAGTTCGCCGAACTCGTCCTCGCTCCGCACGGGGATCGGCTGTTCGAGGTTTCCCGAGGAAAGCCGCTTGGCCCCGGTTTCCAGGTCACGCAGGGGCACGTAGACCAGACGCCGCACGAAGAAGCTGACGGAGAGTGAGGCGATGATGACAAACCCCAGCGAAAAACCGGCGATGGTGATGACACTCTTTTGCATGGTCCGGTCGATCTCGTCGAGGGAGTAGACGATATCCAGGACGCCGAGGACCGACTGGGCTTTGGTGTGCTGATGACAGGCTGCGGTGTAGCACGACGGCTCGTTGCGGATCACTTCCATGCTGCCGAGCAGTCGCCTCCCATCCGGGGCGGAAAAAATCCGCGCCCTCTCGCTGCCGGGAACTTGTTCCAGAGGTTTCCTGGTTTGGTGGCAGCGGATACAGCCTTCGGCTTTCTGGTCCACCTTCAGCCCGATTTCGGGCGCGTAGGTGGAGTCTATGATCAGCCCCTCCTTGCTGAATATCCTGATCCGGTCAATGCTCTTATGGCTCCCCACGTCCTCGATGATTCTGTGCACGTAATAGGGCTGATTTTGAAGCATGGCGAAACGAGTGCTTCTGGTGATCACCTCGGAGAGCTGGGTGACGCGACTCGCCGCCTCCTGCAGGAGTTCATCCTGCTGATGCCGGACGACAAGCACGGTGAACAGGAACAGCGTCACCGTCAGGGCGATCGCCAGGTAAAGGCCGACTTTGAACTTGAGGGTTTTCGGCCCCACGGTCTCCTTTACCTCCCTTCAGGTGTCAGATGGGACAGGAATCCGCTTTCGCGCCGGGTTCATTACGCGATCACCTATCCGCCTCCACTGCTCGTAAACCCGATCAGCACCAAGATCAGCAGCGTCAGCCCGAAAATGATCAGAGTGATACCCAATATTTTGGAACCGAGAGTCATGGGCCGTGACGGGGCGTCCACCAGATGCTTCTCGAGTTGCCCGGTTTCGACTAACCGGCGGTATTCCAGAGCGTGCTCCCGCTTGAACTCCTCCAAGGACACTGCGCCCGTGAACATGACGATGTCAGGAGGGGGGTACTTGTCCGGCCTGAAGTGGTTATTGAAGAAATGCACCGTGAACAGGAACACCGCAGCCAGGATCGCCTCTTCCCCGTGAACAAGAGTGGCTACGTTAAACACCCACCCGGGCAAGACCGCGGCGGCCGCGCTCTTAAACCACAACGTAAGACCGCTCCCGCCGATGATCGCCATGCCCCAGAATACCGCCCAATAGTCGAATTTCTCCCAGTACGTCCACCGGTCAAAGACCGGACGCGGCGCCTGCCCGAAGAACCACTTGAACATGGCAATCAAATCCTTGAAGTCCTGCCAGCGCGGCACCAGCGAGTTCGGCCCGAACCAGTCTGAAAGCTGCCAATTCGGAATCACGCGCAACGCCATGTAGACCAGGTGCGCGAAAAAAATTCCCAACATGATCACCGCACTGGTTCTGTGCACGATAGCGGTCACTTTCGGGCCGCCGAATGCGCTCATGATGAATTTCGCCCAGGCAGTATCGGCGAACAACACCGCCGTTCCGGTCAGGACCAGCATCATTACGCTTATTGCGAAGATAAGGTGTGCGATCCGCCAGACCGGTCCAAAACGCCGGTAATACTTGCCTCGTTCTTGCGGCAATCCAGCCGTCAGTACATGCGGCCTGCTCCTGCCCTCCCGGCGATCTTTGAGTTCGCGGTAGAACCACAGCGCCATTGACGTCCAGAAGAAGGCAAACACGCTTGCAAGCAGTCCGATCATGAATTTTGCCGCGATCCACATATAGGGATACCGATTGAAGTCATGCGTATTACCGTGCGGGTCGAATGTGACAAACCCTTCGGTCGCATCCTTATGACATTTCTGGCAGGTTTTCAGGCGGTTGTCCGGATGCACCATCGAGTTGGGATCATGCGCCCGCTGGATGCCGTGGTTGCCGTGGCAGTCGAAACACTTGGCCGTATAGGCATAGCCCAACCTGTTCACCTGGCCGTGATAGGTTCCCGTATAGGTTTTCAGGTTCTCCTGGTGACAGGTTCCGCAGTTCTGGGTAATGACGAGCTTGGTCGAATCCATATCCGGGTGTTCGATGTCATGGGTGGTATGGCAATCCGAGCAGATGGCCGCTTTCGGATTGGCCTTCCACATGACTTCATCGCCATGCACCGACTTGACATACTCGTCTCGTTCCTTGCTGTGGCACTTTCCGCATACGTTTGGAATGTTCAAGCGCCATTCCGCGCGTACGGTACTGCCTGTCGGATAAACATAGTGGGCGTCGTGACAGTTATAGCAGGTGGCATTGGTGCGCGACTGGTCCTCCCGGTTCGGCCGCGCATGGATGGATTTCATATACCGGTCGATTTGCTTTACCACCACCCCCAATTTCGCGAACTCCCGGGTCTTGTTCTCTTTCTGAGCGGCGGCCCACAATGCCTCATGGCACTGCACGCAACTGACCTTATGCCGTCCGATGTTCTGGTGCGGAATTTCGGTGATGTCTTTGTGACACTCGACGCAAAGCCGCTTTCCGTGCACGCTGTTTTCAAACTTGTCTTTCGTCACGTGCAACTGGCGCGTTTTTCCATCTGCGCCCGGCGCCGCAAATCCTTCATTTCCGTGGCAGGCCAGGCACATTGCGTTGTCAGGCTTGTCGGCAGCGGGTTCGGCTCCCTTGCCGTTGGCGGCTTCCGCGGCTTGGGCGTCAGCCCCCCCAATAACCGCTACTCCTGCCAGACAAATGACGCCCGCCATTACCCACGTCGCAAGTTTTGGAACACGCATCGCCTTTGATTCCCTTGTTAAACCTTGTTGAACATACGGCGTTCCTGTCCAGTCTTGAACGGGACGAACTCATCATACAACGGTTCAAAATGCCTGGGGGGATATGCGGCCACGAGCTGAGTGTCCAGGGGCGTCGTTGATCGCGACAAATGCCGCTCGCGACCCAAGCAGAACGGCGGGGGATTTGAAATGATGCTGAGCGGTCTTTATGCTGAGTATGGAAATCTGTGCCACATAGTCCAGTGCTGTCCTCTCACGCGAGAGTCCTGGCCGGCGCATTATAGCGCCGGCAGGACGCTCATCGCCCCGCGCTCATTTGAGCTTGGTCGCTTCGATGGCGGCCTTGGCGCCGAAGCCGACCGCGACCGGGAACGAAATGTGATGGCCGCGGCTCGTGATGTTGTCGTCGTGAACCGCGAAGGCGAAGTTGTAGACTTTGCCTTCCGTCAAGGCCTTGTCGTCGTCGTGGGCCGGGTGGTTCAACGGACGCGCCCATACGACGGTCCAGGTGCCATCCTTCCAGACGCCTTGGACGTGCATGTTATCGGCGGCCGACCCCGCGGCGTCTTCCCTGCTGACCACGTACTGAGGAATGAGCTCGCCCCCCTTCCATCCGGCGTTGGGATCAAACGGGACCGCGTTTTGTCCGCGGATCAGGGCGGTCGACACCTTGCGGATGTCGTCCGCCGCGAATGCTTTCTTGCCAACCTTCTTCGTGTCATACATGAACTTCGGCTGGCCGGTCTTCGCGTCAAAGTTCGAACTGAACGGATTCTTGCCAGCGTCGAAGTTGCGCCATTCGAGCACGTAGCCGTCGTCCGCCATGCCGGCCGGGTTCGAGCGGTGAGCGCGCCACTGCATCAGATCGAGGAAGCCTCCCGCCGCCTTGATCTTGGCGATTTCATCCGGGCTCTTGCCCTTGTCCCAGGACGCCATCGCGTCGGTGCGCGTCGAGGGCAGATATTTGCGAACGTCGTTCCTCTTGATCGCCTGGAAGAAGGCGGTCGCCTTGACCTCGTCCGCCGAAGGCTGCTTGCGGCTGTCGCGTTCCCCATCGTGGCAGGTGAGCCAGCAGCCCTGGTTCGCGAAGCCCGGCACGCTTCCGTCATCGATCATGATCGAAAAACGGTCTTCGTAGATCGCCGGTTGCTCGCCGCCGCGCACGGCCTTGTTCAGCCTCGGGCCGCCAAACGGCTTCCATTCCTTGCCGTCGAAGCGCCGGAACGGATACGCTTCGCCCGGATTCTTGGCGTTGGTCTTCCACTGCGTGCGGAAATACGCGTTTTCATTGTCGTACGCGATCTGGAAGCTCAGTTTGACGACGCCATTCTTGCCCTCGACAGGCGTGGGTTCCAGCTTGTTGGCCTTGACCAGCTTGTTGCCGAGTTTCTCCTCCTGGTCCTTATGGCAGGTCAGACAGGCACCATCGCCCGTGACGACCTGCGCCCCTGGGTGGTCGGCGCTGCGCAGCCACTGGTAGGTCGACTGCGCTGGATAGAAGAGGGTCAGTGTTTTCGCCGGAACACTTTTCCAATCGACGAGCGTGGGATGGACCGCCAGAGCGGGTCCCGCGAACAGGGTGCCGATACTCAATGCTAATGGTGCTAATCTAAACACTTTCATGGTCTCTCCTCTTGGTTGCCGTTTAAAAAATCTGTCTCGAACGAGCTTGTGCTTACGATAGCAGCGCGCATGCCGCGAGCTATTGATCTATATCAAAGAGCGTACAGGGATGTTTTCGTATTGCGACGTGATTTTGCCGACACGCGCTGAGTTATACGCAAATCGAGCCTGATTCCGAGGGCACGAGCGCCGCCGCGACAAGAAAATTCACTTTCGCGCTCAATTTTTCTTAACGTTGGGCACGAATCATGCGGGAACGGCGGCATGCCCGGCGCCATGTTCCGGCGCGACGGCTGGAGCCCGCGGCTAAATGTAACTGCGGTAGCGCGGGTCGTGCATCTGCGAACTGATGTGGGCGAACAGGTCTGCGGGCCTGGGTTTCGTGGCGAGACTGGCGTTGTACGCAACTTCGGCCACTGCGGTCGCGATGTGCGCGGAAACATCGCGTATCCTTGAGAGCGCCGGGTAAATGCTGCCTTGCTCGATATCGGACTCCGTGACCTGGCGCGCCAGCGCCCAGGCCGCAGCAGAGAACATCTCGTCGGTGACGTGCCGCGCGCCGCAGGCGATCGCGCCGAGCCCGACGCCGGGGAAGATGTAGGCGTTGTTGCCCTGCCGCGGCACGAAAGTCTTGCCGTCGAGCGTGACCGGATCGAACGGGCTGCCGCAGGCAAAAATGGCGCGGCCCCCGGTCCAGCGGTACGCTTCCTCGGCCGTGCATTCGGCTTGGGAGGTCGGATTCGAAAGCGCAAAAACGATCGGCCGTTCGTTGATACGCGCCATCGTTTCCAGCACCTGCCGCGTGAAGGTTTTGCCGACCGCGGCGACGCCGATGATCGCAGTGGGCTTGAGTGTTTCGACAGCCGACAGAAAATCCCGAACAAACGGGCGATCGTGGGCGTAGGCGAGCTTGTGCTCGGCAAGATCGGCGCGGGTTTTCACCACCAGACCGCGCGAATCGACGAGCCAGCACCGGCCACGCGCGTCATCCCGGGACAAGCCCTGTTCGACCATCGCGGAGACCACCAAGTCACAGATGCCGGTGGCCGCTTCGCCGGCGCCGAGAAACAGGATCTTCTGCTCGGCAAGCTTTCCGCCCGAGATGCGCAGCGCCGAGTAGATTCCGGCCAGCGCCACGCTGGCGGTTCCCTGGATGTCGTCGTTGAACGTGCAGAGGCGGTCGCGGTATTTGTGGAGGAGGCGAAAAGCGTTGGTGTTGGCAAAGTCCTCGAACTGGACCACCACGCCGGGGAACACTTCCTGCGTCGCGATCAGGAACTCGTCGACCAGATCATCGTAAGCCGGGCCGCGCACGCGGTTTTGCCTGAGCCCGATATAGAACGGGTCGTTGCGCAGGGCCTCATTTTCAGTGCCGACGTCGAGCATCACCGGCAGGCACTGGTTCGGATGGATGCCGGCGCATGCCACGTAAAGAGAAAGCTTGCCGACCGGAATGCCCATGCCGTTGGCGCCGAGATCGCCCAAGCCGAGGATGCGTTCGCCATCGGTGACCACGATGATGCCGACTTTCCGGTGCGGCCAGTTGCGCAGCATGCTTGCCACGCTTCCGCGGTCGTTGGCGCCGATGAAAATGCCGCGCGGTCTCTGGAAAATCAGCCCGAATTGCTGGCACGCGAGGCCCACCGTCGGGGTGTAGACGATCGGCATCGTCTCATCGGGATGATCGGTGAGGACGCGAAAGAACAGCGCCTCGTTGCGATCGTGAAGCGCGTTGAGACTGATGTATTTTTCCAGGTCGGTCGGCAGCGCGCGCAAGTTCTCGAGCGTGCGCTGTACCTGTTCATCCTGCGAGAGCACGTGGGGCGGCAACAGACCGCGCAGGCCCAGTGCGTTGCGCTCCTTTTCGGTGAAAGCGGTGCCCTTGTTCAGGGTCGGATCACGCAGCAGCGCAACCCCGGTGGGGAAATCCGCTGCGACAGCGTGTGTCTTGGTTGTTGTCTCGCCACTTGACATCGTCTTGCCTCCTCGGTTTGGATCACGGTCTTTAGCAGCGCCGCCCGCGACGTGCATGGACGTTCCGTCGCCGGATTCGCGGTGGCGTGGGTCTGATCAGGACAATTGTTTTTCGTCGCCATCAACAGAGTAGCCGTCGATGGCGGAAATAACAAGCTGACGCACTAGCAGCCTGTCGGACTTAACAGTCCGTACAGGCTGCTAACAGCAAAACCGCCTGCCTGTCGGCAGACAGGGCTGACCATTCGGAAGAAAACCCACCCCGAAGTGGCCGAATATGAAGAAAAGCAGGAGTGTATCGGTTCCGGTGTGCACGGCGCCCACCCATATTGGCATGAATACGCTATTGGCGGGAGCGGTTAGTTGGACTGTGTTATTAATGTCTAGCTGCTCGCACGTAGAGTTTTCCGCAACACGGGCATTGCGGAAGTCCTCGAGCGATGGCCCGAGCCAGGCGAAAA